>Ga0315280_10000096_pt1:0-155000 | contig 159674 bp, 148 predicted proteins | sample YL17G06_40_MG_FD_203697 | JGI IMG/M metagenome (GOLD analysis project Ga0315280, IMG submission 203697) | Sediment microbial communities from Yellowstone Lake, YNP, Wyoming, USA - YL17G06_40 | ecosystem: Environmental > Aquatic > Freshwater > Lake > Sediment | place: USA: Wyoming... | reverse complement strand
GGGGAAGTTGAAGGTATTGCCATAATCGATGATGCCCTCGTCATCTCCAGGAGTGAAAAATCCTACGCTCTTCTCCAAGACCTATCTCCAGGGGAGAACCGGGTTGTCCTCGAAACGGCGGCGGGCCTGAGTTCCGGAAAAGAGGTCTGCGTTTTTGACGATGAGAAAGCGGAGGTCAAAGCCATTTCCTTAGTCGAGGGAAAGACAATTTTCCTGACTTCGGCTCTTGAGGCTTCCTACCTGTCCAGCGAAAGCCAGATTGCCCTCGTCGAAAAAACCTCCCTCTTTCTTGATGAGAAAAACTCCTGCATCCGCCGGAAAGTGAACGCGAGCTCTCCCCAGCCTTTATTGGATAATGTCCTGTCTTTTGAATTCGCTTACGAAAAGGAGGGAAATCTGGCCAGATTGAGCTTTATTCTTAAAGATAATCAGGAGAAAAAATATGAGTTATTCGTTTACCCGAAAAACATGGCCCTGGGGCTCAAAACCTCCTGAAAAAAAGAGGAGAGGCACGATGTTTATCGTCACGATATTCAGCTTCTTCATTTTTTCAGTCTTGGCCCTCAGCATGATTTTTCTCTCCCAAGTCTATCTGCGGCTCGGCGGGTTTCGAAAAAATTCCGCGGCGCTGGATTACTCCTCTGAAAACGGCGTCAAGAAGGGATTCCATTATGTGCTGGAGGCCATGTCCAGCGCTCCCCGACTCCTCGTCATTTCCGAAGAAAAATTCAGCGAGCTCAGAGACGGCACAAGAAATTCCGACATTAAGATAATCGAAGAAACGACAGGCCTCCGTCTGCCGGTCGAGATTCATGAAGAGGAAGGAGATATGGCCTGGACCAGCCGGGCCAGCGGACTTTTCGAAAGAATGATTGAGGAGGAAGACTTTTTTTCCGCCCGCTTCAAGCTGCTGATTGATTCAGAGGGAAGGCTGAAAAACTTTCTTCCCAAAAGAACGTCCAGCCTGGAAACGAGGCTGGGAATCCTGGCCGGGCACGTCCCCCTTCCTTTGATCCCTTTCCTTATCAACAAGAAGCTGGAGCCAGCGGAGAAAGAGGATTTCGAGGAGAAAAACAATATCAGGTTTACTCCACGGTCCAATAATCTCCTTTTTCCCCAGCCGACAATCGTTGAAGAGGAACTTATCCCCCAGGACGCCTCTCCTCTTCTGGAAAAAGCGCTCCAGATAAAAGTCTTCCGGCCTCAAGATCTATCCAACGCGCGGCTTCGCACTGTTCTCGGGTTGGAGAACTCAACGGAACCGGTTCCTGAAGGCGTCTACCTCATCCAGAATGACCTGGGATTGGGAGGGGTCTACATTCAGGGAGATGTGGAAGAAATGGTTACGGCGATAGAGCAGGACTTCCAGGCCATAGCTTTCCAGATGGAAGCAGGACTTTGGATTCTTAAATTTAGCCCGGCTCAGAGCAAGACCTATTTCTACGCTCCTCAGGAAGTCCAGACCTATGATCTCATACCTCTGGGCATTATCATTGTCAGCGGCAAAATTGAATCGCTCGGCGGCGGGGTGGTTGACCCTGAGGGAAAGATTTGTCCCGCCAAGGACGAAGAGATCGCCTCTATCCTCCAAGGAATCAACCTGACTATTATTGCCTCAGACAAAATCAGCATCACCTCCCACCTCCTCCGTCAAGGCGTTCAATGGCAAGAGGGTGTTCCCTATGTCAAAGATAAAAACGCGCAGCTTATCATCTTTTCTACGGGCCAGGATTTCCAGGGAAATCAATTGCTGGAAGGCGGCGTTACTATCGCTGAAAACTCTCCCCAGGACATAAAGATTCAGGCCGCGCTCACCGCCCAGGGAGAAGGGTTTGAAATTCAGGGAGAGAAGAAGACCGTCCGCATCCTGGGGAGCCTGCAGGCCACCGATTACCTCTCCGGAGGCAGCGAGCTCGAAATGACGCCCCTGCTTCCGTTTCCCAGCCTAGGGAATTCTTCTCTCAATTCACCCGCAACGGCGAAGCCCGTCCTTCTTCTTTCTTTTTTCGAAACCCGGGAGTGGAAGGAATTTTAGATGAAGAAAGGATTCTCTCTTCTTGAAACACTCGTGACCCTTTCAGCGGCAGCCATTCTCCTGTATCTCGGTTCGAACGCCTTTCTGAATCAAACGCCAAAATACAGACTCAGAAGGGCCACCTGGGAGATTCAGACCCGGCTCAATTATGCCCGCTATAAAGCCATCTTCGAAGGCCGGCCTGTCCGGGTCTCATTCAAACCAGCCGGCTATACAGTGGAAAAATATGATGAGGTCCTGAAAGGCTGGAAGCCGGATATCAGCGGTTTGATTGAAGGCGTGAAAATAGAGGCGAACAACAGTCCGACATTTCATCCGGTTGGCACCGTATCCAACCTGGCGACGATTACCATTTCCAATTCCTGGGGAAAATGCCAGATCACTTTGGCCATTTCAGGAAGAATCAGAGTCGCGATGATCTAGCCTGAGAATCGGCTATCCTGTCAGGGGCCCCTTTAATTTGTGCAGGACCTCTCCCAGGTCCGCGGCCGAGGAGATATAACTTTGCGCTCCCCGGCGCGAGACTTCCGCCTCGACCTCCTGCTTGCTCATGTGGGCCGCAAGGAGGATAACGGGGACGGCCACCGTCATATTAGATTTTTTCAGTTCCTCAAAAACCATGGATACATGCTTCTCCGGGAGCGCGACATCAATAAAAATCACGTCGGGTTTTTCCACCTCAATATGGCTCAAAGCGCCTTTTCCGCCGGCAAACGTATTCACCTGATATCCCTGCCGGAGAAGTCTCATCTCGATCATTGTTGCCAGCCGGGAGGCTCCGGCAATGATCATAACTCTGGTGAACCTCTTTTCCGGCTTCCCGACGACTTTCTCCACACTCTCGAGAAGCACCTTGGGGTCATACGGCTTTTTGATGTAACCGACAATGCCAACCCTGTAGCATTCCTGAACAAATTTCGGAGAGCTCATGATGGTCAAAGCGATGATAGGAATATTCTGGGTTTGCGGACTTTCTTTTAGCTTGATGGTGGCCTCCAGGCCGTGCATCCCCGGCATGATCATATCCATTAAGATCAAGTCAGGCTTTTGTTTTGCGGCGAGTTTGATCCCCTCTTGGCCATTTTTTGCCACGATAACGTCATGGCCTATCGGCCCGAGATTTCTCTTGATTAACTCAATCTGGATCGGATCATCTTCGACCAGCAAAATTTTGGCCATCTTTTTCCTGTCTCTATATATTATTTTTCATTTCAAGTTTTTCTTCAAGACTCTAAGAAAGGCGGGAAAGATAATAAAGGCAGAGAGAAACAGGGCGAAGAAAAACGCTATTCTAAAGTTCCCCATTCAGGGAGATTATATTTTCAAAATCTTATCCTGTCAAAAGAAAAATAGGGCCATAAAAAACAACCCAAAAAAAATTTGCAGAGATATTCTTTTTAGGATATAAAAAAGCTCTAAACAACTTGCTGGAGGAAAGCTTATGAAGAGAGTCCTGTCGGCATTTTCCCTGATGATTGTTTTTTTCTTGGCCACGGCCTCGTTAGCGCAAGAGCCCTACAAAGTCCCGCCCAAAGAAGTTGTCGATATTCTGGACGCCCCTCCCCTTCCCCGGGCGGTCATGAGCCCGAGGGGGGACTTCCTCTTATTGGCCGAATACGAGACCATGCCTTCCATCTCTTATCTGGCTCAACCCCTGCTGAGAATCGGGGGGCTGCGGATAACGCCCATGACCAACAGCCGCCAGCAGCTGAGCTTTTACACCGCCCTCACCCTTAAATCCCTAAAGGACGGCAGCACCCGCAGGATTTCCCTTCCGGACGGAGTCAAGCTGGGCCTGCCTCGATGGTCCTACGACGCGTTGTGGCTCGCTTTTCTTCGTTATAAAGATAATGGAGTGGAGCTGTGGGTGGCCAGCACAAAAACGACCGAGGCGAGAGCCTTAACCTCGGGAGTGATAAACGCGGTTTTAAATTCCGGGTTCAGCTGGATGCCCGCGAGCGGCCGCCTCCTCGCTTATACGGTCATCGAGGACAGAGGCACGCCTCCCGAGCGTCCCCGCGTCCCGATTGGCCCTGACGTCCAGGAAACTTCCGGCAAGGTCTCCAAAGTCGCCACCTACCAGGACCTCCTTAAAACGCCTTATGATGAATCTCTTTTCGACTACTATGCTGCTTCCCAAATTATCGAGATTGACGCGCTCAGCGGAGAAAAAACAAAACTCGGGCCGCCCGGGATTTACCTCTTCGCCGATCCTTCTCCCGGCGGAAAATTCATCCTTGTTCATAAAATCAAGAAGCCTTATTCCTACAGCGTGCCTTATGACGATTTTGCTCACACGATAGAAATCTGGAACAGGCAGGGAGAGCTCGTCCATCTCGTGGCCGACCTGCCTCCGGCCGAGGACGTCCCGCTCAACGGCGTCCCCACAGGCCCCCGCTCGTTTGAATGGCAGCCTCTCAACCCTGCCTCTCTTCTCTGGGTCGAAGCTCTCGACGGAGGAGACCCGGAAAAACAGGTGCCGAATCGGGACAGAATTATGTCTCTTCAGGCGCCCTTCAGCAGTCCGCCGCAAGAAATAATGAGAATCCAACACCGCTATTCCGGAGTGGAATGGCTGGCCCAACCCGGGAACGCCCTGGTGACGGAGTACGATTGGAAAAGGAGATGGAGAACGACTTATCTGGCGAACCTAAACAGCCCGGGGGTCGCGCCCAAAAAGGTCTTTGACCTCAGCCGCCAGGATGCCTACAATGACCCCGGCGAAATTGTCTACACCATAACCCCCTCCGGAGAGATGATCGCCGTTCAGGACAAGGACTGGGTCTACCTTTCCGGGAGAGGGGCCTCCCCGCAGGGCGACAGGCCTTTCCTCGACAGGATGAACCTCAAGACTATGGAAAAAAAGAGACTCTTCTCGACCGGGGAAGGCCGGTATGAGACGTTTGTTGATTTTATCAAAAATTCCCGCGTAGAAGTCGTCATCAGCTCGGAGTCCAAGACCGAGCCGCCGAATTATTACCTTTTTAACCTCAAAACTAAGAAAAAAATGCCGCTGACCGACTTCAAAGACCCGGCTCCCCAACTCACCGGCATGAAAAAGGAGCTCATCCGCTATAAGAGAGAAGACGGCGTAGAGCTTTCCGGCACGCTCTATCTTCCCCCCGACTATAAAGAAGGAGAAAGACTGCCGGTGGTGGTATGGGCTTATCCCCTGGAATACAGCGATGCCAAAGTCGCCGGACAGGTGAGGGGTTCTCCCGACAGGTTCACCTTTTTCCGAGGGGCTTCGCAGCTGTTCTTTGTCACTCAAGGATACGCCGTGCTGGATGGGGCCCAGATGCCCGTAGTCGGAGACCCGAAGACCATGAATGACACGTTCGTCGAACAGATTGTGGCCAACGCCAAGGCGGCCATTGATACCCTGGACGCCAAAGGCATCGCCGACCGCAAGCGCGTCGGGGTGGGAGGCCACAGCTACGGAGCGTTCATGACGGCCAATCTTCTGGCTTACTGCGACCTTTTCGCTGCCGGCATAGCGCGGAGCGGGGCCTACAATCGGACCCTGACTCCTTTCGGGTTCCAGAATGAGCGGCGGACACTCTGGGAAGCTCCGGAAGTCTATTTCAGGCTTTCGCCGTTTATGCATGCCGATAAAATAAACGAGCCGATTCTCCTTATTCATGGAGAGGCCGATAACAATTCCGGCACTTTTCCGATCCAATCGGAAAGGCTTTTCCACGCTTTGAGAGGATTCGGGGGGACAGCCAGGTTAGTCTTGCTCCCTGACGAAAGCCACGGTTACAGCGCCAGAGAAAGCATCCTGGATGTCCTCGCGGAAATGTTCGATTGGTTTGATAAGTATGTTAAAAATAGAAAGTAGTCCGGACAACGGTAAAATCGACTCTTCAGGGGGAAATCCATGAGCAAGAAACGCCGGTCTTGGGTTATCGTCATTCTGAGATTCGTTCTCTGCCTGTATGTCTTGGCGGGCACCGCTGTCTTCGGCCAGCCTCAGATGCGGATTCTTGTCTCTAACGATGACGGGATAGACCATCCAGGAATGCAAGCTCTTGTCACCAAGCTCAGCTCTCTCGGAGAAGTGACTGTCGCCGCTCCTTCCAAGAACCAGAGTGGTGTCGGGCATGGGACGACTTTCCCCGGCCCGATCAGAGTCGAGGCCTGGGACCGCGGCGGCATCAAATGGTTTTCGATCGAAGCCCTTCCGGCCACCTGTGTCCGGATAGCCCTAACCTCTCTCCTGAGTGCCAAGCCGGATGTTGTTGTCGCCGGAGTCAATAAGGGAGCGAACGTGGGGGTCATCACCTTCTCTTCCGGGACGGTGGCCTGCGCCCGCGAAGCCGCTTATAGAGGCATCCCGGCTCTGTCTGTGAACCTGGAGAGGGGAAAAACCATGGACTATGATGCGGCTGCCGATTTTATCGCCGCCTTTCTCCCGGAATTAAAAAAGAAAGGGCTGTCTCAGGGGACGTACCTCAATATCAACATACCTGCTCTGCCCAAAGACCAGATCAAAGGGGTCCTCATCACCACGCAAGACCTTCGTCCTCCAGACGAACACTACGACCGGAAAACCAGCCCGGAAGGAAAAATGGATTTCTGGTCGGTTTATAAGGTTCTCGGGGACGGCGACCCTAAGAGCGATACTTGGGCTCTCAGCCATGGTTATATCTCGATCACACCGCTCGTCATTGACCAGACCGACTATCCCCAGATCAAAACGATGGAAGCTTGGAAGGTCGCCAATTTAAAAAAACAGGGGGGCGATTGATTTCTTATCAGGCTGTGATAAAATCTAACAAGGAGAAGGCGTTAAAATTAAGCGGGGAGGTAAAGACATGAGAAAAACGATTTTGCTTTTCATCGCTGTCCTTCTTTTATCCTTTTTGCCATCGGCGCGGGCTCATTCCCTGACTTCTTCTGCAGGCGAGGACGTTACTCTTCAGAAAGTCGAGCCCTTTGCCTATTTTTGTATTCACCACAAAGGGCCGTTCACCCAGATTCAGGAGGTTGTCGGGACGCTGCTGCAGGAGGCTCGCTCCCAGAATGTTTTCCCGGCCGGCCCGATGATGGGTATCTACTACAACAACCCCGCCCAGGTGAGCCCGGAGAGCCTGGAGTGGGAATTGGGGTTTCCGGTGACTCCGCAGGCGTTGGTTCAGCCTCCTCTCGAGAAGAAAGCCTGGAATTTCACCGAGGTCGCCGCCGCCCTCCATAAGGGTTCATATGAGACCACCGGGGACACCGTCACCAAGATTCTGGATTGGATGGAGGCCAACGGCTATGTCCAGGCCGGCCCGATTATGGAGCGCTATCTCGACATGAATCCTGAAGAGCTCAAGCCGGAGGACCTGAAGACCGAAATCTGGATTCCCGTCGAAAAAAAGGGCGCTTGAGAAACCCGCCTCAGGGGTCCAGCCGGGGCTGCTGGGCCGGGGAAAACCCGTCTGAGCCGGCTCCCGCAGGAAAAGAGAAATCCCCACAAATTAGCCGCACATAAAGAAGACCCGGTTCTGTGCTCCCATCTAAAACACATGGCCGAAGTTGAAATAGATGCCCGTGCCTTCCCGGCTGAAGCCCATGTCAAAACGGGCGACAAAATTCTCGAGATAATACCTCAGCCCCCAGCCTGCATCAAAAACAGATTGGCCAAAGTCTACCTCAGCTAACGACGGCCAGACATTTCCGGCATCGATGAAGAGGTTTCCGCCGAGCTTCTTCCAAACGGGAAACCGATATTCCAGGTTGAACAAGAATTTTCCCTTATCCATGAATCTGTTTATCTTATATCCTCTCATGGCTGTCATGGTCGAGCCGCCTCCGAGAATAGACTCATCGTAGAGAGGAATCCGGCCTCCGGAGATTTTCTGAATGAGGAACCGGAAAGCAAGAACATCACGGCTTCCCAGAAGCAGCACGTATTTTCGGAGGTCCGCCGAGAGGCGGAAGTAGCTGGCGTGTTTGTTCCCCAAGAATTTCCCGGCGATATCGTTTTGGAAAAGCAGGCGAACCCCCCGCCGCGGGTTGATCTGACTGTCCGAAGTGTCAAACCGGAGGGTCAGGCTGACAAATGGAGAAAATTGCCCGCCAACCTGTCTCAGCTCCCCGGCCAAGGCTCCCTCTCGGATATGAGAATAAACAATTTTTCTCAAGTCATAGCTGGCCTCGACCACAAAATGGGGGGTGAGACCTCTTCCCCAGGTCAGCAGAAAGTCCGTCTTCTCGGAAGTATAATGTGTTTCGTCCTCAAGCTTTGAGCCCGGGCCGATCCCGTAAAAGTAATTCTTAAGGTATTTATCATACTCGGCCCGGAGGTCAAAAGAGAGGCCGTATTTTTTCCCCTGGCGAATCTCAAAATCCGGGACAGAGAAAGTGAAGACATACCATCTCTCTCCCTTGCTGGAGTTAAAGAGGATTAGGTCAAGAGATTCCCGCCGAGCGAGATAATTGACGAATTTTATTTTTCCGCCGAAACCAACCCCGATATCCGTGTCATACATAAGAATGGGAAAGGCGCTCATGGATCTTTTTTCTTCGCCGGAAAAAACTGAACGCGGACAATGCCAGATAAGAAAGAGAAGGGCAAACAGGACTATCCTTCTTGGCCCCCTTTTCAGGTCAGCGGTCATTCCTTTCCCCTCAGGTTCGTTAAGATTAGCCCAAACCCGGGAAAACATCGATTTTGTCCTCGAGCTATTTTTACTCCGGGCGGAGATAAAGTTGTCAAGATTCTGTCAAGAATTCGTTAAAAAATTGTCAAAAGGGAAGAGACAAGCCGGAAGGAAATAATCTCGCGTCTATTTCTGCAGCTTATAGCCCGACCAGGGAATGGTCAAAAGATGGCGCGGGTGTGCGGGGTCCTTCTCAATTTTTTGCCTGAGATTATGAATGAAAGTATCCACGGTTCTGGTCGTGGGGAATTTATCATAGCCCCAGGCTTCATTGAGGATGGTCTCCCGGCTGACCACCTCTCCCTCGTGGGCACTGAGCAGCTTGAGCAACCCAAATTCTTTGGCGGTCAGGCGCAGTTCTTTTTTGCCTTTGGAGGCGATCTTCTTTTTAAAATCGACCTCGATATCTCCGAACGAGTATTCTTCAAGCTCGGCCGGCTCGGGGTGACTCCGGCGCAGAATAGCTTTGATCCTGGCCAGAAACTCATGCGGTCCGAAGGGCTTGAGCAAATAATCGTCAGCGCCCAGCTCTAATCCCAAAACCTTGTCGATTTCCTCCTTTTTTTTCCCTGAAATCATAATAATGGGCGTTTGGACTTTTCTTTCCCGGAGTCTTTGACAGATCTCCAGGCCCCCCAGTGAAGGCAGGACCAAGTCGAGAGCGATAAGATCGATTTTTTCCCGCAGGGCCAAATCCAACCCCTTTTGGCCGTCAGATGCAGAAATGGCTGCATATCCCTCGGCTTCAAGCGCAGAGACCAAAGTCTTCGTAAAAGCGGCATCATCCTCGATAATCAATATCCTTTTCATGATCAGCTCACGACCTAAAAAAAATAAGCCTGAACGTGCTGCCTTGACCGGGTTCGCTTTTGACTTTCATCTCGCCTTTATGGGCGGCCATGATATGGGCCGCAATTTTCAGTCCCAACCCCACCCCTTTTGGGTTGATCTCCCGGGCCTCGGCGGCACGGTAAAACCCGCCGAAAATCTCCTCCTGGTCCTCAAGAGGAATTCCTATGCCTTTATCTTTAACTTGAATTTCCGCCTCTTGCTCCTCTTCCAGAAGGCTTATCTCGATCTCTTTGTTTACCGATGAATATTTTATAGCATTGTCAATGAGATTAATCAACACCTGCTTCACGGCATCGCCGTCGATATCCAAGAACACGGGTTTTTGGGGAAGTGCCAGGCGAAGAGTGAAGCCCCCGGCCTCCAGCTGCAGGCGAAACACACTCACAGCTTCCTCAATCAGGGGGCCGGCTTCTGTCCTCTGAAAATGATAAGTTTTCGCCTGCTGTTCTATTTTCCCAAAGTCAAGGATATTATGGATGAGGCGGGAGAGCCGGCCGCTTTCGCAGGCAACAATAGAGAGCAGCTCTTCTCTTTTCGTCTTACCTTTTATCTTGCCCTCCTGGAGCAGTTCTGTTAAACCCTGGATAGAGCTCAGCGGCGTCCTGAGCTCGTGGGAGACGGTGGAGAGAAACTCTGTCTTAAGGCGGTTCAATTCATTCAGTTTTTCCTTGGAGGCTCTCTCATAAATCACTTCTTCCTGGAGCCTTATCCTGTCCAGGTTTAGCGCCAGCTCACCCCCCAGACTCACCAGCAAATCTATGTCATCGCGGGTAAACTTCTCTCCGGATTTCTTGCGCCCCAGCGCTACACAGCCGTTAAGGGAAGCGGTCCTGAACGGAAGGACCATCTCTAATTTTTTCTCGGCCAAACCCCGGTCCTGGGAAAAATCAATGCCTTCTTCCGTGTTCGTGGCGCCGCGCCTCGCCCAAACCTCAGCCGAGGGAGCGGGGAAAACCGAGGGCAGATAATGTTCTCCCTTTGACCCTCTCGAGACCAAAAGACGATTCTCCGACGGCCCGGCGGAGTAAACAGAGAGAGAAGCTTCTTCCAGAGGAATGGCCTTCTCAAGATTAGCCAGGAAGATGTCGCTGAGCTCGTCCAGGCTCAGCGCCTTTTGGGCCGCCTCGCTGAATTTGAGGGTAACCTTTTTATAATCATAAGCCTGCCGGAAAAACGATTTATCGACAAACTCTTGAATTTTTTTCCGGGCCGGGTGAAAAACGACGGCGGCCAGCAAGGCGCTCCCCAGGGAAATAGACGTCTCGCTGACAGTCAAGATCCGCGAAAAGAGATTCTGGAAAACGCGGACTGAGAACAGATAGACGCTGACGGTAAAAATCGTCAATAACGAATAGACCAGGCTGCGGTTGATGACCAGTTCAACGTCGAGCAGCTTAAACTTAAAAATCGACAGGGCGAAACCGAGGGGGATAAAAATAAAAAAGACCGAAGCGAAATCCTCTGTCAGGAGGGGCTTCATTCCCAGTATCGTGGGCATCTGGTAGATAAAAATAAACGGGCCAAGGCCAAAAATGAGCCCAAGAAAGATCCATTTGATCTGAGCTTTGTTTTCCACAAGGATTGTTTTCTTATAGATGTAAACAAAATGAATTATGGCCAGAAGAAGAAAAACAATCACGTAAAAGCGAAAAACGTAAAAAATGGAACGGTAGAGCCTGAAAATTGCGACCGAGGACGTCAGAGTTGACCAAAGAGTCGTCGAGACGAGCGCGGCGCTGAAAATCGCGGCCAGGCCATAGATCAGGGCTGTTCGAAAGTGGACCTTGGTCGAAGAAAAGGCCAGAGAAAAACGAAGGAGCAGGGCTGGAGCAAGAGGGTAAAACAAATAAAACAGAACGGCGGGGAGATAAGATAGCCATTCTCTGCGTAAACAGTAAGTGCCCCCGTCGACGATAAGGAGGAAACCAAAGACCAGAGCAAGACAATAAAGGATGCGCGCCTTCTGGTCCTCCCGCTTGAGGATAAAGACAATGAACCCGATGAAAAAGCAGAAAAAGCCGATAAAAAGATAAATCAGCGGAAAAGAAACCGTGCTGTAATAGGCGATGAGCTGGGCGCGCAGCGTCTCTATTTTTCCGTCCTTCCTGACCTCGAAGGCTGCCCAATCCCCGATATTTTTATGGATCAGGGCGAATTCTATATCTTTAGCGTGTTCAATCCTGATACCATCGACCCGGATGAGGTTTTCAGGTTTTATGTTCGCCGGAAGCTCCGGCCTGGCGTGGAGCAGAATGGATCCATAAATGCTGAGGGAGACTACGAAAACGCCCGCCAGCAAAGAAAGATAAAAGGAAATTTTTCGCTTTCTATTCATTCCCCCATTCCTGCATTCCTGGGCAGAATATACCATCAAGGGAGAACCCAAGTCAAACGGCTAAAAAAGAATGGCCCTATCCCTTTCCTGAGCCTGATAAAGAGAAAAAGCTAGAGCGAATGGATGAGGTGAGAGCCGGCTATCTCCACCGGAAGTCAAAAGCTTTGATCATGCTTTCGCCGAGCCTCGGCACGCCTTGACACAGACGCCGCAGATAAACTGGCTGACGATGCCCGAACGCCTGAATTCTTTAAGCTTGTCAAAACACGCCTTATGGTCAAAATCTTCTTGTCTCTCTTTTATGGCTGCGGCGGGGCAGCAAGAGAGACATCGCCTGCACTCGCCGCAATCAGACTCCAAAGGCTTGTCGGGCTTAAGAGGCATGTTGGTGAGGACGGTGACCAGGCGGAATTGCGCGCCAAATTCAGGGTTAACGAGAAGGTTGTTTCGTCCGATCCAGCCTAATCCGGCCAGCCGGCCTATTTTTTTATGCGACAAATGGGCCTGCTGTCTTTCCCAATCAATAATTTGAGAGGCGGGTATGGGCAAAGCCATATGCCCCATGTCCTGGATATGGGTTGAAAGGAGGAAGGCGGCCCTGTCAAGAAAAAAATTGACCTGGCGATAGAGATGGAAATAGAGCGGAGTCGGCCTGTCGGTTATTTCCTCGAGTACTGAACCGATGAGCCTCTGGCCAAGAGAGATACCCCGGTCGAACTCGCCCCGCGATTTTTTATCAAGATTGAATTTGTCTCTAACAGCGGTGATATCGGCGGTTCCGAAGAGGCTGACCCCGAGTTCGTCGGCGAATTTCTTCAGACGCTCTCTGTTCTCGCCCTCTTTTTTCACACGTTCATTTTAGCGGCGGCCTCCCGGACTGTCAACGCAGGTTGACTCTAACCCGGGAATAGGCTATATCAAAACATTAATGCAACTTCATCGATAGGCAAAAAAGGAGCGGCCATGTCGGAAAAGACCTTAGCGATTATCAAACCTGATGCGATCAAAAAGAGGGTGATGGGCAAAATCATCCAGCGGATTGAGGATGAAGGGTTTAAGATTTCCGGCTTAAAAATGCCTCATCTCACCAAAGACGAGGCAAAAGCATTTTATATCGTTCACAAAGATAAGAAATTCTATGCCGGCCTGACGGATTTTATGTCCTCCGGGGAGATCGTGGTTATGGTTTTGGAGCGAGAGAATGCCATCGCCCACTGGCGTGAGGTCATGGGGGTGACTGATCCTGCCTTGGCCAAGGACGGGACAATCCGGCATGAGTTTGGCTTCTCTATAGAGAGAAATGCCGTCCACGGGTCTGACAGCGCCGCGACGGCAGAATGGGAAATCAGCTATTTTTATAAAAAATAGGGTGAAACAATTCCTCAGGCATTACAATATATAGTATGGGGTAGAATATATAACCCATATTATGGAGTCTGCTAAGGCGTTCCGCGATCGCTCAAGAAATTGTATTAAAATATTAAAAAATACTTGACTTTTTGTCTTTAGTTCTTTAAATTTAGGGTACGCCTTGGATGAGTATGATGAAATTCTCGTTCAATTCTCTTTTTTCCCTTTCCTATAACTCTGCAAGGCGTGCCTAAACTTTAAAAGGAGGCACCTATGCACAAGAAGCCTTTTTGCAAGGTCGCTGCCATGGTTGTCCTGTTGGGATTCATCTTCCTTTCAGCTCCTGGATTATCGAGCGCGGATAAGAAAGCCTCGAAGTTTGATTTCAGGGTTATTATCAAGAAGCCGGCTATCTGGATTTCCTCGGTTCTGAATATGTTCACGCCTATTTTCGACCCTGGAAATAGAGGCACCTCCAATACTGTAGCCCCCGACAAGTCCAACCCGAAAATTAAGCCGCTGGGTGATATACTTATCGTAAGACCAAGCCGCGAAGATTAGTTCACGTAGTCTTCTTCTTTTGACTAGCTTCTCTAAAGCAAAGAAGAATATTCAGCTCAAAAGCTTATATAGGAATAGATTTAAAGAGTATATTCTTTTCCAATATTTCCTATAATAAATCTTTGATAATACGTATAAGCTCTTCTTCTAGATCACCTTTAGGGGTGAAAAAAAACAGCTAAATCCACCCCTGAGCTCATCTCTAGAGGCGATTGACCGAGATCGGACTCTGGGCCAAAATCCCCTCGAATAAAGTAACTAGTGTATAATGTTGTCTTTAGCTCTAAAAAACATGGTTATGCCCAGACGATTTATATACTTACATAGCATTACGGTTTTTTTACTATTCTCGTTTTTATCAATCATGCTTTTTCCGCAGGAGAACAACCCGAAACCAATAAGAACCGAGCGTACTTCTATACAATTTTCAGAACTTTTTAGAACCGGCGAGGATCTCAGACTAAAAGGGGAGTACGAGGAAGCGATAAAACAATTTGAGAGAGCTTTGTTTCTCGCCCAAAAAACCGCTAACGAAGAAGCCAAGCTGGATTCTTTGCTTAAACTCGGAATATTGTACTGGAATATCGGCAAGCTCAAAGAATCTACAGATAAATATGGCCAGGCTCTTTTAATTGCTCAAAGATTGCAGTTAAAAGAAAAAACAAATTTTTGCCTTACTATGCTTAAAATATATGATTATTATAGAAAAGCAAAAGATTACCCTTCTTTGGGCAACTATCAAAAATCAACTGACAGCTTCAAGAGCGCCATAGACCTGGCCAAAAAAATCGATAGTAAAGAGCATGAATTAAAATGCCTGCGCCAGCTTAGTCTCAATTACTGGGATCTTGGTAATTTTCAGCAATTTTTTTTATTAAATAAAGAGGCCTTGCTAATTGCAAGAGAGTTAAATAACAAGCAGGAAGAAGGTAGATGTTTAAATAATATCGGTGTTTTTTATTGGAAAATTGATAATTACTCTGAAGCACTGAAGTATTATGAAGAATCGTTAGAAATCGCAACAAAATTAAAAGCTATAGAAGAGAAAGCTAATTGTCTAAATAATATAGGCGCAATTTATATAGACGCGGGCAACTATGATCGCGCCTTGGAATATCTTATGCAGGCTTTAAATATAGATAAGCAACTAAAAGACTATTCTAACATTTCCAAAGATTTGAGTAATATAGGAAGCGCATTTAGAAGAAAAGGAATGATTTCGGAAAATAAAGATGATTTCAATTCGGCCCTTAATTACTATGACGAGTCCTTAGACATGGCAATCAAAAATAAGGATGAATATATACAAATTAGGGCACTTAATAATATTGGAACCATCCTCTCATATTTAAATGAAAATACTAAAGCTCTGAGCAATTTCCAATCAGCTTTTAATAAAGCCCAAGGAATTCAAGACATAGAAGGAAGGAGCATGATTCTCAACAATATAGGAATCGTGTATTCACAACTCGGCAATTACGGAGAATCCACCAAATATTACCAAAAAGCAATTGATTTGGCCCTAGAAACAAAAGAGGGAAAATTTCTTTGGGAACCATATTTAGAGATTGCTAACTCTTATAGAAATCTAAACAATTTAAGTGTGGCCTTAGATAATTATAAAAAATCCATTTCGGTCATCGAAAAAATCCGTTCAAATATAAACTCAGAAGAACTGAAGGCAACATACTTTGGGACAGACAGAAGAATAGAAGCTTATCAAGGCATCATCGACCTGCTGATCAAGCTTAATCAAAAAGACCCCGACAAAGGGTATGGAGCTCAGGCTTTCAATTATCTTGAAAGGGCCAAGGCCAGGTCTTTTCTCGATAGTATAGAAGTCTCAAAAATCGATATTACTGAAGGAATCAGCCAGCAACTTCTAAATCAAGAAACCGAGCTTATGAATGAGATTTCTAAGCTTTACACAAAGCTCTTGATTCCTCAGCTTTCTCCGGAACAAAGGAATTCTATCAACAAAGAGCTGGAGAATTGCGAGCAGCAATTGGAGTCATTAAAAAGAGAGATTAGGACTGCAAGCCCGGCCTATGCCAACCTTCGATATCCTAAGTCCATCACTCTCAGCGAGGCCCAAAGTGAACTGCTCGACGAAGAAACAGCATTTTTTGCTTACACCTTGGCCAAGGAAAATTCTTATGCTTTTGTGATCACCAAAAACAACTTAAAAGTATTCCCTCTTCCGGAGAGAAAAGAAATCCAAAGGCTTGTTCGAGAATATCTCACCGCGATCACGGATGTGCAAAACCAGGATTTTCATGTTGGCTATAGACTGTATAAAGATCTCATCCGCCCCGGCCTTGATGATAAGAAAATCAAAAAAATAATCTTCGTCCCTGATGACGTCCTTTATTTCCTTCCTTTTGAAACACTCCTCGCTAAAGAAAACGGGAGAGAATGGCTGATCAAAGACTATGATATCGCCTATGTCCCCTCACTTTCCTCTCTTCGAGAATTGATTGACCGCAAAAAAGCTGTATCTCAACGCCCCCGAAAAGATATCCTGGCCGTGGGAGACCCTTCATTTGGTACGCATGAAATCGAAATGCCTGCCAGCGGCAACGATGATGTTTTCCAAGATTATTCTTCCGCTGCTGATTACAAATTCTCCAGGCTAAAATACAGCGGAGTGGAAATAGAAAAAATAGCTTCTCTGTTCAAACCGGCCAAGAGGGATATTCTTGAACGGAGACAAGCCTCAGAAGAAAATGTCAAGAAGGAAAATCTCTCTGATTATAGGATAATCCATTTTGCCACTCATGCCCTCATCGACGATAAAAAACCAGCCCGTTCCGCTATCGTCCTGGCCCTGGACCAGAATCCAAAAGAGGACGGTTTTCTGCAGATGAGAGAAGTCTTTAATCTGAAGCTCAACGCTGATCTTGTCACTCTTTCCGCCTGTCAAACAGGTTTAGGCCAACTCATTAGAGGAGAAGGAATTGAGGGCCTGAACAGAGCCTTCTTTTACGCCGGCGCCTCCTCGGTTATGCTGAGTTTATGGGCGATTAATGATCAAGCAAGCTATCAGCTCCTGGAGAGATTTTATTATCATCTTCGCTCGGCACAGCCTATCCTGGGCGCATTGCGCCAGGCCAAGCTGGAGATGATAGAATCTGAAGTTTTGTCCCATCCTTATTACTGGGGAGGTTTTATTGTCACGGGAGAGACTGACAAGGTCATCTTCCCGCGAAAGATGAATAAGTGGATTTTGGTAACCGTCTCTCTTTGCGCCGGGCTCGCTCTTTTGATTTTGATAATTAACCGCGAGATGCCTTCCCTATTTTCTCCAAAAAACTGATTCTCACTTTATGGCTAGCGCGTCAGCCACGACTGGTTTCTTATCGTCAGGGCAGAAAAGGGCACAATCCACCACAAGAAAAAGGCCGTGATCAGAGCATAAGGAATTCCATAAAGAAAGGCCCAGCTTCTATTAGTCCTGAGATAGTAGAGAGAAAGCAGTAAAGATGTCATAATCAAGAGGGCAAGATGACCGAGCATGAAAATCGGTTGAATAAAAAAAGAATAGAAGATCAGCCCGACAGAAAAAATGTGAAAAGGATGGAGAAGATTTAAGAAGAAGAAATCGAGAACAGGCAGAAGGCGGTGTTTTGTCCGGTAAGGTGAAAACATAAATCGGGCAAACAAAACGGATTCCCGAAGATAGCTTCGCGTCCAACGGATATACATCCGGTTCATCTGGCGCAATTTCCGCGGAACCTTAGTATAAACAACAGCATTGGACTGATATTTTGTCATAAACCCTGATTTAAGAATTAAAGTCGTCAAGGCTCTATCTTCGCCATGAAGGCAAGGGACATTCATAAACTTCTGATTAACCCACTCCCGGATAAAAGACCGCAAAACGTCTTTCCTGTACGAAGTCAGCGCCCCGGGACAGACAAAAACAGTCCCGTAGACGCTCTGATAAGCCCGGCCGAAATCGAAAGAGACCGAATACCGAATGGAGAGCATTCGGGTCAAAAAATTCTCCTGCTCATTGAGGACAGCAACTCGCCCCGCAACAGCCGCGACATTTCTATCCTTCAGCAAAGGAATGACCAGATTCCTTATGGCGCTCCGTCCTATCTTGCCATCAGCATCCACCGTTACAATCACATCTCCGCGCGAGACTTTGAGACCGGAATAGAGCGCTTTTCTCTTCCCCAGGTTCCTCCTAAAATTAATGACTTTTAGCTTCCCTCCATATTCCCATCGCGCTTTTATCAGATGATTAAGAGTCAGGTCGGTCGAGCCATCGTTGATGGCAATCAGTTCCAGTTTGTCTTTTGGATAATTTGACGCAAAAACAGAACCGATGGCCCTGCCGATTAATTCTTCTTCATTAAAGGCCGGCATGATCACAGAAACGAACGGCCAGTCGACTCCCTTTTCTGATTCCACTGTCTGGGGTTTATACCGAAGCCAAAGGATCGTGCGGAAAATTATCCCTGACACGATAATAATCAAAGAAACAATCAGCGGATAAACAGAAATTCTCAAAAGCCGGTTGCTCTGTAAGAATTCAGCCCAAAGCTGGACCATCCGGAATTTTAAAGTGATTATGACAACGAAGGTGCCGCTGGTTATAATCAAAAAAATGGCAATCGGGTCTATTTTTTCTTTTAAGAAAGGAAGGTTGAAGAGAAAGCCCTTGGGCTGACTTTCAAAATCAATCTCATCAAACGTCTCTTCCCACATGGATCCCTTCTTTTTTTCTATGAATAGACTTTTGATAAATCAAGTTAGCTTAAGAAAGGAAAAAATAATGGCTTGCGATTCAGATGCTAATGAATTAAACCCGGAAAGTCAAGCCAGAAAAGGCAATTTATTCAATCCCGCTTTTCCCTATCATATTCTTTTTATCGGCCTACAAAACATTTTTTTTCTTTATGCAATCCGCCAGCTTGTGCTTTTCCAGCAACCGATAGAAGTGACGCCTGCTTTTGCCGACTTCTATCGCCGCTCTTGTTTTATTCCAGTGACATTCCACCAAAGTCATTCTCAGTTTTTCAGGAGTTAGACAGACAGATGCTCTGGGACCCAATAGCCCGCAGTCCAATTTGATGTCAGCATCAGTTATTTGGGACTTATTTGAGAGGATGCATGCTCTTTCTATGATATTTTCTAATTCTCTTATATTGCCTGGAAAATCATAAGACATCAGTTTTTTCAAAGCCACCGGCGAAATCTCCTTTTTAGACTTCTGCTTGATATTTTCTCTCTCTAGAATATGATTGACTAAAAAGGGAATTTCCTCCCTCCTTTCCCTCAGGGGAGGCAAATAAAATTTGACGACACTGATCCGGAAATAAAGGTCTTTCCGGAATCTTCCGCGCTTAACCTCCTCATATAATTCTTTATTTGTGGCAAAAATAAACCGGGCTAATATTTTTCTATGGATCGTCTCACCAACTCTGCGGATTTCTTTCTCTTCAATAACTCTTAGAATTTTTGCCTGAAGATACGAAGACAGCTCTCCGATTTCGTCGAGAAAAACCGTGCCATCCTTGGCGATCTCAAGCAATCCTGGTTTCTCTCTGATTGCTCCAGTAAAAGAACCACGGGCGAAACCGAAAAGCTCCGCCTCAAACAACTCTTCGGGAATATTGGCACAACTGATGGCCACAAAGGGTTTACTTCTTTTTTCACTCAGTTCATGGATCTTTTTTGCCGTAAAATCCTTGCCTGTCCCAGTCTCTCCTAAAAGCAGAACGCTCTTGTCACTATTAGCAACTCTATTTATGATCCCTGTTCTGTCTTTCAGGTAAAAACTAATTCCATTACTTTTTGCAGAGGTAGGCCTATGAAGTATCATTGATAATTAATAAAATAAGGAGAATGAAATATGCTTTATTCTTATTATTAAAAACGAATCATGGCCAAAAATTTCTCAATAAATGAGAAAAAAAGCCAAAAATATTATTCTATATTTATATAAGTCTTCTATAGTCTTTTGAGTACGGAGAATGTCAGGCGCCGAGAGGAATTGGGATAAGGACAAAGAGGACGAGTTTAAAGCTCTTCTCAACAGGTTTACCGTCCTGATCAAAATCCAGATTAATAAATTCAACCTCCAAAAATTTGGACTTGATCCCGAAGACGTCTCTCAAGAGATCAAAATCAAAATATGGAAAATTCTGCATGATGAGAAGGAAATAAAATACTATCCGTCTTATATTAGGAAGATCATAAATTCTTCAGTGATAGATCTACTCAGAAAATGGAAGCGTGAAGAGGGTATCTTTATCTATGAACGGCAGAGAAAAGTCTCCGAGACAAAAAAGGATTACTTGGCCGAACTTTCTAACGAGGATTATCTGAGAGAAACCATCGGAGAAGCCGTTAAACTGCTTATCGAATCACGTCGAAAAGTAGTCAAACTTTTTTTATTGGACATGACCATAGAGGAGATATCGGCCTATTTTAACTGGAGCAAAGATAAAACGAGAAATCTATTATACCGGGGATTAGCAGATCTAAAGAAAATCCTAAGAAAGAAGGATATCGATTATGAAGATAAATGATAGCGATCTTAGAAAACTTTACAGCGCTTATATTCAAAACAGAGTTCCCCTGTCGAGAGCAAAATGCCCTTCTCTGGAAGAGCTTTTTAACATCATCATGACCTCGGGATCAAGCCGCAAAAAAGGAAAAATCATTGACCACATAACCAGCTGCGCTTATTGCGCGCAAGAATTCAGTTTTTTTCTTGATTTATCCCGTGAGGAACGGAGGCTTCTCGAGGAAATCGAAAAGCTTCTTCAACAAGAAGATCAAATTCAAATCGCACAAAAGAAAGGAGTTAATTCTTCCATTATTCGTTGGCTTAAACTAACTCGTTTTCCACTCTTCTGGAAATTTGTCTTTATCCCCCTATTAGCTATCGTCTTTATTTCTTTGATGATCGTGGCAACGAATAAGCTTATCGTCTCCAAAAAAAACGAAGAAAGAGGAAGGCTGCCCGGGCAGATTCAACTCATTGCCCCCACCCACGAGAAGGCAGCCCAAGCTCCATTGATCTTCAAGTGGAAAGGGGTGAAGCATTCTGATCACTACGTCCTGGAAATTTTTGATGAGGCGTTGTCGCCCTTATGGAAAAGCTCAAGAATTCTCGGTGATTCTTATCAACTCCCTCCGGACATCGCAGCAAAAATAAGGAGAGACACGCCGTACTTCTGGATGATCACGGTCTACTTAGCTGACGGCAAAGTGATCGAGTCTTCTCTCGAAGATTTTTTTCTTAGTGAGTAGCTATTCAGCGCTTGGGCGGGAATTAAAGTCTCCATTCAAGATAAATCCTGCCCAGAAGAAGGGATGAGAAAATTTCGATCTGATCATTTTTATTTTTGCCAAGCGCAGCGCTTGGGCTTTATCCTTTCCTTCAGAAAGGTAACGGTAAAAATATCTCATTAAATCTGAAGTTGATTTATCGTTTATTTTCCATAGAGTCGAGACCGTCGACCTGGCTCCTGCATAGAAAAAGACCCGGGGTAGCCCTAAAATTCCTTCTCCATTTTCTAACTTCCCCCTTCCTGTTTGACATGCTGAGAGAACCACTAAATCTGCATTCAACCTGAGATCATAGATTTCACGAACTTGAAGAAAACCATCTTCTTCCACGTCGCCATCCAAGGACAAGACTAAGGCCGAACGGAAAGGCAACTTCTCATCCTGGAAGCCATGACAAGCAAAATGAATAATCTGGTAATCATCTAACGCCGTTTTCTTGATAACTTCTTCTTTTGCCTTCGTGTCTAAATAGATGTCAACCTGATCTCTCGGAAAATACCGGGAGATCTGTAAAACTTCTCTTTTTGTAAAAGGAAGCGGGGAGAAATCAAATCCGTTATCCAAATAAATCTCTCTCAAAGCATCTCCATAGGCTTTGCTCAGCTTGCCCGCTTGTGATAAAATTAGTGAATAATCCGGATTCCCTATGGCTAAGAGGCGTTTCGGATTTCTCTTTTCAATCCTTTCATTGGCCAAAAAGGCTAAAGAAGAAGCAGACGGTGCATAAGAGATTTTATATAGTTCTATGAGATATCGGTGCTTCGGATGTCCCACTCTTTCGTCACGGACGAGTGTTTCAAACGGAAGATAGTAAAGAACGCCATCAGGAACAATAATCAAGTGCTCCAGGGGAGAGGAGATGAACCCTTCAAAAGAACAAACCAGGTCTTGATAGATACGTTTGGCCGCAGGAACGCCTTGAAATTTCCTTTTCGGCCAAGTCGAGAGCATTTTTAAGTAGGCTCTGAGGGAGCTTTCAATGTCTGCACGCGAAGGCAACGGCCTTAAAATAAAATCGGTCTTTGTGATTAAGAATACATATGATTCTCTTTCACCTAAAAAGAACTCCAAAACGGCGGTTTTCTGGTCAAGCATCTGATTCTGAATTTTATCAATCGATATAGTCTCGAGAGAATTTAAACTTGGCCTGGCCGGTTCTTTCGATTTCATCTTATTCAAAAAACTCATATAATCCTGTTCCTCTTTCTCCAGCCTGGCCAACAATATTCTTCTCTGATCTTCTGCAAGCGAAGGTTGGGCCAGCTCTGAGATTGTCAGAGTGATTTTCTTGGAGATATCATTTTGCTCTGCCCGGAATTCTGGGGTGGAGTATCTTTGTGAGGAATTACTTCTTTCTTCTAGACCTTCTAAAAACGCCCTGGCTTTGGCTTTTTCTGCAACCTGGAATATTTCCTCATCATACCTGGAGGTCGATTCTTTTGCCTTCAGCATTACTAAAAGATGCAGGAAAGATTCGTAGACTTTTAGTTTATCCCGAGCAAAGCCAGCTTTGTAGTCATCCAGGGAAAGCTGGCTTCTTATAAGATCAATGATATCTATCGCCTTTTCATAGCAAGCTAATGCCGACAAATATTGTTGTTCGATCTCAAAGCACTGCCCCAAGCCAAAATATGCTTCCCAGAGAATTCCATTTTTTTCAGCCTTCAGAGAAAGTTCTAATCCCCTCTTAAAATACTTCTTAGATTCTTCGTAATTCCTCAGATGCAAATAGACATTGCCAATGTTTATGCAGATATTGCTAAGTTCGTGAAGGTCGCCGATCACCTTGGCCTTATTTTGAGCTAAGGCAAGATACCTCAGAGAGGAAACAAAATTCCCGAGTGTTGCATAAACAAGTCCAATATTGTTAAGGGTTTCAATCTCCGATTTTTTATTTTTAGCTTTGCTGGCCTTATCAAGAGATTCTAAATAATAATTTAAAGACGTTTGAAAATCATTTTTGTTGCCTGAAAATTCTCCCCTTTTTCTAAAAATTGCTCCAATATTATTCAGTTCAACTAGAATTCCATTGTCCTCTTCTATTTTTTGATCGATATCAAGAGCCTTTATTAAATATTGAAGCGCTCTATTATAATTTCCGATGTCTTTGTAAACTATCCCAATATTATTTAGGGATATAGATTCTTCTTCATCATCCTTGACTTTTCTTGCAATCATTAACGATTCATCAAAATGAGCTAACGCTTTCGAATAACTATACGACCTCCAGTAAAAAAGACCGATGTTGTTCAGACATCTTCCCACTTCTTGCTTATGATTTAACCTCCGGGCGATTTTCAGAGCTTGGTCATTTAAAGAAAAAAATTCTTTAAGGGCCTCTAGCTGGAAGTAATTCAGGCTTAATTGACGCAAGCATTTCAACTCATGTTCAGGACTTTTCATCGTTCTGGCCAGATCAACCGCAAGTTCAAAATGAGCAATTGATTCTTTGTTGCGGCCCGCTGAGCGTAACTCCTTTCCCCTAGAATAGGCCTCATATATTTTTAGGGCTCCAGAGCATTTATGTTGCAAGTCTTTTTGGCCGAGTCTCTGAGCAAGCGCTAACGCCTTAGCATACTGATCAGCCGATTCTTTAGGCTGACCTAGATTCCAGAAAAGAACCCCAAGATTCATAAGACAAGTTAGTTCTCCCTTTTTATCTTCGCTATTCCGGGCAAGCTTGAGAGCTTCCTCAAAAAGAGAGATGGCATCAGAAAAGTCACCTTTTTGCCGGAGAGATGTTCCCTCGGTCAGAATCCGGTTAAATATATGGATAACCTCGGGTTTATCCTTGGCAGTTAGTGCCTGGATCTCGGGAAGGGAACAAGGCGACAGGATTATAAAAAAAAACTAACAAATCTTCTGGCCCAAAAAAATTCAAACATCTTCATCAGACAAGTGAATGCAATATAATATGAAACCCTCGGGCTGTCAATGAATTATCTCCATCATAATAGCTCCAGCATATTGAGTTATTCTTTCCTCTAGATTGATTTTTAATGTCTCTTTCTTATACTTAAAGCTGCTAACTTTAGAAGACCTGACAAAAAAACCAACTCTCAATCATTACAGAAAAGGACGTTTATCCTCGCCCAAATATTCTCACTCGCCGGAATTTTTTCCATCTCTCTGTCACAAGCCTGGCGGGCCTGGTTTTAGGCCATCATCTACCCGGTCAAGAAAAAGTCGATGCCGAAAGGCCAAAAGCAGCCCTCCCTTCCGATATGGAGACCAACATCGATAAAATCAAAAGGACCCAGGACAAAGGATTCTCTGCCGGGACAATTATCCAGGGGAAGCCGTTAAAATATCAACCGGAACCGCCTCATCTGAAGGCAGACTCAATCAGGGCCAAATCAAAGAAGCCATCGGGAAGAGAATAGGCGAATTCATAGTTTCCCCGGCTGGTCCTGGACCGCGAACCCGAATTTTTCAGAAAGGCGCAGTCAAGAAACCAAGAATTATGTCAGAGGGGAGCTCTCTGTCGGAGGCGAATCTCCTCTCCTCGAGGGAGAATTTTGGGCTTCGGGAAGGAAACAATAGCCGTTTCGGCAAAATATCAGCCTTCAAGAGCCAATCTAACTATCATGCAACTGAATCAGGGCCAAGGCAATTTGTCTTAGAAAGAAAAAGAAGTTTTTGCAGAATACCTTGCCAACGTGTCCGGCGAGAATGGGTTGGTCAAAGGAACAAATGCCGCCGGCCTTTATTTCATTTTCTGCTAGCGTGGCGAGAGAGGCGTTCTCGTCTGTAGCGAGCCAGATTTGGACTCAGCCGGGCTTCTCCTCCAAGAAGTTGAAACAAAACATAAAGATTAGGGCAAATTTTTGATAGAATAGAGTAACTTCATCGAAGGAGGTCAGGATGAAAAAAATCTTGGTGAAAAAAGTGCACTTGGCTTTCTGGCTTATTCTAATCTCCGGAATGGCCTTTTTATCTCCAACAGCCTTCTCGCAGGAACCGGAATTCAAGCCGGCGATCATCGAGCAGCCCATGCCTGATTTCACCCTTCCCGCCTACCAGGGAGGCGACATCACCCTCTCCAGCCTGAGAGGCAAGAACGTCTTGATCATTTTCCCCCGAGGCTATGCCGCGGAAGGACGATGGTGCACGATCTGCGACTACAAGTATGCGGAGCTTCTGGACTTGGAAAAAAAGGAGCAGTTGAGGAAAAAATACGGCCTGGAGATTCTGTATGTCTTTCCCTACAGCAAGGACATCGTCAAGCAGTGGCTGGAAGCCGTGCCCGAGCAACTGGACAAGATCAAAGCCTGGAAATACCCGGCTGAGCCCGACAAACAGGACGAAAAAACGAAGATGCGGACGGAGCGCGCCAGGAAGCTTTTCCCTAAAGACCTCAGCCTGGAAAAAGGAAACGTGCCGGCGCCCTTCCCTTTTCTCATCGATGAGGATAGAAAACTGACCAAGGAGCTCGGGCTCTTCGCCACGGAATGGAGCGGCAGCAAGGCCGACCAGCTCATCCCGAGCGAGTTTATCATCGACAAAAACGGCATCCTTAAGTTCAAATACATCGGCCAGAACACCACGGACAGGCTGAGCTTCGACTACCTGATGAAAATTGTGGATATGATCAACAAAAGCAAGTAAGCCTTAGTCGGGGGCGGTCAGGGCCCGATAAGTAAAATTCTTGTAATGCTCGATGATATCTTCGAGGAGCTCCTCTTTCGTTATTTTCATGACCTTGCTCGGCGGAATTCTCTCCATGAACGGCTCTTCCCTTTCCTCCCAAGGGGCCTTGGGGGCTTTCCTCTCTTTTATGCGCAGGCTCAGCTTCAAATCGACTGAGTTTTTCGGCAGAACGATCGTGTACTCGAAATTATCCGCTTTTGACTGAGGGGAAGGAAGCCGGAGGCTGATGGATTTCCCCCTCTCGATCCCGTACTTGACTTTGATGCCGTACGCTTTGAGCTCGTCCGCCAGGGCCTCAAAGGCCGGCTCGGCGATAAACTCACAAAACTGCTTGAAATTCTGCGACGTCTCGACCTGGCAGCCCTCGATAATGCCCGTGCTTTCGAAGCAGGCCCTGAGACTATCTTTCCAGTCTTTCTTGTCCATCTCGGAAACCGGTCCAACCTTTGAGCAGATATTAGCATATTTTTTCTTAATTTCAAACGGGAAAAACGGAAGGGTCCGGACGGAGTTTAGAGATTTCCTCAACTGAGAAAAATATTTCATAGCTATAACTTTAGTGTTTGTTGAGAGATAGAAAATCAATTTAACAGGACTGTGGAAATCGTTGTGAATAACTTGTGACTATCTTTTCTAACTTATTGAAAAAACAAGTGTTGTGGCTGTTTGCACAATTCTTGTGCAACTGCGGCCCTGTTTAAAACGGGATCATCTCCCAGACAGAATCGATAGTGATCTCCTCGAGCGAACCCGCGCTCAGGAGGCGGGCTCGGCCGTAAGGCCGCCAGGCCGTGACCAGGTCTTCCCGGAAAAGAGCCACGACTTCTGTCCCGCACGAAGCGGCAAGATGAGTGATTCCGGAATCGTTGCCGAGATAGAGGTCCGCTTCCTGGAGAAGAGCAGAAAGCACAACCAGGGAGGGAGAGCGCAGCCAGGACCAGCCGCGCGGGAGCGGTGTTCTCTTGATCAGGGGCTCCATTCTTTCTTCAGCCTGGCCGGTGACGACGATGCCGCCGACGCCTTTTTGTCCCAGGCGCCCGATGATCTCTAAAAAGTTTTGAACCGGCCAGCATTTTTTCTCGCTGCCGCTTCCCGGATGGACGACAACAAACTTTCTCCCGCGCTCTTTTGTTATCAAACCAAGCACCTTCTTAGGCGCAGGGCTTGGAGGAAGTTTAGCGCATTCGTCAAAGGGAAATTCGGCCGGACGATCTCCCTCTAAAACTCCTGAGGTCTGGCGGAAGAAAAACCTGCTTATCTGCTCCCGACTTTCTGGCGGGTAGTAAAAAAAACGTCGTTCTCCCGAAATCGAAGTCGCGGTCAAGCTGTTTTCCAGAGCGCCTTTACTCTTTCCCTGCAGCCAGCCCGCGACGAGGTCAAACCCGTTCAACCATTCCTTAAGCTCCTTTCCCGGCACGGCAGACCCGGCGAAAAGAGGTAAAAGCCGGGGGCCGTCTCCCCGCATCACCCTGTCCACGACTCCCGCCTCCTGGAGAAGGAGCCCGTATTCTTCCCGGCAGACAAGAGTCAGCTCGGCCGAAGGGAATGTCTTGCGGATTAGGTGGATCGCCGGGAAAGCGACGAGAAGATCCCCGAGGCCTCCCAGCCGAAAGAGGAGCACATTTCTCATCGTATATCAGCAGCATAAACTGCCGGCTGTTTTCAGCAGAAAAGGGAAAAATGATTTTATAAGGTGGGCAGAAGTTTTCTCCAGCCGGCACAAGAAAACTTGTTTATATTATAGCATAAAAATCCGGCAAATCAATTCTTTTTTTATCCTCAGGCGCCCGAGGCGCTCTTTTTTATGAGCTCGGCAAAATTCCTGCCGAATTCTTCGCCTTTCTTGAGGTCTTCCTGGGTGGGGCTGCCGACGAATTCGAAGCTGTCCCGCAGATCCCACTTGGCCGGCTCGACAATTCTTTTAACCTCTTTCAGGGCTCCCCCGCTCCAGCCGTAGCTTCCGAAATAAGCCGCCGTCCGGTTGAGAACCCTCTTGTTGACGGCCATGGTCAGGACCTCGGCCACAGGCGGGAAGAGCTTGACCTCATAGGTGGGCGCTCCGATCACGACCCCTGTCTTTGACCACAGCGAAGGCAGAATATAGCTCACGTGCGTCCTGGCCGCGTCAAAAATCTCGAGCGGGACGCCCGCCCGGGATATCCCCTGGGCCACGGTGTTCATCATGTTTTCCGTGTGTCCGTACATCGACCCATAGATGAGAGTGATGCCCGGCTCTGTTTTCCCCGAAGCATATTCGGCCCATTTCTTATAAAGCTCGATAATCCGCTGGGGCTCCTTTCGCCAGATGAGCCCGTGAGAAGGAGCCACGATGTCAACGGGGACGCTCGCCAGTTTGCCGATGGCATCCAGGACCCGGCTGCTGTAATTGGCCACGATATTGGCGTAGTAGCGCAGCGCTTCCTTCTCATAGAAATCGAAGTGCCGGCACTCGTCATCGAAAATGGCCCCGCTGATGGCCCCGTACCCGCCGAACCCGTCGCAGGAAAACAGGATCCGGTGCGATTCTTCGTAGGTCATGATCGTCTCCGGCCAGTGGACAAAGGGAGTGGAGAAAAATTTCAAACGCCTTTGGCCGAGCGGCAGGGTCTCGCCGTCGCCGACGACCTGGACATTGTCCTCGACCGAATAGAACCCGCGGAGCATGTCCTTGGTCCTGGCCGAGCCCAGGATGACGACGTGAGGGGCCAGCCGCCTGAAGACCCGGAGCAGTCCGGTGTGGTCGGGCTCCATATGATTGACGACGATATAGTCGATCTTGGAAATATCCGTAAGTTCCTCGAGCTGAGTAAAGTATTCGTCGGCCTTGATGGACTTGGCCAGGTCGATGATGACTTTCTTTTCCCCGAGGACAAGGTAGGAGTTATACGAGACTCCTTCCTGGCTGATCGGCCAGAGGCCTTCAAAAAGATCCGTGGTCCGGTCGTTCACGCCGATCCAGAAGACATCCGGCCTTATCTCGCGTGCGGGCATCGTCAGAACCTCCTCAGTTTTAGCAAACCTAACGTTTTGAAAACCATAATATATCCGATCCCTTAGGGTTTGGCGAGTCGAAATCCGGCCGGAGTTTTTACAATCCTCGCTGTTTATGGTAAAAAAAGGGAAATATGGATGGAGCAGATGGCCAAGCGAAAAAATCTCGTCCTCTTAGCTCTTAAACTTATCTTCAGCCTCTCCATCCTCGTTTATATCCTGACCACCCAAACGTCACTCAAAGACGTCGGGGCGGTCCTCGAGGGAGTCAACCCCTACTGGCTGGTCCTGTCTTTCTCGCTTCACGCGTTCGGCTATTTTGCCAGCGCCTACCGCTGGCAGATCCTGGCCCGGGCTCACGGAGACGAAGTCCCGCTCGGGTTTCTGGTCAAATCCTACATGGTCGGGACCTTTTTCAACAACTTCCTCCCCACCCGGTTTGGCGGAGACATCGTCCGCATCTGGGACGGCTCGCGCTACTCGAAATCCCTGCTCAAATCCTCGGCCATCGTCGTGGTCGAGCGCTTCACCGGGATCATCGTCCTCTTCCTGTTTGCCGTTATCGCTTCCCTGTTTCGGCTGGATATGGCCCGCCAGATCCCGGTGGTCTGGATTGCCCTTCTTCTCGGCCTCCTGGGCCTCGGGCTCATCCTCGCCTTCCTCCTGCCCTTCAGCGGCCGGTGGCTCGCCGCCATCCCCGGCAAGGGGTTTCTCGAGTCCATCAAGAAGAAAATCATTCTCTTCCGGGAAACCGTGCTTCACTACCGGACGCAAAAAGGACCGTTCCTGCGGGCCACCTTCTGGGCCTTACTCCTTCAGCTCAACGTCATCCTCTACTATTTCCTGATCGGCAAAGCCCTCCACCTCCGCATCCATGTCATCGACTACTTCATCTTCATCCCCATCGTCCTGCTCGTCCAGAGCATCCCGGTGACGATCAACGGCCTGGGCCTCCGGGAAGGGTCCTACATCGAGATCTTCAAATTTTACGGAATTCCCCCGCAGACGGCCGTCTCTTTCTCCCTCATCGCGGACGTCGCCTTTGTCTTGATCCTGGGAATTATCGGCGGAATCATCTATGTCTCGAGAAAATAGAGCGAAAGCCCTGTCGCTGGCCTTGATGTTCATCCTTTTGGCCCCCGTCTTCGCCCAGCAGGACATGGCTGAATTTGAAAAGCGCCTGGCCAAAATCAACCAGACGATCCAGTCCCTCCGGGCCAAAATCCAGGCAGAGGACAAAAGGGAATCGACGGTCCTCTCGCAGCTGGATAAGATTAGCTTCAACAAGAGACTCCTCAAGAGCGAACTGGACCTTTACCATGTTCAGATGGAAAAGACATCCCAGGAGCTCGCCTCGATCAAAAAAAATATCGCCGGCCTCAAGGACAAGCTCGAGCGCGAGCAGGAGGCCATCGAGAAAACTCTGGTGACGCTCTACAAGTACGGGGAATTCGATTTTCTCCAGTTCCTCCTCGAAGCAGAGAATATGAGCGCCATCTTCTCGGAGAGCAAGAATCTGAGCTTTTTGGCCCGCTACCAGCAAGAGGTGATCGCTGCCTACCTCAAAACTATGTCTGAGCTCGGGGCAGCCGAGAAGGACCAGGAGTCGAAAAGAGCGGAATACGCCCAGCTCATCCAGGACGCCGGCGAGAAAAAGAAAGAACTCGAGGCCCAGGAGGCTGAGAACAAAGCCCTCATCCAGCAGATCCAGAAGAACAAAAAGGTCTACCAGCAGGCCCTGGACGAACAAAACGAGCGGGCCCAGCACCTGCAGTCTTTGATGGACAAGCTGGCCAGCCAGGAGATCGTCCTGCCTTTCCGGTTTGTCCCCTTCTACGAGAAAAAAGGCAAACTCCCCTGGCCCATCGCCGGAAAAGTCGTCACCCGTTTCGGCCTGGAAAGACGCCCGCCGTTTAACACGGTGACCATGAACAACGGCGTGGAAATCTCTCCCCAGCAGGGCAGCCTTATCGTCCGTGCCATACACGCGGGAAAAGTGGTCTACGCGGACTATTTTCAGGGTTATGGGAACCTGCTCATCATCGACCACGGCATGAATTATTATTCCTTGTACGGCCACCTGGCCGATTTCAAGGTCGACCAGGGCGATTTTGTCCGGGAAGAGCAGCCCATCGCCGAGGCCGGCGATTCCGGTTCGCTCAGGGAGGGACTTTTCCTTTATCTGGAAATCCGCTACAAGACAAAGCCTCTCGATCCCTTGCAATGGCTCAAAAGAAGGTGATAGAATGAGTTTTCCTCTCTTAGAGACAGGATCATGAAGAACGCAAAATATGTTTTCGCCGCCGGACTCCTCGCTTTTTCTCTTTTCTTCGCGTTCGAGAAAAGCATCGTCCGCGCCGTCTCCTCCCGGTCGTCAGCGCCGTCCAAAAATATCGACCTCCTCGAGAGCGTTATTCGCCACATCCGAAATGACTATATCGAAGAAAAAGACCCGGTTCCGACCATGAACGGCTCCTTCCAGGGGCTGGTCAATTCACTGGACAGCACCTCGAGCTATCTGAACAAAGAGAGCACCGCCCGCTACCTCGGCCAAAAGGAAGGCCGGTTTAAAGAGCCCGGCATCGGCCTTTTTAAAGTGTACGGGTCCTTTCCCGAGGTCATCGGCATCGTCGAAAATTCTCCGGCCGAAAAAAGCGGCCTCCAGATCGGCGATTACATCACGGAAATCAACGGGGCCTCCACGCCGACGATGAGCCTGACCGAAGCCAACCTCTATGTCCGGGACACGGAGGAGACTCCCCTGAATCTTAAGATCCTCAGGGAAGATAAGACGCTCGAGATAAAGGTGGGGAGGGCCCTTCTTTTTGCCGACCCGATAAAATATTCAGCCCAGGATGGGACGAGCGGCATCCTGAAGATTGTCAGGCTGGCCCCGCCCTGTGTGAGCGAGATAAAGACGAAGGTGTGGCCGACGCTCAAAAAACACAAAGAACCTTTGGTTATCGACCTGAGAAACTGCCAGGATGGTACGTTCGAAGAAGCCCAGCAATTCATCAACCTCTTTTTAAGGGCGGAGAATATCGGCTATTTACAGAAAAAACAGGAGACGAAAGAAACCCTGTCTGCTCTTCAGGAACCGGCTCTGGCTCAGCTCCCGCTGATTGTCTGGATCAACCAGGCTACGATCGGCCCGGCTGAAGCCGTTGCCGCCGTCCTCAGGGAATTCAAGCGGGCCAAGATCATCGGGTTGTCCACGCCCGGCCTGGCCGCCAGCCATGAATTCTTCCTGCTCAAGGATGGGACGTCTGTCATTCTCACCTCGGGAATATTTTGCCTCAATTCCGGGGATAAAATATGGGGTCGAGGCGCAGATCCTGATATCAAACTGGAAATGAAAAATCAGGGCCTCGACGCCTTCCTGAAAAAGACCCAAAGCCTTCTCACTACCCCCTGATCGATGAAGCCAGACCAAACTCCCAAGGGAAAAAGGGGCATTCCTTCCTCTGCCTCCCTTTACCTGGTTTTTGCCCTTCTGGCGCTTTTTTCCAGCCTCGGCCTGGATTACCTGGCCTGGAAAAAGGGGGAAAAATCCTACCTCTTCTCCTTATTTTCTCCCAGGAGGGAAGCGGCCGTCCGCCCGGCTGCCTTAGCGAACCTGGTCCTCGGATTTCTGGAGAAAAGCGGAATCCCCGCGGAAGCCGTCCAGGTGGAAAAAGATAAAGCCGGAACCCCTCAGGTCAATGTCAGCCTGCCCCGGGACTCTTACACCAATCTCGAACCGCGGCTGGAGGAGGAACTCAAAGATAAAAAAGCTCTCGTTCAGAAAAAAGAAAAAGAGACCGAAGAAAAAGTCATCTATTCCTGGCTGGTCAGGGGAGAAAAGAGGGAAAGACTGACGCTCCTGTTCGCCTGCCCGCGTTTGCTGCCCGAAAAAAAAGAAGAAATCCGGCCTTACGTCGCGGAGAATAAGGTGGCCATCATCATTGACGATATGGGCAACAGCCTCGAGGCCGTCCAGGAAATCTGCGACCTGAAAAAGCCGATCACCATCTCGGTCCTGCCCTTGAGCCTTTATGCCGTCGAAACAGCCCAACTTGCGCATGAAAACGGGTTGGAGGTGATGCTTCACCTTCCCGGCGAATCGCTCAACTACCAGGAGGGAATTGACGACAGCAACGGGATGATCCGGTCCGGAATGTCCGAGGAAGAAATAAGGGCTATCGTGGAGGACGACCTGAGCAAGCTGCCTTATGTCAAAGGCGTCAACAATCACATGGGCTCGAAAATCACCCAAGATGCGGCGGTCATGCGGCCGATCCTGGAGCTATTAAAAGGAAAAAACCTCTATTTCCTCGACAGCCGGACGACCAGCGATTCCATCGCCTACGACCTGGCTCGAAAAATGGGCCTCCGCTCCGCTTACCGAAATATCTTCCTCGATTCCCCGATCGGCGCGGGTTTCACCAAGCAAAAAATCATCGACCTCTGCCGCCTGGCCCAGAAAACAGGGAAAGCTATCAGCATCGGTCATCCCTTCCCAGAGACTCTCGAGGCCCTCAAAGAAAACATCCGCCTCCTGGAAAAATACAAAGTCAGGCCCGTCTTCGTTTCTCAGATCGTCGAGCAATAACCCCCCAATCTTCGTTTGGCCTTCTCAACCAGTGAGCGTGAACCGGTCGATCAAGGCAAAAGCTCCCGCACAAAACAGCCCGAACCCGACGAGGACCGCGGCTTGGACCAGGGAACTTTTCTTCGCTAACTTTTGACGCCCCCATGAAAAAAGTTGAATGAAGGCAAAAATCTCCAGGGCGAACGGGGGAAACCCGGTATAGCCAAAAACGGGCATTTCGAAAATCCTGCCGGAATTCAAGAACGGAAGATGATATTCCCAGCGGGAGCCCGCCCAAAAGTTAAAAAATTCCCAGAAGAACCCCGCCGCCAGCCCGGCCAAGGCCCAGGACCAGAATCGCTGCCATTCCTTCTTTTCCCATCCTGCCAGAAAGCTGCGATTACGAAGCCGATAATTGAGGGGTTCGAGAAGGAAAATGAAACCGAGCCAGGGCAGCGGGAAAAAAATGCGGGGCCAGGCCAAGGCCAGAAGGAGCGATAAAAAACCAGCTGCGGCGACGACGCGGAGCAGGAAGCGGGTCACTTTTATCCTGAACAGCCTGAGTTTGTTGGCCAGAAGCGGTTCGGCCAGAAGAGCAAGCTCCTCCAGAGCGGGAATAACCGAGGCAAAAGCGATGAAATAGCCTATCCATCTTTCCGCTCGTGCGGCAGGCAGATGATGATAGGACCAATTTTGCATCCTGAGGTTGATAAGCTCGAATAAAAGCCAGACCAAGACCGAAAAAAGAGCCCGGGAAAAAAATAAAACAGGCGACCGGAAGAGAGGGGAAGAACCTCGCAGCCTGAAATTCAGGCTGTCCAGGATCAAGATAAAGGACCACCAGGCCAAGCAAAAAAACCAGGCTTTCATGAACGGGAGGCCAAGAAAAAGAAGCGCCCAGGAGAGGGCAAAAACCGTCAGGCCGGCATATAAGTTCAGGATTACGACTCTCTCTTTCATCGCTTAACAACCGTCGCTGCTTTTCTATTCTATAAGAAATTCTTTCTGAATAGAATGGCCGAATCTCAGCCAGGACATAGGCTCGGAGAATTTTGAGAAGAGGACCGGCAGCAGCCTGATTTTGGACAGATTTGCATAATTTCGCCTCATCCATTATAGTAAAATTGAAGAAAGGAGGACTACCATGAGAAAATACGCCTTCCTTTTCGTTCTGATAGGCGCAGCGCTGCTGATATCCCTGTCCTCTTCCTGCATGAAATCCATGTCACCCGAAGAACTCAAAGCATCCGTGGAGGTCGTCAATGTCGAAACTAAATGGGTAGCCAAGACTTACGAGCCCTGGCCTCCCAAGCTGATCCTTGTCCCGGTCTTTTCTTTCCAGGTTAAGAATGTCTCCGATAAGCCTCTCAACTACGTGAACTTCAATGCCATTTTCAAGTTCAAAGACGACCAGGAAAATTTCGGGGACAACTTCCTGGCGGCCATCCGCAAAGAGCCGGTCCTGCCGGGCCAGTTAAGCAAAGTCATCACCCAAAAAAGCAATTTCGGCGTCGAGGGCAGGAGCCTGGCCTCCTTTAAGGATAATCCCGAATGGAAGCCGGTGATTTGCCGGCTCTTTATCCAGTCGAAGGGGTCCCCCCACGTCTTGCTCGGGGAATATGATGTCTCTCGAACGATCGATTTCAAGGAACCAGAGCCTGTGGGTATGGAAAAGAAAGAAGAAAAGAAAGAGGAAAAAAACTAAAAGAAAGAACGAGAATGAGCACGATCATCCCTTCCCGCATCTTTCTCACCAAAGGGAAGGGTCAGCATAAAGAAAAACTAGCCAGCCTCGAGCAAGCCCTCAGGGACGCCGGCATAGCTCCCTTTAACCTGGTCAAGGTCTCGAGCATTTTTCCTCCTTACTGCAAGCTGATATCGCAGGAAGAAGGGCTGAAATATCTCAAGCCCGGCCAGATTGTTTTTCTGGTGATGAGCGAGAACTCCACGAATGAAGCTCACCGGCTGGTCTCTGCTTCGGTCGGCCTGGCCATCCCCAATAACCCCGTCCATTATGGCTATCTCTCCGAGCACCACAGCTTCGGCCAGAACGAGAAGGAAGCTGGTCTTTATTCCGAGCAGCTCGCCGCTTACATGCTGGCCACAACCTTAGGTGAGAACTTCGACATCAGCGAGATCTGGAATGAGGAGAAAGAGAAAAAAGTCTACAAAATATCTGAGGAGCTCTTCGTCAGGACCAGGAGCATCACTCAAACCACCAAGGGGAAAAAAGGAATCTGGACAACGGCCCTGGCAGCCGCCGTGCTTATCCCTTAGCTTTTACAGGTTGAGAGGATTCGGCTGCAGGATCTTGATATAACTTTTCTCGCGAAGCTCTTTTAAGAATTCTTGAAGCCTCTTGTCCCGCTTTTCTGAATAAAGCTTCTCCTCGATGCTCTTTTTGACTTCATCAAAGGACATGGGCCGGCTTTCTTTCTTCTCCTCGAGCTTCAGGAGATACCAGCCGTTCTTGGCCTGAACCCAGGGAGTGACTTCGCCGACATTCAATTTGACGACCGCCTGCTCCAGAGCCTTGTCCAGCTCTCCCGGTTTAAAATGCCCCAAATCTCCCTGGCTTTCCTTCATCGGACTGTCCGCGTACTGACCGGCCAGTGCGGAGAAATCTTCACCGGCCTTGACTTTTTCGCTAATCTCTTTTTTCCTGGCCTCAAGTTCTTCCTCGCTCTTTCCTTCGGTAGAAAGATAAACGGCGCGAAGCCTGTATTCCTCGGGCTCGACAAATTCTTCTTGATGAAGCTTGTAATAGCTGACCACCTCGGCTTCATCAATGACAATACTCCGGTCCACTTCTGAGAAAACCACTGCCTGCTTCAGGATGTTATCCTCGAGCTGCTTGACAAACTGCTCATAGTCCATGCCCTGGCGGCGGAGCTCCTCTCTCAGCTGCGCGTCCGATTCGATATTATTCTGCTTTTTCAAGTTCTCCAGAGACATTTTCAGCTGGTCTTGGACATTGAGGTCTTTTTGTTTGGCCAGCTGCAGGAGGAGTATTTCCGTGATCATGTTATTCAGAACTTCTCCCTTAATTTTATTATACTGCTTCTCCAATTCTTCTCCTTGAACCTGTGATCTCAGCATCTGATAAAGGGAATCATGATACTCCTTGTACTGCGAAAGCGTAATGATGTCGTCGTTCACGATGGCCACGATTTCTTCGACGACATCATTGGCAGCCAAGACGGTGACAACGAGCAGGAGGCAAAAGGAGACCAAAAACTTGATTTTCTTTCTCATCACTCAATCCTTAGATAGGGAAAAGATAAATTTTCGGGGAAGGCAGCCCAATCGAGGCTCTCCTTCAAATCTTCCAGGCACCGGAAGACCGTGGCCTTGACCTTTAGGTCCAGGATTTTGAGCCTGATGGAAGGAGACGCTTGTTCTAAAGAGATCCACTCCGGTTCATACTTTTTATCCAGCCTGAAAATATGAAAGCCATAGGAAGATTGGATCACCGGGCTGACCTCACCCTCCCGCAGCGAAAAAATGGTCCCTTCCCATTCCTGAAGGAGCTGCCCCCTCTGGAACACACCCATCTTGCCACCTTGAGATGCTTCCGGACCGATGGACTCTAAAATCGCCACATCTCTGTATTCTTCTTCCGAGGCCAATTTGGCTTTATCCCAAATCTCTACCGCCTTCGCCTCTGTCGAAAGAAGGATCTGGCTGACCTCGACCCTCTCCGGAAGAAAGAATTCACTTTTGTGAAGGTCGTAATACCTCTGAATTTCGCCGTCGTCAACCTTGATGTCTTTGACGACCCCGTCGATGTATTTTTCGACCATCATCTTGTCAAAAAGAGGACCGGACTCAGATTCGAGGAGCGCCTTCGTTTCCTCTTCAGGCCAGGATTCTTCGGCCGTTTTCGCCAAATACTCCTTTTTTTCGTCCGGAGAAAGGGTGATCTTTTGATTCCGCGCGGCCTGGAGGAAGAGCTTTTCTTCGATGAACTCATCATAGAGGCGGCTCAGGGTCGCGGTCTCCAGCGCCTTGGCTTCAGTTCCCACTGCGTCACGAATATATTTAATAAGATCGGCCTCTGAGTAAACGACATCCCCCACCTGAAGAACAACCCGACTCTCTTCCGGCGGAGCTTTTTGGACAGAAGGCACCGCCTCTGTCGAGGAATTCTTGGAGCCGCAGGCAAAAACGAGAAAGGCACACAGAAAAAGACAGGGAAGATGAATACCCGCCCAAAATCTCCTCGAGATCTTCACATCCGTTATCTTTGGTAATATTTTTATATTATATCATATAACTCCTTCAAGACAGATAACGTTTCATCCACCACCGCTGTGTCTGTTTCAGAGGACAGCGGCAGGGTTAATACCCCCTGGGGAGTGAGCGTCCCTGAGCTTCTTTTCAGGAACTGGGTGAACCCGGTTAAATCGGCCAAACCCGAGGGAGAAAACTTCAGGATAAGCCTGCTCCCTATTCTGTCTATGGCTCTGATCTTGATCTTTTGAGCCAGGAATTTAACCGCCCCGTAACGAATGAGGTTGTCCACGCTTCGGGGGAGAGGGCCGATCCGGTCTCTGATCTCTTCTCTAATTTTTTCAAGTTCGTCCAGGCTCTCGACGGAAGAGATGCGTTTGTAGAAGCTCAGTCTCAAGTTGATCTGAGGGAGATAGTCCTCGGGAATCCGGATATCCACCCGCAGGTTAATCTCGCTCTTGACCTCCTCGACCTGCTCTCCCTTGAGCTCTTTGATCGTCTGGCCGAGAAGCTCCATGAAATAATCAAACCCCACGGCCTCGAGATAACCGTGCTGCTGAGACCCCAAGAGATTCCCCGCCCCCCTGATTTCCAAATCTTTCGCCGCCAGCCGGAACCCTGAACCCAACTCGCTGAATTCCTTCAAGGCCTTCAACCTCTCCCTGGCCAGCGGAGTCAATTCGGTTAAGGGCGGAACCAGGAAATAGGCGTAAGCCTGACGTGAGGAACGCCCGACCCGCCCTCGCAGCTGGTAAAGCTGTGACAGGCCGAAAAGATCGGCCCGGTCGACAACGAGAGTGTTGACGAGGGGAATGTCGATACCGTTCTCAATGATCGTGGTTGAAATCAGCGTGTTGCTCTTGCCGCTGATGAAATCGATCATCCTTTTCTCTATCCCCGCGCCCGGCATCTTCCCGTGAATGAAAGCGACCCTGGCCTGGGGGGCAAGCTTCTCCACCATCATGGCGATGTCCTCGATATCTTCGATCTTGTTGTGAATATAGTAGACCTGGCCTTGGCGGCTGAGCTCCTGCTTAATGGCCGACGAGACCAGCTTGGTGCTGAGGGGGGCGACGACGGTATGGATGGCCAGCCTGTCCTTGGGGGGAGTTTCGATCAGGCTGATGTCTCTGAGCCCGGAGAGGGAAAGGTTAAGGGTGCGGGGAATGGGAGTGGCCGTCAGCGTCAAGACGTCGATATTCGCCTTCATCTGTTTGATTTTCTCTTTGTGATTCACCCCGAAACGCTGCTCCTCATCGATGACGAGAAGCCCGAGGTCATGGAACTCGACATCTTTAGAAAGCAACCGATGGGTTCCGATGATAATATCGACAAGCCCTTTTTTCAGGTCCGCGACAATTTTGTTCTGCTGGCTTCTCGACTGCAGCCTGGTCAGCGCCTCGACCCTCACGGGAAAAAGCACCATCCGGTTGCGAAAAGTATTTAAGTGCTGGCTGGCCAGCACCGTGGTCGGGCAGAGCACGGCCACCTGCTTCCCGTCCATGACAGCTTTGAAGGCGGCCCGCATGCCCACCTCCGTCTTGCCGTAGCCGACATCTCCGCAGACAAGGCGGTCCATCGGAGAATCTGATTCCATATCTTTTTCGATGTCTTTTATTGTTCTTAATTGGTCTTCGGTCTCTTCATATTCAAAAGTCTTGTCAAACTCCCCTTCCCAGATTCCCGAAGGGCTGAAGCGAAATCCCTGCAGGGCTTTTCTCCTGGCGTATAACTCCAGCAGCTCCCGGGCCATTTTCTCGATGGCCTTCTTGGTTCGCTCTTTCGTCCTCTGCCAGGAGAGGCTGCCCAATTTATCCAGGGGTGGAAAACTCGACCCCACCCTGGAGAATTTCTGGACCAGGTTCAAATCCTCCACGGGCACGTAAAGCCTATCCTCATCCTGGTAGGCGATCTCGATAAACTCCCGGCTGCGGCTGTCCACGTCGAGCTTGACCAACCCCCGAAAGACGCCGATGCCGTAATCCGTGTGCACGACATAGTCATTCTCTTTAAGGTCCTGAAAATGGGAGATGAACGGCCTGCGGGAGGGGCGGCTGACGATGACTTTCTCTTCGGTGAAGATATCCTTTTCAGAGAAATAGATTATTTTTTCCGGAGGATAACCAAACCCCCGCTCAAGATTTCCCAGGAGAAGCATGACTTCTCCTGCCTTGGGCGAAGCGAAGGGACTCAGCTCTTCAACCGCCCTGACCCGGTTCTGAGCCAGGAGGCTGCGGAGCTTCTGCCTTACGGTCGCGTTGGAAAGATAAATGTTCGAGCGTTCCCTCACCCGCTGCAGTTTTCTCATGTATTGGAGAAAGAAGGGAATTCTATTGTCAAACCTGGGCACAGACTGGAATGGGAAAAGATAGGTTTTTTTTCTGTCTTCGGGGAGGAGCTCTCCGAACAAAAGAGAATCCTTCCGGACCTGCTCCCAAAAAGCGGAAGGAAAGATTTCTTCAGGGGAAAGGCAGAAGGTCTTGGCCTCGCCAAGCTCCTGGAACTGCTTCTCGAAATCTTCCTTGGCTTCGTTCCACTCGCGCTCTACTTCCTCGGGGTCAGCGATAATGAATAAGGCATCTTTAAGATAGTGCGAAAAAGGCACAAAATGGCTTTTGTGGAGCATGGCCAGGTAGGCAAAGGACGGGAAAAAATCTCCGCCTTTTAAGGCCTCCGATTTTTTCCTTAAATCACGAATAAAAGGGCTTTCTTTTTCCAGGGCCAGTTTTTCCCACTCTTCAAGAAAACGCGCTGCGGCAGGGAATTCCCGGAGAGAGGGCAGCTGGATGCGGGACAATTTTGCCAGAGAGCGCTGGGTAGAGGGATCAAACTCCCGCAAGGAGATGACCTCATCCCCGCTGAACTCGATCCGGTAAGGAAATTTGCCCCAGGGAGAAAAGACATCCACAATTCCGCCGCGCCAGGCGTATTCACCAGGAGAAGCGATCAAGTCCTCCTTGGTATAACCGTAGCCGGAGAGGACCTGGAGGACGCCGTCGCGGGCGCAGCTCCCGCCGACTTCAATCTCCAGGAAAGAGTCGTCGAGATCATCAGGGGCGGGAAATGGCTTGAGAAGCCCGAAGAGGCTGGTAATCACGAGAGAAGGAGAATGCCGGATGAGCTGAAAGAAAAATTTCATCCTCGAGGAAACGGCATCCAGGGAAGGGAAAATCTCTTCATAAGGATTTTCACTGAGCGGAGGCAGGATATCCATATCCAAAGACGTCGAAAACTGGGAGAAGAAGAACCGGCATTGGTCTTCAAGGCGGGAAAGCGAGTGCACCCCGGGCTGGATGAAGACGATCTTTTTTTTGATATTGCGGCTGAGGAGCGCCAGGAAGTAGGGCCTGGCCGCGTCAATGACGCCGGCGGCTTTCAGCCCTTTTTTCCCCAGGCGGATATCCTGGAGAAGGTTCTGGAATTCTTCGGTCTTTTCAAGAAAATCGAGGCTCATCGGATCAGAAATGCATTATACATTTATTCGTTTGAACCCGTCTATTCCGGTCCGGAAAAAGGCTTTGTCAAAGAAACGATTTCGGTTCGTGACCTATTATTTCGCGGCTCTAAGCGGGGAGCGGGCTTATACCCGGTTGTTGAGCTTATCTTCGGCTTTCTGACTCGCTCTCTGCTATTTTGAGCTCAGATTGACATTCCTATGTATCATGCTTTTTGATCCCTAACGATGGGATGAGGCAAGATCGCCGCTCGAACGATCATTAGGCCGGCGCAACAGAAAAGGAAATTATTATCCCTTCCGAATCCCACGGGGGAATACCGGTCTGCGAATTCATCGATGAGGCCATGCGGGCCATCGAGAACGATATCCTCGAAGCCCCCATCGGCATGGCCAAAGGCCTGCATGAAAAGCGGGAAGCGCTTTTTGACGCGATCAATCGATGATCCTTTTTCCTACAAGAGCTGGACCGCGATGATCCTCAAGGTTTGTGAATGGGCAAGGTCCGCTTGCCCTTTTGCCGGCGATAAGAAAGCGATTTTCGGCTTCCCGCTGTAACTTTTTGAACTGATGACGTGTATATGAAAGTGAAGGCCGGCGGCAGGGATTTCCGGTGGTCAAATGTTTCCTTGACGGCTTTCACCCGCGGTGGTATAGTTTTTTGCAAGACCGAAACCTTAGCTTGGAGTCCCAGGGTGATGAAGGCCAGTGATCGGCAATCGGCATTCTGTCCTCTTTCCTTGCTTGAACTCCGACCTTCCCTTTGCGGGGAGAGGGCATGCTCATACTGACCAACCTCAAGAAATTCTACCAGATGGGGGAGACGACGGTTCGCGCCCTTAACGGAATCGACCTGCACATCCAGCCGAACGAATTCGTGGCCGTTATGGGCCCCTCCGGCTCGGGGAAATCCACGCTGATGAACATCCTGGGATGCCTGGACCAGCCGACCGAAGGCTCATACGTCCTCAACGGGAAAGAGGTGAGCCATCTCAACGACGACGAACTGTCCTTCATCCGGAACAAGCACTTGGGATTCGTGTTCCAGAACTTCAACCTGCTGCCACGCTACACGGCCCTCAAGAACACGTACCTGCCCTTTAAATATTCCCCCGGGCGCGCGGCTGCCGGCATGGAAAAAGCCGCCCGGATGCTGGAATTGACTGGGCTCTCCGGACGGATGGACCACCGGCCGGCCCAGCTCTCCGGCGGGGAGAGTCAGCGGGTGGCCATCGCCCGGGCGCTGGTCAACGAGCCTGACATCATCCTGGCGGACGAGCCGACTGGAAACCTGGATTCCGCGACGGCGCATGAGATCATGGCGCTGCTGCGGAAGCTCCACCTGCAGGGCCAGACCATCGTCATGGTGACCCATGAGACCGACATCGCCGCCTATGCGGACCGGGTCATCACGCTGAAAGACGGGAGAATCGTCAATGATTCCCGGAACTCCTGAACCGAATCCCCGGAAACGGGGAAAGGCCTCGCCGCGCCGAAGAATGCGCGTCCGGGCCGTTCCAATCCTGGCCGCTGTCCCCGTTCTCCTCCTCGCCGCCACTCTGGCCATCCTCCTGGCCCGGAATGGCCGCTCACCCCGCCCCGAGGAGACCGCCCCGATCGTGACGCAAGGCAGCTTCCAGTCCACCGTCGTTCTCAATGGAAGCCTGACCGCTCTCCGCTCGGAGGAATTCAAGGTTCCGATCACGGAAACCTGGCGTGTCCAGATCAAGTGGATGGTGAAGGAAGGCGAATCCGTAAAACCCGGCGACCCCGTGGTCCGGTTCGAAACCGCCAATATCGCCTCGTTGATTGAGACCGCCCAAGACTCGCTGCGGGCCAAATTGGAGGAGCAATCTCAGAAGGAATCCGAGTGCGAAAACCAGAAGTTCGAACTGGATGTCGAGGTGAAGAAGGCCGAAAACGACAACCAGCAAAAATCGCTTGACGCGTCGATCCCCGAGGGGATCGAATCCAAGTACGAGTACGACCTCAAGCAGCTCAAAAAGAAAATAAGCGACCACGCCCTCGCCAGCGCGCGGAGGAATAGGACTGTCAAGCTGGCTGAGTTCGAAAGCCAGCTCAAGACCCTTGCCATTGAGGTCGGGGAACTCGAAGCCACGCTGAAGAAGCTGAAAGACAGCCTGAACGGCCTGATCCTCGTCGCCCGGACCGAGGGCGCGGTGCTCTATGGCGTGGACGATTGGACCGGCCGGAAAGTCCAGGTGGGCGACACGGTGTTCGCGACCTATACAGTAGCCACCATCCCCGACCTGACTTCGCTCCTCGTCCAGGCCTGGATCAACGAAACCCATATCCAGCGCATCAAGACAGGGCAAAGCGTCGATCTCTATCTCGATGCCTACCCGGACAAACAGTACAAAGGAGTCATTCAGTACATCTCCAGGGGAGCCGAGGCCGTGCGGCGGTGGGGAAGATCGCACTACTTCCGGGTCGATATCGAAATAGAGAAACTCGAACCGGACATCATGAAGCCCGGGATGAGCGTCAGGTGCGAAGTCCGCGGCACCGAACACAAGGACGTCCTGATCGTTCCGCTGCAGATGACGTCGTTCGACGGGCATTCCTTCTGGGTCAGGCCGGCCGGCGGCAACGCCTTCAAACTGACGGCCCTGGATTACAGCGAATTCGCTGTCGCCGCGAACGCCAGGGACAACCCTGCCCTCAAAGCGGGAATGGCGCTCGCGCCGATGGGTCCGGTCCCGCCGAGTATCGAGGAGACGAAAAGCGATGAAAAGAAATAAGCGGGTCGAGTCGTCAACGGCTCATCCGGCCGCCGCCGTGGCGGCTGTGGCGGTGGCGATCGCGTGTGCGCTCCTGCTTCCTTCCTGCTCCCGCACTGGCAAAGGGCGGGTAGTCAAGATCGCCAAAGCCTCCTTTGATATCAAGGTTCACGCTACCGGACAGCTCCAGTCCGCAGCTTCCTTTTTCGTCGGCTGCCCATCCGTCGAGCGCGTTTGGCGGTACACAATCTCCAACATGGCGCCGGAGGGCAAAGCGGTCAAAGAGGGCGACTTGATTCTTGCCTTTGACGCCCGAGAGATCACCCAGCGGCTCCAGCTCAAGCAGGCGGAACTCGACACGAGCCTCAAGGAGCTCGAAAGGATGCGGCTTCAGGAACTGCAAACCCGGGAAGATCTTGCCCTCCAGTACGAGGAGGAGAAGGTCAACAAGCAGAAAGCCGTGCGGAAAGCCGATGTCCCGGAAGACCTGATCGCGCCGATGGAATTCCAGAAGAAGAAAATGGAGCTCGAGCTGGCCGACTTGCAAGAGAAATTGGCCGAAAAACGCCTGTCGGCCCAGATCTCGGGAATGAAAAGCCGGATCCAAGTGCAGGAATCGAAGGTCCGGCTGCTTACGGCCGAAGTGGAACGGCTCATGCGCGATGTCCAAAAAATGAACGTCCTGGCTCCCAAAGAGGGAATCGTGGTCTATACGCCGGACTGGAATGGAAAGAAAAAGGTCGTCGGCGACATGTGCTGGCTGGGCGAAACCATCCTCGAATTGCCCGATCTCAGCCGGATGCAGATGAAGGCCGTGATCCTCGAAGTTCAGGCGGGCCGGGTCCAGACCGGGCAGCAGGCCGAGGTCCGGCTCGATTCCAACCCGGATCGGGTGTACAAAGGCGTGGTGACCTCCTTGGGCAGTGTCTTCCGCGTCAAATCGGACAGCCAGCCGGCGATCGTCTTCGACGCGGTGATCGACCTCTCCGAGTCCGATCCCGGGCTGATGCGGCCGGGCATGGCGGCCGGCGTTGACATCATCGTCTCTTCCAAAAACGACGTGCTGCAGGTACCGGAAGCCGCGATCGTCTACAACGAACGAGGGGCCGCGGTCTGGAAAAAAAGCTTTCTTTCGCGCACGCTGACGCCGGTCACCCTCGGGGTCCGGTCCGCAGGAATGGTGGAGATCTTGAGCGGAGTCGCGGAGAATGACGCGGTCGTCATCCGAGCGGGGGCGGCGGGGGCCGGGCGATGAGATCGAAAGGTTTGTCGGGTGCGCTTTTACTGGTCGCGGTTCTCGCGGCGTCCTGCGGCCGGCCGGGAGGCGTGGTCGTCGCCAACATGATTGTCCGCAAGGGAACCTTCGAAATCCTCATCCCTGCGTTCGGCGAGGTGCAGGCGGCCAAATCCACGGCGATCGCCGTTCCCCCCGAGAGCCGGTTCAATCTTCAGACTATCGCCTGGATGGCCCCCGACTACTCGATGGCGAAAAGCGGCGAAGTCGTCATCCGGCTGGCCAGCACGGAATTGGCCGACCTCCTGCGAACCGAGCAAGCCGAAATGGCCAAGCTCAATCTCGAAATCGCCCAGAAGGAAAAGCAACTCGAAAAGGAAAAAACCGACCTAACGGGCCAGATTGCCGTCACGGGGATTCAGAGGGAACTCGCGGATGTCTATGCTGCGCGGGACGAAACGATCTTCCCGCGGAACAAGATCATCGAAGACGCCGTCGATCTCAACTATCAGACCCTCCGCGAAGAGCATTTCCAGAGGAAACGGGGGCAACTGGAAAAGCGCATCACGGCGGAACTGCAGCTTCTCCAGTCCAAGGTCCGCGCCCGCGAGGTGAGGATCAAGCAGTTCCAGGACCAATTGAACAACCTCGAACTCCGGGCCCCGCACGACGGAATGATAATCATCGGCAAAACGTGGAACGGAGAAAAATACCGCGTCGGGATGTACGCCTACCCCGGAATGAAAGTGGGCTCCCTGCCCGACCTGAGCATCATGGAAGCTAAGCTCTACGTTTTGGAATCCGAAGCCTCGGGGCTCAAGGAGAGCTTGCCGGTCTCGTTGACTCTCGATTACGAGCCCGGCCGGGTATTCACCGGCAAGGTTGTCGGGATCGACACGATTGCCAAGCCGCTCAGCGAACAGAGCCCGTTGAAGTACTTTGAAGTCAAAGCCAGCCTCGACGTCACCGATCCCCGGTTGATGAAGCCGGGGGTCCAAGTGAAGGCCTCCATTTTCGTGGAGAGGCTGACTGGCGTCATCGCCGTCCCGAACCAGGCCCTTGTGTTCGAGCAGGACAAGGTGTTCGCCCTGGTCAAAAACGGATCCAGGATCCAGAAGCGGCCAGTCGAGATCGGCACCCGGAGTCTCACGCTGACGGTCGTCACCGACGGACTAAAAGAGGGCGAGGAAATCCTGCTGGGCACCCCGGGGACGGAGGCCAAGGGAGAAAAGTCGTAGTGAGGATAAAATTCGAAGTCCCGGAAGCGGTGGAATCCCTACTCCATCATAGGCTGCGGACTCTGCTCACGCTGCTGGGGATGATTTTCGGGGTGGGGGCGGTGATCGCCATGCTGAGCATCGGCAAAGGAGCCGAACGCGAAGCGCTGCAGCTCATCGACACCATGGGTTTGCGCAACATCATCATCAAAGCGAAAGTCTTCGAGGAGAGCAAGCTCAAGGAAATCCGGGAGACCTCGCCGGGGCTCACGCTGCAGGACCTCAACGCGGCCCGCGAAACGCTGCCCTTCCTGAGCACCTACAGTGCTAACAAGCAGATCAAGGCCTTTGCCGTCTTCAGCCGGGCCGGCGAGAGCGACGCAGAGGTCTGGGGCGTAACCCCGACGCACCTGGAAATGGCCAACCTGAGCATGGGCGCGGGCCGGTTCCTTCTTCCGTTCGATGATCTTGTTTACGCCCACGTGTGCGTGATCGGGTCACGCGTCGCCCAGATCCTATTTCCCGGCGAGTCGCCTCTCGGCCAACAGGTGAAGATCAATCATGTCTGGATGACCGTGGTCGGGGTGCTGAAAGACAAGAACCTCCTCAAAGAAGAGTTCCAGGGCATCGCACTCAAGGGCGAGCAGAACAACATCTATGTTCCGATCCAGACGGCGCTGAAGGTGTTCCGGTTTGGGGACTACGAGTCCGATCTCGACGAATTTCGGGTGCAGCTCAAAAAGGATATCTCGAGCGCCTCGGCCGCGGCGACCCTGGCCTACCTGATGAAGCGGCGCCATAAGGCAATCGAAGACTACGAGATGATCGTACCCGAGGCCCTGCTCGAGCAGCACCGCAAGACGCAGAACATCTTCACGATCGTCATGGCCTGCATCGCCGGGATCTCGCTGCTCGTGGGCGGGATCGGCATCATGAACATCATGTTGGCCACGGTGCTCGAGCGGACGAGGGAAATCGGATTGCGCCGAGCCGTGGGAGCGAGGCAAAAGGATATCCGGCGTCAGTTCATCGCGGAAACGGTTTCCATTTCAGCCATCGGCGGGACGGCGGGAATTTTATTCGGCTTCGCCCTGTCCATGGCCATCTCCGCGTTCACCGGGTGGCCGGTCGGCTGGACGATCACCGCCGTGTTGCTCTCGTTCTTCGTCTGTACCGTCATCGGCCTGGTGTCCGGGATCTATCCCGCGCTCCAGGCCTCGCGGCTGGACCCGATCGAAGCGCTTCGGCACGACTAGGACGCAGCATTGCATATCCTGGACCGCCCCTGAGCCAGTGCTCAGTAGGCCTCCGAGGCTTTCAGCACAGTCTGCAGCACCGCAGCGGACAAGGACATGTCCTTCAGCTACGGATCCCCCAACGCCCGCAGGGAGCTTTCAAGTACAATCGCAAGCTCCTCGGGGAGCTCTGTCGCTTGGCCCTCCGGTCCCTGACCCGTTATTTCGCGCTTGTAACCGGGAGCGAGCTTACTCCCGGAGTCATCGCGGCCATCCAGACATTTGGGGACCGGATCAGCCTGTATAGCCTCTCATAATACCTGCCTTTGTTATCTTATTTATTTTCAGCAAATAACGATTCCTGTGCCTCTGAATCGTCCCCTCCAATAACAAGCTTTCCTGTTTCCCGAAGGCATGCCAGGATCTCCTTGACCCTTTCTGAGTCCAGGTCAGAGCGACGGATCTCCCATGGCGCCCAGGGAACGATCTGCTCTTTCTGCAGGACCCCGGTTGCCACCAGGCGTTTTATCGTTGTCCGGCTCACCCGACAATACTTGGCCGCTGCGCCTAATGTCAAAACATCCCGCTCAGGAGTCGGGCCTTTCTCTCCCTTCAGGCCATATCGTAGCCGGACCGTCTTGACCCGCTGCATATTCCACCGATTCCCCTTTCCTGTCCGGCGGCCGAGCTTATTGAGCACCCGGGCAATCTCTGAATCACTGTAGTGGACCGCCATACCGCGGATCACCTCAAGATCATCAAGCGAGGTCTTCCGGCCAACTCCGGAGACCGGCTTAGGCATCTCAAACCGGGTGTGACATCCCCCTTTCCAGTGGATGATGAAAGACAGCACGTTTTTCTCTTCGTCCAGATTCACCGTCACTTCTTCCACCACCGCCCGGATGATTTTCTTCTTCACCGGCGCAGGACAAAGCTCGCTCTCCCACACTTCACCGAACCGCTCTCCCAGCTCGAGGATTGCCTCTTCTTCCTCCTCCGACAACACCCATGCTTCCCGCTCCCTCTCGGCTAAAGCCGTCTTCAAGCTATCGACCTTTTCCAGCTTTTCGTTCCAGCGCCTCTCCAGCTCTGAGGCAACAAGACGATTCCGGGGATCGACTTCGTTGTACTGCTCGAAGGCGCGCTTCGCCTCGTATTCCATCTGCTCCAGTTGCAGACGAAGCGCCCGGCCCTGCTCATCTTTTTCCATCTTCAGCTGATTCACAGCTTCAAGGCTGGCCCTCATCCCCAGGGGACTCACCGCCCTCAAAAGCTCTGCGCTAAAGCGGCGGTCGACTGTGCTCCCCCCAAAAGCCAGGCAGTACCTCCCGCCCAGGTCAAAATCCCCCTTGCACAGGTAGCGCGCCGCGGTACCGCTCTTTCCCCAGTAGTGGACATGCAGCTTGCGGCCACAGCGTCCACATCGCAGAAGCCCAGAAAGAAGACCCTGGCCGGCCCGGACCGCTCCCACCGCCTCATCTCTTGTGTTGACCAAACTGTTCGCTCGAATGAGCCTATTATTTTCCTTGAAGCTCTCCCAGTCAATATATCCTTCATGATGGTCAGGGATAAAAACTCGACATTCCTCAGGCCGCCTCAATCTTCCCTGTCGCCTCCGCAACTTCCCCCCTTCGAAGATCTTCTCCCGAGGACGCCGCCCCCAGACATAGGCCCCGGCGTAAAACGGATTTTGCAGCACATCCTTCACAAACCCGTAGGTCGGCAGCTGCCAGACGACTTCTATCCTCTCTCCGACGCTCTTGTTCACCGGGAGCTCCACCCCCCGGCCGTGAAACCAAAGGAAAGTCTGCCGCACACTTCTGATCCGGCGAAACTCGTGAAACACCATCTCCATCGCTTCTTGGACCCGGCGATCCGGGTCTTTCAAAACTTTGCCGGTGCCATCACCCACATAACCCGGTGGAAGCAGCCTGATCATCTCGCCGCGGCGGGCCTTCTCTTCCATCCCTGCTTGAAGCCTCATCCGCAGCACATTCAGCTCCACCACACTGAGTGTCCCCTTGATCCCCAGGATCAGCTGGTTATCCATCAGACTTAAATCATAGACATTATCCGCATCGGCGATCAGAGTGCCGAAAAGCTGGCAGACCTCAAGCAGCCGGCACCAATCTTTATCCGTTCGCGAAAGCCGTGATACCTCCCGGCTCAACACCATCCCCACTTCCCCCACCGCCACCAAAGCAATTAAACGGTCAAAACCCTCCCGCCGTGCTGCTCCCATCCCAGCACTCAACCCAAGGTCCGAGTCGATCACTTCCACATCTCGAAAACCTAAATCCCGAGCCCGATCGACCAACGCATACTGCAGCCTCTGGCTCTCCAGATTCTCCTTCACCTGTTTCTCCGACGACTGCCGCAGATACACCAAAGCTTTGCGAGCCAGATGCTGCGCAACGACCTTACTATTCTTCAGAATCTCTCTCATCGGTCCCGCTCCCTCCTTTCTTGAAAACTTCGAGGATGGCTTCCGCCATCTGCCCCACCAGTTCTTCCTCGAGCTCTGGCCCTGGGTGAAGAACCAGCTCGCCAAACTCCTCTTGCAGAAAGGCAAATCTCATCTGCTTCATGATGTCTTCCCTCCATAGAGTTCTGTCCTCTTTCTAACACTCTGCAGAGAGGAGGGAAAGACGTCATGGCTTGATGCTCGGTTTTAAAAGACTCACTAGAGATACAAGAGCCCTGGCGCTGATCTCAGCTTGTGCGGAAAGTTGATATTCCGAGGCCTGAGGAGAGATCATCCAGAGGGGAATTTTGAGATGGAATCCAGTGGGATCGATGACTGTTACAGCTCCGTCTTCCTTCCGCGGCGCACAGACCACTTCAAGCTCCAGTCCCGCTAAAGGATGAAAGGGATAATAAACTCTAACTAACGAACTTATGGTCTTGTGAGTATCTTTGTCTTCACCCCCACCTCCATTTTCTGGTGACCGAGGGCGGAGTGGATGAGACCGGGGTCTTCCACAAGGTCCCCCGGATCGACGACTCGCGACTGACGGATCTCTTCGCTAGAGAAGTCCTGGCCGATCTTGTCCGCAAGGAGCTTCTGAGCCCCGAATGGGCCGCGCGCATTCTCTCCTGGCGCCACACGGGATTCTCGGTCCATAGCCGGGTCCGGGCTAAGACGAAGTCGGAGGCCGAGCGGGTGGGAAAATACATGATTCGTTCGCTGGTGAATATTTTCCGTGATTTTCTCCTTCCCCCGAAGGGGAAGTCTGAGTGATTTCCAGCACTTTTGAGCTTGCCCGGAGCTTCCTGGCCAGGATTCTAGTATTTTTGGCTCAACTTGACATCCCGTACATCATTTTTTATCATCCCTGACGATGGGAGAAGGCAAAATTGCCGTATGAACGTTCATTCAGCCAGCGCAGCAGAAAAGGAGTTTCTTATTAATAAACAATCATGCCCCGTCCGGCGTATTAAATAAAAACCGATACGCGAGGAGGCAATAATGAAGGCCAAATCGATATTAATTGTTTTGCCCCTTCTTGTTGCCGGGGTGTATGCCCAGGACGGGCGTCCTCCCATGAAGGTCGGCGACCCGGCGTCGCCTCTGCACCTGGAAGCCCTGCTGCAGGCCCCCGTGAATTCGCAGGCAACCTGGGATGCTCTGAAGGGAAACGTCGTGGTCTTGGAGTTCTGGGCCACGTGGTGTGGGCCTTGCCGTGCGGCCCTGCCGCACTTGAACGAGCTCGCTGTCCAATATAAAAACAAGCCGGTCCGCTTCATATCCATTACCGCCGAAGAAGAATGGAAGGTCAAAGCATATCTCTCGGTAAATCCCATCGCGGGCTGGATAGGCATTGACCGCGAGAATTCCCTCTACAGGGACTTCGGTTTCGCGACCATCCCGCAAACGGTTCTGGTTGACCTAAACGGGAGGGTGGCTGCCCTCCTGCAACCCTTGCAGTTGACGAACGTCATCCTGGATCAGTTGCTTGCCGGGAAGGCCGTCTCGATGCCCGCCCTCGGGGTCACCGAGGCCGTCGTCGCCGTTCCCGAAGCGTTGCCGAAAGCCCAGGATCAGGCCGTGACTCCCCTCCTGGAGATCGCGATCCGTCCGGCGAAACCGTCGGTTTCCATGTCATGGAACCGAGGGACGTTCAAGGCCAAGGGGATGGCTCTCAAAAATCTTGTTTCGTACGTCTACTCGGTTTCTCAGGCCAGGGTCGTTGCTGTCGGCCCGGTTCCTGAGGACGCCTATGAAGTGACGGCACGGATGCCGGACGAGCGGAAAGAGCAGCTCCTGCCGATGCTCCAGCAGGCGATGGCGGCGGCGTTCGGCATGAAAACATGGAGAGAGAAGCGGGAGATGGATGTGCTTGTCCTCCGCGTTCCGGCGGGTCATCAGGTAATGCTGCGGCCGTCCGGAAAGACGAATAGCAATTGGATGACTGATGATGGACAGATCTCGGGCAGCACCATGACAATCGAGGATTTTCGCATGTCCCTCGAAGGCGGGCTTCTGAGGGTCGTCCTCGACGAGACCGGGCTCCAGGGCGCCTACGACATCGCCCTCTATTGGAATCCCAAGGATGAGGAGTCGATTTTTCGGGAGATAGGCAAGCAGCTCGGGCTCAAGCTGAAAAAAGAACGGCGGTCGATCGAAGTCCTCTGTTTTGAGATCCCGAATCTGTAATTATCAAGATAGCGATAGAATGCCTATCCGCTTAGACAGATCTTGGGTTCACATCACCGGTCTCTGGATTCCCCCGCGTGACGACCGTCCGCCACCAAGCCAGAAAACTCTACTTTTGGCTGGATCAGTTTTGGGGTGAGGCTCCCTCCGTATCTTTGACTGATCCGTGGCGACTTGGCTGCACTGGAATTGCCAAGCCCGATATCTCCATCTGAATCAGAAAGCTGGAATATTTCGAATGCCCAGTCGTCTTTACATAGGGATGAAAATGAGTCAAGATGAGAACCGCTGAAGCCCCAACCCCTGTCTCGCCATGACGGACGCATCTCAAGACTCGACCATGCAGGAGAAAATCTCCGGCGGCGTAATCTCCATCGAGGGGCTTCTCGCCTATCAAGAGACTGTCTTCCGGATCTGCCTCGGCCACTCGCGGAACTATGTTGAGGCTGAGGACCTGACGCAGGAAGTCTATCTGAAGGCCTACCAAAGCCTGCCGGGATTGCGGGATCCGTCTCTGGCTAAGGAATGGATCTTGCGCATCGCCAAGAACGCCTGCCTCGATCATCAAAAGAAAGGCCGTGTCCGCGGGATGCTACTCCGGCGCTGGGTGAAGGACGCTAACCCGAGGTCAGCGTTCCACAACCCCGACGAGAATCTTGATGGCCGCATCGAACAGCTCAAATCCTCAATTCAGCGTTTGCCAAAAAAACTGCGAGATATCTTCGTTCTGCGTGAATATGGTCATTTGACATATGAGGAGCTGGCGGCGACGCTTCGCCCCAACAAAGGAACAGTTATGTCGAGGCTCAACCGGGCCCGCCAGAGGATCACCGCGACACTTCGGGAGAAAACCCATGGCCAACGTTGACGAAAAAAACGACGAGGACACTATAAAAGGACTGGTCGAAGCCGAAGAAAAGGCCGCCCTGGCCAGATTCCGCTCAAGTCACTTCGAAGAGCGCCTCAAGAAAAGAATCCAATCGGCTGTCACGCCGTCTCGCCCTTCCCCCTTCCCTGCCGTTCCTCGCCCGGTCTGGGTCTCGATCGCCGTCCTGATTCTTTTGGGAGGCGTCCTGCTCCTGCACCGGCTTTTCCGCGCTCCTGCGCCCGATGCCAGCCTGACCATCGAGAATTTTCTCCGGCAACTGCCCGGAATGCAGGCCATCGAAAATCGGCGCGCGACGCCGCCGGGCGCCTCATCCGTGACCGTTACCTCCCTCGATGAGGTGCTTGCTGCCTTTATGGCCAATCCGCAAACCCCGATGAGCTCCTCTCCTAACCTGAGGCGTCATCAAGGTTTTTCATCAATCAACCCGAAGGCCGAGCGGATGGACCTTCGAGATATTTATGACATCCTGATTATGAATAAATCCGTCGAGCGAGTCTTGACGGCCGTCTCCCGGAAAACAAAGGAGGGCTAAAATGCCTAAACGAGTCTTTTCTCTGTTCATTCTCATTTTTTTTGTGGTTCCCCTCTTGGCTGAGGAGCCCGGCGCCGTGGCCGTGGACAAGAAGGTCGGTTATGCCCTTTTGGACGCCATCGCCCAAACATTCCACGAGATGGCCATGACCGGGACCGGCGAGGTAGAGAAAGTGACCCAGGCAATCCAAAAGTTCATGGCCGACGCCCGGAAAGCGAAAGAACAGAATCAGATTGACGCGGTCTTTTTTGGGCGCTATCGCCGGGTTCTCGCCATTATCAAACTCGCCATCGCTCCCGACCCCAGCGGTATCCTGGGCCATATGATCAACAAAGAACTGAGCAGTTTCGTCTACGAAGTCCTGGGCGAGGACTGGAAAGGCTCCGGTCCCGGAGCCATTGGACAGGTGGCTAAGGCGATCGCCGACGAGATCATTAACCTCCACCTCTACCTGGACGACTTGGAGGCGAAATCTAAACTCTGGAAAATCTACGAAGAAAAATATGCCCCCCCGGAAAGGAAATAGAACAATAATATTCTTTCTTTCGCAGAGTCTTCAGATGTTCTATATCAACATGTTAAATCAATATATTAGCGGAACCGGTCCTGAACTTTAGCCCAGAGTCTTTATAAGGCATTTTTACCCCCGACACGTCATATATCTTGACAAGCTCCTCTGAGCATCCCATCTGCCATCGAATACGGTTTGCGTCATTTTGAAAGTGGCATTACAGCTCAAGCCGTCCTATTTTTTGTCGTCCTCCCTATTCTTGACAGCGGTTTAGATCAAGTGTTATCATTTAATCAAATTTGTTATCTATGGAGGCATTATGATCAGAACACAAATTCAATTGACTGAGGATCAGGCCAAGGCGCTTAAGAAAATAGCCTCATCACAGCACGCGTCGATTGCCCAGCTCGTTCGAAAAGCGGTCGATGTCATGATCGAAACAAGTCCCTTTGTCGATACCGCGGAAAGACAAAAGAGGGCGATTGACATTGCCGGTAAATTCAGCTCAGGAAAACGGGACATTTCCAAAAAGCACGACGCCTATCTTGACGAGGCTTACGCCAAATGAGAATCTTCATCGATACTTCCGCGTTTTATGCCCTACTGGATAAAGATGACTCTAACCACGGCAAAGCCAGGAAAGCATGGCCGGCCTTGCTTAAAGCCGATAACATCCTGGTAACGACAAACTACGTCCTTATCGAGAGCTTTGCCCTTTTGCAGCGCCGGCTCGGCTTGGATGCTATTCGAGGATTCCAGGAGGATCTCCTGCCGCTCGTTAATATTGAGTATGTTGACGCAGAAACGCACGGCCGTGCCATAAGCGTTATGCTGACGGCATCACGAAGAGACCTTAGCCTGGTTGATTGTGCCTGTTTCGAAATCATGCGCAGTTTAGGAATCAAAGCGGCCTTTGCCTTCGACCCCCATTTTAGAGAACAAGGCTTTACGGTAGTCCCGCCGATTTAGGATATACGAATTAGCCGGAAATTTCAGCGGCGGCGACGGGGTTGCGGAAAGCCTTCCAGGATCCAGAGGTCGGATTTTTGAACCTGGACAGAAGTGGCGAAACTCTTGCCGCCCGGGCAAAGGTGTGTCTAGGCTGTGTACCATCAATTAAGATACCTTGTCGATTGTCTTCAGACAAGCGATGCTCTTTCCGTCAGGAGACCAGACGCCAAAGCCGCCATACCCCCGTAGAAAGCGTGAATGTTATTGCCCTGCTGGAGGGTACCGATGCCGAGCTGAAAAATGAATACGTCATCCTGTACGGGCATGAACATTCGCGTCTTGGCTCGATGGCCCGACAGGCACCATCTGGGGCCGGCCTGGAGGTGACACCGTTTCTCCTGCCGTCTTGAGTTTTCTAGACGGCAGGTCCTCTTCGCACAGTCCTCCTCTTCCCTACTTCCCCTAAGCCACAGACTGAAGAGACTGAATCTCATAACCTAAATTATGATGTTTAAAGAAAGTTATAAAATCGTATATTAGCCCGCCCTGCCTTATCTATCGCTTATCTCTCTTTATTTGCAGCGATGTAGATTGACCAAGAGCCACTATTTATCTATCAATTTCAGACTGTAGTTTCAAGCGTTCTTAATCCAATTTTGGCACAAATTTGGCCTGGAGGAGAGGTCTGTTTTCAGTTGACTATCCCCGCCATTCCTTGATAACCTTTAGCCACACCTGATAGAAAGGACGATAAGTGGCCATCACGTGTCCGAAATGTCATTCTGAGAATCCCGAGACCAAGCAGTTCTGCGCTGATTGCGGGACTCAGCTAATCCCCCCATCCAAGGACATCCATCCAGACGTTACAGAAACCCTTCAAACCCCCGTCCGCGAGCTCACGACGGGCTCGACCTTCGCCGGCCGCTACCAGGTGATCGAGGAGCTGGGCCACGGCGGCATGGGCAAAGTCTACAAAGTCTATGACACAGAGATCAAAGAAAAAATCGCCCTCAAGCTCATCAAGTCCGATATAAGTGTGGATCATGAGACGATTGAACGCTTCCGAAATGAACTGAAATTTGCCAGGAAGATCAGACACAAGAATGTTTGCCAGATGTTTGATCTTGCCAAAGAAGAGGGTAGCTATTACATCACGATGGAATATGTGTATGGGGAGGACCTGAAGCGGCTGATCAGGAAGATGGGACAGCTGAGCCCGGGACAAGCTATATTGATAGCCAAACAGGTTTGTGAAGGATTGGCAGAAGCCCACAAGTTGGGAGTTGTGCATCGTGACTTGAAGCCCCAAAACATCATGGTTGATGAGGAAGGGAATGCCCGGATCATGGATTTCGGGATAGCCCGGTCGCTCAAGATCAAGGGGATAACGGGCGCCGGGGTGATGATCGGGACTCCCGAGTATATGTCACCGGAACAGGTGCAGGGGAAAGACGTTGACCAGCGCTCGGATATCTATTCGCTCGGGATCATCCTGTATGAGTTGGTGACAGGCCGGGTGCCGTTCGAAGGTGATACGCCATTCACGATCGGCGTCAAACAGAAAAGCGAAATACCCAAAAATCCGAAGCAGATTAATTCCAACATCCCTGAGGACTTGAGCGGGATCATTCTGAAATGCTTGGAAAAAGATAAGAGCAAGAGATACCAGACTGCGGGTGAAGTCCACTCCGAGCTGGAAAAGATCGAAAAGGGAATTCCAACGACCGAGCGGGTCATACCCGAGAAAAAGGCTTTTACTTCGAAGGAAATCACCGTCACTTTTGGCCTGAAAAAAGCTCTTCTGCCTATTCTTGGGCTTTTGTTCCTCGTTATAGCTGCGGTAGTTATCTGGAAGATTTTCCCTAAAAAAGAAACGGCGCCCGCAGCCGCGGCGAAAAAGTCCATCGCCGTGCTTCCCTTTGAGGATTTAAGTCAGGCCAAGAACAACGAATACTTGTGCGACGGAATTTCGGAAACGCTCATCAACGCCCTGACCAATATCGAAGGCCTTTGGGTTCCTGCCAGAACCTCGGCCTTTTCCTTTAAGGGAAAAACCCAGGACATCCGTGAGATCGGCCAGAAGCTCGGCGTGGGCAACGTGCTTGAAGGAAGCGTCCAAGTGGCCGGAGATAATCTCCGGGTCACAGCCCGAATCAGCAATGTCCAGGACGGCCGCCAAGTCTGGTCGGAGATCTTCAATCGCAAAATGGCCGATATGTTTGTTATCCAGGATGATATCGCCAAAGCCATAGTCACAGCGCTGAAGATTAGGTTGTTGGGTGAAGAGGGTGCGTCTTTCGTGAAGAATTATACCGAGAATCTTGAGGCCTATAGTCTTTATTTACAGGGCCGCAATTTTTGGAATAAGAGGGGTGAAGCGGACCTCATAAAGTCTATCGAATATTTCGAGAAGGCGATTGAAATTGACCCGAATTATACGCTTGCCTATGCGGGCTTGGGCGACGCTTACTATATCCTCGGAAACAATGGCTACTGGCCGGCTGAAAAAGCTTTTCCCAAAGCTAAAGCAGCGGCATTGAAGGCTCTGGGAATTGATGACAAACTCGCTGAGGCTCACGCTTCTTTAGCAAGCATTATCTTTGAATATGATTGGGACTTTGTTGACGCTGAGAAAGAATTCAAACTGGCCATTGAACTGAATCCCGGTTATGCTACGGCCCACCACTTCTATGCATACCATTTGTCAATCTTAGGCCGGCACGAAGAGGCAATGAGAGAAATTGAGATAGCTCGGAAACTTGACCCTTTATCGCCCAGGATCAGTGCAAATGTGGGTCTTTTCCTGTATTTTGAACGCCAATATGGCCAGGCCATTGAAGAATTGAACAAAGCGCTTGAAGTAGATCCCAATCACTTTGCAACCTACCTATTCCTTGGATGGGCTTATGAAGCGATGGGCAAATACGAAGAAGCCGTCAGATGTTATCTTCGGGCTTCCGAGCTAGGTGGAAGGTCTAAATTCGGGGGTTCTTTTTTCGCATCTTGCTATGCGTTGATGGGAAAACAAGAAGAGGCACGAAAAATACTTTATGACATGATAGAATATTCAAAAAGGAATTATATACCGTCCGTGGCTATAGCGTGGGTTTTTTCAGCTCTTGGAGAGAAGGAACAGGCCTTTGCCTGGCTTGAAAAAGCCTTCCGTGACCGCGACCCATATTTGATAATGTATCTCAGAAATGTCCACATATTTGACGCCGTGCGCTCTGACCCGCGTTATGCGGCGCTGCTGCGCAAAATCGGCCTAGAAAAATAGGCGGAACGATGAGGCCGACGGAAATTCTTGACGTTTTCTCATCTTATCTTCTCCCCGCTTGGGCGCAGATGCAACAGCAGAAGACCATCAAATTGAATGAGCCGAATAAGAAGCGGGGGCTTCCCGTCATGGAGGCCCTGTCAAGACGTCAAAAAATCAGGGGAAATCCAGAGAATAAGGCTGGCCGGGCTGAAGGGCTAAGCAACAGACTGAAGACATTGAATCTGATAAGCGATGCTATTGTGCCTGAGAAAGGTTCGAAAATTGGACATTAGCCCACCCTGCCTTATTTCCTCATATAGGCCTTTGAAATCGATATATTAGCCGGATAGTCGTTGAATTTTGGCCTTAAGTTTTTTTAGCCGTTTTAATCCGTTCTTAGCCCCCGACATGTCACAAATCTTGACACGTTCTCTTGCGCGTCCCTTCTACAATTGAACCCGCCTTGCAGAATTTTGAGCCTAGCTTGACATCCCTTCATGCTCCGATTTAACATCCCTAACGATGGGATGAGGCAAAATCGGCACATAAACGCTCATTCAGCCAGCGCAGCAGAAAACGAGTTTCTTATTCCTAGCCCATAATTTGACAGCTCTCTAAGTCCTTGATATCCTTCAAAAATCCAATGAGGAGGCTTCCGATGAAAAAAAAGAAAAGAATTCCTATCATTGCTGCAGCCCTGTCCTTGGTTGCTCCCGGACTAGGGCAACTCTATAACGGCCAAATATTAAAAGGGATTATCTTCTTTCTGGCGATTTTGCTGATTCCGACTATTTTATTTCTGGCTGGATTACAGGGCCAATTCCTTGGCTTGGCAGCCATCCTCATTTTTACCTTTTGCTTATGGCTGTTTGTCATCGTGGAAGCATTCTTTGCAGCTAAGAGGAAAAAAGAAGTCGTCCTCAAAGGATATAATAAAGGGTATATTTATCTCCTTATTATCCTTCTAATGAATGGAACTTATTTTATCCCTGGAGATTTCAGTGCGAATTTTGCGAGTGAAGTTTTAGGATTCAGGGTCTACAGAATGCCGACTGGGAGTATGGAGCCAACCCTGTTAATCGGTGATTATTTAATTACAGATTCGAAATATTTCAAGAAAAACGAACCGCAGAGGAGGGATTTAGTCATAATCCAGTATCCCAAAGACCCCTCTAAGGATTTTATCAAGAGGGTCATTGCCCTTGAAGGTGAAAAAATCGAGATTAAAAATAAGCAGGTTTATATAAACGATGAAGCCCTTCCAGAAAGCTATGTGGTTCACAATGATGTAAATCTTGACGTGGCTACAAGGGATGATTTTGGACCAGAACTTGTTCCGCCAAACCACTGCTTTGTTTTAGGAGATAACCGTGACAACAGCATGGACAGCCGGCACTGGGGCTCTATACCTCTTCGCAACATGAAAGGGAAACCTCTCTACATCTATTGGGCAAAGGATAAAAGCCGGATTGGAAAAAAGTTAATGTAGGAGCGATTGAGGAGGAGAGATGCTGGATTTAATTTTCGACCTTTTTGATTTGCTTTTAGTATTCCAATTAAAAAGAAAACGGGAGATCCCGCAGGAATGGTCCGGAACCGTTGAAAAGAAGAAAGCTCACACAACCCCTTCCATCTCCCGGTATAGATATTCCGTGGTTTTTAGGACTGAAGAAGGCAAGAGGAAAAAGCTAAGGATGGGGAAAGCGGATTTTGACCTCTACCAGGAAGGCCGGAGATATACAAAAAAGGCGGGCGATTATTTGCCCGACCCTCATTCGGCGATCTAAACCTCCGCTCCGCATAATCGAAATCAAGAAATTGGCGAGAAGGAAAAAGTAGGCGTGCGTCCGCGTATCAATCCTCCCCTGTTTATGGAGGCCGGACTAAGAAGCCCCGGCCTGCCCGAAGTCGAGGACGCCAGGAGAAGGCTGCAGTGGATGAACGGCAATAAGCTCCTCTGACGCCGTTTCTCCTGCCATCTTGAGTTTTCTGGGCGGCAGGCCCGCTTCGAGTAGCTCTTTCTCTTCCCTGCTTTCTTTAGGCAACAGCCTGAAGAAGATAAATCTGATAAGCAATGCTGTTATGCATGAGAAAAGTTCGAAAATCGTACATTAGCCCACCCCACCTGATTTCGCTTATTTTTCAGCGCTTCTCAACTGATTTTGGCGCAAATTCGGCGCCCGGGGAGAGGTCTATCCCAGAATATGACCCTTTTCCCGCAGATTATTATTCTATGCTCATCCCAGAGAGAGGAAGAACAGGCCCTGAAATGCCCCAAAGGTCTTTTTACAATTAAGAATACAAAAGTGAATCAAATAGGGAGCTTCAAACCCACCAACGAGAAAAGGTTTTATTTTTTAGGCGGGAGGAGGAAATCTCCGCTCGGTCGAATCTCACATTCACCGGATTCATTCCTTCTTATTTTCACCGTCTTCCCGGCCACCCGGCAGACAAACAGCTCGTAATGCTTTCCCGAATCCTTGTCCAGGCATCTTTTTCTTGAGATCACTTCTTCAACCACATACTCTCGTCCGCCGACGATGAAAGACCTCGGCGTCTCTTCTCCCTTATACCCGGAATAGAACTGAACGGTGATTTTCTCGCGCGTGTGGGTCATTTTATATTCTTAAAAATCATTATAAAGCCGTGTCTTTCCTGCTGTCAAAAAGAAGCGCAGCCCACGAGCTTCGAAAACATGTTGTCAAACGAGAATCAGCTGATTATAATGAGTTCAAGTTGCCGAGGTGAAGACCTCAGCAAAACATCAGGAGGAATAAATGCCTAAGAAATTTCCCTCTGGTCAAATCCCCAATATCATCATGCTGGGAGCCGTCTGGGGGCTGGCTGAAGCTGGGCTGGGCCTGGGCCTGCAAAAGTGCGCTTCTCTGGCCTCAGGGTCGATTATGACGGCTGCGGCACTCTTTTTTATCGCCGCAACATGGGTCCTGACGCGCCATGTCATCGGTCTTCTCACCGTTGTTATCCTTGTTAGCTTGATCAAGCTGTTTGACGCTTTCCTGCTTTCCCTGCCTCTTCGCCACGGCGCTGTGGCCAACCCTATTTTTGCTTTCTGGACCGAAGCCCTGGCTTTTTTCATCATCGTCCTTGTCCTCAGGGAAACGCTCGTCCGGAAAAAGACCGGCCGGGCCGTCCTCGGCGGCCTGGCTGCCCTCGTGGCGGTGAACCTTTTTCCTTTAGCGAAGTTCGCCACAGGCATTCCCGCCTGTGTTTTTCCCGGCACCAACTACCCCTTGTCCCTTTACTATGCGCCGCTGGCTGTCTGTCTTTCTCTCTTAACGGTGCCCCTAGGCTTCTTGGCCGGGGAAAAAGTGGCTGCCGCCCAGGCCAGGCAGGAAGCTCTTGGCCGGATGAAGACGTCCCGTTATATCGCCTCTCCTGCCATGCTGATTTTATGCCTGCTTCTCATCGCCATCATCCGTTTGGCCGGCTGAGAAAGATCTTTTTAAGCGGAGAATTCAGATGGAAAAAGCACCTCGAAAAAAAAGAAAGACATACACCAGGCGGGCCTTTTTAAAAGGCTTGGGAGGAGGGGCGGCCGGCACCGCTCTGGCCACTCGGTTCTTAGGCCAATCTCTCTTAGCCTCGCAGTTAGATATTTCCACAGCTTCAATTTTTTCCAAAAAGACCATTTCCTTTGAGGTCAACGGGAAAAACATCTCGCTGGATGTGGAGCCGCGGGAAACGTTGCTCGAGGTTTTAAGAGAAAGGTTGAAGATGACCGGGACAAAAAAGACCTGCGGCCGCGGCGAATGCGGCGGGTGCACGGTTCTCTTAGACGGCCGGCCTGTTTATTCCTGCCTCTTCCCAGCCTACCGGGCCGACGGCAAAAAAGTCACCACCGTCGAAGGACTGGCCGAAGGGGAAAAGCTCCATCCTGTCCAGCAGGCTTTCATCGACAAGGACGCCTACCAATGCGGGTTCTGCACCCCCGGATTCATCATGTCTTCAGTCGCCCTTTTAAACAAGAATCAGACCCCGACCCTGGCCGAAATCAAAGCCGGTCTCGGCGGCAACCTCTGCCGTTGCGGGAATTACGCCAAAATCTATGAAGCCGTGGCCGCGGCTTCTCAGAATATGAGGAAGGCCTAAAATGAAAAAAAATGAAGAATATCTGGCAGACCCCGACCTGGCTTATATCGAATTAGCCAGGGGAAAAGAGCCTCAAGAACAAGAAGCCCAAGGAAAAGAAGCGCCATCTCCGGAAGAGCAGGAATTCAAGATCATCGGGCAAGACACACCGAGGATCGACGGCAAGCTGATCGTCACGGGAAAGGCAAAATATACGCACGACCTGTTCTTCGAAGACATGCTCTACGGAAAGATCCTCCGCTCGCCCTATGCCTCTGCTGAGATCGTCGACATGGACCTCAGCCAGGCCAAAAGCCTGCCCGGAGTCAAAGCTGTCCTCAAGCTGAAAGAGGGCCGGGTGAAATACGAGGGAGAACAGGTCGCCGCCGTCGCCGCCGAGGATGAATATACGGCCGAGGAAGCGCTCGGGCTCATTAAGGTCGACTACAGGATTCTCCCTCACGTGGTCACCCCGGAAAAAGCCATGGCCGAAACCTCCCCTCAGGTCCACGACTCGGCCAATGTCCAGAAACTCAATGAGTATAACCGGGGCGATGTGGACAAAGGATTTGCCGCAGCCGATGTCATTTTCGAGCGAACGTACAAAACGGCGGTGGAAATCCATCAGACTGCGGAAACGCATGCCAGCGTCGCCAAATGGGACGAGGACCGTCTGACCGTCTGGGATTCCACGCAGGCCATCTTCAGTGTCCGCGACGGCCTGGCCCGGGCGTTGGGGATTCCAGCCAGCAAAATCAGAGTAATCAAGAAGTACATGGGCGGCGGGTTTGGGAGCAAGCTCGGGGTGAATGAGCATACGGTTGCCGCTGCCCGACTGGCCAAGGAAACCGGCCGGCCCGTGAAAATTACGCTCTCTCGAAAAGACAACTCCCTGTGCGTTGGAAACCGGCCCACAAGTCTCATCACGATAAAGGCGGGAGTGAAAAAAGACGGCACGCTGACAAGCTTTTCCATGAAAAACTACACTGGCGGAGGAGTGGGCCGGGGGGATCGGTGTTCCGAGCCTTTGATCGATATCTACAGATGCCCCAACGTGAAGGTCGAGGAATTCACCGTCTTCACAAACACCGGCGCCTCCAGGCCGACCAGAGCGCCCGGCCACGTCCAGGGAACTTTTGCCCTCGAGGGATTCCTGGAGGAGCTGGCCAACGAGCTGGGGCTTGACCCGCTCGAGCTGCGCCGAAAAAATTACACGTCCGCTAACCAGGGCCAGGCGGGAATCCCCTACTCCTCCAAGGGGCTGGATAAGTGTTACGATCTGGGCGCTTCGGCCATCGGCTGGGACAGAAGAAACAAGAAGCCGGGGGAGGGTCAAGGGAAGAAAAGGCGAGGCCTGGGTGAGGCCAGCCAGATCTGGTGGGGCGCAGGCGTGCCCGGCACTCTGGCCGATGTCAAGATCCACCCGGACGGCAGCGTCGAAGCGATCTGTGGAACCCAGGATATCGGCTGCGGCACGAGGACGTACATGGCCACCGTCACCGCCGAAACGCTCGGGCTTGAGCCCCAGGACATCACCATCAAGATCGGCGATACCGCTTATCCCTGGGCCCCTTTGTCCGGAGGCAGCCTGACAACCCCTTCTGTGGCGCCGGCCATCAGAGATGCCGCCCTGAAAGCCGCCGAGTACCTGAAAAATCTTGCCGCAAAGAAACTGAACATCGAGGCGGCCGACTTGGTCCTCGCCGGCAAGAAGCTCGTCAACCAGAACAACCCCGAACAGTCCATCGCCTTCTCCGATATCACCAAGGAGATGCGCCGGGAAGCTGTTTTTCACGGCGAACGGGGCGAGCTGCCCCCCGGTTTTGCCTATAACACCTTCGGGGCCCACTTTGCTGAAGTCGAAGTCGATACCGAAACCGGCCGGGTTAAAGTCCTCAAGGTCGTGGCCGTCCATGAGATCGGAAGGGTCATCAACAAACTGACGGCTGAAAGCCAAGTGGTCGGAGGGATCACCCAGGGGGTCAGCACCGCCTTGTTCGAAGAGCGGGTGATCGATGAGAACACGGGAAAGATGGTCAACCCCAACCTGCAAGATTACAAAATCGCCACGTCCATGGACGTTCCCGAAATCACGACGATTTTCGTTGACCTGGTTGACCCCCGGATCAACAACCTGGGAGCAAAAGGGCTGGGAGAGCCGCCTCGCATTCCCAGCTCCGCCGCTGTGGCCAACGCCGTTTACAACGCTATCGGAGTCCACCTCAGGGAAATCCCGATGACTCCCGACAAAGTGCTCCAAGCCCTCGGGTCAAAGGAGGCAGGCTCATGAAAAACTTCAAAGTGGCAGAACCTCAGGCCATTGAACAGGCCATTGCCCTTCTGTCCAAGGGAGGGGAAAGCATTTTTCTTATGTCCGGCGGGACCGACCTGATTACAGAGATCAAAGAAGGCCTTGTCGAGCCAGACATCGTCATCGACCTGAAGACGATCCCGGGACTCTCCTATATCAAAAAAGAAGAGGACGGCGTTCATATCGGCGTTCTTACGTCCGTCGGCGACCTGGCTGCAGACCCGCTCATCCGCCAAGAATACCCCGGGCTTCACCAAGCCGCCCTGGTAGTGGCCACGCCCCAGATCAGGAATGTCGGCACGGTCGGAGGCAACCTCTGCCAAAGACCGCGCTGCTGGTACTTCCGGAATTCGCAGATCATCTGCCGCAAGAAGGGAGGAAGCCAATGTTACGCCTTCAGAGGGCGGAATAAATATCACGCTATCTTCGGCGGCGGGATTTGCTTCATCGCCTACCCCTCAGACCTCGCCCCTGCGCTTATCTCTCTCGATGCCCAAGCCGTCATCAGCTCTCCCCGCGGAGAAAAAATCATCCCTCTGGCGGATTTTTATGCCCTCCCGTCCAAGAACGTCCGGCGCGAGAACATCCTCGGTCCGGACGAAATCTTGCGGGAGGTCAAGATCCCGTTGGCCAGGAAGGAAGACAAGAGTACCTATGTGAAGCTTGAGGAGCGAGGAACGTGGGATTTTGCCCTTGTCTCGGCCGCGGTCAAGGGGACTGTTTCGGGAAATGGCTTCAGTGATATGAAAATTGTCTTGGGGGGAGTGGCCCCGGTCCCCTGGAGGATGGAAAAGGTCGAAAACGCCCTCACCAAAAAGAAGCTCAGCGAAGCTCTCATCAAGGATGCCTCCCGAGCCGCCCTCGCCGAAGTGAACCCCTTGGAGGAAAACGGTTATAAGAAACAGCTGGTCGAGGCCGTCATCTCTCGGGCCGTTATGAGTTTAGTGTAGGATTTGTCAAGGTCGGGAGAGGCAGAAAAAACGATGAAAATTTCTCATTTGCTTAAAGCTGTTCTTCTTTCCATCCTCGTGGCCAGCGCTTCGTCAATGGCCCTTTTCTCCCCTACCTCCGGCAGCAGTGTAGAGAAATTTACAGGACCGCAAGAAGAAATAACTATAGCTGCTCTCTATCCGTCCGTCGAGACCATCAAAGAATTGGCGGCTTTAAGGGAGAACCACCTCATTGACATCCCCCGCCTTTCCGTCATCGGAATCTATCATGAAAAGGAACTGACCGACTACGCCAAAGCCCGAGAATTTGTCAGGGTCAACCACCTGGAATGGATCACCTTTCAGCCTCTATCCGGACCTCTCACCGAGGACAACCTATTCCAAAAAAATTCCTGCTCTGCAGAATTCGGAAAGATATTCAAGGAGTGCGACGGCATCATTTTTTTTGGCGGCCCTGATATCCCGCCCGTCCTTTACCGGGAAAAAACAAACCTTCTGACAAAAATTGAGGACCCTTACCGGCATTTCCTCGAATTATCTTTTATCTTTCATCTTTTGGGCGGGTACCAGGATGAGACCTTTAAGCCGCTTCTCGAATCCAGGCCTCAATTCCCTATTCTCGGCATCTGCCTCGGCTGCCAGAGCCTCAATGCGGGGACCGGCGGCACCTTAACTCAGGACATCTGGTCGGAAATCTACGGCCAAAACTATGTCGAGGATGTCATCGCCCTGGGGCAGGAGGATTGGCACGAGAATCCTTTGGCCCGCCTTGCCCCACAAGAAAAACTTACCTCTTTTTTCCTGCATGCCATTCAATTGGACGCCAAAGGAAAGTTCTGCACAGCTTTCGGGTTTGACCCCAAGGAAACGCCTTATGTCTACTCATCACACCACCAGATGGCCGAAAAACTGGGAAAGGGCTTGCGTATTATCGCGACCTCACTGGACGGGAAGGTCGTGGAAGCCCTGGAACACGAGCGTTATCCCAATGTTCTTGGCGTACAGTTTCACCCCGAAGCGCCCGGGCTGTATAACCCGGCCACCCGCGTCAGATTCACGCCGCAAGAAAAGGAATCAATAAACCCGAGGGCTTTCTTAGAAGAGCATCCCCCAAGTTACGCTTTTCACCAAAAGCTCTGGGCCTGGGTCAGCCAAAAATGGGCGGAAAACCATTTGGAAGCATGCCGAATTCCGTGATGGTTATAGACTTCGATGGGTGGCGCGGCGCCAGTCCCCGCAACGCCCGCAGCGAATGGTGGCGGGTGGGGGGGTCTTTAGCGAGGACGGACGGGGACGCGCCGTGACAGGACCCATGTCACTGCTTGATTATCACGGAATTTGGGATGCTATCAATGGGCCTAAAAGTATCGACCAAACATTAGTTTTATTATAGAATTACTATCATTTAATTTTGACAAAAGGAGCCTGAGATGAAAAGATTTATGGTTCCTCGCGTATCGCACTGCAAGAGCGGCTGCCAACGCGCATCCTGAGCACGATGTAAAATTGCTCTTGGGATAACAAGGCCCATCTTCAGCCACGAAAAATGGCTAAAAAGATGGGCTTTTTTTGGCCCGGCCGCTTTCGTCACGCCAAGGCGCGGATAATTTTTTTGCTGATCGAAGAGCTGGAATGGCCTTTGAGGTAAGGGACGATGACCACCTTCCCTCCCGCCGCTTTGACTTCCTTTTTCCCGACGACCTCGTCCGGTTTCCAGTCTCCACCCTTGACCAGGACGTCGGGGAGCAAAGCGGCGATGATCCGCTCCGGCGTCGTCTCGGAAAATGAGGTCAAGAAATCGATCGCTTCGATGGCTTCCAGGATTTCCCATCTTTCCGCCAACGGAAAAATCGGACGGGCCGCGCCCTTGATTTTCCGGACGGAAGCGTCATCGTTGAGCGCGACAACAAGGACATCGCCCTGTTTCTTAGCTTCCTCGAAGAGGCGCACGTGGCCGCCGTGAAGGAGGTCAAAGCAGCCGTTGGTGAAGACAACCTTCTTCCCTTCCTTTTTGAGCTTCCGGCGAATTTTGAGCATTTCCGGAAGCGCATGAATTTTTCGTGATTTCGCCCTCATGGCTCTTGTCGCCTTCTTCGAACTGCGGCGAGGTTGCCCCGGCCGCTCTACCTCCGCTCCGGGAGCTTCATCTGAATTTCCGGCGAAAAACTCCAGGTATGGCTGATGCGGCTGATGCCGACATCCTTGAATTTTGAGTAAATCAGGAAGGAATAAAGGTTTCTGTGGTAATCGTATGGATAGCCGTCTGTCTTGTGTACGGCCACATCCAGGTAATAGGTCCCGTTTATCAGGTTCAACCTTTCGACCCGGCAGACGGCCCGGCCCTCTCCCGTGATGGAGACCGGCTCAAAGTCTTCCAGATGAGTGTTTGTGCCATAGCAGGAAACTCCCTGGGAGTTGAAGATCCCGATCCCGAAGACAAAATCCTTGACGCTGGCATGGGCCGTGATCGTCATCTCTACGAGCATGCCTTCGTCGGGCGAAAAAACATTTTTCTCCTGCCCCTCCAAATTCTTCAGGCTGACCTTCTTGATCTCGATCTCCCTCTTCCCCCAGCGGTTTTCCCGCCTCCCCTCATCCCAGTGTTGTTCTTCAGCCCTCTCCAGGCGGCGCTTCTCAAATTCCTTTTCCTGCTTTTCCCCGACATCCTGGAGGTAGGCGTCAATGACTCTTTTGGCCTCTCCGATCGCCTGGATCCTGCCGTCTTTGAGCCAGGCCACGCGGTCACAGATCTTGCCCACCGTGGCCAGGTCGTGGCTGACAAAAAGAATCGTTTTCTCCCGGCGCCGGAAATCGTCGATCCGGTCCAGGCATTTGGGGACGAAGGAGGCATCGCCGACCGCCAAGACCTCGTCGATGAGCAGGATGTCCGGGTTGACGTTGATGGCGATGGCGAACCCCAGCCTCATGTACATGCCCGAGGAATACGTCTTGACCGGCGCATCGATAAAATCCTCGAGCTCGGCGAATGCCACGATCTCATCGAACTTGGCGCTGATCTCCTTTTTGCTTAATCCCAGCATAATCCCGTTGATGTAGACATTCTCTCTTCCCGTGATCTCCGGATGAAACCCGGCTCCGAGTTCGATCAACGCGGAGACCTTCCCTGCGGTCCGTACTTTGCCCTGGGTCGGCTTGGCGATGCCGGCCACGAGCTTGAGCAGGGTGCTTTTCCCCGAACCGTTCTCCCCGATCACTCCGAACGTCTGCCCTTTCTCCACCCGCAGATTGATCTCTTCGAGCGCTGTTACGAGTTCATCGGCCTTGAGAGCCTTGAACAAATCCCCTTTGACCAGGGCGCTTTTAAAAGTCTGGAAGCGGTGCCGGGCCGAGTATTTCTGGTAGATGCGGGAGACATTTTCCACTTCGATGGCAAACACCTACACCTCCTCGGGAAAGGAATCGCGAAGCCTATCGAAAATGATGTAGCCGATGATAAACAGGACGAGCGCGGCAATCAGGGTGACACCGAGCTTCTTCCAATGAATCATACTGCCGTAAAAAAAGCAGCTCTGGTATCCCTGCATGATATGGGTCATCGGGTTGAGGTTGAGGAAGAGCCGCAGGACGGAGGACCTCTGGATCGTCTCGAACGTCATCGGATAGACAATGGGAGTGGCAAAGAACCAGAACGTCAGCCAGTTCGCCAGCAGATCCTTGATATCCCTGAAATGAACGGTCATAGAGGAGATCAAGAGGCTGAACCCGAGCGCAAAAACATACTGGACGAGAATCACGACAGGCAGGAATAACAGATAAATCGTATAGGTCTTGCCGAAGAGAGGAACGAACAAAAGCAGGATAGGAAGCCCGAGGCTGAAGTGGACGAAGTTGCTGGTTACCACCACGATGGGCAAAACCTCGGCGGGAAAAAGGATTTTTTTGATCAGATTGCCGTGAGTCATCAGGACGTTGGCCGACTCCAGGGAAGACGAGGAGAACCAGGTCCAGGGCAAGATGCCGCTGAAGAGAAAAAGGGCATAGAATTTCGGAGAACTGCCCAATGTTGGGTCTCGGGGTTGAAGGATGAACCCGAAGACCACGGTATAAACGATCATCAAGAGAAGGGGGTTGAAGAAGGACCAGAAGAACCCGAGGATGGTCCCGCGATACCGCGCCTTGAGCTCACGGACGACCAAATTCTGGATCAGGACCCGGTACCTGTACAATTGCCCGAGGTTTCTATAGATCTTAAACACAGCCTTCTCCCGCGAAAATTTTCTCCATCTCCGACGTGTATTCTCCCTTGTCATCGTAAAGGAAAAGAGGCGGCAGATTCTCCAGGCGCGATGAAGTCGGCACACATTCGGCCAAGAACCAGCGGGCCTCACTCCCGCTCCTCGGATAGACGAGACGAAGTGTTTTGATGCTCAGGTTGTTTCGCTCCAAGGCCTCGGCAAAATCTTCTTTCCTCTTGGCCGGATAGATAAAATAGGCGCGGCCCTTCTTTTTCAAGAGCCTTCCGGTGAGGTGCATTATATCAAAAATATCACATTTAATCTCATGCTTGGCGATAGATTTCTCCTCAGACAGGCTCAGGTGCCCACTTTTCCTGCTGATGTAAGGCGGGTTGGAGAAAACGACATCAAACTTCTCTTTGGGGCGAAAAGTCCGCAGGTCTTGCCGGATGATCAAGATCTTATCTTCGAGCCCGTTGAGTTGGACATTCCGCCGGGCCAAATCGGCCAGGCTTTTCTGAATTTCCAAACAGACGATGCGGCGGCAAGGCTTCCGGCTGACAAGCAGCGAAATAATACCATTTCCTCCGCCGAGCTCAAGCAGGGTTTCCGACCGTCTGGTCTGGATAAAGTCAGCGAGAAGGGGAGCGTCTACCGAAAAGCGGTAGCCCCTTTTTGTCTGGATGACGAGGATACGGCCGTGGTGGAACGAGTCGAGTGTCTCATCCTCACCCGGGTGTAGGCTCATTCTCTTCATCTTGGCTCAATTCGGCAAAAACCAGTACCTTATCCGGCTGAACTTCGGCGTAGCCGCCGTGCACAAACAATTTCTTTTCCCTTTTGGCCATCCTATAGGTCAAGGTCCCCCGCCCGAGCGCAGCAAACAAGGAGCGATGACCCGGCAGGATTCCCAAGCAGCCCTCCAGACCGGGAAGAGTTACTTCATCGACATCGGCATCCACGAGCAGTTTATGAGGCGTGATGACTTTAAGGGAGAGAGAGGAGGGAAGGTTTTGATTCATGAGGCCTGCAGTTCCTCAGCCCGTTTGGCGACTTCGTCGATCGTCCCGACCATATAAAACGCTTGCTCCGGCTTGTCATCGTGCAATCCTTCGACGATCTCTTTAAACCCTTTGACTGTCTCTTCAATAGAGACATATTTGCCTGGCCGGCCGGTGAATTCCTCGGCGACGTGAAAAGGCTGGGAAAGAAACCGCTGGATCTTCCGGGCCCGGGCCACGGTCTGTTTGTCTTCATCGGAGAGCTCTTCGATGCCGAGGATGGCGATGATATCCTGGAGGTCTTTGTACCGCTGCAAAATTTCCTTGACCCGCCGGGCAACTTGGTAATGCTCCTCGCCGATGACGCGCGGGTCCAGGATCCGGGAATAGGAACTCAGCGGGTCAACGGCCGGATAGATGCCCATCTCGGTCAGAGCCCGGGAAAGGTTGGTCGAAGCATCGAGATGAGAGAATGTCGTCGCCGGAGCCGGGTCGGTGAAATCATCGGCCGGCACATAGATGGCCTGGACCGACGTGATCGACCCCTTTTTGGTTGAGGTGATTCTCTCTTCCAGCTCTCCGATTTCGGTCGCCAGGTTCGGCTGATAGCCCACGGCCGAGGGCATGCGGCCGAGAAGCGCGGACACCTCGGAGCCGGCTTGGACAAACCGGAAGATATTGTCGATAAAGAGCAGGATATCCTGATTCATCTCATCGCGAAAATATTCGGCCACTGAAAGCGCAGCCAACCCCACCCGAAGCCTGGCCCCGGGAGGCTCGGTCATCTGACCGTAGATCAAGGAAGTTTTGCTGATGACTCCCGACTTCTTCATCTCCAGCCAGAGGTCATTGCCTTCTCTTGTCCTCTCGCCGACGCCCGCAAAAACAGAGTAACCTCCGTGCTTCAGGGCGACATTGTGAATGAGCTCCATGATGATCACGGTCTTTCCTACGCCCGCGCCGCCGAAGAGCCCGATTTTTCCGCCTTTCAAAAAGGGCTGGACGAGGTCGATGACCTTGATCCCGGTCTCAAACATCTCCAACCTGGTGCTTTGCTCTTCGAGCGGAGGCGGGAGACGGTGAATGGGATATTTTTTCTTGGCCAGGACAGGCCCCAGATGATCCACGGGCTCGCCGATGACATTCAGCACCCGGCCCAGGGTCTCTTCGCCCACAGGAATCTCAATCGGGCCCTCGAGGTCTATGGCCTTCATCCCCCGCGCCAACCCATCTGTCGGATGCATGGAGACGCAGCGGACTTTGTCTTCTCCGATGTGCTGTTCGATCTCGACGATGATATCCACGGGGGTGGGTGTCTCGAACCCTTCGCTTGAGATCCGGACGGCGTTATAAATTTCGGGCAGCCTCATGTCTTTGAACTCAACATCGACCACAGGTCCGATGACCTGGACAACTTTTCCGATTCTCTTGTGTTCTTTTTCGGCGGTCATGTTCCTCTCCAAATTTTTCCTATTTGGCCATGGCTTCCACGGCCGTCATGATCTCGAGCAGCTCTTTGGTGATTAAAGCCTGTCGAATCTTGTTCAGGACAAGCACCAAATCTGAAATAAGGTCCTCGGCGTTTTTTGTCGCATTCTCCATGGCCATCATCCGGGCTGCCTGCTCGGCGGCGAAAGATTCAAAAAAGCAATGGTAAACCTGAGTCTCTACGTAAAGAGGCAAGAGGCACCGGAGAATCAGTTCAGACTCCGGCTCCCAATCTGGGGGTGACGAATTCTCAGCTTCTGCCTGCGCCGGTGGAGCAAGAGGGAGAATTTGGGCCACGGTTATTTTCGGGGAAAGGATCGACTTAAACTCGTTATAAATAGCATAGATAGAATCCACTTTGGCAAAAGTGTATTGACGCATCAGAAGATGAGCAATGTCTTTCAAATCTTTCCAGGTGAGTTTATCCACCTTGCCCGCATAGGCCCGTTGGACAGGGTAAGCCTGCTTTTTAAAGAAATTGACCGCTTTCTTTCCGACCAAGATCAGGCTGATTTCAGCCTGGTCAGCCTTCTCGGCGATAAATGCGTGCGCTCTGGCCAGCAGGTTGGAATTGAAAGCGCCGCAGAGTCCTTTATCCGAGGTGATGACCAGGCCCAGCACTTTTTTCTCCTCCCGGCGTTCGAGAAGCGGTGAAGCCTGCCTCCCGGCCCAGGAGGAGACTCTCTCCAGCAAACCGGGCAAAATATGCCACTCGGGCCTTCCCTCCAAGACCGTGCGCTGAGCCTTTTTGAATTTGGCCGTGGAGACCGTCTTCATCGCCTGGGTAATCTGCTGGGTATTTTTGACACTCTTTATTCGTCTTCTGAGGTCAATAAGAGCGGGCATCTTATTCTTCTTTTTTGAATTGGATGCTAAATTCCTGCAAGGCAGAAGCGATGGCCCCATCGAGCGCTCCGTCTATCGTCTTCTGCTCGGCGATTTTCTTGAGAATGTCCGGGTGCTCCTTTTCCATGTATTCATAAAGTTTCGCCTCGTACTTTCTGATCTTGCTCACAGGAAATTCATCCAGAAAACCCCTGTTTCCGGCGTAGATGATCAGGATCTGCTTCTCCACGGGCATAGGAGCATATTGATTTTGCTTGAGGACCTCGGTCAGCCTTTCGCCTCTATCGAGCTGGGCTTGACTGGCCCGGTCCAGCTCTGTCCCGAATTGGGCAAAAGTCACCAGGTCCCTGTACTGCGCCAGGTCGAGGCGCAGCTTACCGGCAACCTGCTTCATGGCTTTGATCTGAGCATTTGCTCCGACCCGGGAAACAGATATTCCGACATTGATGGCCGGCCTGATCCCGGCATTAAAAAGCTCCTGCTCTAGGTAGATTTGCCCGTCCGTGATGGAAATGACATTGGTGGGAATATAGCCCGAGACATCGCCGGCCTGGGTTTCGATAATGGGCAGGGCCGTCAAGCTCCCGCCGCCGAGCTCACCGTTGAGCTTAGCCGCCCTTTCCAGCAGTCTCGAGTGAAGATAGAAGACATCGCCCGGGTAAGCCTCGCGTCCAGGAGGACGGCGAAGCAGGAGAGAGATCTCGCGGTAAGCCGCCGCATGCTTGGAAAGGTCGTCATAAATGAGCAGGGCGTGCTTCCCTCGGTCTCGGAAATATTCGCCGATGGCGCAGCCGCTGTAAGGAGCTAAATACTGAAGGGGTGAGGGGTCGCTGGCCGACGCAGCCACAACAATCGTGTAATCCATGGCCCCGTAGTTTTCCAAAGTCTTGATGGTATAGGCGACTGAAGAATTCTTCTGCCCGATGGCCACATAGATGCAGATGACGTCCGCGTGTTTCTGGTTGATGATGGTATCAATGACGATAGCGGTCTTTCCCGTCTGGCGGTCACCGATGATCAACTCCCTCTGGCCGCGGCCGATGGGGATCATGGCATCGATAGCTTTGATTCCTGTCTGCAGGGGTTCCCTGACGGGCAGGCGGTCGACGACTCCGGGCGCCAGGCGTTCGACCACCATGAAGTCATCAGTCTTGAACGGGCCCTTCCCATCCAAAGGCAGACCCAGCGGATTGACAACCCGGCCGACGAGGGCAGGGCCGGCAGGAACCTGCATGATTTTGTGCGTCCGCTTGACAAGATCGCCTTCTCTCACGAGATGGCTTTCTCCCAAAAGAACGGCGCCAACGCTCTCCTCCTCCAGGTTTAGAGCCAGGCCGAAGACATCCCGCGGGAACTCGAGCAGCTCGTTGTACATGACCCGATCGAGGCCGTAGATCCGGGCGATCCCGTCTCCCACCGAGGTCACCGTTCCGACCTCCCTGATATCGACCTCTGTCTGGAATCCTTCAATCTGCTGCTGAATGATTTTGGTGATTTCGTCGGCTTTGATTTCCATTGTTCTCGCTACCCTTCACAGATTTTTTCTTTGAGTTTGGCCAACTGCCCTTTGATCGAAGCATCATAGACGACATTCCCCTTTTTCAGAGAAATTCCGGCCACGAGTTCGGGTTCGACTTTGTAGGTCAGGTAAACCGGCCTCCTCTCCACGCGTTCAAGCTGCGCCTTCAGATTCTCCTTCTGGGCTTCGGTCAAAGAGACAACAGAGCTCACCTCAAACGTGGACACTCCTTGTCGTTCATGCCAGAAGACAGGCAAGGCCTGGAGGATATTGCCGAGAAGATGGAGGCGGCCGTGTTCCAGGAGGAGGCCGATGAACCGCGAAGTCTTTTCAGAAAAAGAGGAGGCGGCCAGGATGTCCTTGATGATTTGATTTTTCTTCTTGGCCGCAATAAAGGGGCTCGCCAAAACATCGGTCAGATCTGGGCGCTCGGAAAGAAGCTTCACAAATCCGGCCAGCTCCTGGCCGACGGCGGTGAACTCTTTCTCGTCCTGCAGCGCATTGACCAGGCCCTGCGTGTATCTTTTAACCAGAATCTGACTTCTCATAGAGGTTTCCTAACCCTGCGATGGATTCGTCGATGAAGCGAGAATGAAGCTCCGGTGTCAACCGTTTCTCGATCCTCGCCCGGGCGAGAGAAATGGCCAGGTCAGCCGCATATTCCCGGAGTCCCCGCTTGGCCTCCTGGACATGCAGGCCAATCTCCTGCTGGGCCAAAGACCTAACCTGATCAGCTTCCTGCCCGGCCAAGGCCAGAATCCGCTCCTTCTCTTTCTGGCCTGCCTCTTCCCCATCTTTTCTTATTTTCTGTACTTCCTCCGCCAGCCCCCGGAGTCTTTTCTTTATCGCCGCAAGCTTTTCTTCTGCTGCTCTTCTCGCTCCCTCCGTTTCCTGCAACGTTTTCTTGATGGACAGAACAAGTTCTTCCAAAAACTTCTTTAGGGGCTTGGCCAGAAGAAAAGCCAGGCCCCCGAAAAGAATAATAAAATTCAGGCTTTTCCCCAGAAAATCAACAAGAGCCGAACCCTGCGTTTCTTCAGAGGACGTCAAGCCCAGAAAGAGCGGAAGACATAACCACAGGAGGATTCCCAGTTTTCTTTTTGGCATCAGTTTAAAAATTTCTTCTCGATTCTTTCCGCTAAGCCCGAGGTCTCGGATTCGAGGTTCTCTCTGAGTTCCTTCATGGTCATGTCCAGATCAGCTCGGGCTTTTTCAACCTGATTCCTGCATTCTGCGCTGATTTCTGAGATCAACCGACTCTTCTCTTTTTGGGCCTCCGCGGCCAAAACCTCCCGGGCTGATGCGGCCTCGGCTTTAGCCTGCTTCAGGGCCCGCTCGATCTCCTGGACATTTTTCTGGTAGGACGCTATGGCTTCTTCGTAAGCCTTCCTGTTTTCCTCGACTTCTTTTTTCCTATCATCTCTGACTCGCCGGACGGGGTTAAAAAATAACTTGGTCAGGACAAAATAAAGAATCCAGACAATGAGAAAGACGATTATGACGTTGCCATTAATGGACAGCATTTTGCAAAAGCTATGATTAAAAAATTAGGGCAAAATTTACCATTTTTCTCCCCGAAAAGCAAGAAGGGCTCAGGGTCTGGGGCTCAAAGTATGTTGATTTTTCCCAGCGAGAAAAGTCAACTCCCATTGAGTCCTCGCTCTTCTTCCCTGCGGGAAGAAACCGTGCCCGCTCGTCCTTCATAGGGACTTTGAGTCCCATGCCCCTCGCCTTACCAAAAAACCGAAGATTACGAGCAGCCCTCGAGGAGAAGCGCGTTATCTTTTTGACCATTGCGGAATGCGTTTCTTCACCTCGCCAACCAAAAAAAGCGAGCCTGTGATGAGGACTGAACCTCGGCCCGGAGTGAGCTCGAGCGCTTTCTGAACGGCCCTCACGGGGTCCGGCTCGACGAAAACTCTCCTCCCTTTCGCTCGGACCCGGGCTTTTACGCTTTCAGGGGAGGCCGCTCTTTCGTAGGGAAAACCGGTGAGAATAATTGTCTGCGCCAGGGGAAAAAGAAGGCCGGCCACTTTGGGGATGTCTTTATCCTTCAGGATGCCGAAGACAAGGGTGCGCGGCCGCGGGAGAAAATCGCGGGCATAAGCTCCGACAGCTCTGGCCCCCTCCTCGTTGTGAGCGCCGTCCAGGACGACCAAGGGATGGCGGGAGACAACTTCGAGGCGGCCATCCCAGCGCGCCTCTTTGATCCCCTGAAGAATCGTCTTTTTCTCGAGCTTCTTCCAGCGCCTGCTCAATTTCAGGGCTGCTACGATGGCTACTGCTGCATTTTTTCCCTGGTGTTCTCCGCGCAGCGCGGGGGTATAGACAAATTTCTCCCCGCCCCAGCGGTAAGAAAAGCGATAGCCCTCCTGTCCTTTCCGAATATGAAAGGCGTCTTTCTCGTCAAAGACTCCTAAGAATGGCGCCTCTAACTCGCCGGCTCTTTTTTTGATGACACTATAAGCCTCCCCCTTCGGGAGACCGCAGACAACCGGAACTCCGGGTTTGATGATGCCGGCCTTCTCGAAAGCGATCTGACCCAGAGTCCGGCCGAGGAATTCCTGGTGGTCTCTTGAGACGGTCGTGATCACGGAAACCTGGGGAGTGACGACATTGGTGGCATCCAGCCGCCCGCCCATCCCCACCTCGAGCACGGCAATATCCACACGTTGGGTCTCGAAATAGAGGAAAGCAAGGCAGGTCAGTAGTTCAAAATAGGTCGGGGTCGATGAGAGCATTCCAGTCTCGACAAGCTCTTCGACCTTGCTCTTAAGGAGAGAGAGCAACCGGCAGAATCTCCGAGAGGGGATGGGCTCCTCTCCGATCTTGAATCTTTCTTCGACCCGGACGAGATTGGGCGAGGTGTAGAGCCCGACACGGAACCCGTGGACAGCCAGAATTGTGGCCAGCATCGCGCAGACCGATCCCTTTCCATTTGTCCCGGCGACTAAGATAGAGGCGTATTTCTGATGCGGCTGGCCTAAACCCGAAAGGACGGTCCTGACGTTATCCAGGCCAAACTTGACCCCGCTCTCGAGAATTCCTTGGAGGTACTCCTGGCACTGGCCATAATTCATCGATACCTGTTCAGGAAAAGTCTAAGGGCCTTGATAATATAATTGCGCAAATTTCGCCTTTCGATGACGTCATCCAGCAAGCCGTGTTTGATAAGGAATTCCGATCTTTGAAACCCCTTGGGCAACTTTTCCTTGATGGTCTGTTCGATAACCCTCGGCCCGGCAAACCCGATGAGGGCATTGGGTTCGGCGATATTCAGATCGCCCAGCATTCCATAACTGGCCGTCGTGCCTCCTGTAGTGGGGTCCGTCAAAACGGAAAGAAACGGGAGTCCAGCCTGGCCTAACCGGGCCAAGGCGGCGCTTGTCTTCATGAGCTGCATCAGCGAGAGGGCTCCTTCCTGCATTCTGGCTCCGCCTGAACAGGAGATGATGATCAGAGGCAGTCTCTCGGCGGCAGCCCGCTCGATCGCCCGGGTTATCTTTTCTCCGACGACAGAGCCCATGCTCCCGCCCATAAAGAAGAAGTCCATGGCCGAAACCATCGTATCAAACCCGCCGATCTTTCCTTTGGCGTTGATGACAGCCTCGGCCAGGTTCGTTTTCGCCTGGTTCTCTTCCAGCCGGACGGAATATTTTTTTGTATCCTCAAAATGAAGGACGTCAACGGGGAAAATATTCTCATCCAGGAGCTCGTACTTCCCTTCATCAAAAAGAATCCCCAGCCGCTCCGCCGAAGACAGCCGAAAATGAAAATTGCAGGCCGGGCAAACGTACTTATTGTCCAGGATATCCTGCTTATACAAGATCTTCTGGCAATTGTTGCACCGCGTCCAAAGGTTGGTCATCGTCCCATCTTGAATAACAGGCAAGGATTATTTCTTTTCAGACATAACGCTTTACGTTTTTATTCTTTGGGAAAGGTTGCGGATAACGCTTTCTGAATCCGGCAGGTCTTCCTCGATTTCCTCTTCTTCTTCGAGCAAGCTCATCACCGACCTCAATAATCTTTCCTTATCGACAGGCTTCTCAAAATAATCCGAGGCGCCAAACGTGGACAAAGCTTCCAGCCTGTATTGAGGGCCGCGGTAGAGGCCGGTCACGATAATGACAGGAACGCGGCCGTGTGTCTCCTCCGAAATCCTTTTCGTCAGGTCAAACCCGTGTATTTTGGGCAAGATGGCCTCGAGGATGACGAGGTCGGGCTTTTCTTCTTTGAATTTTTCATAAGCCGATTGGCCATCGGAGGCTTTGATGATCTGGAACTTATAGGGTTCAAAAAAGTCAGTTAGAGACTTCAGTGTTCCGCTGTCATAATCAACGATCAGGATTTTTTTGTCGGTCATAAGAAGCGGGCAAATTGTAGCCTAAACCCGCTCTCTTGTCAACGAAGGTACGCTCGGGGTGTGGACTCGAGGACCCGCGAATTTCCCTTCGCTCAACGTGGGTCCTGTCACGGCGCGTCCCCGTCCGTCCTCGCTTAAGACCCACCCACCGACCATTGCGGAGACACTGACCTCTTCAGCCTACCCTGATTGCTCAGGGGAGGTAGGAGGGGTAGGAGGGGTTAATAATCTAAAATCCAAGTCTTTAAAAGTGTCACCGTTTATTATTCGCTGCGGGCGTTGCGGGGACAGACGCCGTGCCACCCTCTTTAGTAATCGCTCGGGCGCCGTTTGGGAAGCCGATTAGGTAAATGCTTGCTCACCCGCAAATGGCCTTCTTCGCCCACACCCCTCGCTCTCCAGAAGATGGTGAACGCCCGCGAACTTACTCACAAGCGGTACATGAAATTTGATTTTTTCTCGTTCTGGAATATAATAGAAAAGGACGCAAAAGATGAAAAAGGCTTTTTCTTTGGTTTTTGTCTCTTTTCTCTGCTCGGCCCTGCTTTTCTCTCAAAGTTTGGTCGAGATAGCAAAAAAAGAGAAGGAAAGGAGGGAGCAGTTTAAGGGTAAAAATGTTAAGGTGATCACGAACGCTGACCTCAAGCAGACGACCAAAAAGCCGGCTGTCGCGACAGCCTCGGCCAGTCCTACCCAAGGAGCAATTGCCCAGCCGAACCCCTCGCCATCAGATCAAGAGTCGGAAGCGCAAACTCTTCAGGAAACACAACAGATAGAGCCTTCTTACCAAGAAAATCAACCTCCGGGTGCAGCCCTGGCTGTTCTGCCGGATACGCTCCTGGTCGAGAATCCTGAACTCGCGCTTTACCGGCCGGACGGGAAATATGCCGAGATATCCATCATGGGCTTCCTTGACCTCGAATTCAGCGCCAATAACGGCCCCGGGGATGATATCGCCATCTATGCCAGACGCGCAGGAGGCCCCGACCAGATTCCAGCAGGCCAAGAAGAGGGAGGGTTTCCCGTGGGTCTGCAGGGCAATTTGCTCCCGGGCACCCCCCCGTCCTATGGTGTTCTGGTCATGGGAGACCAGGGCGATTGGGAAGCCATCGGCCGAGGCACGGGGATCAAAAGCCCGGAGAAATTCGACCTTAGCAGCATCCGCTCCATAAAAAAGATCAGGATCATCTTCAAGTACGAAACCAACCCCGATCTCGCCATAAAGCGCTACAAATTCGCCGATAGCAGGGAGTTCACCATGGGCATCGACGCCGTTGAGGCCTTGCATTAATATCTCTCTCCGGCTCCTCACTCGACCTCCAGATAAGCTTTCTCCCCGCCTTGCTTCTTATAGTCTACAGCCGCAAGGGCAAACAACCTTCCGGTAGCTGTTGATGGCCTGAGGCCTTTGTGATATATTTGCCGGGATGAATAAAGCAGGGCAGGAAAGTTTCTCCCTTGTTATCCCTGTTTATAATGAAGCCGAGAATCTGGAAGAGCTCTACCAGGAGCTGTTCGCCGCAACCGCGAAACTGGGGCGGCCTTTGGAAATTATCTTTATTGATGACGGAAGCGTCGACGGGTCCTGGCCGATCCTTAAAGCCGTCCAAAAAAGAGACGCGCGGGTCAAGCTCATCCGTTTGAGGAAGAATTTTGGCCAGACAGCGGCGCTTTCCGCCGGGTTTGACCGCGCCACGGGAGACATCATCATCAGCCTGGACGCTGATCTGCAGAATGACCCCAACGATATCCCCCTTCTCATCCAGAAAATCGAAGAAGGATACGATATCGTCAGCGGCTGGCGAAAAAACCGCCGGGACAAACTGCTCTCCCGCCGCCTTCCTTCGGCCATGGCCAACTGGCTCATTTCCCGGACCACCCATGTCAAGCTCCACGATTACGGCTGCACGCTGAAAGCTTTCCGACGTGACGTGATCAAGAACGTCAAGCTTTACGGCGAGCTTCACCGCTTCATTCCCGCCATCGCCAGCCACATGGGGGTCTCGATCGCCGAAGTCCAGGTCAACCATCGGCCGCGCCGCCACGGGAAATCCAAGTACAGTATCTTCCGTTTTACCAGAGTCATCCTTGACCTCTTGACCGTCAAGTTCCTCCTGAGTTACTCGACGCAGCCGCTGCAGATTTTCGGCCTTCTGGGGCTGTTCAGTGGAACCCTCGGTTTCATCATTGCCCTGTGGCTTTCTTATCAAAGGCTGGTCCTCAAGATAAGTGCGGCCAACCGGCCCCTCCTTCTCCTGGGAGTGCTCCTGATGGTCATCGGAATTCAGTTCGTCACCCTGGGTCTTCTGGCTGAGATCATGGTCCGGGCTTATCATGAATCCTCGGGAAAGGCGATCTACTTCATCCGAGAGGTCATCGATTCCTCTCCCGGGGAAAACCCCTCAGCAAAAAATCGATGAAAGTCCTGATGCTCGCTCCCGAGCCCTTCTTCGAGCCGCGGGGAACTCCGATAAGCGTTTATTTCAGGATTATGGCCCTGGGCGAACTCGGCCACTCCGTCACTCTGGTGACTTACCCCCTGGGCAAAGACATCAGCCTGGGGAATCTGAATATTATCCGGCTGTCCAACCTTCTCTGTGTCCGTAAGATCAAAATCGGGCCTTCCTGGGTCAAGGTTCCTCTGGATGTCTTGCTTCTCCTCAGGGCCGCCTTCGAGCTGGCCAAAGCCCGGTATGACCTCGTCTTCTCTCACGAGGAAGCCGCTTTTATCGGAGTCATCCTGGCTAAACTCTGGGGCAAGCCTCATATCTACGACATGCACTCAAGCCTGCCGCAACAGCTCGAAAACTTTGAGTTTACCCGCTCATCCTTTTTGATATCCCTCTTCAGGGGAATGGAAAAGTTCATTTTGAAGAATTCACAGGCCGTGATTGTCATCTGTCAGGACCTGCTGGAAAAAGTCACGAGATTGGGCTGCCGGCGGAAAGCCGTCCTTATCGAGAACTTTCTTGACTTCCCTGGCGAAGAATTCTCTGCCGAAGATACCGCCGGAAAAAAAAAGGAAATAGCTCCCCGCGGGGAAAAAATCGTCCTCTACGCCGGAAATTTTGAGCCCTACCAGGGCATCCCTCTTCTCCTGGAAGCTGCCCAAAAAGTCCGAGAAAACGTGGTTTTTCTTCTTGTCGGAGGCAGCGGACCGTCGCTCGAGGAAATGAAGAAACTGGCCCGGAAACTCGGCCTGGCTGGAAGGGTAATTTTTGTAAACAAAGTTCCTCCTTCCCAAATTCCGCTCTATGTGTCTTTAGCCGATGTTCTCGTTTCTCCCCGCCTTGGGGGGACCAACACTCCCCTCAAAATCTACTCCTTCCTGAAATCCGGAAAGCCCCTCGTCGCCACCAACCTCTGGACGCACAACCAAGTCCTGAGCTCGAAGAACGCTGTTCTTGTCGAGCCTGATGCCCAAAGCCTGGCTGAAGGAATCTCTTTCGCCCTGAGAAGTGAAGAAGCAAGAGTGAGGGCGCGGTCCGCGGCGGAATGGGCTCGAAAAGAATACACGCTCCCGAAATACTTGGATAAGCTGGGAAAAATCCTGGAAAAAGCTGATCACTGATGCGCGCTTTCATCACCGGCGGGTCAGGGTTTATCGGCGGCCATCTCGTCGACCTCCTGATCAAGAAGGGATGGGATGTCCGAGCCCTGGTTCACCGGGGTCCGGTTCATCAGGAAGGCGGAGTCAAAATTTTAAGGGGCGACATCTGCAACCGCGCCGTCCTGAAGGATGGTCTCGAAGGAGCAGATGTTCTTTTTCATCTGGCCTCAGCCCTGGGCTCCTCGGCCATCGGCAAGGATGAGTTTTCCCGGATCAATGCTCGGGGCACGGAAGCCGTCCTCGAAGCCGCCCGGGAGGAGAAGGTCAAACGGGTCATTCATGTGAGCTCCGCGGGGGTGTTGGGTGCGGTCAAAAAGAACGATATCGCCGCCGAAAATTATTCACCTGATCCTATCCAGGTCTATGATCAGACAAAGCTCGCTGGAGAAAAGGCTGCTCTCCGTTTTGCCGAGGAGGGAATGGATGTTGTCGTCATCCGACCTGGCTGGGCTTATGGGCCCCGGGACAAGCGCACTTTTAAACTCATCAAGGCCATCTGCCGGAAAAAATTCATCCTGGTGACGAAGGGAGAAGCGCGGCAGACGCCCGTCTATATCGATGATCTCGTCGAGGGCATCCTCCTCGCTGCGGAAAAAGGAAAAAAGGGCTCGGTCTATCATCTTGCCGGTGAGGAAATCTTGACGGCGCGGGAAATCGCCGGCGTGATCGCGTCGTCTTGCGGGAGAAAAGTCCCGCGTTTCCGCATCCCCCTCCTTCCTGCCCGCCTGGCCGCCCTTATCCTGGAAAAAATATTTTCTCCCCTTCGCCGAGAGCCCCCTCTCAGCCGGGCCAAGTTGAGCTTTTTTCTTCATTCCAAGCCTCTTTCCATCCAAAAAGCCAAGAGTGAATTGGGCTTTTCTCCGGAAGTCCTCTTCGTCCAGGGAATCAAGCTTGCTCTTTCCTGGTACAGAGAACAGGGCTGGCTGTAAGAAAAAAGGTCAGCCTTCTTATCGGGGACCAGCCTTATTCTGGATCAATTCAACGGGAAAAAAAGCAGAGCGAGGCTCAGTCCCGTGGGTCTGACTTCTTTTCCCGCCGGTCTCTGATCCTCGCCGCTGGACTGCCCACCGCTACGGAATACTCCGGCAGAGCCAGGGTCACCACCGAACCGGCACCGACAACGCTTCCCTTCCCGATCTTGACGCCATCGAGCACAATAACTCCCGCCCCCAGCCAGACATCGTCGGCAATTTCTATCCCGCCTTTGGAGAAAGACGGCTGGAACATAATGGGCGTTGTGATATCGTCGAAGCTGTGGTTTCCTCCAGCCACCAGATAGCAGTGGCCGGCCAGAAAACAACACTTGCCCAGCCTGATTTCTGTTTCCGACAGAAGGCTGCAGTTGGCCGAGATGTTGCAGTTGTCATCAATGAAAATCGAGCCCTCTTTGCAGCTGAGAATGGAGTTCCGGCCGACATAGACATTGTTGCCGAGACGGAGGCCGAGGTTCTCTTCGCCTTTGGCGTCTAAGACAACGTTGTCATCGATGAAGCAGTTGGCGCCCAGAGAAATTTTCTGGGGGTGGCGCAGAGTGAGATTCCTGCCCAGGACAACGCCTTTCCCCACGTTCTTAAAAAGACCGGGATAGAATATCTTGCGCAGAAAGAGGCCGAGGGCGCCTGGAATCCAGGAGCAAAAGAGCTGGATGAGCTCGAACCGGAGGAGCTTCCAGAAGCTTTTTTCACCCAAGAAAAGATCGGTGTACTTCGAAAAAAGAGATTTTTTTGGCGAAAGCAGCTCCTTTTGGGTGCTGCCATGAAAGTCCTTGGCCATTTCCTTTTACATATACCACAAAATGACCTGGGAATCACTAGGGGGAAGCACTTGCCCTCTCCCAGTTTGATATAAGCTTCTTATATTTCAGGGGTTAGCTGGGGGATTTAATCCTGGAAAGTAATCCGCTGGGGGTCAAACCTACACAATTGACAAATTAGCCTTATCTAAAGAGCCAAAGAAAAAAGTGTCAATTGTGTAGGTTTGACCCCGCCACACCCGTGACCCCGCCACACCCGCCACATTTGTCAGAACCGCTTCCCCGAAGCGCCCTCACGCCATCTTATTATCCACCGAGCTTCCTAAAACTGGGAGAGGGCTAGGGGGAAGCATCTCCAATTCTGTGATAGTTAGATACAGATGGGGAATGGGTGGCACAGAGTCAGTCCCCGGAACGTCCGAGCGAATAATAAACGGTGACACTTTTAAAGACTTGGATTTTAGATTATTAACCCCTCCTACCTCCCCTGAGCAATCAGGGTAGGCTGAAGAGGTCAGTGTCTCCGCAATGGTCGGTGGGGGGGTCTTCAGCGAGGACGAACGGGGACGCGCTGTGACAGGACCCATTCTCATCACATAAAAAGAGATATTACTTCACTAGGGCGGCAGGCTTGTCTTCGCTCTCCACTTATGGCATAAATAAGAATCAATCATGGTCCCGAGGAGAAAGTCAAGTTTGACTCTTAAACCCGAGTGCATCTATTTTAGAGGGGATAAGCCCTGTGTCTTCAGGCGGCCATGCGAGGCGTGCCCTCACTTCGAGCCTCTCCCCACCAAAATCTTGATCATCAAGTGCCGGGCTCAGGGGGACGTTTTGAGGACGACGCCCCTTCTCCCCGCCTTGAAGAGAAAATATCCGCAAAGTTTTATCAGCTGGCTGGCAGACGGAGAGAGCGCTGAACTTCTTCTGCATAATTCTTACATCGACCGCCTCCACTTTTTCGACCTGGAGAACGTCCTTCCCTTGCTCGTCGAACAATTCGACGTCCTCATCTCCCTCGACAAAGAGCCCGGGTTAACTTCCCTGGCGACAAAGGTCAAGGCAAGTCAGAAATTCGGGTTCGGGTTGAATGAGCTGGGGAACCTGATTATTTTCAACAAAGCCTCAGAGTATGCTTACCGCCTGGGAGTGGATGATGAATTGAAATTTTTCCGGAACAAAAAGACCTACCAGGAAATCATCAATGACATCGCCGAAGTTCCTTATGCCCGGGATGAATATATTTTCGGGCTTCCGGATGAGGCGAAAGGAAAGGCCGAGCGTTTCTTCAGGCGTCATCGAATTTCCCGCCAGAAGCCGGCGATCGGCCTGAACACGGGCGCGGGGACGAAATTTGAAACCAAGCAGTGGCCGCCCGAGAATTTCCTGAAGCTAATCTCCCTCTTGACCCGAAAATTGAGAGCCAACGTCTTTCTTCTGGGAGGCCCGCGGGAAAGGGAAATGAACTTATCCCTCGCCCGCAAGAGCAAGGCCAAGGTCTACGACACAGGCACTGCTAATTCGCTCCTGGAATTCGCCGGGCTTATCTCCATGATGGACCTTATCGTCTGCTCCGACACTTTGGGCCTGCACCTGGCGATTGCCCTGAAAAAAAAGGTTATGGCCCTTTTCGGTCCCACCTGCCCCCAGGAAATAGACCTTTACGGCCGCGGCACAAAACTTTTTTCCGGCGTCTCCTGCGCTCCCTGCTATAAGCAAACATGCCCTGACGGAAAATGCCTGCAGGAAATCACGCCGGAAAGAGTCTTCGAGGAAATACAGAAAATCATCTGATTCTCCCATGCGCGGACAAAGAAAAAAAGTTGCCGTCATGATCCCGACTTATAACGAAAGCGGGAGTATCGAAGCGCTGGCCCAAGAAATCTTAGCTCTCCCCTTGGGCTATGACCTGTCCATCCTGGTTGTGGACGACAATTCACCGGATGGGACGGGCGAGCTGGTGGCGCGCCTTGGAGTGAAAGACACGCGGGTTACCCTGCTCACCAGGAGGAAAAAGAGAGGAAGAGGCGCTGCCGGGGTCGAAGGCTTCAAAAAATGCCTGAGCCTGGAGCCCGATTACGTTATCGAGATGGACGGAGACGGCTCCCATCAGCCCCGCTTTATTCCCCTGCTTCTCGAGCAGGCCCAGAGAGACGACCTGGTCCTCGGGTCGCGGTTTGTTAAAGGAGGGAAAGACGCAGACCGCCCCTTCCTGCGCCGGTTCATCACCTTCCTGGTGAGACATTTTATCCGCCGCCAATTTCGCCTTCCTGTTCGCGACGTTTCTTCGGGATTCCGCTGTTTCAGGCGCGAAGTCTTAGAAAAGATCGACCTGGATGACCTGATCTCCGCCGGCCCCTCGGTCGTCCTCGAAATCCTTTACAAGGCCTACCTTTTGAATTTCAAAATCTCCGAAGTCCCGATTATTTTTGCGGACAGGAAAAAAGGCAAAACAAAGCTGACCATGTTCACTCTCCTGGAGACTCTGCTCCTGACTTTCAAATTCAAGAGGATTTATCGAGCTTCGACCCCGAAACCCGCGCCGTGAGATATGAGAAAAAGGAAAGCCCTGGGCCAGCATTTTTTAGCCAACCGCTTTGTCCTTAAAAAGATTATCGAAGTCATCTCGCCCCGGAAGGACGAGCTCATCATAGAAATCGGTGCCGGCAAAGGAGCGTTGACTTTTCCTCTCGCTGAAAAATGCGCCAAGGTCATCGCCATCGAAAAGGACAAATCGCTCAGCCCGTTTTTACTGGAGAAAAAAAAGACCAACGTTGTCGTCCTGGAAAAGGATGTCCTGAGGATAAATTTTCGAGAATTGCTGGCGGAAGAGGATGAATTCGGAAACAGGATCAAGCTCGTCGGGAACCTGCCCTACGTCATTTCTTCTCCTTTGCTTTTCAAAGTTCTCGAGGAGAAAGACCTTTTTCCTGAATGCGTCTTTCTTCTCCAGAAAGAGGTCGCGGAAAGAATCATCGCCCAGCCCGGGTCAAAAATATTTGCCCCTCTCTCCATCCTCTTCCAAATGGATTTTGAAACTCGCCTTCACTTCACTGTTGCCCCCGGGTCCTTCTCCCCGCCGCCCCAGGTTCAATCCGCCCTCATCTCTCTCAAAAGGAGACCCGGCCCTCTTTTCCCGGTAAATAACAAAGACCTGTTTCGAAGTTTTCTCCGCCAAGCCTTCGCCAAGAGGAGAAAGACCCTGCTTAATAATCTGAAAAGTCTTCCGCTTCCCGCGCCTCTTATCAAGAAAGCCCTGGGACGAGTCTCTTTAAGAGAGGATGTGCGCGCCGAGCAGGTCTCCCTTCCTCAGTTTGTCAGCCTGTTCGAACTCCTCTCCGGCCCTTTCCCCGAAGCTTAGCGAGCCCGTCGAAGCATCTCCGCAGACCTGATCATCAGATACCCCTTGGCGATTACCAGGGAGGTCGGGAATAAGGGCTGCGAATCCCCCACCAAGCTAAAAATGCCATTCACGGAAGCAGACACGTCGGCGGAAGCATTTCCAAGTATGTGATCTTTATGATAGGCGCAGGATGCCGCCCTGAAGCCCCCGTAGCGGAGAGGGGACCCGTCGGATTCTCCGACGGGGGGAACCGACGGGACTGGTTCCCCGGGGTGCGGGGGCCGAGGGCGGCATCCTGCGCCGAATGGAATCACATAAACGGAGATGCTTACCCCGCCGGCCCGTCAGTTGATAGAATCGGCGCAGAATGGTATAAAACATGATGCCGAAAGAAGGAAAGGCTGACCACCATGAAAAGGCTTCAATACTACAAGCGACTTCTCCAGGTCTTCTCCAGCTACAAAAGAAAAAAAGTCCGTCTTTCCTATCTCCCGGTTCGCCTCTGGGTTGAGACCACCAGCATCTGCAATCTTCGCTGCGTCATGTGCCCCAATAAAGACCTTAAGAAAGAGGAAAAGGGGTTCATGGAATTTGGCCTCTTCCGGAAAATCATCGACGAGGCCCGCGCCTTTGTCTTTGACGTCAACCTCATCCATCGGGGCGAAGGCCTTCTCCACCCCGATTTTCCGCGGATGGCCAGATATGCCCACGAATCCGGGATAACGACCAAATTTCACACCAACGCGACTCTCTTGACCGAGGAGAAATCCGTTGAGCTCATCGAAGCGGGGTTGGACCAAGTCTCCTTTTCCTTCGACGGATACGACAAGAAAACGTATGAAAGCATCCGGGTCAACGCCGATTTCAAAAAAACCATCGCCAACATCGTCCGGCTCCTCAGAGTCAAACAGAAGCTCAACTCCAGGAAGCCCTATGCCATCCTGGAGCTTATCGACTTCCCTGATCTTTATAAACAAGTCGACAGCCGTCAGAAGCAAGAATTTTTAAAAAATTTCCAGGGTCTACCGCTCAATAGGGTCGAAGTCAAGGAGATGCACAACTGGGCGGGAGAAATCGGCGCAGGCCGAAAAACGAGGAAATATTCTCCCTGCACTTTTCTGTGGCAGGCGCTGATTATTTTTTGGGACGGCTCCGTCCTCCCTTGCACCCAGGATTTCCACGGCTGCTATACCCTGGGAAATGCCCAAGAGATGTCTCTGGCCGAAATCTGGAACAACGAAAAAATGGTCCGGCTGCGAACGAAGATTCTCCGTCAGGACATCGCCGACCTCGAAACCTGTTCCCGATGCGACCGGCTGTGGAGAGAACAGATTCTGGGTGTTCCCAGGGAATATCTCTGGAAATTTCTGCTCAAGAGAATGCCTTGAGGATTCTTCAGCGCCAGTCGGGAAAGACGTCCCTGCCGAGGGAGTCAAACAAAAGCGAGACGCTCTTGTCTTCCACGCTGACCAAGTAAAGGGCCCAGTCTCCCTTGTCCGCATAGGCGCTTTTCAAATTTGAGCAAAACACGACCTGTTTTCCGTCAGGAGACCAGGAGGGAAAATAATCGTAGGCCTCGTCCCGCTCGGTGATCCTTTGCTGGTTGCTTCCATCCGGGTTCATCGTCCAGATATCTCCTTTGCCGTCGGCCTTATGGGAAACATAGACGATTTTTTGTCCATCGGGTGAAAAGCGGGGCCGGCAGGCCTTCCCGCCTTTCGTCAGATCGTTATATTCCTGGCTGTCCAGATCACAGACGAAAACGTCCCAGCCGAGTATTTTCTTCCCGGTGAAGGCGAGCAGCGGGGCGCTGGGAGAAAGATCGGGCAGTATATTCGCGCCGGAGAAATCCGGAATCGCTCTTCTCTCCTGTTTCGAGGATAAATCCAATATCCAGATGGACAATTGTTTTCCCAGAGTCTTCTTCACCCTTTTACTAAAGACGATGCTTTGACCGTCAGGAGCCCAGGCCAAGTCCATCTCATCTTCAGGTGAAGCCGTCAATCGGGCGATATTTTCTCCGTTCTCATCCATGACGAAGAGATCATAGTTGCCGGCAGGGTTGGCTGAAAAGGCAATCTTTTTTCCGTCCGGCGACCAGCGGGGATAAGTATCTTCCCACGAGTTATCGGTCAGCCGGCTAAGATGATCGCTGGTCAATAGATAAATCTCATTCTCTCCATCCAGGTCAGACTGAAAAACGATCCTCCCCGGGAAGGCCACCTGAGCGCGAAGATCTAGAAGATCGGGACTCAGACTTTCGGGGGCAGCCGTCCGATTCCCCTTCTCGCTGCGGCAGGAGAGAGACAAGAAGAGCACTGAGAGAAGGGGGAAGAAAATTTTTAAAAAGTTTTTCATGGATTTTATTATAAACAATTCGACGTTTAAATGGCAGTCAAAGTCATGATTGGAAAAAATCAAAGTCCCTGAGAAAAGATATTGCCAGAAGTTTTTGGCCGTGATATCATAAGCCCGCTGTTCAATGATTAAAGTCTTGGGCTCAAGGGAAAAAATAGCGCAGGTCGGAGTTCAAACGACTAAATAGAGGAGCAAGAGAATATTCTCATGAAGGAGGACTCCGTTGATAAGAAAGATCGCTAAAAGAAAAGGACTTCTTTTCCTCGCCGCTATCCTCGTCTTGAATGTTTTGATGAGCTTCTCAGCGACAGAGCGAACGATCCGTCAGGGGAGCGTGGAAGTTATTGTCGGCAGCTACAGCATGAATGAACCTCGCTTTGACGCGGTCTATAAAAAAGGGGGCCTCATAGCCGGAGTGGGTTTATCCGCCGCCATCGCTTCCAACTTCAATTTTTACCTGGAGGTAAAATACTACAACCGGACGGGCTCGCTGACTTTTTCCAAGGAGAAGACAGATTTCTACCTCCTGCCTATTTCTCTGGGACTGCGGTACATTTTTCCGCTCGGCCTTTTAAACCCTTATTTTGGGGGAGGAGCTGATTTTTACTTCTACTCTGAGGACAATCCTATCGGGACCGTCCTGAATTATACCAACGGCTACCATCTTATGGGAGGGACCTATCTCCGGTTTTCCAAAAGTGTCCCCTTGATGCTCAATCTAAAACTCAAGTATACCACGGCCAGAGCCCAGGAAAAGGATATCAAGCTGCAGCTGGGCGGTTTTGAGTACGCCGCCGGGCTGGTTTTTGCCTTTTAAAGCGCCCCTGCTCTAAGAATTTTTGCCTGCTCTCATGGCGGCGCTTCCGGCCGCCCCAAATAAGGGAAGCATTTCCAAGTAGGTGATCTTTATGATAGGCGCAGGATGCCGCCCTGAAGCCCCCGTAGCGGAGAGGGGACCCGTCGGATTCTCCGACGGGGGGAACCGACGGGACTGGTTCCCCGGGGTGCGGGGGTCGAGGGCGGCATCCTGCGCCGAATGGAATCACATAAACAGAGATGCTTACCCAAATAATCCCGCCTTTCAGAAAAACGGCCTGAATGTGTTATAATTCATCCGTATGAAAAGAAAGAAAAAGAAGAAAACTGCAGCGCCGCAGAAAAAAAATTCGCGCCGAAAACGCCTCAGGTCCATAGAGATATTCTGTTTTTTGCTGATACTCTTTGCCCTCTTCACTTTCATCAGCTTGATCAGCTATGACGCGCATGACCCTTCCTGGGCGAACGTGGCTTCTCCCGGGCAGAGAACTCACAATTATGGCGGTAGAGTCGGGGCTGCCCTGGTCGAAGCCTTTCTTCAACTCTTTGGGCTGGCCGCCTTCCTTCTTCCGATTTTTTGCGGCTACCTGGGAATCAGAATCCTGCTGCCAAAGGGCCAGCACCGTTTTTTGCTGAAGATCGGGGGGAGCCTCTTTCTTCTCCTCCTTCTCACCGCCCTCTTCTCCCTGCTCTTCCCCCGCTTCTCTTGGGGAGGGGCCGACATCCAGGCCGGCGGGCTTCTCGGCGAGCTTCTTTCCTCGTTCATGATCCCTTATTTTAGCCAGCTGGGGACGCTTATTTTCCTTCTTTCTCTCCTGCTGCTTTTCATTCTCTTTTCCACCGAATTCTCTCTGGGCAGGCTGGTTACCTTCTTAGCCCGGTTCCTGAGCTTTGCCATAAAGGAAGTCCGGATCAAAATCACTCATTACCAGAAGTCCAAAGCCAAAGAGAAAATGAAGAAAAAGGTTGTCGAAAAATACTCTTCCTCCCTGGAAAAGTCGCTGGACGAGGAGAAGGAGGAAGCGCCGGAGAGGCCTAAAGCAAGAAGGGAAGAAAAAAAAGAACTCAAAAAGGGCGAAAAACCGCAGCCGATCCTCATCCACCCTCCCTCTCCTCCTCTGCCGGAAAAGCTTCTTTTCCCAGAAATGGAACAGAAGGGAAACTATAAATTTCCGCCTCTTACCCTTCTCGATGCGGGCGTCCCTTCAGAACAGATTGATAAGAACGAACTCTATGAAAAAAAGATGCGCATCGAAGAGAAGCTCCATGAATTCCGCGTCGAGGGCGAAGTCAAAGAGTATCATCCCGGCCCCGTCATCACGACCTATGAGTTTTACCCAAACCCCGGGATCAAAGTCAGCCAGGTGGCGAATCTCTCCGAGGACCTGTCCTTGGCGCTGGGAGCGGAATCTGTCCGGATCCAGAGAATCCCGGGACGATCCTCCCTCGGCGTTGAGATCCCCAACAACAAAAGAGAGATCATCAAGCTCAGAGACATCATCCAGTCGGAAAAATTCCTCAAGTCCCCCTCCAAGCTCACTTTCGCCCTGGGGAAAACGATCCATGGCGAAGTCTACATAACCGACCTCTCCGTCATGCCTCACCTCCTCATCGCCGGCGCCACTGGAACCGGCAAGAGTGTCGCTCTCAACTCTCTGATCGCCAGTATCCTTTATAAAGCCACTCCCGACGAGGTCAAGCTGATCCTGATCGACCCCAAGAGGCTTGAGTTTACGTTGTATGACGGGATTCCGCATCTTCTCAGCCCGGTCATCAACGATCCCAAAAAGGCCGGCGGGGTCCTGATGGATGCCATCAGAAAGATGGAGGAGAGATATCACCAGCTGAGCTTTTTAAAGGTCAGGGATATCGTCCAGTACAACCATCAAATCCAGAAGATTCTCAATGAGAAAAAAGGAAAGTTGACCGAGGAAGAGAAAGCAAAACTCAAGCCCCTTCCCTATATTGTCATCATCATCGATGAGCTCGCCGAGCTGATGATGGTCGGAGCCCAAGAGGTCGAATATGGCATCGCCCGCCTGGCCCAGCTGGCCCGAGCCGTCGGAATTCATTTAGTCATGGCCACCCAGCGCCCTTCCATCGACGTCATTACCGGCACGATCAAAAACAATTTCTCCAGCCGTATCGCCTTCCGCGTCCCTTCCAAGGTGGATTCCCGGATCATTATCGACGCCTCCGGCGCGGAAAAGCTTCTGGGTCTCGGCGACCTGCTCTTCATGCCGCCCAACTACCCGCGGGTGATCAGGCTCCATTGCGCTTACATCTCCATTCCAGAAGTCACCCGCTTGGTCAAGTTCGTCAAAGAACAGCGGACTCCTGAATTTGACACGAAGCTGGTCAAATTCATCAAGAGCCCCAGGGAACAAGAGTGGGAGGAAACCGGAGAAAAGGATGAGCTCTACGAGAAAGCGGTGGAGCTTATTCTTCTGACCGGCCAAGCCTCGGTTTCCTATCTTCAAAGAAAACTGAAATTGGGGTATGCTCGGGCCGCCAGGATCATCGACCAGATGGAGCAGGAAGGAATTCTCGGCCCTTCCGAAGGCAGCAAACCGCGTGAGATTCTGGTCGACGCCCAGTCTTTCCTTTCGAAAAAAGAAAAGGAGCCCTAATTGTTCTCCCGCCTGAGACAGAAGAAAAAAGTCAGGCACGCCCTCAAAGATCTTAACTTACAGAAAGCTTTGAAGCGCGCCACCACCCAGCACAACCAGAAATATCTGGAAACGGCCAAAGAGATCCCCTGGGAAGAGTACAAAAAAAAGGCCCGGGCGATCAGGGAGAAGAACATCCATCGGCTCCCTGAACTCATCCAAAGATTCAGTGCGGAAGCCACCAAAGCGGGCGCGCAGGTCCATAAGGCCTCGACTCCCCAGGAAGCTCTTGACATTATTCTGCGGATTGCTCAAGAAAAAAAGGCCAGGCTCATCGTCAAATCAAAATCCATGGTCAGCGAGGAGATCAACCTGAATGATTTCCTGGAGAAGAACGGATTCGAGGTCGTGGAAACGGACCTGGGAGAGTGGATCGTGCAGCTGGCCAAGGAAAGGCCCTCCCATATCACTGCGCCTGCTCTTCACAAGACCAAAGAAGAAATAGCCGAACTTCTGAGCCGCCAACTCGGCCGGCCTGTCCCCGCAAAAGCGAAAGAGATTGTCCGCCTGGCCCGAGAAGAAATGCGCCGCTACTTTACCCGGGCGGATATCGGTATTTCCGGAGCGAACCTGGCCGTCGCTGAGTCAGGCACGCTCGCCATCATCAGCAATGAAGGCAATGCCCGGCTCGTCACGACGCTCCCACCGGTTCATATCGCCGTTGTGACAACAGAAAAATTCGTCGAAAACTTGGAAGAAGCAACAACACTTATCAAAACTCTGACCATCGCTTCCTCAGGCCGGAAGATCACGGCCTACGTTTCTTTTATCACCGGCCCCAGCTTCACCACCGACATCGAGAAAGAACGCATCGTCGGCGTCCATGGTCCCGGGGAAGTCCACATCATCATCCTCGACAACGGCAGGTTGGACCTGGCCAAAAATGAGGACTTCGAAGAAATCCTTTACTGCCTGAAATGCGGCGGCTGTATGCTTGTCTGCCCCGTCTTCCAATCCGTAGGCGGGCATGTTTTCGGCGGGCCCGTCTATCCAGGTGGAATCGGGACGCTGCTGACCGCGGTCACTCAATCTCTCCAGGAGTCCTTTAAGACGCTGGATTTCTGCGCCGACTGCAAAAAATGCGAAGATTTTTGCCCGGTGAGCATCCCCACAGGCAACCTGATCCTGAAAATCAAGTCAGCAAAAGGCCCCGGACTCAGCGAAAAAGGCATTTCAGGTTTGTTCCGGAACACGACTCTGGCCGAAAGCGGCGCGGGAGTTTTGGCTGTTCTCCAAAAACTCTGGCAAAAAGACGGCTACTTGAGGAGCCTTCCATTCTCTTGGGCCCGCGGGAAAAGGCTTCTCCCCCTGAAACCACAAAAAGAGAAAACAAGGGATGAAACGACCGGGTCAAAGGTCTATTTTTTCCAGGGATGCCTGGTCAAATATTTCTTTCCGGAAATCCGTCAGAGTGTCGAAAAGGCCCTGACCCATTTCGGGTTTGACGTGGTCGTCCCACCCGGCCAGGGCTGCTGCGGCGCTCCCAGCCTCCATCTTGGAGACCAGGAAGCAGTCCGGGAGTTGGCCCGCCAAAATCTGACCTCCTTCGAAAAGGAAAACCCGGATTTTATCCTCACGATCTGCCCCACGGGCCATTCTCTCCTCAAGAACCTCTATCCCGAGATCGACCAGCGGGCCGCGCGCTGGCGGGATAAGATTTTTGATTTTACAGCCTTTATGGTCGACAGGGGCTATTTGCCGGACCCAAAAGTAACTCCTGAAAAAACTAAGCTGTATTATCATTATCCCTGCCATTATCTCAATGATTTAAAGCTCGGGGATGAGCCGGCGAAGCTCCTTCGGTCCGCCGGGTTCCAGCTTAGCGCGGCAAGTGAACCTCCGACATGCTGTGGGTTTTGCGGCGTTTTCAGCTTCAAAAACCCGGAGATTTCTGCTCACCTGTGGAAAAACAAAAAGAAAGAGATCCTGGAGAGTCAGGCGTTTCTTGTCGCCACCGACTGCCCCGGCTGCCTGTTCCAGCTCCGGTCTGGCCTGAAAAAGGAAGCCGTGACGGTCCAAGTTTTTCACACAGCCGAACTTCTTGCCCAGGTCTTGGAGCAAGGATCGAAAAAGAAAAAGGCGGACAGCGCCGGCTCGAAGGACATATTGAAAAAGTCCTCCCAAGGTATTAGAATGGGCAATCTTTAAGAAATTTCCCGGTCTGTTCTGAATAAAGCCAAGGAGATGAACCTAAAGAGATTTTTACTCTTTTTCCTGATGCCGTTATTCGTTCTGTCATCCTCGAGCCTTGCCGTCGAGCTCGAGGCCGTCCGCGTCAAGCAGGGTCCCAAGATCGACGGCATCCTGTCCGAACCTGTCTGGCGGTCGGCCGTCCCTTTCACTAATTTCCGCATGGCCGAGCCTCAGCCTGATCAGGATCCAACGGAGAAGAGCGAGTTGAGGATTCTGTACGACGACTCGAACCTCTACATCGGAGTCCTCTGCTACGACAGCGAGCCGGGCCGGATCGCCGCCAACTCCATGGCCCATGACGGCGGAGGGACTCAACGGGGCATGGGCTACGGGGGCCCTCAGCAGGGTCCAAGCGATGATATCATCCGCGTCCTACTCGACCCCTTCCTGGACCAGCGGACCGCCTATGTCTTCTATGTCAACCCTCGCGGCGCCCGAAGCGAGGGCTTGGTCTCGGGCGGGGAGGCCAGCCTCAACTGGGACGGAATTTGGGAGGCCAAGAGCCGGATCCTCGAGGACGGCTGGAGCGCGGAGCTCAGGATCCCCTTCAAGACCATCTCTTTCAAGCCCGGTCTCACCACCTGGGGCATCAATGTCGAACGCTATATCGCCCGCAAGCAGGAGACCATCAGGGTTTCGGGGACAACCAGGGACAGCAACTTCAATAATCCGATGGAGGCGGCCAGCCTGCCAGGAATCGAAGACATCAGGCAGGGGAAAGGGATCACCTTTCGGCCCTACGGCCTCCTCAGCACCCAGAATGATCGCGCCGAGCCCGGGGGCTATGACTGGAAGCCGAACGGCGGTTTCGACATCTACAAGAATTTTACGCCCAATTTCGTGGGCGTCCTCAGCTGCAACATGGACTTTGCCGAGACCGAAGTTGATGAACGCCGCATCAACCTGACCCGTTTCCCCCTCTTTTTCCCGGAAAAAAGGATGTTCTTCCTGGAAGGCTCTGAGATCTTCAACTTCAGTTCGAGCATCAGCTTCATCCCCTTCTTCAGCCGGAGGATCGGGCTCTACGAAGGCGCGCAGGTGCCGGTCGATTTCGGCGCCAAGTTTTACGGCAAGCTGGGCAACACGAACCTGGCCTTTCTGGATGTCCAGACCGGCAAATTCGAAGGACTTCCCCGCAACAATCTCCTGGCCGCCCGGATGACCCAGGACATCTTTTCCGAGAGCAAAGTGGGCTGGATCTTCACCAACGGGAGCCCGGCCGGAGAGAGGAACACGCTAGCCGGTGTAGACTTCAACTATTCGACCTCCAGATTCATGGGGAACAAGAACCTCTGGCTTGCCGCCTGGCTGGCTTACAACTGGAACGAGAAGAAACAGGGCCAACATCACGGCTTCGGCTTCAGGGCTAACTACCCGAATGACCTCTGGGACATCCAGACCACCTATGCTTACTATGGAGAGTCCCTAGATCCCGGGCTCGGCTACATGTTGCGGTACGGCATTCAAACCTTCTACGCCAGGTTCGGCTATCGTCCGCGTCCGGAAAAAAGTTTCATCGGCAAGCTTGTCCGGCAGTTTTTCTTCGAGGCGAGCGGCGACTTCTACTGGGATCTTTCAGGAAATCCCGAGACGACCAGGCTCACAATTTCGCCCTTGACGCTGAGGACGGAGAGCGGGGAGCAAGTCGGGGTCGAGATCGTGGCCAACCGGGATGTCCTCCCGTATGACTTTGAGGTCTCTGGAGGAATCGTTCTGCCCGCAGGCCCTTATGATTTCACGAACTATCGCCTTGATTTGAGCACCGCAACCTACCGGCCGGCCGTCTTCGACCTGAACTATAACTTCGGGGACTTCTATTCGGGCCACTATGACGATGTGAGTATAGGACTGGTTCTGAAATACAAAGGCTATGTAAGCCTGACGCTGGACACCAATCTCGTCCGGGGCAGGCTCCCCCAGGGACGCTTCAGCGAGAACGTCTATCAGGTCAAGGCCGACTTTTTTCTTTCGCCCGACCTCGGCCTCATGAACTACATTCAGTATGACGATATCTCCAGGCAGCTGGGTTGGAGCGCTCGCCTCCGCTGGCGGATTGCCCCCGGCAACGACATCTATCTCGTCTACAATAAGAACTGGGAGAGGCGATGGGAGCCGACGAGCCGGTTCTTCCCCGTGGAGGAGCGCGGCGTCCTGAAGATATCGTTATCGATAAGACCCTGATCGTCCGGCCGACTTTTCCGGTCTTTGATGTCTATCTGCACAATTCCGCCGGTTCAGTCTGTGCGGCCTTCTCAGTGCTCAGAAAATTCCCATAGCCGTATACCGTCACAGCGAAAATGCAAATTCTTCTATCTGGCAGGATTCAAAATCGAGGAATTGCAGGGAAAAAGCCGGTCAGAAAATTAGTGGATGGTGGGGAGACGCAGAGTCCTCAAGGTGCCCAGTTTCGCTCTCTGCCATTTCTCCTCGGGGATGGAAAGGAAAACCTCGACCAGGTGGGGGTCGAACTGGCTGCCGCTGTGCTTTTCAATCTCCCGGCGGGCCTCTTCGAAACTTCTGCCCTTCCGATAAGGCCTGTCTGAAGTGATGGCGTCAACCGTATCGGCCAGAGAAAAAATCCTGGCTTCCAAAGGAATATCCTCTCCGGCCAATTCGTAGGGATACCCGTTGCCGTTAAAATGCTCATGGTGGTAAAGCACCACTTGGGCGGCTCTCTGGAGGAAGGAGAATTCCTCGATCAACTTGTAGCCCAGGAGGGGGTGATCCTTGATAATCTCTCTCTCGATTGTGGTCAGAGGCCCCTTTTTTCTCAGGATGGAATCGGGAATCCCGATCTTTCCGATATCGTGGAGAAGAGCGCCCCTCTCTATATCGACCAGAAAACTTCTGTCTTCGATGCCCAGTTCCTTGGTCAGGAGAAGAGTATAGCCGGCCACGAACTGGGAGTGGCCGATGGTGTCCTCGTTGTCGTCCGTGGCAGCGATGAAATGAATGAGGTTGGAGTTGAAGAAGACCTCTTTTTCTGCATAATCCTCATCATTCAGACCTTCTTTCCCCCTGAAGATCTGTTCGTACCAATTTTTGAGGTCCCTCATCACCTCTTTAGCCTGGAAAATTTTGTGAAGTCTCGTGCTCTGGGCATTCGACGGGAAATGGTTGTTATTATTTCCCGGTGAGCCGAGGAAATCTTCGTTCCCTCGAAGGGCAAACATGTATTCGGATTCTCTCTGGCTGAGGAAGCGGGGGAATGAAGTTCTTGCCCCTCTCATGTCTTCAATAACCAGGGAGCTCTCTTTTTCAGGTTGAACTTTTGTCAGAATGCTTTGTGCTTCCATGGTTGAGACAAAACCTCTCATCTTTTCAATCGCATGATATTAGTCGCCGGGGAAAGTAAGAAATTGAAATTTTATATTTATTACTTATTTTTGCAGCCTTTCGAGCCCTCACCCCCTCCTATCTTTGAGGGGGAGAAATCCCTTTCAACTCCACCCTTGTCATATCAGGGGGCTATTTATATAATGAAAACCGTGGAACAAAGGCCTCCAGAACTTAACCTCGACGAAATCGTCCAAAAGTACCGGACTGTGGTCGGGTTTAAGGTCAAAAAATCTTTGGGAACCCGGACCCCCGACTGGGAGGACGTTGTTAATGAAGTCATCACCCAGGTCATCGAAAAGGTCAAAAAAGGCGAATTTCGGGGGGAATCATCCATCGGAACTTTTATCTACACCATCACCAGCCGGCGGATCGTCGATTATATCAGGCAAAAAACGAAGGTGTTGAAAGGCATCCCGGAGCCGGCAGTCCTGCCCGACCCCTGCGACGACGCGGAAAGACGAGAAAGAACCCGTGTCCTGGCCGACGCGATAAAAAGGCTCAAGCCCAAGTTCAGGGAGGTCTTAGATCTCTATTATTACCAGGAACTCTCTCGGCAAGAGGTGGCCCAGCGGCTGGGAATCTCCCCCCGGAGGGTCAGCGAACGCCTCAATTATGCCCAGAAGCTCCTCCGGAAAATGATAAAACAATGAATTTTTTTCAATTTTTGCTTCATCCGGCGACTAAATTGTTGAAACCGGATGAAAGGTGAATAAGCATGAAAAAATGCAAGTTTAAAGACCAAATCGATAATTACCTCTTGAATAGATTAGAGGGAGAGGACAAGGACATCTTCGAGGAGCATTATTTCAACTGCACCAGCTGTTTCCAGAAGCTTGAGGAAAGAAACGAGCTTATTTCCACGATTAAAACCCGGGGGGCCTGGATCTTCAGGGCAGAGCCCGCCCCCGAGAGAAGATCCTTAGTTCCCACTTTTGAAAAGATCTATTCTTTCTTTACTCCCAGGCAGTGGGCGACAGTCGCCATCTCAGCGGCCCTCCTCTTGGTGGCCGTTTTCGGCATCCTGCCTCAGTTCAGACAATCAACGCCTCAATTCTACCTGAGTGAGAATGAGGTTGTCAGAGGATCATTTTTGAGCCTCATCTCTCCGGTCATCGACGTCAAGGGCGTCCCCTCCTTCTTCGAATGGAGACAGCTCGGCCAGGACGTCGAGTACAAAATTTATGTTTACAACGAGAAGCTCCTGTGGACGGCCGCGACAAAAGAAACGACGATCGACGTGCCAGAGGATATCAAGCAGTTGATGGTGGCCGGCCATAAATATTCCTGGCAGGTGAGAGCCTTCTCAGCCAAAGGGACCCTCATCGCCGTCTCCAGCAGAGTCCAATTCCAGATCAAAGAGACGGAATAGTCCTCGCGCCGCTGCTAATCTTCGATCAGACTTTCTTCCTCAGTATACATCCGCCCGCGGCTATCCTCCTCAAAAGCAAGACAGCACATCAGTCGGCCGCACAAACCTGAGATTTTGGTGGGGTTGATGGCGATCTGCTGTTTTCTGGCCTTTTGAATCGTCACCGGCTCAAACGCCTTCATGAAACTGAAACAGCAGAGAGCACGGCCGCAGACGCCAAGCCCGCCGATCATCTTGGCTTCATCTCTGACGCCGATCTGGCGCATCTCGATTCTCATTTTCAGCTCCTTGGCTAAATCCTTGACCAGCTGCCGAAAATCGATCCGGCCGTCGGCGGTATAGAAAAAAATCCCTTTCTTCTCGTTGAAGAAGTATCTCACAGCCACCAGCTTCATCGGCAAATTCCGGGCTTTAATCCTCTGGAGGCAGAACCCATGGGCCTTCTTTTCTTTTTCCCGCAGCCACTTGAACTTTTTCACGTCCTCATCAGTGGCCTTCCGCATAATCTTGAAGGCGCCTTGGTCTCCCTTTTGAACACGGCACACTTCGCTGGAGATATCGATCACTCTGGCTATATCACCTCCCAGTTCCGACTCGACAAGACAGATATCGCCCTTCTGAATCGCTTCTTCTCCTTTTAAGGCGCGAAGGATTTTTCCTGTACTCTCCGAAACGAGACAAATGATTTCAGTCATGAATTCTATCTCCCTCAAGAGAATAAAAAGAGCTGATGAGAAGACTGATATTGAGATTCTTGCTCAACCCGAAGATGGCGGACTCGATCTGGCTCAAGCACCCCCAGGACTTGTCCAGACTCCAATCCTTATTTAAGGCCTCGAGGTCTTTCCTGTAATCGGGGTTGAGGAGGAGAGAAGGCTCCCCCCTCTCTTTGAGCAGGATAAAATCCCGGCAGAACGAACCCAGAATCTCCAGTGTTCTCTCCAAGTCTTCTCTGATGATTTTTCGTTGCCCGAAACCGTAATTTCTCAAGAAGGCCGATGCTTCCTTTTTTTTAAGAAAGGAAAGAAAAATATCCCAAGCCTCTCGTCGCTTCTCCTGAACTTCAGCCCAATCCAGGTTCAACGCCTCTTCAAGATTCCCCCGGACAAGAAGAGAAATGATTTTAGCCCTCTCTTCAGGATAACCTTTTTCTTCCAGCAACTTCTTGATCTCTTCCTTGCCGATGGGAGCGAATTGAAGAACCTGACAGCGTGATTTGATCGTCGACAGAATCAGGTCGGGGTTGGCCGTAAGAAGAATGATGTGGGAAAAAAGAGGCGGCTCTTCCAAAACTTTAAGCAGGCAATTGGAGGATTCTTCGTTCATTCTTTCCGCGTCATCCACGATGAAGACTCGCTTCCTGCTCACCATCGGCCTCAAATAAGCGGCCTGCCGCAGCGCCTGCATCTGCTTCATTTTGACGAACTGCCCCTCCGGCTCGATTTCCCAGACGTCGGGCAGCCTCCGCCCGGTGACGGACACGCAGATGGCACACTCCTCACAGGCATCATCTTTCTTTCTCTCGCAATTCACGGCTTTAGCCAGGATGCGAGCCACGCTTCTCTTCCCCACGCCTTTGGGGCCGCAGAAAATCAAAGAGTTAGGAACCCGGTTTTTCTCGAGGGCCAGCCGCAAGATCTTTTTCACCCGGCTGTTGCCCAAGACATCGTCAAAGCCCACGCCCTCTCCTTTCCAAAATCTCTCTTTAAGCTTTCCTCAGCACGTTCTTTAAGAATCTCCCCGTCTGAGAATTCTCCACCTGGGCGACTTCCTCCGGAGTCCCCGAAGCCACGACCCGCCCTCCTTCCTCGCCACCTTCGGGGCCCAAATCAATAATATAATCGCAGTACTTGATGACATCAAGGTTATGTTCGATCACCACCACCGTATTGCCCATATTCACGAGCTCGGAAAGGAGGTCGAGGAGCTTGCGCACATCATCGAAATGGAGCCCCGTGGTAGGCTCATCCAGCAAAAAAATTGTCCGGCCGGTGCTTTTTCGCCCCAATTCCTTGGTCAATTTGATGCGCTGCGCTTCACCGCCCGAGAGCGTCGGCGCCGGCTGGCCAAGCCGGATGTATCCCAGTCCGACGGACATGAGAGTCGCCAGCTTTCTCTTGAGCAAAGGATGCGCCCGCAGATACTCATAGGCCTCATCAACCGTCATGGCGAGATAATCAGCAATATTTTTTCCTTTATACATCACCGCCAGAGTCTCTTTATTATATCTCTTGCCTTGGCAACGGTCGCAGGTTACCAGAACATCGGGCAAAAAATGCATCTGGATCTTCTTGGCCCCAGCCCCTTCGCATTCTTCGCAACGCCCTCCGGAAAGGTTGAAACTGAATCGGCTCGACGAATATCCCCTCATCCTCGCTTCCGGAGTGCGGGCGAAAAGTTCCCTCAAGGGGGTGAGCAAACCTGTGTAGGTGGCCGGGTTGGACCGCGGCGTCCGGCCGATAGGCTTCTGGTCAACTGAGATAACTTTGTCAATCTGTTCGATTCCCAAAATCGCTTCGTGACGGCCGACTTTCTGCTTGCCGTTATGGAAAATATTCAGCAGGCTCTTATAGAGGATATCGCAAACGAGGGTGCTTTTTCCCGAGCCCGAGACTCCTGTTATGGCCGTCATCGTCGCTAAAGGGACAGGCACGTTCAAATCTTTAAGATTATGTTCTTTCGCTTTGACGATGGTCAGCCAGCGCCTCGGCTTTCTCCTCGCCGGAGGAACAGGAATCTTTTTTTCCCCGCGCAAATATTGGGAAGTCAAAGAGTCGGGCGACTCCAGAATCTCCCGGAGATTTCCCTGGGCAACTTTGTAGCCCCCTTCCTCGCCTGCTCCCGGACCTAAATCCAGGATATGGTCGGCCGAGCGGATCGTCTGCTCGTCATGCTCTACGACGATTATGGAATTGCCTTCATCACGGAGGCCGCGCAGGAAGCGAATCAAACGGCCGTTGTCCCGCTGGTGCAACCCAATGGTCGGCTCATCCAAGACATAAAGGACCCCTCTTAAACGGGCTCCGACCTGAGCCGCCAGGCGGACGCGCTGGGCTTCCCCACCTGAGAGAGATAGTGTCGTCCGGCTGAGCTGAAGATAGGGCATTCCTAATTCCACCATGACCTCGAGCCGCGAAATAATTTCTTTTTGTATCCTTGAGGCAATGACCGCCGCCCCAGAGCTGAAACGGAAAGACAGGATTTCTTCCATAAGTTTATTCACCGGAAGGAAGCTCAGCTCCGAGATATTCTTGCCGCCGATTTTGACGGCCAGGCTCTCTTTCTTCAGCCGCTGACCTTGGCAAAGAGGACAGACTTCATCCGTGAGCTCAACTTCACCCCACTCGTTCAGGGTTGTCTCGAAACCTAAGCCGTGACAGCGGGGACAAGCGCCGTAAGGACTATTAAAAGAGAAACTGCGAGGCTCAAGCTCGGGCAGGCTGATGCCGCAGAACGGGCAGAGGAGCTTGAGCGAATAAAAAATCTCTTCCCCGTTTTCTCTCAACAAAAGGAGGTCATCGCCGGAAATCTCCAGAGCTTTCTCCACGGCCTCCCTGGCTCTCTTCGTGTTGCTGCCATGAAAGTCGATCTCATCAATCAGGACCTCGATATTGTGCTTCTTCGTCTTTTCCAGGCGGACTTCATCCTCCAGCTCCTTGAATTCTCCGTCAACACGGAACCGGAGAAAGCCTTTCTTCCTGAATTTTTCCAGGAGCCGGCCGTATTCTCCCTTGCGGCCCCTGATGACTGGCGCCAGAACCGTCAGCTTCTCGCCGGGAAAAGAGTCAAAAATCTTCTGGATGATCTGCTGCGGCGTCTGAGAGCTGACCTGCCGGCCGCAACGGGGGCAATGCGGCGTTCCCACACGGGCGAAAAGCAAACGCAGCAAATCGTAGATTTCGGTCACTGTACCGACGGTCGAGCGAGGATTGGAAGAGATCGTCTTCTGGTCTATGGAGATGGAAGGCGAAATGCCTTCGATGGATTCTATCTCCGGTTTCTCCATCTGTTCGATATATTGGCGGGCATAGGCAGAAAGGCACTCGATATAGCGGCGCTGTCCCTCGGCGTAGAGGGTATCGAAAGCGAGCGAGCTTTTCCCTGACCCGCTCGGCCCGGTGATAACGATCAGCTTGTTGCGGGGCAGGCTGACATCGATCTTCTTCAGGTTGTGCTGCGCTGCCTTTTTAACCCTTATTTCTTCAAGCATACGTTTATTCTATCTTTTTGCCCGTTTCTCCACAAGGATCTGTGGTTGACCATTTGCTCCTTATAATGTAGGATTATTCGAGGTTCAAGTTACGCCATGGCAAGGGAAGAAAACCTCCTTAAGTCTTTAACGATTTTGCAGGAAATGGGGGTCAAGGAAGATTCGATAACGGCCGTAAAACATATTCCCGCCCAGGAGGGCCGTTACGCCGATTATCCGGACGGCATCCACCCGGCCCTGGGCAGCGCCCTCAAAGAAAAGGGCTACCAGAAGCTTTACTCCCATCAGCGTTCTTCCTGGGAAACCCTCCAGGACGGAAAGCATATCGTCGTGGTGACGCCGACCGCCTCGGGAAAGACGCTCTGCTATAACCTTCCCGTGCTCAATTCTATCCTCCAGGATCCGTCCAGCCGCGCCATCTACCTCTTCCCGACCAAGGCCCTTTCCCAGGACCAGAGGGCCGAACTCGACGAGATCATCAATCTTCTCCCGGAGAGTATCAGGATTTACACTTACGACGGCGACACACCCCAGGACGCCAGGAAAGCCATCCGCAGCGTCGGACAGATCGTCCTCACCAACCCGGACATGCTCCACACCGGGATTCTGCCTCATCACACCAAGTGGATCAATCTCTTCAAAAACCTCAAATATATCGTCATCGATGAGCTGCACAACTACCGCGGCATCTTCGGCAGCCACCTGGCCAATGTCCTGAGGAGGATCAAGAGAATCGCCGCCTTCTACGGCTCCTCTCCCCGGTTCATCCTCTGCACCGCCACAATCGCCAACCCCGTGGAGATGGCTGAGAAAATGATCGAAGAGCCGGTCACGCTGATCGATGACAACGGTGCCCCTCGAGGCGAAAAATACTTCATTTTCTACACCCCTCCGGTGGTCAACAGATTCCTGGGTATCCGGCGCTCTTACATCAATGAATCCAGGCGGGTCGCTTCCGTGTTTCTCAAGAACAACCTCCAGACGATTGTCTTCACCCAGAGCCGCCTGAACACAGAAGTCCTTCTGACCTATCTCAAGAAAGACATCGAACGAAGCATCAAGGAGGAAGGACTCATCCGCGGCTACCGCGGCGGCTATCTTCCCCTCAAAAGGCGGGAAATCGAAAAAGGATTGCGGGAGGGAAAAATCCTCGGCGTTGTCTCCACCAATGCCCTGGAGCTCGGCATAGACATCGGCAGCCTGGACGTGGCCGTTTTGGCCGGTTATCCGGGAACGATAGCCAGCACGTGGCAGAGAGCGGGCCGGGCCGGCCGCAAGTCGGGAAAATCCGCAGCCGTTCTGGTGGCCTCGAGCTCCCCGCTGGACCAATTCATCGTCAACTATCCAGATTACTTTTTCTCCAAGAGCCCTGAAAAAGCGCTCATCAATCCCGACAACCTCTCTATCCTCGTCAGCCACGTCGAGTGCGCCTCTTTTGAGCTGCCTTTCAGCGACGGCGAAAATTTCGGGAAGATGAACATCGACGAGATCTTGAAATTCCTGGAGGAGGAAAAACTCCTCCACCATTCTAAAGAGAAATGGTACTGGACCTCGGATGCTTATCCGGCCGATGCTGTCAGCCTCAGGAGCATCAGCTCGGATAATTTTGTCGTGGTCGACCGGACCGGAGAAGCCAAAGCGATCGCTGAAGTCGATTTCACGTCTGCCCTGAGCGCCCTCCATCCTAAAGCCATCTATATGTGCGAGGGAGAGCAATATTTCGTCGAAAACCTCGATTTTGAGCAGAGGAAAGCCTACGTCAAAAAGACGGACGTGGACTATTTCACCGATGCCATCGACTATACCAAGATCAAAATCCTCGATGTCTTCAACAAGAAAAAAATAGACCGCTGCCAGATCTCCCACGGGGAGGTCCATGTCGCCACCCAAGTGGTCGGGTTTAAAAAAATCAAGTTCTTCACCATGGAAAATGTCGGCGCCGGGAATCTCAGCCTGCCCCAGAATGAAATGCACACGACCGCCTACTGGGTGACCATTCCTGCCTGGCTCATCCAGGCTCTCTCTTTTTCTTCCGAGGAGAAAATCAACGGCCTTTTCGGCCTGGCTTACCTCCTTCACCATGTCTCGCCCCTTTTCATGATGTGCGACCTGCATGATGTCGGCGTTTCCATCGGCGACAACATGACCGGCGAGTCGGTGCCTCCCCGAAATATTCCCCAGAGGATGGCCGCCTACGAAGAACCTCCTGTTTTCCTAAAGCCTGATTTTGAGCCCAATATATTCATCTACGATAATTACCCCGGCGGCATCGGGTTGAGCCCGGCCCTTTTTGAGCTCGAAAAAGACCTCCTCAAACATTGCCTGAAGACGATCAACCTTTGTCCCTGTCAAGAGGGCTGTCCTTCCTGTGTCGGCCCCGCCCGAGAGACGGGAAAACAGGCCAAGCAAGTTGCTCAGGAGATTCTCAGGCGGCTACTCGAGTAAGAAGAGGAAAAGGCAGGCGGACGATTGATGTCTGGACGGCCGCTTAAAGGGAAGTGAGCTTGCCCAGTTTCTTCTCATCCCCCATGACGATGAGGACATCGCTGTCCTTGATGACAAAATCGGCCTTGGGCACATAGACTGTCCTCTCGGGAACGAGCTCCCTGACAGCGATGACTTGAACCCCATATTTGTTGCGCAAGTCCAGGTCTTTCAGGCTCTTGCCGATAAACTTCTCCGGAGGAGCGATCTCTTGAATGCTGACTCCGGACATCAAGGGAAGGCACTCCAGGATGTTGGGACTGGTCAGCTTGAGGGCAGTCCGTATGGCCATATCTTTCTCCGGATAAATAACTTCCGTCGCGCCAACGGCGTTCAAGATTTTGGCATGATCTTCCGTCAGCGCTTTGGCCACGATGCGCTGGATTCCCAGCTCATGGAGGTGCAAGACCGTCAAAATTGAAGCTTCCATTTCCGGGCCCAAGCTCACCACGACAACATCCATGTCTTTGATGCCGACAGCGGCAAGATTCTCCTTGTCGGCCGAATCCATCAGAATCGCATGGGAGGAAAAGGACTTGGCGGTCTCGATTTTTTCTCTGTCCCTGTCTATGGCTGAGACCTCATAGCCCCGCTCATACAATGTTTTGGCTACGTTGAAGCCAAAGCTTCCCAGACCGATGATGGCAAACTTGATCATGTTCGACCCGCCTTACATTCTATCCTATCATGATCTTTTCTTCAACATACTCGAATTTTCCGAGGGCTTTGCGCCGGCTGAAGGCATAAAGAAGGGTCAGCGGCCCGACCCTTCCGGCATACATCGTTAGCGTGATTATGACTTTGCTCAGGGTGCTCAACTGGGACGTGATGCCCAAAGAAAGCCCGACCGTGCCAAAAGCGGAAAAGACCTCGAAAACGACTTCCTTGATGAGCATGGCCGGCTGGCTGGCCAGGACCAGAAAGGAGGAGATAAAGATCAGGCTGCTGGCGAGCGAGAGGACGGTAAAGGCTTTGACGACATTGTCCTGGGGAATTGTCCTGTAGAATATGTTGATAGACTCTCTGGCCGCAATCTTGGACTTAATAAAAGCCAAAACCACTGCAAAGGTGCTGGTCTTGACGCCGCCCCCTGTCGAGCCCGGAGAAGCGCCGATGAACATCAGCAGCATCAGCAGGGTAACGGAGGCCGTGCTCAGGGTGGTCAGGTCCATCGTGTTAAACCCGGCCGTCCTCGGCGTCACCACTTGAAAAAGGGAAGCAAGAATCTTCTCCTTCGCGGTCAGGGGGGCCAGCGAGTTTTGCCATTCTAAGGAAAGAAAGATGACAAGGGAGACACCGATAAGTGCGCTGGTCAGGGAAAGGACCATCTTGCTGTGAAGAGACAGTTTTCCTTTCACTCCCCGGGAGAAGCGCACGAGGTGGGCCGCGGTTTCCTGGATGACCAGAAACCCGAGACCGCCGAGGATGATCAAAAAAATGACCGTTAGGTTGACCAGGATATCACTGCGGTAAGACACGAGGCTGTTGCTGTAAACTGAGAACCCCGCGTTGCAGAATGCCGAAACGGAATGAAAGAGGGAGGAATAGAGAGCCTTGGGCCAGGGCAGATCCTTGTGGAATCGGAGAAATAAAAGGATAAATCCTAAAAATTCGATAGAGAAAGTAAAGAAAAAAACGCTCTTAATCAAAGACCGGAAATCCATACCTGTGCTGGGGTGAAACCCCTCCTGGACCAGAATTCTGTCCGTCACGGCAATCTTCCTTCCGGCCACCAGGAGGACCATGGTGGAAAAGGTCATTACCCCCAATCCGCCCAGCTGGATCAAGAGCAAGATGATGATCTGGCCCGTGAGCGTAAAATAGGTCGGCGTATCCTGGACGATGAGGCCGGTCACGCAGACAGCCGAGGTCGACGTGAAGAGCGCATCCGCAAAAGAGATATGGCCTGAAGTGGTGCTGAACGGAAGGAGCAAGAGAAGGGTGCCGGCAAGGATGGCCACGACGAAACTGATGGCCAGGACCTGGGCCGGCTGAAACAGTTTGTCTTTCTTGGCCAAGGCTGAATCCCATGCAAAATCTATTACTTCATCAGGCTTTTGTCAATAAAAGCGAAGAGAAAACCGGCCGGCCTTCATTTGACAATGACCACCGCCTATGCTACTTTTGGAATCGACGGCGATGAACATTTTCAGATTGATAACGGACGCCAGCCTTGTTGTCCAGTTGGTCCTGCTCATCCTTCTCTTTTTCTCTGTTTTTTCCTGGGCGATCATCTTTTTCAAGAGAAGAACAATCAAGACCGCCTCTTCCCAATCTGAAAGATTCCTCAAAGCTTTTCGCCGCAGCAAGAACCTTTCCGAAGTCAATGAGGCCGCCAGAAAATACCAGGGGAGCCCGCTGGCGGCTCTGTTTCAGTCCGGGTTCAAGGAGTTGGCCCACCTGTCCCGTTCGAACCCCCCGAACTCTCCCGGCAATGCCAAGTTTGAAAGTCTGAGCCGCGTTTTGACGAAAGCCTCCAACGCGGAGATCTCCCGGTTAGAGAAAATGATGAGCTTTCTGGCCACGACCGGGAGCGTCACTCCGTTCATCGGGTTATTCGGCACAGTCTGGGGGATTATGGATGCTTTCCAAAGAATCGGGATCGTCCGTTCGGCCAGCCTGGTCACCGTCGCTCCCGGCATCGCCGAGGCCCTGATCGCTACCGCCTTCGGGCTGTTCGCCGCCATACCGGCCGTTATAGCCTATAACTACTTCCTTCACCGCATCAAAGACCTCATCACCGAGATGGAGGATTTTTCTCTAGAATTTTTGAACATCGCTGAAAGACTCTATGGCCCTTAAATTTCAATCATTATCCTCTTCCTCATCCAGGAGACATATCGGTACTTCTCTCTCCGAGATCAATGTCACCCCGTTCGTCGATGTGATGCTCGTCCTCCTGGTCATCTTTATGGTCACGGCGCCGATGATGCAGTCGGGCATCGGAGTGAACCTCCCCCAGGCTGAAACAGAATCTGCCCCGGCCGAGGAAGGACTGACCCTCACCATCACCAAAGACAGGTTCATTCATGTAGGGGAAGCGGTCATTAACATCAATCTCCTCGAAAGAAAACTCCGAGAGTATTTCGCCGGCAAGACCAAGAAGATCGTTTTCATCCAGGGCGACCAGGATATTTCCTACGGCTTTTTTGTCGACGTGCTGGACAATATCAAGAAGGCTGGGGTGGAAACGGTCGGGCTTGTGCTCGAGCCGAAAGAATTCAAAAAAGCCAAGACGAAAAGATGACCTGGGGCGGAATAAACAAGTCTTTTAAGAGGGCCATTTACGCCTCTCTTTTCGCCCATCTCTGTCTCTTCCTGTTGATCCTGGCCTCTCCCTCCCTGCCCAAATCATCCAAAAAGGGAATGATTCAATACATTAATTTCGTCTCACCGGGCGGAGGGAGTGGCGGAAGCGGCGGCAGCGGAGGAAAAACGCCGCTGAAAGCAGCGCCTCCGCCGGCGAAGAAAGAAACCTTAAGGGATTTGACGGTGCCCCAGAAGGTCAAGCAGGAAACCCAAGCGGCGATGCGTTTTCCGGTAGAAAAGCCCAAGAAAGAACCGAAGACCAAGACGGAGAAAAAGGCGGCGATCACCAAGCCGGAGCCCAGCCCTTCAGAAACCGAAAAAGAAAGTGCGGCCGGCGGCGAGAGCGCCGGCGGCGCGGGTTCCGGCCTGGGCACCGGTTTGCGCATCGGCACGGGGAGCGGGCCCGGAGGTTCGGGCTACGGAGATTCCTTGGGGCTTTCCAACTTTCCCTATACCTATTATCTCCAGATCATCACTGACAAGGTCTCGGCCAATTGGTTTACTTCTCTCGTCGACCCGGGCGTTTCAGGAAATTTCCAGACCGTCATCTATTTTAAAATTCAAAAAGACGGGCAAATCTCTGATTTGAAAGTGGAAGAAAAAAGCGGCGTCGACCCGCTCGATTTATCCGCGCTGCGGGCCGTTCGGGCCTCCGCCCCCTTTCCACCGCTGCCTAGGGATTACGAAGATCCCTACTTGGCCATTCACCTGATTTTCGAGCATTCCAAATGAAACGAGTAACCATGAAAAAAATATTGCTGACCAGTACCTTGCTTCTTTTTTCTTCCCTTGTCCTGTTCCCCCAACAGGAAATCTACTTGACCTTGAAAGAAGGAGTCCCGGCCATTGCCATGGCCCTTCCCAATTTCATCGCTCACAGTCCTTCTCCCAGGGCCAAAGAGGCCGCCGTCGAAATCCATCAGGTCATCTCGGATGACCTGACCTACAGCCGCATCTTCGAGCTCTTGCCTAAAAAGTATTATGAGTACATTTCTCTCCTCGACCCGAAGAACATAAAATTCAAGGACTGGGAATCGATCCAGGCCAATATTCTCCTTGCCGGCGAAATTTCGGAGGGAGAGGGCGAAAATATCATCTTCGAGGGCAAGCTCTATGACGTCAAGGGTGCACGATTCATCTTTGGAAAACGCTATCAGGCCACCAAAAGCCTCTACCGCCTGGCCGCTCACAGGATGGCCGACGAAATCGTCCATACCTTGTCAGGAGAGAAGCCTATTTTCACGACAAAGATCGCTTTTATCTCCGACCGGGACGGCAATGAAGAACTTTACCTGATGGACTACGACGGCCAGAACCAAACCCGCCTGACCTTCAACAAGACGATAGATTACATGCCCGCCTGGTCGGCCGACGGGAAAAAGATCGCCTTCACGTCTTACAGAAAAGTGGGGGAGGCAGGTCTTTACCTTCTGGACCTCGAAGCAGGAAAAATTGTGCCCATTTCGACCCGGGGAACAAATTATTCTCCTTCCTTCTCGCGCGACGGAAAAAAATTGGCCTTCTGTTCGACCATGGACGGCAATTCGGAAATATACGTAGCCAACGCCGATGGCAAGAATATCAAAAGACTGACCTTTAACGAGGCTGCTGACACAGCGCCTTCCTGGTCGCCCACCGGCCGGGAGATCGCCTTTGCCTCCGACAGGAGCGGGACGCTCCAAATTTATATCATAGACGCTGAAGGCTCTAACCTTCGCCGAGTCAGCTTCGGCGGCAACCATAATGATGCCCCGGCCTGGTCACCGACGGGAGATAGGATTGTCTATGTCTCGCGGGTCGAAAATATTTTTGACCTGTATATCTTAAACCTCCGGACCAACCAGATCACCAAGCTCACCGAGAGCAATGCCAGGAACGAAAGCCCCAGCTGGTCTCCCGACGGCAGGCACATTGTTTTCGCCTCTAACCTGGACGGAGCGGTCCAGGTCTACACCATCGATTATGATTCAACGAACCTGCGCCGTCTTACCTCCACGGGGTCCAATAAATTGCCCGATTGGTCAAATTAGAAATAATGATTGACAGGGAAAAGCGGGTTTGGATACAATCAGGGCCGGTGTGTCGCTACCTCATTAGCAAAATAACAAAAAAGGAGGAGGAAGAAGAATGATTAAAAAAACCTCTATCATTTTATTTGTCTGTGCTTTGGCCGTTATGTTTCTCGCGAGCTGCAAGCCCAAGCCGAAAACGACACCGCCTCCACCTCCTCCGGCTAAAGAACAGCCTAAGGTGGAAAAGGTGGAAGAAGCCCCGGCCGTAAAGAAACCGGAGTTGAGCGAAGAAGAAATTTTTATGTCTAAATCCCTCGAAGAAATCAACTTAGAATCCCCGCTGAAGATGATTCATTTTGATTATGACCGCTACGAAATCCGGGACGACGCCAAGTCTATTCTCGAAGCCGATGGCGCCTGGCTTAAAAAATACTCCAGCGTCAAGGTTCTCATCGAAGGACATTGCGACGAAAGAGGGACGGAAGAATATAACCTGGCCTTGGGAGAAAAGAGAGCCAGGAGCACCATGGATTACTTGGGTTCACTCGGAATTTCTCCCGATAGGATGAAAATCATCTCTTATGGCAAGAGCCAGCCCCTCGACACCGGCCATGCGGAAATGGCTTGGGCGAAAAACCGCAGGACCCAATTCTTGATCATCGAAAAATAGTTACGAGTTGATGAAAAAAACGCTGACGGGAATTCTCCTTCTCTCTTTCCTGCAGCTCGTTTCTTTCGGACAAGACAAGAGCAAAAAGGCCTACGAGCTCATCTACGAAGACGTCCAAGTCCTCAAAAAACAGATCCTTGCCCTCGAGGACAAGCTCGAGAGGAATGCCGTGGGCATAGAAGCCCTGAAGAGCTTGGTCAGGGAAGTTCAGACGCAGATCAGGCTTCTTCAGACAGACCAGTCCAATGTTCAGGAAGGCATAAAAAACATTCCCTCTCAATATCAATTCCTCCTGGACAAGATCGAGCAAATGAACCTGCTCCTGACAAGAATCTCTGAAGACCTGTTGACGATGAAAGGGACCCCTCTCCAGCCCCAGGCTCCAGGACAGGAGACAAAAGCAGGTCAGCCGCCGGCGGTCGAGAAAAAGCAGCCGGAGCGGAAAAAAGAACCGCAACCGACTGAACAGAAGCCCGTCGTTCCTCCTTCTTCGTCATTGTCGCCTCAAGAGACCTACCATGCCGCCTATGCTGATTATCTCAAGGGAAACTATGAGCTGGCCATCGACGGCTTCAAGATCTACCGCGAGAATTTTCCCGACAGCCCTCTGGCCGATAACTCTCTCTACTGGATCGGCGAGTGTTATTACAGCCAAAAAAAATTCGAGCAGGCCATCGAGCAGTTTAACGACCTGATTTTCAACTATCCTCAAGGCGATAAGGTCGCCGCAGCTTACCTTAAAAAGGGCCTGGCCCTGGCCGAGCTGGGAAGAAAAGATGAAGCTCTGGTTGTCTTTAAGCTCCTGGCCAGTAAATATCCTCTCGAAGAAGAATCCAGGATGGCCCAGGAAAAAATAAAGGAATTAGCCCAAAAAAAATGAGAGACATCAACAGCCTGAACAAAGTCCTCCTCATCGGACGCTTAGGCGGCAAACCGGAGCTCCGGTATCTGCCCCAGAAAGAGCGGGCGGTGGCCAGATTCTCCCTGGCCACGAATGAACGCTTCTTCAACTCCAGCACGAACGAAAGCCAGATCCGGGCCGAGTGGCACCGCATCGTCGTCTGGGGCAAACTGGCGGAGTTTTGTGAAAAATTTCTGACTCAGGGAAAGCAGGTCTTGATCGAAGGCAAGCTGAGGACCCGGAGCTGGCAGGACCGAGACGGAAACAAGAGATCAACAACGGAGATCGAAGCGCAGAACATTATTCTTCTCGGGAAACGGGAAGAAGCCGCCGGAGTTGAGCCCTTCCCTGCCCAGACGGTCTCGACCGATTCCCCCGCAGAGGAAGAGCCCGGCCCTCAGGGAGAGGGAGAAGGTGAGGGTGAAGACGAAGTTCCTTTTTGAGATCATCATCTATCTCGCCGGAAAGTGTCTTCCCTGACGGGCATGGAAAAAGAAAAGAAAAGCCCGGCCGAAGTTAAATTCAGGGAAAAGATTGAAGAAGATATCCGGCCGTGGGGAAAATTTCGTTCCTATCCCTGGGAACAAGCTAGAAGCATCAAGATCATCACGGTCAGTCCCGGCTCAGCGCTTTCTCTGCAGTATCATCACAAACGAAGCGAATTCTGGGTCGTTCTCGACAGCGGCCTGGAAATAACGCTCGGGGAAAAAACCTGGAACCCGGAGAAAGGCGAGGAAATTTTTATCCTCAAAAAAATTCCCCATCGGCTTCGCTGTATCGGCAGCAAACCTGCCCGGGTGATGGAAATCTGGATCGGACAGTCGGAAGAAGAGGACATCGTCCGGCTTAGCGACGAATATGGCAGGATTCCCTGATACCGGCCGATGAGAAAGCCGGGGCCGAGCTCACATGACCTATCCCAGCAAGAAGGCCTTGGGGTGTTTAGCCAGGATTTTTTCGATAACGTGCTCTTCAATATCCTGAGCTGTTTTTAACCTTAAAGCTTCTTCGACGACTTTCTCCACTGTTTTTAACTCCACAGAACGAAGCGTTTTCTTGATTCGCGGTATGAAAATGGGATTCATGCTGAACTTGCGCAACCCAAACCCGAGAAGGATAAGAGCCGAAAGAGGGTTGGCCGCCATTTCGCCACAGACGGTGACGTCTTTCCCTTCTCGCAAAGCTGTCTGGATGATAAACTTGATCAGCCGCAAGACCGAAGGATGCAGAGGTTTATACAAATAGGAGACAAATTCATTGGAGCGGTCAACAGCCAAGTAGTACTGGATCAGGTCATTCGTTCCGATGCTGAGGTAGTCCACTTCTTTCACCAGGATGTCGGTGATGGCGGCGGCGGCCGGCACCTCAATCATGACGCCCAGCTGGATCTGTCTGTCGAACTTCGTCCCTTCCTTCTCCAGTTCTTCCTTGACCTCTTCGAAGAGCAGTTTGACCTCGCCGATCTCTTCAACTTCAGTGACCATCGGGATCAGGACCCGGACATTCTTCAGGACACTGGCCCTGAGGATAGCCCGGAGTTGGACTCTGAACATGTCTCTGTTTCTCAGGCAAAATCGGATGGCCCTCAGGCCCAGAGCAGGGTTCGATTCTTTTTCGATCTTCAACTGAGGCAGACTTTTTTCTCCGCCGATATCCACTGTCCGGATATACACAGGCAAAGGATGGGCCGCCTTGGCAATCCGTGAGTAAACTGAATAATGGTCCTGTTCCGTTGGGAGAGTCTCGCTCTGGAGATAGATAAATTCTGACCGGAAGAGCCCGATTCCCTCCGCCCCAAAGGAGAAAGCCATGCCGACTTCCTCGGGTAGCTCAATGTTGGCCAGAGGACAAAATTTGACTTCGTCCTGAGTGACGGACTTCAGCTTGGCCGTTTTCTTTAATTCTCGGAAATAATTATCATATTTCTCTTTCTTGCTCAGAAATTCCTTTTTGACCGCCAACGGAGGGTTGATGATCACTTCTCCGTCTGTTCCATCGACGATCAGATAATCCCCGTTTTTGACCTGCTGGGTGACATTATGGAGTCCCACGACAGCGGGAATATTCAAGGAGCGAGCCAGGATGGCCGTATGAGATGTCGACCCGCCCATATCTATAGCTACAGCCAGGACATTGCCCCGGCTGAACCTCATGGCCGCTTCCGAGGGAAGGAGTTCATGGGCGACCAAGATCATCTTTTTGTTCTCATTTCTGTCGGTTTTCCTTTTCTTTTTCAACTCTAAGTTTCCGTAGATTCTGGCCAGGACATCAGACACGTCCGACTTTCTTTGCCGGAAATAGTCATCGGCAATGGAATCGAAGAGTTCCTGATATTTCTTGTTGACCTGGGTCAAAGCCCACTCGGCTTTGGCCTTTTCCTCTCTGATAATCTTCTCCATCGTCGCAAAGAGCGCCCGGTCTTCGAGAATGAGGAGATGGGCATCGAAGATGAAGGCGTGCTCCTCCCCCATTTTATCTTTGATTTCCCATTTCAGGTGCAAGAGTTCGCCTTTCGTCCTCTCCACCGCCCTCTTCAGCCTCCGCAACTCCTTATCGACCTGAGAAGAAAGAAGACTCTCCTTCCTGGAGCTGAACAAGACCCTCTCCGTGAGAGAGATCTCTCCCGCGCCGATTCCCGGCGAAACCCCGATTCCTCTAAGCCTGATAAAAGACATCCGGATTACTCTTTCTCCCCGAATTTGCTCTTGACGAGCTCCTCCAAACCCTTGAGGGCCTCGTCTTCATCCTTTCCCGAAATTCGGAGAACGATCGCAGTTCCCTGGATGGCCGCCAGGGTGAGGATCCCGAGAATGCTCTTGCCGTCTATTTCCGTTTCATCCTTGACGATCTTGACCGACGAACTATAACGATTAGATAGATTGACGAACTTAACAGCTGCCCTGGCATGGAGCCCTAATTTATTTTTTATGACAATTTTTTTCTCAACCATCCCATCGAGCACCTTTACTGCTTTGAACTCAACAGAGCACTGGCCAGATGGATATTTTTCTTCCCTTGCTCAACAACCTTCTTGGCGACTTCCTTCAGGCTGTTACTTCTCTGAAGAGAGACAAATTTGATGAGCATCGGCAGGTTGACGCCGGTGATAATCTCGACTTGATTATCCCTTAAAAAACTGAAGCTGAGGTTGGACGGCGTCCCGCCAAACATATCGGTAAAGATGACAACGCCATTTTTTTGGGCAACCCGCTTCAGGCTCAGGTTGATCTTCTTTTTGGAGTCTTCCGCATCGTCATACCAGCCGATAGAGATGGCTTCAATGTTCGGAGCCTCTCCGAGGATAATAGTCAGCGCATTCAAAAGCTCTTCGGCCAGCCTGCCGTGGGAAACGATGATTCCGCCGATCACTTCTTGAGCCTATTTGAAGACATCGCGATGATAAACTTTTATATCATATCTCTTTTTCCGAAGATAGTCCCTCAATTTTTCGGCAATGACCACCGCGCGGTGCTTGCCTCCGGTGCAGCCGATCGAGACGGTTAGATAGCTCTTCCCCTCGGCGATGAATTTCGGAACGAGATAACCGGCGAATTCATACAGTTTTTGGAGAAACTCCCGGGTCTCGGCGGAATTAAGAACATAGTCTCTGACCTTTTGGCTTTTCCCGGTCTTGTTACGCAGGCTCTCTATATAGAAGGGATTAGGCAAAAAACGGGTGTCCAGAATGAGGTCGGAATCGAGGGGAATGCCATATTTGTAGCCGAAGCTGACTATGGCGATCTGAAGCACCGGCTTTCTCCCTTTGACCAGCCGTCGGGTCAGCATTTCTTTGAGCTGAGAGATATTGATGGACGATGTATCAAAAACTTCATCGGCCATTTTCTTGATCGGGTCAAGCCTTTTTCTTTCCAACCGGATGCCTTCAATAACCGATTTCCTCTTGGTCAGGGGATGAGGACGACGGCTCTCGCTGAACCTTTTCAGAAGAGTTTCGTCTGAAGAATCCAGAAAAATCAGCTTCGGCCTGATTTTCTTTTTGATTCGCTCCAACACCCTGGGAAATTCGGTTAGAAACCCGGACTCCCTCATGTCCACGACCAAGGCAACTTTGTCGATCTCGACTTCCTTTCTCAGCCAGAGGTCAACCAGGCTGGGGATGAGCTTGGCCGGAAGGTTATCCACGCAATAGTACCCCAGATCTTCAAGGAAATGGCTGGCCACCGTCTTCCCCGACCCCGAGATGCCGGTAATGATCAGAAACCTGTCGTCTTTCATTCTCTATCTCATCCTTGACTGGCTAAGCCAGGGCCTTATCCAGTCTTTTGACAATCTCCCGGGAAGCATGATAACCCTTTTTCCGCAGCAAATGAACCTTGCAGGCTATTTCAATCAGCAGGGCTATCGTCCGGCCGGGAGCGACCGGAACGATAAGTTGAGGGATTTTTACTCCCAAGATCTCAAAATCCTCCGGAAATTCCAGACCGAGCCTGTCATATTCATCCCCTCTTTGCCACTTCTTGAGGCGGATGATCAAGTCAACCCTGGACTGCCGGGAAATGGCCTGAAGCCCGAAAATTTCTTTGATATTGATTATCCCCAACCCGCGGATCTCCATGAAATAACGGCTGAGAGAAGGCGCGTTGCCGATCAGGCTCCCATCTTTTCGCCTTCTCACCTCGACCACATCATCGGAGATGAAACGATGGCCCCTGGAGATAAGCTCCAGCGCGCTTTCGCTTTTACCGATGCCGCTGTGCCCGATGATGATAACGCCCAGGCCGAAAATCTGAAGAAACCCGCCTGAGAGAGTGACTCGGCAGGAGCCGGAGTCCGCCGGGCGAGCTGCCTTTGAGGAAGGGCTTTTTTTTCGGCCCTTATTCATTTAATTTTTCTTCTTCCTCACGAATGACCTCGATCACCTTGCGCGGGTTCTTGGCTCCCATGATCTTCTTCTGCAGGGAAGCAGACTTGCGGACAAGATGAGCTATAGCGGCCAGGATTTGAAGGTTCAAGCTGGGATTGTCAGGATGGGAGACAACTAAAAAAAAGATATGGGTCGGCTTTCCGTCAATCGACTCAAAATTGGCGCCTTTTTTGGAAATCGCCAGAGCCACGAGAGGGTTCTTGACCTCCTTCAGCTTACAGTGAGGGATGGCAATTCCATCGCCGATAGCCGTGCTGCCCAGCTTTTCCCTTTGAATGAGCTTTTCAAACAGCTCTTTATCTTTAACGATGATGCCCTTGTTTTTCAAGAAATTGACGATCTCCTCAAGGACAGCATCTCTCTCCTGGGAAACGAGCTCAGGGGTGATCATATTTTCATTTAACAGGGTATGAATCTTCACGGCCTTTTCAATCCTCTTCGGACAGCCTATTCTGGCTCAATCAAACCATAATTGCCGTCTTTCCGGCGGAAGATAACCGCCCATTTCTCCGAACCCGCTTTCCGAAAAAGGAAAACGTCCCTTTTCTCGAGGTCAAATTGGAGAAGGGCTTCCTCCAAGAGGAGAGGCTTCAACGAGTAGTCTTCGCTCTTGACGATTCTTCTCGACTCGGTTTCCCTTTCGGACGCCCAGGAAAATTGCTTTCTTTCTCGGCCTTTCCGTCTTTTCTTTTCCCTGAATTTTTCTCTCTCTTTTTTCACCTTTTTCTCGAGATTTTCAAAGACCAAGTTCAAAGAATTCATCATCTCGTGAGTCTCTTCCACCACGACCAAGCTCGACCCTTTCGCCTTAACATGGATCTCCACTTTGTGCCTGTATTTCTCGACAGAAAGAATAAGGTCTACTTCTATCACCGCGCCCATCAATTTTTCCAGCGCTTTAAGTCTCTTTTCACAATAAGCCCTGATTTCTGGAGTGAGTTCCATTTGTCGAGCGGTAAAATGTACGACCATTAAATCCCCTCCATCATAGACTTTCTTTTCCGAATGTGAGACGGCGGGATCTTGAGCTGTTTCCTGTACTTGGCCACGGTCCGGCGGGCAATCTTCAGATTATTCCTGGCCAAAATATCTCCTATTTCGATATCGCTCAAGGGCCGACTTCTGTCTTCATTCTCGACGAGCTTCTTGATCTTCTCCTTGATTTTCAAAGAAGAGATCTCTTCGCCAAAATCCCCCACCAAAGATTTATGGAAAAAATATTTCAGAGGAAAGACCCCCCAGGGTGTGGTCATGAATTTGTTAGCCACGACCCGGCCGACGGTCGATTCATGGACACCGATCTCTCCGGCAATTTCCATCAGGGTCAGCGGCTTGATGAAATCCATCCCCTTTTCAAAAAATTCGCGCTGCCGGTCGACGATGTATTTGGCCACCTTGTAGACCGTTCGATCGCGCTGATCCAGGCTGCGCAAAAACCAGAGCGCCTTTTTCAACTTGTCCTTTAGAAAATGATAAGCCTCGGCATTCTCTTTAGCCGCTTTGGCCAGAAGTTTCCTGTAATAATGATTTATCCTCAGCCGGGGGAGGCCCTCATCATTCAAACTGACGATGAGTTCATTATCTTCTTTGACCACAAGGATATCGGGAACCACGTAGAATGTCTTTTCCTGGCTGTATTTTCTCCCGGGAGTGGGGTCCAGTCTCTTGATAATTTCCATATGGTTCTTGACATCATGAAGGGATATGCCCAGAAGCTTGGCCAGTTGGACAAAATCCGACTTTTCGAGAAGCGTCAGATGGTCCTGGACGATCCGCCGCGTGATCTCATCACCAATCTTAAGATAGTCCATTTGAGCCAGCAGCGTTTCTTTCAAGTCGATGCTCCCAACCCCGACCGGGTCAAACGCCTTGATCTTTTGCCGGGCCTCACTGACTTTTTCCTGGGGCGCACCCGCCATCTCGGCCAGCTCTTCCTCTGAAGCGGTTAGATAGCCGTCCTCGTTGATGTTCCCAATGATCATCTGGGCAATATCCCTGTCGGTTTTCTCAAAAAAAGTCAGGTTGGCCTGCCAGTTCAGATGATCCCAGAGGGAAGGGCTTTTGGACAGGATGTTTTCCAGGGAAGGGACTTCCTTTCTCTCGGAAAAGTAGGGCCGGAACCCATCGTCGAAATAGTCCTGAAAGTGGGATTCCAATTCCAGGTCTTCGGCTACTCCCCCGGCCTCCGAGCTCTCTCGCGAGGTTAAGGCATCAGGGCTGGCCGCTTCTGGATTGTCCGCCGTCTCGTTGGCCACTGACATCTCTTCTTCTTTCTCTTTAACCTTTCTCTCGGGAGTTTCTTCTTCGAGCATCGGGTTTTGAGAAAGCTCATTATCAATGACTTCGATCAGATCCAAGTTCGTCATAGGGAGCAGCTTGATAGCTTGTTGAAGGGCAGGAGCCAGGATCAGCTTCTGCACTTGTCTCTGGTCAAGCCTCTGTTTCATTATCATGGGGGACGAACTTACTCCCTTTCACTCATCAGAGGCAGAAATCCTCGCCCAAATAGCATTTCTTGACTTCCTCCGAATGAATCAATTCTTGCGGGGCTCCCTCTTTCAGGATTTTGCCCTTGTCGATGATATAAGCCCTGTCGGTGATTTTGAGGGTCTCTCTGACGCTGTGGTCTGTCATCAGGAGTCCTATGCCCTTGTCTCTCAGGGACAGGATGATGTTCTGCAGGTCCCGGACGGCTAAAGGGTCTATGCCGGTAAAGGGCTCGTCCAGCATGATGAACTCCGGCCGCATTATCATGGCCCGGGCAATTTCGAGCCTTCTTCGTTCCCCCCCTGAGAGTGTGTAAGCTTTGGCCTTGGCCAACTTTTCCAATCCGAATTCTTTGAGAATTTTCCCGGCCTCGCCGTCCCCCCCGGAAACGGATTCCGGCATGACCTCCATAATCGACAGAAGATTGTCCTCCACACTGAGCTTCCGGAAGGCCGAAGGCTCCTGAGGGAGAAGGCATAACCCCTTTTGAGCTCTCAAGTACATAGGGAGATCGGTGATGTCTTCTTCCTTCAAAAAGATTTTTCCCTCGTCTTGAGCAACGAGGCCGATGATGATGGAAAAAGTCGTGGTTTTTCCTGCTCCGTTTGGACCTAGAAGACCGACGATTTCTCCTTTCTTGACCTCCACCGAAACATCGTTAACGACTCTCTTCTGGCGATAGCTCTTGGCCAAACCGACAGCTTTTAGGTAAGATTTCATTGTTCACGATTTGATGACGGTGACCGAGCGTTCTCTGTCTTTATTTTCAACGAGGATTCTACCATCCCCCAGATGAAAAGTCAATTTATCCCCCTCGATGACACCCTTCTCTTTATCGATAAGACTCGGATTGCCGGTCAGGACGATCGTTTCCTTTTCTAAATCGTAAAGAGCGTTTTTTCCCCGCCCTTCCCTGCCCTCTTCGATGATGATCACGTTTCCTTTAGCCTCGATCTTCTGGATTTCGCTTTTCTTTTCTTGGAGATAAGCAAAAAGGGCCTCCGACTTCAGGTCGACGTTCTGGGCTTTGAGCCAGCAGTTCTGTTCAAAGGTCAGAAGATTATCCTTGGTCTTCAGGTTCATCTTCTCCCCTCCCATCTCAATCCTCTCTTCTTTTCCCCCTTCCTTTTTCGGCACAAAAGAAAAAACGGCGCGAACCCGGCCTTCGCCGGAGATATCTCCCGTATCTCTCAAAATCGTCAGCTTTTCGGCGCAGAGCATCTCTTTTTCCTGCCACATTCTGATGCCTTCTCTAAGAAGTAAACGATTCTCAGCCTGCTCATATCTCATTCCCTGGCAGGTTATGAAGACAGGCTTTTCGCTTGAAAAAAAGCCCACGGCTTCCGTCTTTTCCGGCTGGAACTCAAGAATGGCTTTGACATCGCCTCTGGCGTTCAGAATCTCTCGCCGCGGATTAAAAGAGACCTCCCTGGCCGTAACCTCGGTGTCTCGAGTCTCGACCCGGGCTTCCCCTTCTTTCTCCATCCTGACCCACAGAAAGTCCCCCCGCCCTCTGATGTATATTTCATCTCCCGACATTGTTCGCTCGACCTGAGCATCCTTCCCCTTCTCAATCAGGTTCGCCCTCTTCAAGGCGAAGAACTCCCTCAGCCCTCCTTTGTTGTAAAAAAGAATTCTCATCTCAGCCGACCGGACTTCTACGAGAGCGCCTGACGAGGCTAAAGATTTCAGAAAACAATTCCTCTCGGCTTTGAGGGCGCGAATCTTGGGCATATTCTCAAAGGCCACCAGGTAGATCTCGTCCGCCGTGATTTCCCTCTGCCTGGCGTTCGCCAAGAGGATGTCTCCACCGGGGGAATCCGGGCCGCCCTCCTCCACGAGATAAGCTCGGGCATTCCCCTTCAACAGGAGGTTTCGAAGATACTGCTCATCCCTCGTCACCTCGAAATCAAAGGACTCTGCTTGTCCCTGACTTTCTCCCAACGAAAAGGAAACATTCCCGGTTGCGCTGCCCTTCTTGTCCCGGCGGCAGTAAGTGAAGATATCGCCGTTCATCACGAGCGGCGAAGAATTCTCAGCCTTATCGGAAAGTTCAAGCTCGACATCCCCTTCCAACCGGATAGAGTCCTCCTTGAAGGAATAGATCAACTTGACGGCCTTCCCCGAGAGCTTCGGAGAAGAAAAGACCACGCCTTTATCCGTGGAAAGCAGATCATCCGGACTTTTTTGGTAAGAGAAAGAAACCGATTCCACGGTGAGGTCGCCGTATTGAAGCTTAGCCTTCCCTTCGAGAAAGACTTCCGCCCAGTCTCTGTCATGTCTGGCCTTGTTCCCAGATATAACAATCTCCTCTTTTCCCTTTTCCTGGATTCTGATCCAGACATTTCCTTCAAGATAATAGAGGTTATCTTCGCCGGCATAATATCTGGCAGCCTTCGCCTGGATGACCCTTTCTCCCCGAAAATCAAAATGCTCTATGCCCTCCTGTTTTTCGACTTTTTGAGGGGTGATGTCCTCCACCTTGAAGGGAGGAACAGGCGCGGGGCGGCGATGAGAAATAAAATACCAAGAAATGATAAAGATGACGAAAACGAAAACAGCGATGAGGCCACCCCGGAGAGCCTTCGTCAGAGTGAATTTCGTCATCTTGGTCATTCTTTCTTCATGTCTTCGAGGGAAAGGCTGAACTTCTCCTTACCGAGGAACATCGAGGACTGGAACGAATAAACAAGATGGACCCGGTCTCCCTTGCTGATTCCAGGCAGCCATTCCGCCTTCTCCCAGGCCAGGGCTTCAAAAGTCTTCCCCCCCTGCCTGACCAAAAATTTGAGATGCTTATCCTGGATGAGCTGAGGCGGGCTCACGATTTCCACGCCTCTTGTGAGAAAAACGGGCTTGGGATTGCCGACGCCGAAAGGTGCCAGGCGGAAAAAACTCTCGATAAAGGAAACATTCATGTCGGGGAAATCCATCAGCGCGTCAATCCGGATTCTTCTTTTTAAGTCGTGGTCCCGGAGCTTCTTGTGGACAACGACGTTGACCTTCTGCTTGAAAAGGTCCAGCTGGTCTCTCATAAGAACACAGCCCACGGCCAGGGTGTGTCCTCCGTAATCCAAAAAGAATTCCCGACATTCATCCAGGCAATCGATAAGGGAAAGTTCGCTGATGCTCCTCCCGGAGCCATGGGCTTTTCCATCCTCATAAGTGAAAAGCAGCACCGGCCGGTAGAAGAAATCCTTGAGCTTGGAGGCGACGATACCGATGATCCCACGGTGCCAGCCTTCACAACCCAAAACCAATAGTTTATAGCGCTGGTCAAGGGAGCCTTTTTTGACTCTGTTCAGTGCCTCTTGGTAGATTCTCTCTTCTTCATTCTGTCTCTTGGCATTCAGCTTATCAAGCCGGAGGGCCAATTGGGCTGACTCGCCCTCGTCCTCCGAGAAAAAAAGCCTGACGGCAAGATCCGCCGCTCCCATCCTGCCAGCGGCATTGATTCTTGGAGCAACCCTGAACCCGATGTCCCCTTCAGTGATTCTCTTCTTCTGCAAGCCGCAGTTCTCCAGCAGGCTCCTCAGCCCCTTGTTTGAGGCATTCTCTAACCCCTTCAAGCCCTGCTTGACCAATAGCCTGTTTTCTCCTCTGAGCTCGGCCACGTCGGCGATCGTCCCGATGGCAACCAGCTTGGCATAATGAGGCAGGGAAGACACTTTCCCTTCTCTTCCTAGAAGCGCTTGGAGCAATTTAAAGACAACGCCCACCCCGGCCAAGGCCTTGTACGGATAGGTGGAATCCTTGAGCACCGGGTTGATCAGGGCGGCAACCTCGGGCAGGATCTCTCCGGGCAGATGATGGTCGGTGATAATGACATCCACTCCTTCTTCTCTTGCCTTAGAAGAAAAAGCCACGGCTTTTATTCCGCAATCAACGCTGATGACGAGCCGGGCCTTTCTTTCCCTGACGATCTTGAGATGTTCTTCCTTTATCCCGTACCCCTCTTTTAGTCGTTCGGGAATAAAATAATCGACCTCTCCCCCCAAAGACCTGAGCGCTTTGAGCAGGATCACCACGGAGAGGACACCATCCACATCATAATCCCCGAAGATCAGGATCTTCTCCTTTTGTCGGATCGCCCGCAGAATCCTCTCGACCGCCTTGTCCATATCCAGCAACAGATAGGGGTCATGGAGATTATCCAGAGTGCCAAAAAGAAACATCTCCGTTTCTTCGGGGGAAAGGATATTCCGATTGGTCAAGATTTGGGCAATCGGAAGGGGAATCCCCAGCTCTCGAGCCAGAGTTCTCGCTTCAGACCTGAGAGGAGCGATGGACCACCTGGAATTGTCCATAAGCCGGATGTCAATTTATCATATTCCCTGGGAATGCACAACAAGGCTCGGGGAATGGGCTTTCGAGCCCACACCCCGAGCCTTCCCTTGCCCTCTCCCAGTTTGATATAAGCTTCTTATATTTCAGGGGTTAGCTGGGGGATTTAATCCTGGAAAGTAATCCGCTTGGGGTCAAACCTACACAATTGACAAATTAGCCTTATCTAAAGAGCCAAAGAAAAAAGTGTCAATTGTGTAGGTTTGACCCCGCCACATGACCCCGCCACACGCCATGACCCCGCCACATTTGTCAGAACCGCTTCCCCGAAGTGTCCTCACGCTATCTTATTATCCACCGAGATTCCTAAAACTGGGAGAGGGCAAGGAGCCTTCCACCTTGACTGTGAAATGCTTGAAAAATATAATGGTGCTACCGTGTTGGGAAGTCTCAAAGAAAAACTGATCAAAACGAGCCAGTCCCTGCGGCAAAAATTCGGAGAACTCCTCGAGAGCGGCAAGCCGCGAGACCAGGTCCTGGAGGAACTGACCGAAGTCCTGATTCTTGCGGATACGGGGCTCTCCTCCACGGACAAGATTATCCTCTCTCTCAAGGAAAAAACCAGAAAAGACGCCTCTTTCTCTGAGATCCAAAAAATTCTCCAAGAAGAACTTGCTTATATCCTGGGGCAGTATCCCTCCGAGGTTTCCGTCAATTCTGGACCGGCCGTCATCATGATGGTCGGTGTCAACGGAGGTGGGAAAACGACATCCCTGGCCAAGCTGGCCTATTATTTCAAAAACAAAGGAAAGAAAGTTCTGCTGGTTGCTGCTGATACCTTTAGGGCTGCCGCCCAAGAGCAGCTGACGATATGGGGGAAGCGGCTGAATATTCCCGTTGTCAGGGGCCAGTACGGTGCAGACCCGGCCGCTGTGGTTTATGACGCCCTGCAATCCTTTAAGGCTCACGGATATGATCTCCTCCTCGTCGATACGGCAGGACGAATTCACACCAACACCAACCTGATGAATGAGCTGGAAAAAATCAGAAGAGTCATGGCCAGGGAAATCGAAGGCGCTCCCCATGAAATCCTTCTCGTGCTTGATTCGACCATAGGTCAGAACGCCTTGGCCCAGGCCAGGGAATTTCTCAAATTCTCCGGGATTACCGGAATTTTCCTGACTAAACTCGACGGCACAGCCAAGGGGGGGAGCGTCATCAGCATCGTTGACGAGCTTAGGCTCCCGATAAAATTCATCGGCATCGGAGAAGACATCCAAGATTTGCTTCCCTTCTCCCCGCGTCAGTTTGTGGACGCATTGATTTCATGACTAATCTAAAAGATTCTTCTTATCTTGAAATGGCCTATGGTCTGGCTGAGAAGGCCAGAGGATGGGCCCGTCCAAACCCCTATGTCGGGGCTATTCTCGTCCGCAAGGACAAGATTGTCGGCTACGGCTATCATGAAAGACCGGGAAAACCCCATGCCGAAGCCATTGCTCTGGACCGGGCCGGCCCGCTGGCACGAGGAAGCACCCTTTATGTCACGCTGGAGCCCTGTGTCCACTGGGGGAGAACTCCTCCCTGCGTGGAAGCTGTGCTTCGGTCTGCGCCGAAAAGGGTGGTCGTGTCTTCTCTTGACCCCAACCCCATCGTGTTCAAGAAAGGGGTCAAGGCATTGCGCGCCGCAGGAATGGAGGTCTCCGTCGGTCTTCTGGAGGAAAGAAATAAAATTCTGAACGAAACGTATATCAAGTCCATCACCCGAGGAATCCCTTTCGTGACTCTTAAAGCGGCCGTCAGTCTCGACGCCAGGATGGCGACAAGGGCATACGATTCCCGCTGGATCTCTTCTCCGCAGACAAGAGAATATGTCCACCTTGTCCGGGGCGAATATGACGCCATCATGGTTGGGATCAACACCATCCTTAGAGACGATCCTTTGCTCACTGTCAGGCATCCCCACTGGCGCGGGAAAAAAATAACCAGGGTCATTCTCGATTCTGACCTTCGCTGCCCCCTTGAGGCCAGGATTCTCTCCACTCTCGGGAAAGGTCAGGTTATCATCTTTACTTCAAAAAGGGCTTCCCCAAAAAAGATAAATGCTTTATGCAAAAAGGGCATTGAAGTCGTCCAAATTGCAGGCTCTAGCGGAAAAGTCGAAGCAAAAGAAGTTCTCTCCTGGCTGGGAAAGAAAGGCCTATCCAGCTTACTGGTAGAAGGGGGAAGCCGCTTGTTGACTACCCTGCTCGAAGAAAAACTGGCAGACAAGCTTTTTCTGACCATCTCTCCACGGCTTATAGGAGGAGAGAAGGCTCCTTCCTTTTTTGAAGGAAAGGGAATCCGTTTGATCAAAGAGTCCTGGGAGCTTCGAGAAATCTCCTCTTTTTGTCTGGGAAGGGATATCATTATAGAAGGATATTTCTGATGTTTACCGGAATCATCTATCATCAGGGCATTTTCAAGGGATACCGGCAGGGGAAGCAGGAGTTCGCCGTCGAAGCGCCTCCCCAGCTCCTCTCATTGGGAATCGGGGAAAGCGTGGCTTTAAACGGCGTCTGTCTAAGTCTCACCAAGAGCGAAGGAAATATTCTTTTCTTTAATCTTTCTCAAGAGACCATTCGAAGGACAAACCTCGGCTCGCTCAAAATCGGAGAAAGGCTGAACCTGGAGCTTCCCCTCACCCTGCAATCCCCCCTCAGCGGTCATCTCGTGACGGGCCATATTGACGGCAAAGGAAAAGTCCTCCGGATAACTGAAAAAAAGCCCGGCCAGAGGGTGACTGTCTCTTTCCCGTCCGAACTCCGGCCTTATTTTGTCCTCAAGGGTTCGGTGGCCGTGAATGGTGTCAGCCTGACGATTGCCGAGCTCAGGCCCTCCTCCTTTGATATTGAGCTCATTCCCATCACCATCGAGAGATCCAATTTAAGAGGCCTGAAAAGGGGGGAGGAGGTCAACCTGGAGTGTGACATCTTCGGCAAATATGTGTATAATTGGATATGTAGAGGAAAAATAAAGCCTTAGGTCAAGATAATGGACACAGAAACGAAAACGGCGACCGTTGAGCAAGCCTTGGAAGAAGTCAAGGCCGGGCATCTCATCATCATCGTGGATGATGAAGACAGAGAGAATGAGGGTGACCTTATGGTTGCGGCTGACAAAGTAACTCCTGAGATCATCAATTTCATGACCCACTATGGCCGTGGGTTGATCTGTCTCCCTCTGACCAGGCCAAGACTCGAGGAGCTGCAGCTGCCCTTGATGGTTCACGAAAATACTTCACGTTTCGAAACAGCCTTTACTGTTTCCATCGACGCAAAAGAGGGAGTCTCAACCGGTATTTCTGCCTTCGACCGCGCCAAAACCGTCCGCGCCGCTATAGACCCGAAGACAAAGCCTTCAGACCTCGTTCGGCCTGGCCACATCTTCCCCTTGCAGGCCAAAGAAGGCGGAGTCCTGGCCAGAGCCGGCCAAACGGAGGCCTCCGTAGACCTGGCTCGGTTAGCGGGTCTCACCCCAGCCGGAGTCATCTGCGAAATCATGAACGAAGACGGAACCATGGCCAGGATGCCCGAGCTCGCAAGATTCAGCCAAAAATACCATATCCCTATTCTGACCATCGCCGATCTCATCAAATACCGGATGAAGCACGAGAGCCTGGTCAAAAAAATCGACGAGGCCGACCTGCCGACAGAATACGGCCACTTCCGGGTTTTCGTCTTCGAGGACATGATCCACCACGAAAATCATGTGGCCCTGGTCAAAGGGAAAATCAACCAGGACGAACCCGTGCTTGTTAGGGCTCACTCCCAGTGCCTGACAGGAGATACTTTTGGTTCCAGCCGCTGCGACTGTGGGGAGCAGCTCCATCGCTCCATGGAAATTATCGAGAAAGAGGGCAAGGGAGTTATCCTTTATATTCTTAACCAGGAAGGAAGAGGCATTGGCCTGACCAATAAAATCAGGGCTTATGCCATCCAGGATCAGGGAATGGATACGGTGGAGGCCAACCGTAAACTCGGGTTCAAGCCGGACCACAGGGATTACGGCATCGGGGCGCAGATTCTTGTCTCTCTGGGTGTGAAGAAAATCAGGCTCATGAGCAATAATCCGCGCAAATTTATCGGCCTGGCAGGTTACGGCCTCGAGATTGTCGACCGCGTGCCGATTGAGGTCCCTCCGAACCGGACAAACCTCAAATACTTGAAGACAAAAAAAGAGAAATTAGGCCACATCCTCGACATGGTCTGATCGAATTATCTTTTTTAAACGGCGATGACCCTGGCGGAGTTTTCAGAGAAGTTTTTATCCCTCCCGCCTCAGCAAAAAATAAGATTCCTTTACACCAATATAGACACCCTCGAAAAAGAAGAAAAGATCCCCTTCCTCCTCTCCCTCCTCAAGGAAGAAAAAGCCTCTCCTTTGGTTAAGGCCACAGCCTTGAAGTTTTTGAGGCAAGCCTCTTATCGGGAATTCGAAGTTTACGAGAGCTACCTCGATGATAACTTCAGAGCCGTGGCCAATGCCGCCAGAAGAGCCGTTAAAGAGTTTGAGGAAAAAGACAAAAAAAACCGCTTCTATGAGGAAGCCGTCCTGCGGAAAATCCGGTCCCTCTCCGATAAAGAGAAAAGGCTCAAGATCCTCAAAGCCATCTCCAAGCTCAAGGCTTTCTGGGTGCTCAAGGTCTTGCTCGAGGCTCTCAACGATCCGTCTGAGGCAAATCGCGATTTCCTGATCAAGGAGCTGAGCCAAAGGGAAATCTGGAATCTCACCCCCCTTTATGAAAAATTGCATTGTCCTCCCTGGTACGTTAAGAGCGCAGTGCTCAAGGTCTTGGGCCGGAGAAAAGATGCCAGAGCGCTTCATTCGATCGAGCAGACACTGGCCGATTCCAACGTTGATGTCCGCAGGAACGCCGCCGATGCTCTTGGAGAGATCGGCGGAAAGGAAGCCTTGGGGCTTTTAGTCAAATTGACCAAAGACAAGAGCAGTTATGTCAGGGCAGCTGCGGCCGAGGCTTTACGCCGCGTGAGCAGGGTGAAGTTCAGCGGCTGAGAGATCAAGCCTCGTTCAGGTGGTTTCCTTTAGCTCAAACCCAGCGGACTTTCTCGCCTCTAATATAAAGGTCACCGGACCTTCATTGATGATCTGGACAAGCATCGTCGCCTGAAAGACTCCTGTCTCAACCCTGAAACCCTTCTGCCTGATCACACTCACTAAATGATTGAACAGCGCCTCTGCTCTCTGAGGCTCCTCCGCGCTGTCGAAGCTGGGCCTTCTTCCCTTTTTTGTCGATCCCGCCAGAGTGAACTGGGAAATGGCCAGCACTTCTCCGTTTATCTCGGCGAGGGGCAGGTTCATCTTGCCCGCACCATCGGGAAAGATGCGCAGCTCCGTGATTTTTCCGGCCAGGAGCTCCGCATCGTCCTCCGTATCTCCTTTTTCAACTCCAATGAGGAGGCAGACCCCCCGGCCGATTTTTCCAACGACATGTCCTTCCACCTCAACGGCGGCCTGTTTCACACGCTGCAAGACAATTTTCATCGGCTTTTTATCCGTTGACTTTGTGGCGGGGATATTTTATCATGATTGCTCAAAAGAAGGAGCAAGAAATGGCTAATCATCCCTCAGCAGCCCGTCAGTGGCGCCGCAGCCTCCGGAAAAATGCCATTACCGGGAAAAATAAATCCACGCTTCGGACTCAAATCAAGAAATTGAGAGAGGCCATCCAACAAAAAGACAAAAAAACCGCCGAGAAAATTCTCCCTCAAACGATCTCTTTGATAGATAAGTCTGTGAAAAAGGGGACGATTCACGAAAATAAGGGCGCCCGGCACAAATCCCGCCTGAGCCGCCAGGTGGAGCTGATTAACCCCTCTCCCTCAAAGTAGAGCGGTTTTTTTCCCTCTGCCGATCTCTTCGGCTGCAGTAATCAAAAACAAACCTCTCCAGCAAAACCTGCGCGGAAGCATCCGATGTCTTGATCAAAAGATCGATCTGCCGGAGCTCCTCAAGAGCCCGGCTCAAATCGTCTTCGGAAAACCCTTCAATCAGAGCAAAGAGCTCCTTGAATTTAGTGACATAAAGATTTCTAAATTTTATATCAATGCGAGGCTTCAATTCAGCGAAAATCTCTTTCTTGTCCCGATTTTCTCTCAGCCAAAGCCTGGCCAGCAAGAGATCCCGGAAAAAATTGGCCATTATTCCCAGGATGTATTCGGATTCAACGCCATCTTTGAAAAGGCGATTTAAGACGATCAGAGTCTGCTCATAGTCCGCTTTTTCCAGGCAGTCGGTGAGCTCCCAGGCGACAAAAGTCTTGACCCAGTCACAGACTTGATTCACATCATCGAGGTCGATCACCCTTCGTTCGGCCACGTAGGTGGCGATTTTTTCCAGCTCGTTATCAAGCCTCTGCAGGTCGTTACCAACAATCTCCACCAGCCTTTTCTTGGCCTCGGGCGTGGCCGACTTGCCGAGCCCTTCGAGCTTCCTCTCTATCCAGGCCATGAGCCCGGCATCTCTAAGAGGCTTCAAATTCTTCAGTAAAACAGAAGAAGAGGGCAGTGAGGCAAAGAATTTCACCAAAGGATGGAATTTCTTGATTTTCCCGGAAAAAATGACAATCATAATCGTCCTCTGGGACGGAGCCAGGAAATATTCCTTGAGAATGCTTTCTTCGAGTGAGGTGAGTTTATCGGCACAGCCCTCGGTGACCTCGACGATGACGATCTGCCAGGGAGAGAAGAAAAACGGAACTGTCCGCGCCAAATCTATGATATCGGCCCAGCGCGAATCTTCCAGGTTAAACCTCTCCAGGTTAAACCCCTGGGCATCAGGAGAAATCAAGGCATCCTTCAGCTGGCGGGCGAACTGACGGGCCAGATAAGTCTCCTCCCCATAGAGAAAATAACAAGGGGAAAGGCTATCCTCCCTGATTTCTGCGCCGAGCAGGTAGCTGTAAGTCATTTAGAATCCCTCGAGGAGGGTGCTGACCAAGCTGCGGGCAAATTTTTCAGCCACCTTGTTGATGGCCTGAGTCTCCCAGGTCTCGTAGCTCGTTCCCGCCGGGACCTCGTATTCTTCCATATAGACGAAATTAGGATTGGAAAAAACGACTTTCTGGTTAGACCGGTCGCGCAGGATAATCTTGGCCACGATAGTGATATTGTACCGATCGGCCGTGTTCTGGCTGGAAAACGCGATGGGATTGACGTTAAAAGCGACAACCTCTCCTAGCAAAATGGCATCGGCATTCCCCGAATCTCTGGTAACCTGGACTTTGCCTCTGGCCACGAGCTCATCGATCACGCTTTGGGTCAGTTTCACATCCAGGTCAAACCGGGTGGTTATATTCTTGAACATCGGAACATCGACTCTCTTGATGTTCGGTGGAAGACTGCTTCCAGTGCCTCGCAGAGTGTAGCCGCAGTGAATGAGGAAAAGGCATAAAGCCGCCAGAGTCAGGGTCTTTTTCATCAGTCCATTCTTTAGATAACGATATTCACCAGCCTATTCTCGATGCAGATGACTTTTTTCACCTGTTTCCCGGAGATGAGCGCCTGAATGCGGTCCAAATGCAGGGCCCTCTCACGCATCTCCGGCTCGCTGATATCCGCAGCTGCTTCAAATTTATCCCGCAACCTGCCGTTCACCTGGACGACGATCGTCACTATTTCCTCTCGCGCCAGGTCGGGGTCGAAGGCCGGCCAGGGGAATCGGGCCAGAAGCTCTTGGTGCCCTGTCCTCTCCCAGAGCTCCTCGCAGAGGTGGGGTGCAAAGGGAGAGAGAAGAATGATCAGGCTTTCTACGGCGAACTTCAAGATTCTTCTCCCGCTCTCACTCGACCTCAGGCTGTCCTTCTCCTTCCGGACCTGGTTATAGAGCTCCATGATGGAGCTTATGGCCGTGTTCAGATGAAATCTTTTCTCGATATCCTCACCCACCTTCCTGATGGTCTGGTGCGCCTTCTTCAGGAGGGCCTGGCCTTCCTCCGCCGATCCGGAAGGCCGGTCTCCCATCGCCGGGGCTGCCCCGGCGAACAAATCCCCGCTTTCCTCGACCAGCGCCCAGACACGGTTCAGAAAACGAAAACATCCCTCTATCCCCTCCTCGGCCCAGGCGAACTCCTTCTCGGGAGGAGAAGCGAAAAGAATGAACAGTCTGAGGGCGTCGGCCCCGTATTCTTTGATCATGTCGTCGGGGTCAACGACATTCCCCCGGGATTTGGACATGGCCGAGCCGTCTTTTGTGACCATTCCCTGGGCTAGATAGTGCGGGAAAGGCTCATCAATAGACGTATAACCCAAATCCCTGAAAACCTTGGTAAAAAACCGGGAATAGATAAGATGGAGGATGGCGTGCTCCACGCCGCCGATGTATAGGTCGACAGGAAGCCAGTAAGCGGCAATTTTTGGGTCAAACGGGGCAGTTTTTTCATGGGGCGAGGTATAGCGGAAAAAGTACCAGGAGGAATCAAAAAAAGTATCCATGGTGTCCGTCTCGCGCCTGGCTTTCCCTCGGCATTTCGGACAAGTTGTATTCATAAACCCGGACACCTTCTCTAAAGGAGACCCTTCCTCACCGGTAAATTTGACATCATGGGGGAGCTCTACGGGCAGGTCTTCGTAAGGGACACCCACGATCCCGCACTTCTCGCAGTAAATCACAGGAATCGGAGTACCCCAATATCTTTGTCTGGAGATTCCCCAGTCCCGAAGACGGTAAATCGTGCTCTTGCGGCCGAAACCGCGGTTGAGGGCGTATTCGGCCATCTTTTCCATAGCCTCGCAAGATTTCAACCCCGAAAAAGAACCGGATTGGACAAGGATTCCGTAATCTTCAAAGGCTTTATCCAACGGACTATCAGGGGCGGGTTTCTCTTCCGGAGCGATGACGACTCTGATGGGAAGGTTATATTTTTTGGCGAACTCAAAGTCCCTTTGGTCGTGCGCGGGAACAGCCATGATGGCGCCGGTCCCATAATCCATCAGCACATAATTAGCCAGCCAGATTGGTATCTTCTCTCCGGAAAAAGGGTTCAAAGCTCTCTTTCCCGTATCCACGCCCTCCTTGTCCTGCTCTCCTTCCCTGTTTTTCTTCCTGACTTCCCGGACGCTCCCGGCAATCCAATCACGCAGCTTTTCGTTCTCCGGGGAATCGGCGATAAGTTCCTGGCTGAGCGGATGTTCAGGCGAAACGAGCAAGAACGTGGCGCCGAAGATTGTATCCATTCTTGTGGTGAAAACATCGATGGACCGGGCTGAGTTTTCCAGAGGAAAAGAGATAAGAGCTCCCTCGCTCTCACCGATCCAGTTTTTCTGCATCAGGAGGACGTGCTCCGGCCATTTTCCTAGCGCGCTGTGTCCCTCCAGAAGCTCCCGGGCGTAGGCTGTAATCTTTAAAAACCAGTGGTCCATCTCTTTTTGCTCGACGGCAGAATCGCACCGCCAACACTGTCCTCCGGCCGCCTGCTCGTTCGCCAGAACGGTCCGGCACTGCCGGCACCAGTTCACCCAGCTTTTTTTGCGAAAGGCCAGCCCTCGTTCAAACATTTTCAGGAAGATCCACTGATTCCACTTGTAATACTCGGGCAGGCAGGTGTTGATCTCCCTCGACCAATCATAGCTGTACCCCAGCCGCATCAACTGGCTTTTCATGTGGGCAATATTGTCCAGGGTCCATTTCTGGGGATGGATGACGTGCCGGATGGCAGCATTTTCAGCCGGCATTCCGAGGGCATCCCAACCGATGGGATGGATGACGTTGAACCCTTTCATGAACTTGAAACGCGAGATCACGTCGCCGATGGAATAATTCCTGACGTGTCCCATGTGGATGTATCCCGAGGGGTAAGGATACATCTCCAGGCAATAATATTTTGTCTTCTTGGGGTCGTGGGCCGCCTGGAAGACATCTTTCTCTTCCCAGATTCTCTGCCACTTTCCCTCGACCTCTCGGAACGGATAGCTTTTTTTCATCCCTCGCTTTTCTTGTCGCTTAAGTTTTTGATTATTATCAATTTTCTTAGAGCTAACGATAAATATTAGATGCAACCCTCCTAAAAAGTCAACCCTATCTGCAATAACTGAAACCGTTACGGACAAAAACAATTTGATTTCCATCCTTTTTCCCCGGGGCTTATGTGCGGAGACACTTCCAAAGACTCTGATCTCACAATATTAACCCCTCCTACCTCCCCTGAGCAATCAGGGTAGGCTGAAGAGGTCAGTGTCTCCGCAATGGTCGGTGGGCGGGTCTTTAGCAAGGACGGAAGGGGACGCGCCGTGACAGGACCCACGCTGAGCAAAAAGAAATTCGCGGGCCTTCGAGCCCACACCCCGAGCCCCTCCCTTGATTTTTTGAAGGAATTGGAATAAAACCCGATTCAATGGCCATCCTTGAAGTCGAGAACCTGCGGGCGGGCTACGGCAACGGCGCCGTCATACAGGATATCAGCTTCTCTCTCGAGAAAGGCGAGCTTGTCTCGATTCTTGGTCCCAACGGCTCCGGGAAAAGTACTCTCATCAAGGCTCTCCAGGGTCTTCTCAAGGACGTCTCAGGGGAGGTCAAGATAGCCGACGCAGACCTCTTTCGGATGAAACGGCGCGATATCGCCCAAAAAATTGCCTTTGTCCCCCAAATTTTCGACTCCACGTTCGAATTCAGCGTTATGGAAATTGTCTCCATGGGCCGGTACATCCATCAGGGCAGGCTGGCCGGGCTTTCTTCTTCCGATAAGCGCATCATCGAGGAAGTCCTGGACATGGTCGAAGTGGGGCATCTCAAAGACAAGAAGATCGCTCATCTGAGCGGAGGAGAGCGCCAGAGGGCCTTGATCGCCAGAGCCCTCGCCCAGGATACTCCGCTTCTTTTCCTGGATGAACCCAGTTCTCACCTGGACATCAACTATGGCGTCGAAATCTTCCAGATTTTGGAAAGGCTCCAGAAAGAGAGAGAAAAAACGATCCTCTCGACCGAGCACAATATCAATCTGGTCATTCCCTTCTCTCAACAAATCATTTTCCTCAAAGGCGGAAAAATCCAGTCTCAAGGGGCGCCCGAGGTCCTCATCACCAAGGAGAACATCAAGCAAGTTTTTCAGGCCGACGTCGAGATAAGAGAGAACCTCGCCTCGAAGCTCCCTGAGATTTCTCTCATTCCCAGACAGCCGAAAAAAAAATAGGCCGAAGAATGCAGCCCGCTTATCTTATCCTTGCTTTGGCCATGGCCATCGGCCCCGCCCAGGAAAAAGGAAACGTCATATATGACGACCTCAACTTTCCCTTTCTGCTGGCTTCTCCGCCCCGGAGAATCATATCTTTGGCGCCGAACATCACCGAGATCCTTTTTGCTCTCGGACTTGGAGATAAAGTCGTCGGAGACACCCGCTATTGCGATTATCCTCCCCAGGCTGCAGAAAAGGCAAAAGTCGGAGGAATGGTTGACCCCAATATTGAAAAAATCCAGGCCCTTCACCCGGACTTGATTATCGCTTTTCGCGGCAATCCGCTCAGGATCCTGACCAAGCTCAAGAATCTCCATTTCCCCGTCTTCGTCCTGGATACGGGAAAATCTCTCGCAGGCCTTTTTCTGACCATCCAGAAGATTGGTCGGGTCACCCAGGAGGAAAAGCTGGCCGACCATCTCCTCGACACCCTCAGGAAAAAATACAAGGACATCGAACAGTCTCTCGGCGATGTCGACTTCGAGCCCAAAGTCTTCCTTTTGCTTCACGGCCAGGGCCTCTGGACGTGCGGCCAGGAGAGTTTTCTCAATGATCTATTAGGTCAGGCCAAAGGAATCAATATCGCCGGCCGGATTCCAAGAAAATGGCTGCAACTCAGCCGCGAACAGTTCATCCACGAAAATCCCGACGTGATTATTATCATGGCCAAGGATAAGGCCCGTTTTCTCGAGGCCAAAGACAGACTTCTGGCAGATTCCCGTCTGCAAAAAGTCAGGGCTATTGAAAAAAACGAAATTCACTTTCTGGACGAAAACACAGCCAGCCGGTTCGGGCCAAGGCTTCTGGATGCTCTCCTTGAAGTGGCCCGTATTCTCCATCCCCAGCGCATCAAGACAGAAGAATGAATATCAGGAAAAAGAGAATCCTCTTTTCTCTTGCCCTCCTCTTTCTCCTGGCCGTATTTTTTGGGCTTTCGCTCATAATCGGCGCTGTCCCGACGCATCCTCGAGACTTCTGGAATTTTCTCTTTCACCACGACGAGACCTACCGGACTATCTTCCTCGATCTCCGCCTTTGCCGGGCTCTGCTCGCCTTCCTCGTCGGAGCAAGCTTGTCTCTTGCCGGAGCCATCCTCCAGGGCTATTTCCAAAACCCCATGGCCGACCCTTTTGTTGTCGGCGTCTCCTCCGGCGCCTCCTTTGGCGCCGTTCTCTGCATGTTCTTGGGCCTTGAAGCTGCGGTTTTCGGTTTTTCCGTCCAGAGCCTCTTCGCCTTCGGGTCGGGGTTTGGCCTCGTTTCTTTAGTGTATCTTCTTTCGCAGAAAAAGGCGGTGATCAAGGTCGAAACTCTTCTCCTGACCGGGGTCGCCGCCGGCGCCATGGCCTCTTCCCTGACCTCTTTTCTTCTCTTCTTAAGGTCCGATTCCTTTGAACAGGCCGTCTTCTGGCTGCTGGGGAGCTTCACTGCGGCCGATTGGCCTCAAGTCCTCGCCGTCGCTCCCTATTTTTTCCTTTGTCTCGTCTCGGCTCAATGGCTGGCCAAAGACATGAATCTCCTCGTCCTGGGAGATGAAGCGGCAGAATCCCTGGGAAGCCCGGTCAATTGGGTGCGAAAAGTATTTCTGGTCATTTCCACTCTCCTTGCGGCTGTCTCAGTTTCAGTGAGCGGGATCATCGGGTTTGTCGGGCTCATCGTTCCTCACTGGGTCAGGATTCTTGTCGGTCCCGATCACCGGTATCTCTTTCTCCTCTCCTCGCTCACCGGAGGCGTTTTTCTTGTCTCCTGCGACCTCCTGGCGCGCGTCCTCCTCGCGCCCACAGAGCTTCCTATCGGTATTATCACCGCAGCCGTCGGCGCTCCTTTTTTTATCTATCTTCTATATCAAAGACGATAGGCCAGCTCGGGGTATGGGCTCAAAGGCCCTTGCCTTGCGCTCCCGGAAGTGGAAGTGCTACAATCCGTTCATCCTATGGTGTATTTTTTTATCAAAGATTTCCGCCACAATTACAGATTCTTTTCTTCCGAGCCGGAAAGGGATTTCGCAATCAAGATTTCCCACACCAAAGAAATGTGGCAACTCGCCCAAAAAAAACTTCTGCTCCTTCCACAAAGGATCCTCAGTCAAGAGCAGGCTTTCATTATAGCCCGGAAGGTCACTAAAGATACAATTCAAGTCTGCCATTCAGGCTGTCAACCCGAGAAACGAATCAGGACAAAATTCTCTTTTTTTATCCAGAAACAGCGGTCCAAGCACATCCTTTTGCTCATCGGCGAAACATTCCTCCTTCCCATCAGCGGCCTGGCCGCGCTTCTGCCCGGCCCGAACGTTTTTTTTGCCGCCCTGGCGCTGGTGATGATTACGCACTGGCGGGCCTTGAGGGGGCTCAACCATCTCGCCCGTAAGAAACACGAATTTCTCACCGCGCCCCTTTTTTCAGAATGGGAAGAAGCGGTAGCCTTATCTCAGGAGAACCGTTACGCCGAGATTTTGCAAAAAATCGAAACGGAACATAATCTACCCCAGCTGCAGAAGATCCTAGGCAAATAGAAGCCCACCGGAAGCATCTCCATTTCCATGATGATCATGGAGCCCTTCGACGTCACTCGAGAGCTTGGTGAAGGGATGAAGCGACCATCGAGAGATTTAGCCTGGAAATTTTGGCTTTTGAGGGAAGCCCACAATGAGGCCGGCGAGTATGTTCTGAGCTAAAACGGAATTAGGGGTGAGGTCACAGTAGGCAAAGAACAGAGTGAAAAGGGCTTGGTCGGGCGCGCGAGTTACGCAGCCGCCGAGAAAGCCAAAATTTTCAACGGGGACACTTTAAAGGACTCTTATTTTGGAAATATTAATCCCTCCTACCTCCCTTGACCAATCAAGGGAGGCCTGAACAAGGTAAGTGTCTCCGCAAAGGTCGGAAGGGAGCGAATCCCTTGACCAAGCTCGAAAGACAATCACAGGAATAGAGATGCATACTAGCCCACCAATAAATTGACAAAACCCCGATTTTGTTTTATTTTTAGGGCAACATGGCGCTGACACTCAACCAACTGCTGTTTATTATCCTCACTTTTGCGGCTGTTGTGGCGGTTGTTTTTCTGGTCATGTTACTGGCCCAGCTCCGCCGGGCGGCCGCTGAAGCTGAAAAGACCCTGGCCGAGACGAGAAAACTGGTCGAGAATCTCAATGAACTCGACAAAGTCGTCAAGGAAAAGATGGACGATATGGGCCAGATCATGGATGCTTCAAAAAAAACCCTTCTTAATCTTTCTGAAGCTTCCCTTTTCTTGACAACGCGAATTTTAAGCCCGGCGTCACGATATTGGCCTTTAATTTATCCTCTCTTCATGTTTTTCTTGAAGAGATTCAGATTCAGAAAAAGAAAGGAGAAGAAAAATGGGTGATAACAAAGGCTCGAGCGCTTTGGAGGTTGCCGTATCTTTCCTGATCGGAGCTGCGGCGGGCTATGTCCTCGGCATTCTCTTTGCTCCCTCCAGCGGCAAAGAGACAAGAGAAAAAATTAAAACTCAGGCCGCCAAGACAGGAGAAAAGGCCAAAGATAGCTATGAAAAAATAACCAAAGAGGCAGAAAAGGGAATCCAGGTCGTCAAAGAGAAAGCGCAGGAGGGGATCGAGACCATCAAAGAATTCATCGAAAAAAAGAAAGAAGAACTTGCTCAAAAGCCCCCTTTCGGACATCAGAAAGAATAATTTAAGGTCTAAATCCATCTCCAGTCAGGCTCCGAATTTTAGAAAAAAGGGAAAGGACCAGAATGAAGAAGACGATCATTACATCTATTCGGGCGAACGAGATTCTGGATTCTCGCGGCAATCCCACGGTGAGGACGCGTGTTCTCCTCCAGGGCGGAGCCGCGGGCGTCGCCTCTGTGCCCTCGGGTGCTTCCACGGGAACGCATGAGGCCCTGGAGCTTCGGGATGGCGACCCGGCCCGGTATCTCGGCAAAGGAGTCTTGAAAGCCGTCGCCAATGTCAACGAAGTCATCGCTCCAGCGGTGGTCGGGATGGATGCCCGCTGGCAAAAAGAAATCGACCGGCGCATGATCGAGATGGACGGGACGCCGGCGAAAAATAAACTGGGCGCCAACGCCATTCTTTCGGTCTCTATGGCTGCCGCTGACGCCGCCGCCCGAGCCCTAAAAACCCCCCTCTACGAATTTCTGGGGAAGAAGGATTCCTACGAGCTCCCTGTTCCGTTGATCAACATCCTCAACGGCGGCTCTCACGCCGATAATAACCTCAATATTCAGGAATTCATGATCGTCCCTGCAGGGAGCGGCTCCTTTTCAGAAGCCATTCGTAAGGCGGCCGAGGTTTTTCATCATCTCAAGAAAATTCTCAAGAAAAGGGGATATAGCACGGCTGTCGGAGACGAAGGAGGATTTGCCCCCAACCTAAAAGCGGATGAGGAAGCCCTTGAGCTCATCCTCGAGAGCATCCAGCAGGCCGGCTACCGACCCGGCCAAGATATCTCGCTAGCCCTTGACGTCGCTGCCTCTGAACTCTTCGAAGAAAAGGCTTATGTCTTCAAGAAGTCAGACGGCTCGAAAAAAAGTTCGGCCGAGATGATTGAATTTTATAAAAGCCTTGTCGGCAAATATCCGATCATTTGCATCGAAGACGGGCTGGCCGAAGACGACTGGGCCGGATGGAAAGCATTGACCAGAGAATTGGGGAAGAAAATCCAGCTCGTGGGGGACGATATTTTTGTCACGAATCTGGCGAGACTGAAGGAAGGGATTAAAAAGGGAATCGCCAATTCCATCCTCATCAAGCTCAACCAGATCGGAACTCTTACAGAAACGATAGAAACCGTCAAGTATGCGCAGCGCAGGGGCTATTCGACAGTGATTTCTCACCGCTCCGGAGAGACGGAGGATACGTTTATAGCCGATTTGAGCGTCGCTCTCAGCACAGGGCAGATCAAAACCGGATCTGTCAGCCGCAGCGAACGCGTGGCCAAATACAACCGGCTGCTGGAGATCCAGGAAGAGCTGAAGGCCAGGGGCTCCTACGCCGGCAAGCAGGTCTTTGCGCGCTACGTTTAGCCAGTCAAGGCCATGGCCCCAGGAAAAGAAAGAAAAGACAAATTCCTGACTTCCTCAGAAATCGATATCAAACCGGTTTACGATCCTTCGGACCTGGCTCATTTCGACCCCAAGAGAGGTTTGGGCACTCCCGGCACTTATCCTTTCACCCGCGGCATCTATCCCACCATGTATCGGGGAAAGCTCTGGACCATGCGGCAATATGCCGGATTCGGGACAGCGGAAGAATCCAATAAGCGCTACCGCTTCCTCCTTTCTCAAGGCCAAACGGGCTTGAGTGTCGCCTTCGACCTCCCGACCCAACTTGGACTCGACTCCGACCATCCTCAGGCCCAAGGCGAAGTGGGAAAAGTGGGTGTGGCCATTGATTCCATCCACGATATGGAGACTCTCTTCCAAGGAATTTCCCTGGACCGGGTCAGCGTCTCGATGACCATAAATTCTACCGCGGCCATCATCCTGGCCATGTATTTGGCTATAGCTGAGAAGAGACGGATCTCCTGGTCGAAGTTATCAGGGACCATTCAAAACGACCTGCTCAAAGAATATATAGCCCGGGGGACTTATATCTACCCTCCTGAGGCTTCCCTTAAGATCATCGCCCAGATTCTCTCCTTCTGCCAGAAAAATGTCCCTCGCTGGAACACGATGAGCATCAGCGGTTATCACATTAGAGAAGCAGGGGCCACAGCCGTGCAAGAACTGGCTTTCACATTCGCCGACGCCATCGCCTACATTGAGGTTGCCATCAAAGAAGGCCTGGATGTGGATTCTTTCGCGCCGCGGCTCTCTTTTTTCTTGGCTTCCCACAATCAATTTCTTGAAGAGATCGCCAAATTCCGGGCCGCCCGCCGCATCTGGGCCAAATTAATGAGGGAAAGATTCAAGGCTAAAAAACCCGCCTCCTGGGCCTTCCGCTTTCATACTCAGACGAGCGGCGTTACCCTCACGGCCCAGGAGCCGGAGAACAACGTCATCCGCGTTACACTGCAGGCGTTGGCCGCAGTCCTCGGCGGGACGCAGTCGCTGCACACCAATTCCAGGGATGAAGCGCTGGCTCTGCCCAGCGAAGAGTCCGTCAGGATTGCTCTCCGCACCCAGCAAATCATCGCCCACGAGAGCGGCGTCGCTGATACCGTCGACCCCCTGGGTGGCTCTTATTTCCTGGAAACGCTGACCAACCAGATTGAGGTCAAAGTCCGGGAGTACATCCAGAAGATCGAAGATATGGGCGGGATGTTCAAGGCCATCGAGGCCGGGTACGTCCAGAAAGAGATACAGGAAAGCGCCTTTAAATATCAAAAAAAAGTGGAAACAAAAGAGCAGATTGTCGTCGGGCTCAACGACTATGTCACAGGAGAGGAGAAGATTCACTTCCGCCTCTACTACCCGCCCAAAAGACTCGAGAAAGCCCAGAAAGAAAAGCTGCGGCATCTCAGAAAGAAAAGGTCGTCAGGAAAAGTCAAAGGAACCCTCGGAGCTCTCAAAAGGGCGGCCGAATCCGGCCAGAATCTCATGCCTCCGCTCATAGCGGCGGTGGAAGCGGAAGCTACATTAGGAGAGATCTCGGATGTCCTCAGAGAGGTCTATGGCATGTTCCAGAACACTATCGCGCTCTGACTCCGCCATTGTAGAAGCATCACTAGACTGGAGCCTGCACCGGGAAGCGCCGCGGCAGGGCCCATCTCATAAATCTTAAAATAAGGGAGCGAAATGAGATACAGTCGGCGATTCCGCCGTCCTTGACTTTGATTCAGCGGCTCTCTAAGATAAAGCAACGCTATGCCCTTCCCCTTCCTTTATCTCGCCGTTTCCCTGGCCTCAGGCATTCTTTTTTCTTCCCTTCTTTCGGTCCCATTCTTCATCTGTATCTCGGGGCTTGTGGGCTCTCTGAGCTTTGCTTGGCTGGCTTTCTTTCTGAAGAAGAACAGGTCCGCCTTTGCTCTTTGCCTCAGCGCTGTTTTTTTTCTCGGCTTAGGCCTTTATTCCCGGGAGAATAAGAATTACGAGCAGAATCCCGTCAAGGCGTTCGACTTTAACGGCTACGCCGATTTCTATGGCCGGTTGTATAAATCTCCTTCCTGCGGTGTAGGGAGAACCTATCTCTTCATCAAAGTCGAAAAAATCGGCTATCTGAATAAAGAAAAAAAAGCCTCAGGAAACTTGAGGGTCTCGGTTCTTCATCCTGCCCAATACCCGTCGCCTTTGAAGCTTAAAGTCGGTGATAGGATCAAGGTTTCTGCCCAGGTTTTGCCCGCCCGTGACTTCCGCAATTTCGGTGAGCCGCGGCTGGCCAACCTCCGCAAGAATCAAAAAATTCATAATCACGCCGTCACCAAAAGCCCTCTCCTCCTGGAGCTTCAGGAAAAAAAGGCGTCCTTCTTTATCTTCCGCTTAATCTCTTCCATCCGGCAAAAACTGGTTCAAAAAATCGAGGCTTATTTCTCTTCTAATGATCGAACAGCCCTTTCCCGGCAAGGAGCTGTTCTCGAAGCCCTGCTCCTTGGCGAAAGAGGCAGGCTCGACCAAACCATAACCCTCGCTCTCCAGAAATCCGGCCTCTTCCATCTGATCGCCATCTCCGGAGCTCATATCGCCATCATTTCCTATCTCCTCTTTAGAATACTCAAGCTTTTTCGCACGCCCAAGCGTCATTCCTATGTCCTATTGATCTTTCTCCTTCTCTTTTATGCTCTGCTGGTGGAGGGCCGGGCCTCGGTCTTTCGCGCTGCCATCATGAGCCTGGTCTATCTTGTCGGCAAGCTTCTCTGGAAAAATACCCGCCTCCTCAATACGATTTCTTTTAGCGCTTTCTTCCTCCTCTTGGTAAACCCTTTCTATCTTTTCGATATGGGGTTCGAGCTCACGTTCGCCGCCACCCTCTCCATCATTGTCTTTTTCCCCCGAGTCCAAAAATTTTTGCCCCGTCTTCCTCTGAAGATAAGCGAGCTCTTCACCTTATCCCTGACGGCTCAGTTGGGTGTTTTGCCGTTGCTGGCCAGCTCTTTTAACCGCGTTGCGTTTTCCTCTCTCTTGCTTAACTTGGCGGCGATACCTTTGACCGGCGTGATTATGGCGCTCGGATTTGCCTTTTTAGGCTTCTCCCTCGCGAGCGCATTTCTCAGCCAAGCCTTGGCTCAGGCTCTCAAGTTCCTGATAAACCTCTTTCTCTGGACGGCCCATCTCTTTGACCCTATTCCTTTCTTGTCTTATCGAATCCCCACGCCTCCTCTGCCGGTCATTCTGGGATATTTCCTCTTCCTTTTTCTTCTGCTTCTCCGCCCCAAGGTCAAAGGACAAAAGCTCTTGACCTTCGCCGTCTTCGGTATCTTCCTTGCTCTCCTTATCTCTTATCCCTTTCCTCCCCGTTCCTCCCGGACCCTCAAGCTGACTTTCCTTGATGTCGGACAGGGAGATTCTATTCTGGTCGAGTTCCCGGGCCGAAAGAAGATGCTCGTGGACGGCGGCGGGGTCCCCGACGACACCTTCGATATCGGCGAGAATGTCGTCTCTCGCTTCCTCTGGAGCAAAGGAATCAAAAAAATCGATTATCTGGTCTTGACTCACGCTCATCCCGACCACATGAACGGGCTCAAAAGTGTGGCCAGGAATTTTAGAATCGGCCAGTATTGGGAAGCCTTCAGCCCTCCCCAAAGCCCTTCCTACGAGGAGCTCATGAGCAATCTCAAGCCTTCCGCCATCAAAAAAAGGGTCTTTCGGGGCTTCAGACAGCAAGAAGGAGGTGTCGAGATTGATGCCATCCATCCGGAGGAGGAATCGCCGTTAGTCCGTGAGACTTCAAACGACCAATCCCTTGTGCTCCGTCTATCTAAAGGAGAAACCGCATTCCTTTTAGCCGCTGACATCGGAGTAGAGGCAGAGGGCGAAATCCTCGAAGAAAGCCTCAACATCCAATCCCAAGTTTTGAAATCTCCCCATCACGGCAGCAAATCATCGAGCTCGAAGGAGTTTCTTGAGCAAGTCCGGCCCCGGATCGTGGTCGTGACGGTAGGACGGGGAAACCTCTACGGCGTCCCTAATCAGGAAATCCTGGACCGGTACGAAAATGCGGGCGCGCGCGTCCTGCGGACTGATGAGGAAGGAGCGGTTGAAATCGCAGCCAGCGGCAAAGACATCACCATTCGGACTTCCCGCCGGGGTTCTTTCCCTCATTGACACCGAAGATTTCATACGCTACCATAAGTTCGAGATGCGGGCCAAAAAAATCTTTGTTTTCGTTCTTTTACCTCTTCTCCTCGGCTCTCTTCTTTATTCACAAACCTTGGCCGAAATAGCCCAGAAAGAAAGAGAAAGAAGAGAGAGCCTCAAAGGGAAAAAGGCTAAAGTTATCACCAACGCCGACCTGGTCAAGATGAAAAAAAAGCCGGCCCTGGAAATCTCGACACCGCCGGCACCCCCGGAGGCTGCGGAGGAGGCCAAAACAGCAAAAGTACTCTCCCTTCCTCCTCGAGGAGCGCCGGAGCAGCCTGCGCCCGCGGAGGCGATTCCAGAAGACAAGTCCCAAGCCGCACTTGAAAGTTTGCAGCAGAGATGGGAAAAGGCCAAAGAGTATGTGGAACTCCTGACTCTGAAGATGAGCGCTCTCTGGCAGGCCTATAACGGCCTCGATGCGACGACCCCCAAAGAGGCCCTCCAGCAGTCCATCAGCGAAACCTTCATCAAGCTGGAAAACGCTCAGGAAGAAGAAGCCAAGGCCCGGCACGAACTCGAAAAATTTCTCGCGCAGGCCAAAAAAGAATTTACTCCCTCTATCTGGATCAGATAGAGAGAAACGTCTTAAGTCTCAGCGAAAATAAATAAACGAAATCTCCATCCCGAGTTCCCGCTCATCCTTGGATTGCGGGTATATTTTCGCCGGGACGAAGGTCTGGTTAGTGGTGACTACGAGATAAAATTCATCCTTGTCCCCGAGCATCTCTTTCTTGATGGTATAGCTTTTCTCGAAAACGGTCGCGCTCGGGACAAACTCGTCCAGAGTCAAATCGTTGATCTTGAAGATGACTTTTTGATCGGGCAAGTTCTCCTTGTTGACGGCTCCTCTGATAACCAAAAGAGCATCCCGGTGAGGATTATCGATGACGCATCTCGCCTCGCGGGATGTCCAGCGCCACTGTTTGAGGGTCGCGCCCGGGTCAACTTCCTGGTCATACCAGCCGGATTCATAGATAGTTTCCGGCACATCCGGAGGAGGCGGGACGATTTTCAGCTTTTTGATGAGAATTTCACGCTTGGATTCGCCGCTCCGGTCATAGGGATTGTAGAACCCGACGACCATTTTCAGCGTTTCCTCTCCCTTAAATTCCGGGTCAAACTCATCGATGAACGAAGGAATGTAGATCCGCCGCTGGTAAGTATATTCCTGGCCCGGTTTCCATTGGGATGTCGGGACTGAGGGAACATGGTCATCTTGAAAAAGCAAGTTATTCCCATGCCAAAAATGCACAAAAACCGTGTAATCCCTGCCGACCTTCGTGAAATCAGTTGTCGTCTTCCAGTGGTACTGGACATCCGTGATCAGATTATCTGTCAGGGTCTTTTCCGAAAATTCTGCAGAAAGGTCTACGCCCTTGACCTGGGCTTTTTTTTGGCAGGAAAGAGAAACAAAAACGAACAGGCCGACCAGCACCAGCAAAACTTTCTGTTTCATCATTCTCCTCCTCACCTAAAGGTCAATTTATTATAAAAAATTCAAGGAAGCAAGTAAAGGCAAATAGAGCGTCTTTTTGGAACATTATGCTTTTCCCTACGGACCTAAAAGGCGGGATATCGTTCTCGTCCATCGATTTGTTCAGGCGCCTTGCGGCGGTTGCAAGAGAGAATCGAATGATGTATAGTCCGAGAGAGATGAAGCTTCTGCTTTTGGCCTTCTCTCTCCTCTCCAGATCCGGCTCTCAGGCCAAAAACCTCCTCTACGACCTTGGCATCTTCAAGCCCAAGGCTGCTCCTTTCCCTGTGATCAGCGTTGGCAATATCGCTTTGGGAGGAACAGAAAAGACTCCCTTGGTCATGGAGCTTATGGCCTGGCTCCTCGAAAAGGGCCGGCGTCCCGCCCTTGTCTCCCGCGGCTACAAAGGCCGGTGGGAAAAGAAGGGAGGCGTTCTCTCCGACGGCAAGGACATTCTGGGAACATGGGAGGAAGGGGGAGACGAGCCCTTCCTGGTGGCGCGGAGGCTTCCCCGAGTCGGAGTATTTGTAGGGAAGAATCGCTTATCTTCCTGCCTCAAAGCCTGGGAGGCCGGGTTCGACATTGGCGTCCTGGACGATGCATTTCAGCACCGCCGCCTCCGCCGAGACCTGGATATCGTCCTTTATTCCCCTGAGGAAAAAATCGCGCTCCGGGAACCCTTCTCGGGTTTAAGAAGAGCCGATATTCTGCTGCTTAAAAAAGACCCCGCGTTTTTAGAAGAAAGAGAAAAAATTTCGCGCCGTTTTCCAAAGCCTTTATTTGCTTATTCGGTCATAAGCAAAGGCTTTTATTCTGTCTGGAGCCAGGAGGCTGTGCCTGACGAGCGCCTGGCTCAAAAGAGAGTGCTCGCGTTCTGCGGGATCGCCCGTCCGCAAAGGTTTATTGCTCAAGTCAAGGAGGCGGGTCTCGAAGTTGTTTCTTCTCTAAGCTTTCCCGACCACTATTTCTACCCTCGGCCGTCGTTGGAAAAAATCATCCGCACCTCGAGGGAGGCCGGCGCCGAAGCCGTTGTCACCACAGAGAAGGACAGCGTGAAAATTTCCACCCAACAAAGCCTCTTTGAGCATGTCTCCGTTTTTTACCTCAGGATCGGGCTGCGGATCGAGCCGGGGTTCTACGAGAAAATAAGCTCACTCCTGGAAAAGGCGGCCCAGCCTTAATGTCTATAAAATCTATAAATATTATAGATATAATAGTATTCAGCCTTTTCCGTTTCCTCCGCGCTCTCTTTTACCTCGTGCCGCGAAGGCTCTGTCTCGGCGCGGGAGCCGCCTTGGGAGGTCTGCTCTTTTACCTGGATAGAAGACACCGCCGGCTGGCTTTATCCAATCTTGATAAGGCCTTCGGCCGGGAGCTCTCGCCGGCCGAGCGCCGCCGCATCGCCCGAAACTCTTTTAAGAATTTTGGCCGGGTGGTCGCCGACATTCTCAAATGGACTCAGTTGAGAGAACCCGAGAAGGAAAAGCTTTTGACGATCGAAGGAGAGGAATACATTCGGCGGGCTCTCGAGGAAGGAAAAGGCGTTCTCCTTTTCTCGGCTCATTTGGGGAACTGGGAGGTCGCCGCCTTGGCCATCTCCAAAATTGGCCGGCTCAGCGTCGTCGCCCGGCCTCTGGATAATCGGCTCGTGGAAAAGGAGCTGGCCCGATTCCGGGAGAGTCTGGGAACCAGAGTTATCTCCAAATTTCAGGCCGCTAAGCCGATTCTTCAGTCCCTGCGGCAGAACGAGATCGTGGCCATCCTTATCGACCAGAACGTGCTGCGCAGCCAAGCCGTCTTTGTGGATTTCTTCGGCTTCTCTGCTGCGACAACTCCCAGCCTGGCCTCTTTTTATCTCCGCACCCGCGCCCCTCTCATCCCCGTCTTCTGCTATCCGACTCCTTCCTTATCTTATCTGGTAAAGGTGGGCCAACCTCTCGAAATAGAACTTACCGGTGAGGCCAGCCAGGATATGTTGAAAATCACCCAGTGTTCGACTAAGATTATTGAGGCCGAGATTCGGGATCACCCCAGCTCTTGGTTCTGGTTCCATAACCGCTGGAAGACCCGGCCGGAAGGCGAAGCGGCTGCGGGAGAATCAGCCGCTGGAGAGAAAGATGAGTGAAGAAAAGGTCGTGAGAGAAAAGCGCGCTTCGGACGAGCTCAGGCCCGTCAAGATACAGACGGACTACCTTGATTATGCCGACGGATCAGCCTTTATCGAAATCGGGAAGACCCGGGTCGTGGCCGCGGCGACGATCGAGGACAAAGCACCTCCTTTTCTCAAGGGTAGGGGGACGGGTTGGGTTACTGCCGAGTATTCTATGCTTCCCCGATCGACCGAAAAAAGAAATATCAGGGAAAGGACCCAGGGCCGGGTCTCGGGCCGAACCCAGGAAATTCAGCGCCTCATCGGCCGGTCGCTGCGGGCCGTTACCGACCTCGCGGTTCTGGGTGAACGGACGGTCATCCTCGACTGCGATGTCATCCAGGCTGACGGCGGGACCCGAGTGGCCTCAGTGACTGCGGGCTGTGTGGCCCTGGCTCTGGCCTTGAAAAAATTGTTAGATGAAAAAGTTATCGATCAAATGCCCCTCAAGCACCTCGTCGCCGGAGTCAGCGTCGGCATCGTCGGCGGCCGGGTTCTCCTTGACCTTGATTACGACGAAGATTCTCAAGCTGAGATCGACATGACTGTCGTGGAAACCGATAGAGGCCAGCTCGTGGAAGTCCAGGCGACAGCGGAGAAAGAGCCTTATTCAAGGAAGGAGCTGATGGACCTTCTGCGCCTGGCCGACCAGGGCATCAAAGAGCTTATCCAAACCCAGAAAGCGGCCCTCAAGAGGAAAAGCCTATTGTTCATGGCTTATGGGTAAAAGGAGAGAGGAATGAAGAGAATTCTTATCACCGGAGGAGCTGGTTTTCTCGGAAGCCACCTCTGTGAACACCTTCTTGAGCATGGTGAAGATGTGGTTTGCATCGACAATTTCTTCTCCGGCAGCAAGGATAACATCCGCCATCTTTTCTATCATCCGTATTTCGAATTGATCCGCCACGATGTCATCCATCCGCTCTTCATTGAGGTGGACCAGATCTATCATCTGGCCTGCCCGGCTTCTCCGATTCACTACCAGCATAACCCTATCAAAACCGTCAAGACCAACGTCATGGGCACCATCAACATGCTCGGCCTGGCCAAGAGAATCAAGGCCAGAATCCTGCTGGCTTCCTCATCGGAAGTTTACGGCGATGCCAAGGTTCACCCTCAAAAGGAGGATTACTGGGGTAACGTCAACCCCATCGGCGTGCGCAGCTGCTATGATGAGGGGAAGAGAGTGGCCGAAACCCTGATGATGGACTACTCCCGGCAAAATCGTGTCGATATCAAGATTGCCCGGATCTTCAATACCTACGGCCCGCGCATGGCCATCAATGACGGCCGGGTTATCAGCAATTTCATTGTTCAAGCCCTCAAGGGAGAGGACCTCACCGTCTACGGGGACGGAAAACAGACCCGTTCCTTCTGCTATGTGTCCGACCTCATCGCCGCCCTGGTCAAGATGATGAACGCCGAGAATCTCGAAGGACCGGTCAATATAGGAAACCCCGCAGAATTTACCGTCTTGGACCTGGCCAAAAAGATTGTTAAGCTCACCGGCAGTCCGTCAAAAATTGTCTTCTACCCTCTGCCCTCGGATGATCCGGTCCGCCGCTGTCCTGACATCTCCCTGGCCAGGGACAAACTCGCCTGGGAGCCGCGCATCGGACTGGAAGAGGGGCTGCCCAAGACGATTGAGTATTTCCGGGAGAAGCTATGAAACTCTCCGTTGTCATCCCGGTCTTCAACGAGAGAAAGACCATAGAGGAGATTCTTCGGCGCGTCCAGGCTGTGAATGTGGGCCTGGAAAAAGAAATCATCATTGTCGATGATAGCTCCACCGACGGGACCCGCGAGATTCTTCGGGCGCTAAACTCTCCTCAGGTCAAGATTCTTTTCCACGAAAAAAATATGGGCAAGGGCGCGGCTCTGCAGACCGGATTTGCCCAAGCCGAAGGCGACATTGTCCTTGTCCAAGATGCCGATCTGGAGTATGACCCGAGGGAGTATCCCAAGCTCCTCGAGCCCATCTTGGACGGCAGAGCTGACGTGGTTTATGGAAGCCGCTTTCTCGGCGGGCCTCACCGGGTTCTTTTTTTCTGGCACTATCTCGGGAACAGGATACTGACCACTTTCTCCAACGTGCTCTCCAACCTGAACCTGACCGATATGGAGACCTGTCACAAAGTTTTTAAAAAAGAGATGCTGCGACAAATCAGGCTCAAATCGCGCCGGTTCGGGTTTGAACCGGAGATTACGGTGAAACTGGCCAAATTGAAATGCCGCATCTACGAAGTCCCCATCTCCTACTCGGGAAGACTTTATGAGGAGGGGAAGAAAATCGGCTGGAAAGACGGCGTCGCCGCCCTCTTCCACCTCATCCGCTTCAGGTTCTTCAATTAGTTAAAAACCCTTGGGGTCAAACCTACACAATTGACAAATTAGCCTCATCTAAAGAGCCAAAGAAAAAAAGTGTCAATTGTGTAGGTTTGACCCCGCTACTTGATTTTGGGGCGTTTATCTTCGCCGGGAAGGAGGAACCTCAATTTGGAAGATTCGGCAAAAACGACGAGCTCTCCCTGAAGTTTACCCATAGCTTTCAGTTTGAAGATAGTGGCTTTATGTCCATTCAGATAAAATTAGGACAAACCAGTCCTCCCTTATATTCGGAGTTTAAGTCCCTCGCCTCTACCTATTCCGTCACCCCGGCGCCTTCGCAACCGATACCCTGCTTCTGCAAGATTCCCAGAGGCCATGTCAGCGTTCGATGTTTTTGGGACTCAGGCCTTCCTTCAGGGCTTTCTGTAATGCTTTTTCCTAGGAGAGCTTTTCTGATAAAGGTAGCCGGCCATGGCCCGCCGCAGTGTCTCGGCCGCAAGCTGGGCGCAGTGAACATTGGATTCAGGAAGTCCTCTTAAAATTCTCAGTATCTCGGCGGCGCTCACAGATCCCAACGCCTCGGTGAAGGATTTATTGATGGCTAGCACTGTGGCGACGCTGCCGCAGACAATCGTCGTTCCACAGCCATCGGTCTGAAATCCGCATTCAATGATTTTTCCATCTTTCATTTTTAGGAACATCTCCATGGTGTCCCCGCACGGTCCTGTCACTTTAGCATATCCATCCGGATTTTCGATCTTTCTGAAGTTCCTGGGGTTTTGCCAGTGATCGATAACTGTTTCAGAATACTGTTTTCTGATTTGTTCCATGATTTGAGCCTGGAGGTCGCGGGCGAACTTTTCAACATCCTTATCTTTTTCCATATCTGCCCTCGTTATTTTTAAAAATATTCTTCCAAAAATATGTCCACTTTGTATTTCTCCTCTGAAAATAATCAAAAACATCCTGCATTTTTTGTGAAAGTCTTTTCATTTTCATCTGCGGGAGGCCTCCTTTGAAAATAAAGTTAAAAGCTCCTGCCACATCTTTATAATCTCTCGGGTAACTGAATTTTCGGAAAACTCGGTAAGCGGCAGTCCTTGAGCCAAAGATCGTGGGACAACCTCGCCGAAAGGAATTTTCCCCACAACGGGGACAGAATTTTTATGACACCAATCTTCGATTTGACGAGATAGTCTGAAGTTAAGGTCGAATTTATTGATGCAGCAGACTGTTTTGGTCCTAAAATAAGCGGCCGTCTGGATCACCCGCTCCATATCGTGAATGCCAGAAAGGGTAGGTTCTGTAACCACCAGGGCCATGTCGGCTCCTGAAAGGGACGCAATAACAGGGCAGCCTATTCCCGGAGGACCGTCAATAATGATGAAGTCCAATCCGTTATTTTCCACAACCTCTCTGGCCTTTTTCCGGACTTCGGTCACCAGCTTTCCGGAATTTTCCTCTCCGATACCCAGCCGGGCATGGACAAAAGGGCCATATTTTGTCTTCGAGACATACCATTCTCCGGAAAGGTTGTCCTTCATGGAGATGGCACCCGTAGGACAGATGTACGAGCAAACTTGGCAGCCTTCGCAGGAAATAGAGTCAATCTTAATTTCTTCATTTTGTTTGGAGATGGCCATAAATCGGCAGACCGGCATACAGCTCCCGCAGAGATTGCATTTTTCAGGGTCGAGGACAGCCTTTTTCCCAGCCCGGAAGGGGTGAATCTCCTGAATGTCAGGATCAAGGAGCAGATGAAGATTGGAGGCGTCCACATCACAGTCGGCCATGACTTTGTTTTCGGCCAGCGTGGCAAAGCAAGCCGAAAGCACGGTTTTGCCGGTCCCGCCCTTGCCGCTGATGATAACCAGTTGTTTCATCCCGCAGTTTTTTCAATCCTCTCGAAAATCTCGAAAAATTTTTGACGGTAAGCAGGAATGGCTTCGACCACCGGTATCCCTTCCGAGTAAGCTACGGCGATTTTCCTGTCAAAAGGAATGGTCATGAGAATCGGAATATTCTCCTTCTGGCAGTAGGCTTCGACATCTCGGTCGCCGAAGCCTGCCCGATTGATGATGACGCCAATGGGAATTCTGAGTTGCCGCACGGTCTCCACAGTCAATCGGAGATCATGGAGCCCGAACGGAGTGGGCTCGGTCACCAGAAGGCAGAAATCGCTCCCTTTTGTCGCTTCAATCACCGGGCAAGACGTCCCGGGGGGAACGTCAATGATGACCGTTCGCTTTTTGTTTATGGTTTTTTTTACAGCTCTGATGAGCGGCGGAGACATGGGCTGACCGATATCGAGCTTTCCATGGATGAACTGGAGGTTACCCGCTGCGCCAGACTCCAGAACGCCGATTTTCTTTCCCACCTCTTTTATAGCCTTCTCGGGGCAGAGGAGACTGCACGCGCCACAGCCATGGCAGAGCTCGGAAAAAACAAGGACTGTATTCTTGATAACAGCGATAGCGTTGTAGGCGCAAACTTCCGCACATTTACCGCAGAACGTACATGTGGCTTCATCGACTTCTGGAACGGGGATAAAGACAGGAAGAGTCTTGCCGATGGATGGCTTGATAAAGAGATGAGCATTAGGCTCTTCGACATCGCAGTCCAGAAATTGCACGGAGCGTCTTCCCTCAAGAGAAAGGGCCAGGCTCACTGCGACGGTTGTTTTGCCGGTCCCTCCTTTACCACTGGCTACGGAGATAATCATTGAATTTGAATCCTTCTGCCCACCCCGACCTGAACAAAATCTTTCCCGTATTCCTCTTCGAATAATTTCCGTGCTTCATCGCCCGAGCAATGGCAGGGCCCCACCTTTTTTACTCCCGCCTCTCTGAAGTGGGCGATAATTTCTCTGATTTCCTTCTTAGGAAACCCCGCCAGATGAAAACCGCCCAAAG
>Ga0315280_10000095_pt1 | contig 159844 bp, 156 predicted proteins | sample YL17G06_40_MG_FD_203697 | JGI IMG/M metagenome (GOLD analysis project Ga0315280, IMG submission 203697) | Sediment microbial communities from Yellowstone Lake, YNP, Wyoming, USA - YL17G06_40 | ecosystem: Environmental > Aquatic > Freshwater > Lake > Sediment | place: USA: Wyoming | collected... | reverse complement strand
CATCCATTTGACTATCCGACCTTAACAGCAGTTCAACGAAAGCAGAGACTCAACATAATATTAACATTATTCGCCATTCCGAAATAATCTGCCAGCCGATGTATCCATTCCCTATGTATGTGCGTATAAGTAGGAGATGCCTATCTTGGAACTGCACTCATCCAAGCCAACATTCATAGTAGAAAGATGAGTTTCAGGGGATTCGCTCTCGGAATGAGAACTAAGTTCCGTTTCCAATCTGTGTTGCAACAAGAAGCTCCGAGTTTTCTAGTTTGGTGAATATTTCTTACGGGTCCAAATCTCACCTTCCGCACTAGGTTCAAACCATTATCAAGATTTAAATAGTATTACTGGTAATACTTTAATCATGAGAAGAGAGGAAACTAAACTAACAACTAAATATCAGACAACTATACCACGAGAAGTAAGAGAATATCTTGGAATAAAACCCGGTAAAGAGGTAGAGTGGCATATAGTCAAAGGTATGGTGGTTGTAGATACACCAAAAAGAATAAAAAATCCTGTTAACCTGCTAACCTCTCAAATAAAACTTAACATAGATGCTGTTAAACTTGTAAAAGAAGCACGAGCGGACTTTGGATGATATATGTTGATACGAATGTCTTTATTTATGCTATTGAAAATCATCCGAAATATGGTGAAGCCTGCAAGAAAGTTCTTCTGGATATAGAATCTGAAAAAATTAAAGCCTCTGCATCTGTTTTAGTTCTGGTAGAAATAATCAATGTCCTTACAAAAATAAATAGGATACTGAAAGAACGGAAGAAAAAACCTTTGGACGTAAAGAAAAATATTGATGCTATCCTTTCACTTCCAATTACTTGGTTTGATTTGAATTTTCTGGTTGTTAAAAAAGCGTCAGAATATACTTATAATGTCACAGGAGTTGATTACATCCATATTGCAACTATTGAAATAAACTCTGTTACAGAAATAATTTCTGCAGATGACGAATTAGACAAAATTAAATTTATAGAAAGAATAGACCCAAGGGAATATTGAGTATGAAGGATTTAAATCCCCCCTCTTTAATTCAAAAGGAACCTCATCCCATGTGAAATCTTCAGTTTGAAAGAGAGGCAGCCAACTTGCCTAGGGATACGCTTAGGCTTCAACAGCTTCAACGGCACAACAAAACCTGTTGTAGGCATCTATGAACCTTGAATCCTTCGAGAGGGATTCCCTCGCATCCATTAATATCCTTAGGAAAGCCTCTTTATCCTTCTTCCTTACGGCTTCATCAAGCTTCGCTAAGTGGTTTTTCAGTCTTTCAAGAAGGCTGTGGAAGGCTTCGTTTCCAATCTGTGTTGCAACAAGAAGCTCCGAGTTTTCTTGAAGTATGGTTTCAGCTATTAGCAGCTGAAGCGTGAAGGTTGTTCCGCCGAACTTCTTAACCTCGTTGATGTTTGAGGCTGATAGGGCGGATGAGAAAAGTATGTTGAGGAACTGTGGAAGCGAAAGCGTGTAGGCCATTTCCCTGTCATGTGATTCAGGGTCTTCAATAACATAGGTTTCAGCGCCTTCGCTTTCAAATAGTTCCGCCACCTCATGTAGGAGTTCACGGTCATCAACTACGGGTACAAGTAAAATCTTCCTTCCGGCAATGCTTCTGGTGCCGGGGCCGAACATTGGGTGTATACTGATTGCACGTATCCCGTAAGATTGAGCGTCCTTAAGTGCTTCTGTTAAGCCTCTTTTTATTGAGCATATGTCGAATAGAATCGCGTCCTTCTTCATGTATCCATGGAGTTCAGATATGATGCTGGGCGTAGAACTGATAGGTGTTGCGACAACAACGAGGTCAGCGTCTGAAACCGCTTCCTTATTTGAGCTGGCGTACTTCACCTTAAGTTTCTTAGCTGCGTCAACAGTTCTATCAAGGGAGGAACCTGAAATCACAACCTTAAAGCCTTTATCTCTAAGGAACCCGGCGAACCATTGACCCATCTTTCCAGCACCGCCTATAACGGCAGCCTTCCTTGCCTTCATTGGCTTCAGCCTTAAACCTGAAGTTTCCCTACCGATCTTCTGAACGCGCCTAGACTCTTCTATTAGAAGCTTAACCAGTCCTCTGGCGAAGTTCTCGTTTAGGCCAAGTTTCCTAGAAGCCTTTAACGCATGGCCAACAACCATGTCCTCAACAGACTTATCAACCGCTGGAAGCCCCCTCTTATTTTTGGTTCTTCCAATTTCTCTCGCAAGCCTCATCCTTTTCTTTGCGGCTTTCAAGATTTCTAGGTCGGTCTTTCTGACTTCAAGTCTAAGCCTCTTGAGACCTGTAGCCATCCAGCTTTTAACCTCCAATTTTGATTAAGCCAAGCCTTAGGAGATGATCAGCTAGGACGATTGAAACCGCAGACTCAACCACAGGCACAGCTCTTGGAGCAACGCAAGCGTCATGCCTGCCCTTAATCTCAATAGTTGTCTCCTTCATTGTTCTAAGGTCAACCGTAAGCTGCTGCCTAGCTATGGATGGAGTTGGCTTAAAGGCAACTCTGATAACAATAGGCATACCGTTGGATAGGCCGCCGAGAATCCCCCCTGAGTTATTTGTCTTGGTTACAACTACGCCGTTCTCAAGCGCATACTGGTCGTTGCACTCTGATCCGCGGAAACTGGCAACTCTGAATCCAGTGCCGAACTCAACTCCCTTGACGGCTGGTATGTCGAAAAGTAGTTTTGCGATTTCAGCGTCCAGAGAGTCGAAGATTGGGTCTCCGACACCAACAGGAACATTTATTGCTATACATTCAACAATTCCGCCTACGCTGTCGCCTTGCTCCCTAGCCTCAAGGGCAACCTTCTCCATGAGCTTAGCGGAATTAAGGTCAGCGCACCTAACAGGGTTGCTGTAAACGTTTCTCCTAATCTCCTCCAATTTAGGCTTACCTTCAACCTTAACTCCACCGATCTCAACGGTGTGAGCTAAAACCTCAACTCCAAGCTTAAGAATAAGCTTCCTGGCAACAGCACCAGCCATAACGAATGGAACAGTTATCCTGCCGGAGAATCTTCCTCCGCCACGGTAGTCGCTGAAGCCGCCGTACCGCTTCAACGCTGGGTAGTCCGCATGCCCCGGCCTAGGCTTCCACCTGAACTCCTCGTAGGCTTCTGAGTCAGCCGCCCTGTTCCAGACAACCATACATAGCGGAGCTCCGGTTGTGTACCCTCTGAAGACACCTGCGAGAACCTCAACCCTATCTTCTTCCACACGCGTAGTGAAGATAGGGCTTCCAGTAGGCTTCCTCCTATCCAGCTCAACCTGAATATCCTGCTCAGAAAGCTCCAGCCCAGCCGGGCAGCCATCTATCACTACGCCTACGCATCTTCCATGGCTTTCGCCGAAACATGTTACCTGAAACTCCTTACCAACCGTGTTTCCAGCCACCATAACCACCAACCTAAACAGGAAGCTGAACCTAACCTACCTATATATTGCTGGATACTAGCTTTTCAATAAATTGGATGATCCCCTGTGAGTGGTGTTTATTTGGCGGTTAGGCTTTGTTTCAATAATGCTAACCATTTGTTTCCTTTCCTTTCATTACCGAATTTGATTCCAGTTATTGATGCCAAGTTCAGGGATGAAGTCTTTAAGAGAAAAGGTATGGAGAAGGGAAACATTACAGAAGCATTGGAGGAAGGGTTCTGTTAAGTCTTCGTGGGGTTGATGGGACTCCACTGATTAAATTTTCAGAGTTTTTCAAGAAATTCCTCTTTTGATACCCCGCAATCCTTAAGGATTCTGCTTAAAAGCCCTGTATGAATTTCTTTCACTGGGACGGTGATGTAGGTCCTGCCACGGCAAAGTGTAACATGGCTACCTTTTTGTCTAACCTTCGAGAAGCCAAACTGGTTACATAGGATTTTGATTAGTTCTGAGCCTCGTACTGGCCTCAGCTTAGGCAAAGACTTCCTCTTAAATATTGCATGTGTACTTCGATTTCCTTCAAGGCTTTCTCTTTTAGTACGGATAAGTGAAGAGTTAAGGCTTCTTCAAAGTTTGCTTTAGCCTCCTCCAAGGTATTCCCTACGCTATAGACTCCTAACGCCGAACAGGCTATGGCGAAACTTCCATCCTCCTCCCTGATAACCTCTGTAACCACATCCTTAAGCTTCAATCCCAACAATTTCACCAGCACCAACATTATCCAGAAACTCAGTAATTAACATATAGCTATCCTTCAAAATTGGCGAAAACATCCTAAGCGCTTCTCCACATCTCAGGATGCTATGAGAAATCCCATTAAAAGGGAATTGAAAGGAGTAAAGATAAAAGTCCCTTCGATTTATTGGAGAGGATGGCGGGTTCTCCTACAATAAATAGAACAGAGCTGCGGGGAAATTCACCTTTTTATTTCTCTTTTTTCACTCTTATCTTGGTAGGCTGTGACGAGTCTGGCCCAGATGATGTGGGTGATATGGATCTTGAGTGCGTGAGCCTACCACTGTTGCTGTTCTTGTTATCTGAAGGTTGAGTGATGGAGGAGGCGGACGAGGTTGGGGAAAGGTAGGGCGTTTAAAAGAATACTTCCTTTAACGATGAGTGCGACGGCGTTTAGTCTTTCTGGACATATTATTTTTCAGTAGATGCTATGTTACCTTATTAAAAGCTAATTTACGATGCCCGTTTTGCGGTAAGGAATGTTGCTCACATTTTTCTAAGGATTTCTTCCAAATCTTTTCGTGTATTTTCAATCTGTTTGTTGACATCAACGGTTAGGGTGAATACTCCTTTTAATGAGTCTACTAGGTTCTTATCTTCTGAAGCTTTAATTATCTTGTTGATCTGTCTCTTCAAAGCTTCTATGCTTCCCTTCCTCAGATGTGCTATTACTTTCTCTAACTCCGCTTCCTCTCTTAACATGACGATGTCTCGAACATCTGCTCTTCTCGCTGAATGGATCTTGAAAGCGATTAACAGTTCTTTTTCTGGGATTCTACAGGTAACGGATGCTTCTATACCCGGTATGCTTGCTAGAACTGAATGTTTTCTGATGTAATCAAAACTCCATGAGGCGGTGGTTGCTTTACAGACTAAGCTTTCAACCAAGAAATCGACGGTTACCGGTAGCCCATTTATTTTCTTTACATAGCTTACAAATTCTCCTCCGTAAATCTCGTCAAAGCCAGCTTTCTCTACGTGCTTCCTGAATCCTTCCTTTTCAAGAATGCTTTCGCATTTTTCTAATTCCCTTTTGGATATGACGAAGTCACAGTCCACAGAAAATCTATGTCTTGCTAAGCCTGAGACAGCATAACCTCCGACGAGTAGGAAGTCTAGTTTTGCGTCTACGAATTTCTTGATTATCCTCAGAATTTCATTCTCTCTTTCGATTATTTTCATAGCTACCACTAAAAGTTGGTCTGCGCTTCCTTATACTTGATGCCTAAGCCTAAGTTGTACATTTCATCTAACATCTCTAAAGCAGGCTCGTAGGAGTATATTTTGCTCTGGCAGAACTCTATGGTTTCTTTCAAGGGAGTGACGCTTAATTCTTCTACTTTCTCGGCTCTGAAATCAGTTTCAGGATACAACACATAGAACAAACCGAATAATGTTTCTCTTATCGGCTGGTCCTTCATGTAGGATTTCTGTCTTCTTGAACGTAAGAACTCTCTCCATTTTCTCAATTCACTTTTGCGGACCTTTAAATGAATGGGATAGAAACCGAAGAACCTGTCAACCTGATAGCCGCCCTTAGTCCAAACAAAAACAGCATCGGGCCCAGTTAAAGCATATTTCATATCCGTTTCTTTTAACATCTCGTATGCCTTTGCAACGTTATTTCTTTTAGCTACATACTCCTCGGGAGAGTTAACCTTGTATCTGCCCCATCCAATTTTCTCCAACAATCCTTTATGTGCCATGTCATGCAATACTTTGTTAGGGTTAGGGCTAGGGAAGACGGCGGTAAATTCCTTTACCGTAAATTCTTTTCTCCAGTTCCACAAGATGTTCCATAATTCATGGTATGACATAATTATTACTATGGCAGTAATAATTTATATAGTTTATCATTTCGCTGAAGTGACTATGTCAACTTTCTATGCCTTACAAAAAATGGTTCAGGATACCAATAAGGACTAAAAACAAAGCTTGTAGCTCTCGGCAGTCTTGTTATCAGTTTTGACCTAGGATGCAAGTAACTTCCTTAAATCTTTCAATCTCAGTTTCACCCATAGCAGCCATAATGAAGTAGGTTCCAACATTTCTTGATTCTGTAGGGAATACTTGTTGAATACTTTTATCAGGAGAAATCCAACTCCGCGTTTACCTAACTCTCAAGCAATAAACAAGATTCTTAGCCGCCAGCAATCGAGTTTCATCCAAAACTATCAACAGTTTAAGTTCATTTGTTTCTGGCCACGTAGATACTTCATCATAAATATGTTGCAAATCTTCCGTAATGTCTGCTCTACACCCTGAACGTGGCTTCACGGTAGCGGACTTAAGGATGGAATGTGCCTATTATACGTGTTTTTGTCTATTCTTACAATATGGAAGGGTATTCAAGGCGTTGAAGAATTCGGTTTAAACTATACGGGTTGAAATGTTATTTTTCACACACTTTCTGTTGGCGTTTCCTGTACTCATCCAGAGTCATAGCGAACTTCTTTTCCACGTTAGACCTATGGATGCTGTTATAGGAGCAGAATGGACGTATAGTTCCATCCGGCAACCCATAATGTATCAGGCATCTCTCAACCCTCTCCAAATCGAAGTTGTAGGGATCCATGAAATGCATCAGGCCAACCATAACCATACGGTAGTGCAGATTCGCCAGAGACTTGTAGGATCCTGTCCTCAAAATTGGAAGTATAAACTTACGAAGTAGGCCCCACCTTAAGTAACGCAGACACTTAAGGGCCCTAATCTTAGCCTCCATCTTCTTACCCTCCCTGGCTGCATCGTAAACCTCCTCCATAGTTTTCATAAACTTCTCAATGTCAGCATGTTTCGTTATAGGCGTGAATTTTTCGCCGCCATCCTCAACGAAGATGTAGGTCGCCATACCGCAGTGTGGATGAGCTGTAAACTCAACATAACGATGGTTCTTCAATGCTCCAACAGCCCTAGAGAACGGAACCACCACTGGAACCGGATAAAAGTCCTCGGCCTTAATCATGCCGTTGGTCTGCTGCTCAACATCCTTTATCGCTTCAGGTATAGTTATACGCATCTCCCTGAGCTTTGAGCTGTCAATTCTCCCACATATGGAAACAGGCTGAATATTCAGACACCTTATCGTGTCAGAGTTCTTCGCAGCAAACCTAACCATGTCTCCAAGCTGACTGTCATTCACGCCTCTTATCAGCGTGGGAACAAGAACAACAGCATCGAAACCTATCTTACGGCAGTTCTCAATTGCCTGAAGCTTAGTGTCAAGCAGATCCACTCCACGAGTGGTTTTATACACCTCACGTGTGAGGCCGTCGAACTGCAGGTAGATGGCTGAAGCCCCGTTCTCAACAAGTTGGCGGCAGTAGTCAATGGATTGAGCGATCCTAATTCCGTTGGTGTTAACCTCAATGTGGTGGAAGCCAACCTTCCTGGCGTAGGCAATTAGCTCAGGCAGATCTTCGCGTAGCGTGGGTTCGCCGCCGCTGAACTGAAGCCCAGGAGGCTTAACAGGCTCGTTGGAACGCAGATTTTCAAGAATGCGCTTAATCTCCTCTGTTGTCGGCTCATACACGTAGCCTGCAGCCCCTGCATGTGCAAAGCATACTGGACAGGCAAGGTTACATCGGTTTGTAACATCTATTATTGCTAGGGCTGTGTGAGACTTATGCTCGTTGCATATGCCGCAGTCGAAGGGGCATCCTCTCTCAGTTCGCTTTGTCCTAGGGTTTGTTAATCCATCCCCAACATGCTCAAAATTCCTGGCTCTAAGCCACATCTGGTAGTCAGACCAGTAGACATCCTCGAAACGCCCATGTTTCTCACACTCTTTAGCTATGTAGACCACATTATCCTTCTCGTAGAGCGTCGCATCTATGACGCTTAGACACTCTGGGCAGAGGCTCTTGGTCTGCTTTATCACGTTCAAGTTTACCATCAGTAGCTTTTTGTTGAAGGCTATAAAGCATTCAGAGTTATTTAAGAAGTGCGTCTTAGGAATCTCTCTTTAATCACCTTTAAGCTAACAGCTCCTCCACTTTCTTCTTACTTAGAAGAAGGAAGTCTCGGTCTTCCGCGAAAACCTCAAGCGTCAAAGTTCCACTGTAACCCCTGCCCCTAAGCTCCATGATGGCGTCTTTATAGCCTACCTTACCAACTCCAAGCGGCAGATGATCATCCCTCTCACCTAGGTTGTCGCTTAGATGCACATGCATTGTCCTACCGTAGAATTCGCTGATGAAGTCATGTGAGGAGCTTGAGTCGCGGAAGACTGTGTGAGCCACATCTAGTACGAACCTTAGCTTACTGGAGCTTAACCTGCTGAAAAGCTCTTTGAACTCATTTACCTTGCTGAAGTATCCTCTCATGGGCGGAAATCCGCTGGGCATGTTCTCCACGCCTATGGTTAAATCAAGCTCCTCAGCAACCTTCAGAAGTTCCCCTATGGACTCAACAGATTTCTCAAAAGCCTTCTCCCCACTCGTCATCGGCGTTAAGAATCCTGGATGGATGGTTAGGAAGCCTACTCCCAAGCTTCGAGCTGCATTCATCGCCTTAACTACTTCTGCAACAACTGCTTTCCTTATCCCTTCGTAGAGGTCACAGATGTTCACAAATGTTTGAACATGCGCAATCCTGACGAGGTTGTAGCTTGAGAATGAATCTAGGATCTGCTTACTACTATTCAACGCCTGATCAGGAGTTAGCTTAGGCTGCTCAAACGCAAGCTCAATTCCATGGAAGCCATTCTCCCCAGCAAACTTTATCTCATCAACAACATTCTTCCGTGGGGAACTCATCATGCATATCTTCATACGTTATCAGGACTCCAAAAATTTTAAGATCTTTTACAACTATATGGTCCGCATCCTTTATACAAGTTGCCGTCTTAAACTTGCAGATAATCATATTTCTGGGACTTCTTCCCTTAGAAGCCCTATTATCATCTCCCGATACTTAATGAACTGTTCAGAAAGCTTGTTCCTAGGTTTCTCCAATTCGACGGGTATTATCTGTTTAACTGTGGCGGGGCGCCTACTAAGAACCGCAACCCTGTCACCTAGGTACACGGCTTCCTCAACATTATGGGTTACAAACACCGTTGTCTTCCTAAGCTTCTCATGAATGGAAAGCAGCTCTTTATGCATTATCCAACGTGTTTGAGCATCAAGGTCACCGAGGGGTTCATCCATCAGCAGTATAGAGGGATCTACCGCAAGGGCTCGAGCTATGGCTGTCCGTTTACGCATCCCCCCGGAAATCTGATGCGGATAATATTTTTCAAACCCAACTAAACCAACTAGCCTCACAAGTTTTTCAACCATTTCAGGCTTGTAGTCTCCTCTAACCTCTAAGCCAAACCTAATGTTGCCCCAAACATTCCTCCATGGAAAAATACTTTCTTCTTGGAATACGAAGCCAATTTTCACCTTGGCGGGATTTGGGGGCTCACCGTCGATGTCGACACTACCGCTGGTCGGCGTCTCTAAGCCGGCGATAAGCCTAAGTATGGTTGTCTTACCGCAGCCAGATGGGCCTACAACACACAGGAACTCTCCGTCATACACGTTGAATGAAACTTTATCTAAAACTGGTAGTGTTCGACCATTACTCGTAAAGGATTTAGAGGCATTATCAACTGTAACCTTGCAGTTCATAGCACTACCTCCCTACGCCACCTGAAGAGAAGCTTCTCAACCCATAGAAATACCTCGTTCATGAGAAGCCCAATAATACCTATCAAAATCATGCCTACAACCATTGAGGCCACATCGAGAAGTAAACTGTATTTCAGTATCAGCCAACCTAAACCAGCAAGCTCGCCTCCAATCATCTCAGCTGCAACTATACACATCCAGCCAACTCCAAGCCCAATCCTCATACCTGCAAGAATCTCAGGCAAGGTGCTTGGAACAACAACCTTAGCTATTGTCGTCTTCCTATCTGCACCGAAGACCTTAGCAACATCCATGAAGGTTGCGCTTGTCCCCTGAACCCCAGCTATAGTGTTCAGCAGAATTGGGAAAAAAGCTCCAAGCCAGATTATCAACATGTAACGCGAATAGCCTGAAAGCACTATGATTGCCAGCGGTATCCAGGCTATTGGCGGAATAAACCTTAAAGGCTCTATTATAGACCTTGCCGACGTGTAAGCTGAACGTTTCAAACCCATTAAGATGCCGAGCGGTAAGCCTGTTAAAGCAGCTAAACTGAAACCTACAAGAACACGTAAAACGCTTGCAGCTATGTGGGATGCTAGACTTATGCCCTCAACATCACCATGGGATACTAAAACAATGAAAGCCTTAACGACATCTATCGGACTTGGGAAAAACCTGGAGGGAATGGCTATGGTTAAGCCTTCCCACAATATGAGGATTAAGAGAAATATGGCAACATTGTTCAGTGTGATCTTAAAATTCGAAGTTTTAGGCTTCAGTGAACCCACAAACCTTACCTAGCCTCAACATCAGCTAAAATCTTCTCATTAACAAGCCCGTTAACGAAGACATTTACATCAGGAACATCTTTAGCTGATATGCTTCCCTGCTCTATAAGGTATGGTACAAATATTTTCATGCTTTCAGTGTTCACGTGGTGGTCCCAAATCATTCTTTTCCAGCTCTCATCAACCACGCTCATAGGTTTACCAGTCATCTTCGAGAATATTTTTTTTGCTTCATCAGGATGCTCCTTCGCAAACGTCATACTCTTTAAATGGATTTTAATTAATTTCTTGGCTGTTTCAGGGTTTTCCCTAAGAAGTTTGCCTGAAATATAGAATACGCAACACTGGTGGTTCGGCAGGATTTCATGCGAAGTATAGATGATGTGCCCAAATCCTTTAACTACAGCCTCAGCGCAAAAAGGCTCCCAATCAATGTAGGCGTCTATCTCACCCTTCTCCAGGAGTAGAGGTAGGTCTGAAAACTTGTAATGTCTAACATCCATGTTGATGTTCAACTTTTTCTCAACCATACGAATCATGCAGTCTTGGACTGTGCCTATGCCAGGTGTTCCAACAACTTTTCTATCCAGCTCCTTGATGGTTCCTACTTGTTTTTTCGCTACGATGGCTGAGCCCTCAAGGTTTGCTGACGCCACAATCACCAGATCTGTACCCTTTGATTTAGCAGTCAAAGCTGGGACGACTCCAACATAGCCTGCATCAAGATCGCCTGCTTGAAACGCCATCATCTCGCTTGGGCCAGAAAGGTATTCCATGCGGATTGGCGTTATTCCCTCAGCCTGATACCAGCCCTCTGAGTATGCTGTGAAGAATGCTATCTGATGTATGTCTGCGGCTAAATGCCCAATTCTCACTGGAACAGATATTGTTCCACGTTCCTTCTCAACGCCGGTATTGTAGCCAACAGTGTATCCTGCATAGTAGCCAACACCAAAACAAAGAACTATTGCAATAACGAACATAGCTAAACCTTTCTTTGGAAATAGGCTCCCAGCCATACAGCATCCCCGCTAAACTATGCCTAGTTGCCAAGTTAGATTTATAAATGTGACGAAATAAATGTACAACTGTGTAAATAGATTATTAATATTGGCACATTAGGGTGTTGAAGTTTGGAGGCATTTACCCACTGGGAGAAAGTGGTCTACGCAGGTTTAAATTCAGATGATGCTTTCCGGAAATCTCTGAGAGATGCTATGGAAAAACTGCGTATTGACGCAAAACAGTTAAGTAGACTTTCAGGAGTTTCAGTAAGCTCACTTTACAAAACGCTTTCAGGCCAAAGGGAAAGCCCCCGCCTATCATCCTATCGTGGAATCGTGAAGGCTCTTAAGAAAATTGAAGGCATTGAGGAAGGCGAACCATTTATTGCAATTATTGCCGCTCGACCAACCCTTGATACAATTGAGCGTAAGTATGTTGAGGTTCGCGGTAAAAGGGTTCAGCTTAAAGAGTACGCTGCAACAAGCATTGAAGATGTCATCATTGCTTCTGTTCGTGCACAGCAGGAAGGGGCTAAAGCAATTGTCTGCGCCCCAATCGTCAGCACCACAGTTGAGAAGATAACTAGGATCCCAGTTTCAGCTTGCCCGGTTATGCTGTGCGCACAGCCAATAATGAAGGCTGCGGAGATGGCTGCGTCAAAAATGTTTATGGAGTAAAATCGGGCTTTGAAACTTCTGTGGAAATATATTTTAGACATGTTTAAGAGCAATTCTTAGCATCATGTATAGTGCTGGTGGCTGTCGTCGTTGGTTTCCTTGATGGATGCCGCACGTAGAAGCGTCACAACCGAAGAAGTGAAGGCCGTTGCCAGCGAGGAGAATGTTTCCCCTGACTGGCTGAGGAAGCAGGTAGCTGAAGGCTTGGCCATAATAGCGTCTAACAAGGGCCGAAAAGGAGGGAAACCTGTCGGTATTGGGGCTGGCCTAAGAACCAAGGTTAACGCTAATGTCGGCACCTCGCCGGACATCTGCGACCTGAAGCTTGAGGTTGAGAAGGCTAAGGTGGCTGTTAAATACGGCGCAGATACGATTATGGATCTGAGCACTGAAGGAGACCTAGACCTTATTAGAAAAAGCATCATGGATGCTGTTGATGCGCCTCTGGGAACAGTTCCAATCTACCAAGCGTATGTTGAGAGCGTTAGGAAGTATAGAAGCCCTGTGCACATGAGTGAGGATGAAGTCTTCAAAGTTATAGAGAGACATATCAAGGATGGAGTTGCATTCATGACTTTGCACTGCGGGATCACAAAGGAGGTGGTTGAACACACGCTTAAGCATCCGAGGCTGACAGGAATAGTTAGCCGAGGAGGAGTCTTCCTAGCATCATGGATGCTTCACAACGAGAAGGAGAACCCGCTTTACTCAAACTTCAGCTACCTACTTGAGCTTGCCTCTGAGAACGATGTTGTGCTAAGCTTAGGCGACGCATTAAGGCCTGGAAGCTTAAAAGACGCAACAGACTACCCACAGCTTCATGAGTTGCTAACAATCAGCAGGCTTGTTGAACAGGCATGGAGCAAAGGTGTTCAAGTTATGGTTGAGGGACCTGGGCATCTGCCGCTGAACCAGATTGAAGCAAACGTACGTGCAGAGAAGGCGCTTTGTAAAGGAGCACCATTCTACGTACTGGGGCCGCTGGTTGTAGACATTGCGTCCGGGTACGACCATATAACTGGCGCAATCGGAGGCGCAATCGCAGCTATGGCTGGAGCTGACTACATATGCTATGTAACCCCAGCTGAGCATCTAGGTCTGCCGACAATAGAAGATGTCCGTGTGGGCGTTGTGGCCTCAAGGATTGCTGCTCACGCCGCGGATATCGTGAAGCTAGGCGACAAAGCCTTGCTTCAAGATGTGGAAGCTTCTGAGGCTCGTGCAACATTGGATTGGAAAAAACAGCTTGAACTAACCTTAGACCCGGATAGGGCTAGAGAGATCCACAGCAGAGTTAAGAGTAGAAGTAGGGCTTGCACAATGTGTGGAGACTGGTGCGTATTCTCAATTCTAGAACGATACAGAAAGAAAATTGGCGCCTAGGCTTTAACGCTAATCTTCCTTTACGATTTCTACCATGTGCGTAGCGCATGAGATGCATGGGTCGTAGGCTCTGACCAGTGTTTCAATCTTCCACAGTGCTTCCCGCGGTGCTGCGCCAACAAGCTTCTTCAGCTGCTGTTCAGCCAGATCCCTAATATCAATCTCTATTGTCGGAGAATTCTGTGTGGTAGGCGGTATAACGTTAGCACTCGTGATTAAGCCTGCATCATCCGTTTCATAATGGTGAATTAGAACACCTCTCGGCGCCTCAACAATGCCTACCCCCACGCCTTTCTTCTCCTTTGCTTCCACCCTCACGTTTTCGCTTGTAATTTTCTCCTCAGAAAGAAGATGCTTTATCTCCTCAATCGCAGAAACCGCCTCAACCATGCGAGCCATGTTGTAGGCCATCGGGTTATGGCTTGGCTTACCGAAAAACTTGTAGAACATACTTGCGTATCGGGAAGCTTCCTCACCATTTATCTTCTCAGCTACATTCAAGCGTGCTAGGGGCCCAACTCTGTAGGTTCCTTTAGGGTACCCCATTGACTTAAGGTATGGACGTTTCACGAAGGAGTGTTCCGCAACTCTCTCAGCAATAAACTCAAGGTAGTCGGAGGACTTAAATTCATACAGCCGCTTACCAGCTGGGTCAATAACTCTTAGAAGCCCATCGTAGAGTTCATGCCTCCCATTACTTGTGAGAGCCATATAGTACTTCTGGTTCCCGCTGCCCTTAAACTCCTCAGCTTTCTTCTCCACAAGCTTAATCATGAGATCCGCGAATTCCTTAACATCTTTAAGCGCCGCGTCAGTCTCCTTAAGAAGCTTATCTCGGTTCTCAACGGTCAGCGGCTTAGCCATCCCGCCGGGTATCGCCGTAACCGTGTGAATTACCTTGCCTCCAACCTCATGAACCAACCTGTTACCGAACTCATGAAGCCTTAAAGCCAGGTTTACAGCCTCAGGGTTTTCCTTAGCAACCCCAAGAATGTTTCTATCCTTAATTTCAAGCAGATCCGGTAGGCATAGGAAAGCACCATGCAACACGTGGCTTGTCACGAAACCTCCGTTGTGCAGAAGCCTCCTAAGCATAACAGCCGTTTCAGGCGGCTCTACACCCCACGCAGCCTCAACAGCCTTAATTGAAGCCAAGTGGTGGTCAACATAGCATATGCCGCATATCCGTTCACTCAGCCTAGGCGCCTCCTCAGCAGGCTTGCCTTGCAGCATCCTCTCAAAGAATCGCGGTGACTCGACTACGTTAAGCTCAACCTCCCTGATCTTGCCTTCCTTAAGCCTTATAATCACGTTTCCATGACCTTCAACCCTCGTCAGAGGATCAATCCTAATTTCCCCACTCACTTTCCACCAGCCTCCCTAGCTAGTTTCGACAGAATTGAGGATGCGAAAGTATACCTGTAGAACATTGCCGCATGGGTAGGTAACTTAAACTCCTTGGTGAGGTCTTTGCTGAAGGCTGTTAGGGCATCAAGCATAGCTAAACCCTGATCCCATGTCTTCGCAGCAGGTCCTCTGCAGCCGTCGCATGTAACATTGGCTGTTGGACATCTAGCCTTACAGCCTCCCATTGTAGCTGGACCCACACAAACATAGCCCTGCTCAAGCAAACATCTCTTAGGATCAGGTATCCCAACATGAAGCCTCTTAAGCTCCTTAGGAGCCTCTCCCTTCCTCTCTCTTGGACAATCGTCACAAACATCCTTCTTTGACAGCTCAGGTTTCCTGCCAGTTAGAATAGCGGTTAGAACCTCAACAATATCATCTGCTTCAGGTGGGCAACCGGGAATCTGGTAGTCAACCTTAACAACCTCATTTATGGGCCTAACCTTTGAGAAAACCTCAGGCAAATCCTTGCTAGGTATGAAGCCTTCGACTGTGGTTGCAGTTTCTTTGTAGACTGTTTTCAGCAACTCCTCAAGCGGGATCAGGTTGCATAGTGACGGCACACTTCCAGAGCATGCGCATGCACCTAACGCAACAACAATCTTCGCCTTATCTCGTGCTTCAAGAACCTTCTCCTCATCATGTTTAGTTCTGACTCCTCCTTCAACAATCGCTAGATCCACGTCTCCAGGTATTGTTTTAGAGTCCATCAAAATGTAGGAGTGTTCGAGGCTTACGTTTTTAAGCAGTTCAACAAGTTTCTCATGTAGGCTTACAACTGCCACATGGCAGCCTGAACACGCCATCAAACCAAGTGTTACCGCCCTTGTCATCTTCTATCGCTCCTTCAACGGACTTGGGCCAAGCTTCTTTATACGTTCATAAAACTCCGCGGCAACTTTAACAAACTTGTCAGGTTCTCCTGCTGACATGAAATACATCTCCAGCCTATCTCCGCCCATCTTGATAGCATCTAAATCTTTCTTCATAGCTTTAACACGCTTCTCAGCTTTCAGATTTCCATCGATGTAGTGGCATCCGCCCTCCCTCAAACATCCCTCAACCATAACACCGTCAGCGCCAGAGTTGAAGGCGCAAATTATGTGAAGCGGATCAATCCTACCTGTACATGGGATCCTGACAATCCTGATGTTGGGTGGGTACTCCATCTTGCTGGTGCCGGCAAGGTCAGCTGCACCGTAGGCGCACCACCAGCAGCAGAAAGCAACGATCAAAGGATCAAAATTCTCTTTCACAACTTTACCCCCCAGTGATTCCGGCTATAGATGCGAATAGCTGCTCATCCTTGAAGTGGCGTAGTTGAATTGCCCTCAATGGACATTCAGCCACACATATGCCGCAGCCCTTACAGGCTATCTCAACCACCCTGGCAACACCTGGAGGAACAAGCTCAATCGCTTTGTAAGGGCATTTAGTAACGCAGTTCCCACATCCTATACAGAGATCCTCGTCAATCAAGGCTTTAGCGAGGTCAACTTCAACCTTACCCTTAGCCAGAAGAGTTGCAGTCCTCGATACAGCTGCCATTGCGTGGTTAACCGACTCATGAATGTCCTTAGGTCCTTGACATGCCCCGCAAATGTAGATGCCATCAACATTTGTGTCAACTGGAGCTAGTTTCGGATGAAGCTCCATGAAGAAGCTGTCTGGCGATAGGCTTAGATTCAGAGTTCTAGCCAGCTCCCTTGTGTCTCTTGCTGGGATAGATCCGCATGAAAGCACCAGTAGGTCTGACTCCAGCTCAACCATACCTTTGAATTCGTCATTAACCTTAATCCTAATTGACTTCGTTTCAGGGTCCTCAGTAACCTCAGCCACATCACCTCTCACGAATCTAACATTCATGTCTTGGCAGTCAGTGTAGTAATGTTCATAGTTCTTGTTTGTCAGCCTAATGTCCTTGTGGCATATGGTTAAGTCTGCATCAGCATACTGCTCCTTTATGCTTCTAGCATGCTTCAAAGCTATGCCGCAGCAGACCTTCGAACAGTAGATGTTAGTGGACTTATCCCTTGAACCCACACATTGAATCATAACAATTCTTCTAGGAACCTTACCGTCACTTGGCCTAACCACCATCCCCTTAGTTGGCCCTGAAGGATCCATCATACGTGCAAGCTTAAGCTGCGTCACAACATTCGGGTAGGATCCGTAGCCGTAAAGCCCTTTAGGATCAAACTCTTCGAAGCCTGTGGCTACAACCACCGCTCCAACATCAACATTCACCTTGATGGGTTTCGCGTCAAGCGTTATTGCATTGGTTGGACAAACCTTAAGGCACTTACCACACCTTGTGCAGCTACCCATATCCAAAACATAGCTATGCGGCACCGCCTCCATAGACATCTTGTAAATAGCCTTTCTGACGCTTAGACCTAAATCAAACTCGTTTGAAACCTCAACAGGACACACGTCCTCGCATAGACCACAAGCAATACAGAGTTTCGAGTCAACAAACGTTGGCTTAACATCTATTGTTGCCTTAAAGCTCCCAACATAGCCTCCCAGGCTGCTGACAGTTGACTGCATGTAAACCTTTATTCGCGAATGGTTTACAACGCCTGACCTATAGAGACACTTACGATGAAGCTCCATCATCCTCGGCGACACGCAAACCCCACAGTCCTCTGTCGGGAAAACCTTACCTAACTGCAGAGCCTTCCCACCTAGAGTGGATGAACGCTCAACAAGATGAACTTGAAATCCATAGTCAGCCAAACCAACAGCAGCCGCCATTCCAGCAACACCACCTCCAACAACAAGAACAGCAGGCATCACAGGCGTTGACATCATACCTATCCTCTCCAGCAACGCTGCCCTCTCAACAGCTGCACGAACAATTTGCTTAGCCTTCCTCGTTGCCTTCTCAGGTTCATGCATATGCGGCCAAGAACACTGCTCCCTAATGTTAGCCATCTCAAAGAGAAACGGGTTTAACCCAGCCTCAGCAACGCATTTTTGAAATGTTAACTCATGAAGCTTTGGGGTGCATGAGGCAACAATAACTCTGTTAAGCCTATGTTCCTTAATAGCTTCCTTAATCGCCTTCTGCCCAATCTCAGAACATGTAAACTCATGATGAGCAGTGTAAACAACATTAGGAAGCTTAGAGGCGTAGTCGCAAACCTCCTCAACCTTAACAGACTTAGCTATGTTCATGCCGCAATGGCATACAAAAACACCTATCCTCACCTCTTCACCTGCCATGCAGACCAGCCCCCTTCAAATCATCAACAAACTCGCGGCAAACCCTTAGGAAATCTTCAACCATAGTTCCAGAAACACTCACCATCCTTATGCGTTTAGGCTGCAAACCTAAACCCTCAAAGACACCTTTAAGCACACTCAGCTGCCCACGAGCCCTGTTAAGACCCTTCTCGAAGTGGCATCTGCCCTCTGGGCAGCCAACTAGTAGAACACCCTCAACTCCAGCCTGAAACGCGCTTAACACGTGGCTGAGAGAAACAGAACTCAAGCATGGAACATATATTGGAACCACACCTACATGGTACTTCTCATGTTTAAGGCCAACGGTATCAAGAGTCGTGTAAACACATTCATCACAGCAAAATGCTAAAGCAAGTGGCTTCAACCCATCTGGTGCCTCTCTCGCAATCGTTGAAACCTGTCTGTGCAACGTGTCGAAACCGTTGTTGATAAGCTCAAGAGCCTTGGTTGGGCATGAACTGACGCAGAGACCGCAGCCTTGACATAGAAGCTCATCAATCTTAACGCCTTCATCTTGATCAACCGTTATAGCATTAAACGGACAAACTGACTGACATATCTTGCATTTGCCGCAGAGATCTTTGTCAACAAGTGGGGTTACAATGACCTTTTCAACAAAACCCTTCATGTGAAGTGCAGCTAGAGCTGCAGCTGCACTTGCCTGAGTAACAGACTCAGGTATATCTTTAGGCCCTTGAACCGCTCCACACATGTAGATTCCTGGAACCTTTGTCGCAACGCTTGCAACCTTCTCATCAAGCTCCTTGATGAAGCCATCCGGCGCTATCTCCACTCCAAGTAGGCTGGCAAGCTCCCTTGTTCCCTTTGAAGGAACCATGCCGCATGAGAGAACAACAAGGTCTGCTGGCAAAGAAACTTTTTCACTCTTTGGATCTTCATACTCCACCAGCAACTCTCTTGAGTCAGGCTTCTGGTAAACGCGTGTAACCTCACCTTTGTTGAATTTCACCCCGTAAAGTTCCTTTGATCTCAAATAATATTCCTCGAAACCTTTGCCAGCTGCACGCACATCCTTGTAGACAATTGTTATGTCTGCTTCAGGATCCTGCTCAATTTTAATCAGTATAGCACTTTTCATAGCCGCCATACAGCAGTAGCGAGAGCAATAGAGATTTGTTTCAGGATCCCTCGAACCGACACATTGGATCATAACAATTCTCTTAGGTTTAACTCCATCCGACAGCCTCTTCAACTCGCCAGCCGTGGGTCCTGAAGGATCAAGTATACGTGCCAGCTGCAGCTGAGTGACAACATCCTTCAGCTTGCCAAAACCGTACTTCGGGGTTATAGATGGATTGAACTCCTCAAATCCTGTTGCAACCACTATTGAGCCAACATCTATCTCAAAGTCCTCAGGTTTCTCCTCGAAGTCTATTGATTTGGCTGGGCAAAGCTTCTCACACACTCTGCAAATATCTTTCTGGAAGTAGAGGCAGTTTTCCGGGTCTATGGTGTACCTCCTAGGGATAGCCTGTGGGAAGGGGAGGTATATGGCCTTGCGGAAGCCAATTCCCCCATCCCACTCATTAGGAACCCTGACAGGGCACTTCTCAGCACAGATACCGCAGCCCGTGCACCTATCGTACCGTACGTACCGCGGGTTCCTATGCACCTTAACTCTGAAGCCTTCGGGGTAACGTTTAACATCCTTAACATCGCAGTAGGTGAATGTTTCAATGTTTGGATGTGTCTCAGCCTCAGCCATCTTGGGTCCTTCTATGCAGATTGCGCAGTCGTCTGTTGGAAACGTTTTCACAAGCAAAGCCATAACTCCTCCTATTGAAGGAGTTCTCTCTAGCAGGCTGACTTTAAATCCCTGGTGAGCTAGGTCTAAGGCTGCTTGTATCCCAGCAATTCCGCCGCCAATGATAAGAGCCTTCTCCTTAACCTTGAATTGACGTAGCTCAAGAGGCTGAAGATGCTTAGCCTTTTCAACAGCAGATCTAACCATCAACTTCGCTTTTCCAGTTATGCTCGGCTTATCGCCATCATGAACTAAAGCGCAATGCTCACGTAGGTTAACGAACTCAACGCAGTAGGGGCTTAAACCCATCTCCTTCAGTGTTGGCTCAATCAGCGGTAGACATATCCTCTTGGAGCCTCCGGCTAAAACAATTGATCTTGGCTTAGCTTCCTTCAGGTGTTTCTTAAGTACTTCTAATCCTTCGCCGACACAGAGCGCAAGATGTTTTTCTGCGTAGCCAACTCCATCAATCTTCTTCACGTAGTCACTTAGATCCATGAAGCCTATTTTTTCTTCAAGAAGCCCTCCGCAGGTACACAGCATAACGGAAACGCTCAAACCGAGATGCCTCTAGATCTTGGTTATCTTCCCTTCTTCTAGGCTACTCATATGAGCCCAGCTCTTTCAGCGATCTTTGGGATAATCCACTCGAAACCTATAGGCATCATATGTATACCTGCAGCTCTTGTTGTTTTTCTTATTTCCCTGCACAATTCACCGAAAATATCAATGTTTACTTCAATGAACTTTTCCTTACTGACATTGCGTGCGCTGACAAGTTTTTCCTGAATCTCTGAGGGGATAACTATGCCAGGTACAAACTTAACTATCCACTCCATCATTTTGATGCTTTTGAAAGGTGTTACTCCGATGAGTATAGGTACCTTTATGCCAGCTGAGTCGCATTCCGAGAGGAAGTTCTTGATGAACTCCATGTTGTAGACAGACTGAGATTGAAGGAAGTCTACGCCTACATTCTGTTTCCTAATAAGCTTATAGATCTCAGGCTCAAGTGGATCGGCATTTGGGTTTGCAGCAGCGCCAACATGAAGCTTAGGCGGGTTATGAATCTTTTTGTCTGCTAGGTCAACGCCTTGATCAACCATTCTGCGGATCATGTAGATTAGCTGTGTGCTATCTAAATCATGAACAGGCTTGGCTTGAGGGTTGTCGCCTATTACTGTTGAGTCACCTGACAGAGCGAGAATGTTTTTAATTCCAAGCGCACCAGCAGCCAGTATGTCTGAAGTTAAGGCTAAACGGTTTCTATCCCTTGTAACCATCTGGTAGACAGCTTCAAGCCCAACTTTCTCTTGGATCATGTATGATGGAATTAAAGCGTTAAGGTAGGCGAAGGCTGTTGGGTTATCTGTTACGTTTGCAGCTACAACATAGTTCTTCATTGTTTTGGCAGCTTCAATAACCTCTGTTAGATCTGTTGTCTTAACAGGTTCAAGCTCACCTGTAATAACAAATTTGCCCTCACTTATTTCTTTCATTAACTTACTGTAGACAGGCCTTGACGTTTCACTCACCTCCAAGCTCACGTGGGCTTTGCGACAACTGATAGTTTCTTGGGGGCCTAAACTTTGTGAAAAGATCAAGCTTACCTTGATTCTTTAGGCGGTTAAAGATAAGAATCCAGGCGCAATCTTTTTTCCAGCCTCCCACCTCACATTTACCTTTCGAATTTCCACCGCAAGGCCCATTCATCAAAGATTTCGCACATAGGGTCACAGGGCAAATTCCACCTGTTTCATCGAGAATACATTCACCGCATGCCTTGCAAAGTTCAGAGAATTTTCCAACCTCTCTATCATGGCAGCCTATAAACTTGGTATCATGAGCTGGAAGAACAATTTTGTTTTCAAAGACATTTCCAATTGTTTGCACACCAGCACCACAACCCATAGCTAGAATCACCTCATAATCTTCGATAAAGGGCTTCAGGGAGGTTGCGACGATCTGTCTATCACACTGCCTTAAGACGCTTACCGCCTTAACATTTAGACTCTTCTTCCTGATCTTGGAACCCATATCGATCAGGCTTGCTGTAACCTGAGCTTGCTTTTCACCCCCTGACTGCGTTACTGCAGCGCAGCCATCACACCCAACTACTAGAACGCTGTTGTAGGGGTTAAGCATCTCAAAAATTTCTTCTAAAGGTTTTTGCTCGACAATTATCAACATGCACACCTCAGATTTTCAACGGAAGAACACCCAAAATTCCGACCTACACAATGCGTTAATCATTTTACTTATACGTCTCACCATATGCTCTATAAATTTTTGCAGTTTAAAGTATATAGAAAAACCTGCCATAAGAGTTGCTCAGATTTTCGAAAGTCTCCCTATCAAATGGAAGGTCTACTTCTGAGGCAGCTTGACTCAAAATATTATGGGTAAATAAATTGATTTACCGCCCATACGCCATTAGGAAAAACAAATAACGCAAAAACGAGAAAATAAGGTATATGTTAGGAGAACCCCCCATCCCTAGGTGGTCTCACTGAGGAATTGACAGAAAGACTGTTTTGGGCCAATCCATACCAAATTGAGTTCGATGCGAAAGTGATTAGCATTAATGAGAATAAGGTTGTTTTGGATAAGACATGTTTCCTCCCTCAAGAAGAGGGGTTCCCCGGAGATACCGGAGAAATAAATGGCATCGGAGTTCTTAACACTCAACAGGGTGAAGAACATAGCATTGTCCACATTCTTGAGAAGAAACCTGAATTCAAGGTTGGAGATAATGTCCATGGGAGGATAGACTGGCCGAAAAGATATAGGATTATGAAGCTGCACACTGCTGCGCATATAGTTCACTTTCTGATGCAGGAATTCTTCGGCGAAACCTACTACCTTCTAGCGGATAAGCTGGACATGGATAAGCTTAAACATGTTGAGGAAAAAGCTAACCAACTATTCTGTAAAAGCTATGAAGTGAGAACATGGAGCGATGAAAGTGCCCCCAACAGAAGATACTGGAACATTGAACCATTCCAAGTTGTGGTGCTGTGCAATGGGTTACACGTTAAGAATACGAATGAAGTCGGAAGGATCACAATAAAGAAGGGAAAGCTGCTCGGCAGCAAGGCGAGGATAGAGCTCGATCTATTAGATTAATCAATATAGCTTAAACTAAGAAGGCAGGATCTGCCATGTGATTCTGTCGATTTATTCGCTTTTTCGGCTCGAGGCTGCTGGGATTAACGGTGTGGGAGCTGATATTCCTATGTATCCAGCTTGTAGTGGGCACATGACAATCTTCATGTTAGGCTTCATTTGATCTGAGTATAGGTCTGTTCTCGTCGCACAAGGGTAAACGCTACAGCAGCATTTATCCGCCTCTCTTAATTCCTTCATTTTGCTTGCGAACTTGTCTCTGGAATCGGAGAGCTTGAAATTTATCGTTTTAATAGCTTTAGGGTTTCTTCGCGGCATTTTTGAAACTAGATCAATATAGGCTTGCTGCTGTAAGTAGAAGCCTTTTAGCAGGTGTCCTGCACATTCCTTACGTAGATCATCAAATAATACCATCCCTTAGATTCGCCTCTACATACTAACCCTATAGTTATGGGCTCCCAGTAAATAGATTATGTATTTAATGTATTGTGGAATTTATATGATTATATATTAAATGAAAGTATATATAAGCCTCGGCTGTTTTGGATGAGCATACTAGAGATCTGTTGAAACTCCTTTCTCTTTGAGAACCTGCGATCCCCGTCTAATTTTTCTTAGAGCCATCTTCCCTATAGTTTCAATCATTCCTTTCCGTTCAACCTCTTCAAGGTATCCCTTCCTTAACGCTTCATCAACTATCCTTCGAGCCTCTGGACTCCTTATTAGAGTTGTCGTGTAACCATCAGGTGACCCCACACCTCCAACAGAGATGTCTGAAGCAAAGTTGGAGAAGTCTGTGCATGCAAGGCACGCTGGCCTCACAAGGGGTTTAAGATCTTCCAAGTCTATGTGGATGGTTCTTCCATCTTTCAGCCTCACAATAAAGTCCTCCTTCAGGTTTATCTTCACCACCTCATCGAGGCCTGCTCCAATCTTCCCTTCAAGATATTTTATTCCTTCAGATTGAAGAGAAAAATTCTCAAAACAGAAAAGCCCTATAGTGAAACTCACTATGTGACTTGGGACGATCCTCAACACCTGCATCTTTCTGATAGTTTTAATTTGACATGGGGTTCCAACCAAAGCCAGTTTAGTAACATCCAAAACCCTAAGCCCCTTAACAGTGGCGAGAATTGGCACGTATGTCGTTAGAATACCCATCTCAGCGATGCTTACAGACTGGGATAGGCTTGTGCCAGCGCACTCCAACAATTCTTTGTAGGTGGTGGCTAACATCGGCTGGTTACTCCATAGACCAGTTCTCTTAGAGATAATTGCTCCATGAATGTACTTCTCATCAACCATGAACTTCAGTAAGCTTGTAACCACGCCTCCATCGCAACAAACTTCTAAAATATCATCATCAGTTGCTCGTAGGCAACGAGCCTCTTCATAAGAACCTATCGGTAACTTGAATTTGAATTTACTTTTAACAACATCTTCCAAATACATGGTTTTAGGGCAAATCATGTAGCAGATTCCACATTTAAGGCAATTCTCCTCATCATAGTAAACAGGCTTATCTTCCTCAAGCATCAGTGCATTCAACTCATCCGCTGAGCAGAAGCAGAAGCACCCTTGGCACATTGCACAGATCCCCTTCTCAATGACATCTTTATTTAGCTCGTGAAAGGATATGTGTTCCTTCTTGCCAGAAAAACTCGCCATGAGCATACACCCACGCATTCGATGAACATCACAGCGTATTATTGTTCCAACATACATTTAACAGTTTTTTAATCAGTTACAAGAAACATCGCATCAAAATAGATGAAGAATATAGAAATACGACTTCCACTTGGTTTCCATCGAGGCTGATTATAGAACCTTAACCTTATACCGGTGGAATAAGGATCTTTTGAGTACTGGGTCGAAGAGCTCTATTTCAAACTGATTCGAGTAGATTATTTGCCCCCCAGCCACTGGAACAGTTCCAGAAAAGATAACTGACCCCTCGCTATGATACTTTCCATCCTCCAAACCCAAGAGTTCTTCCACGTTAATCAAATCCTTCAGCAAACCAGTCTGGTACACTATCCTCTCCTTATCACGCCATGCATAACAGCGTAGGTTCAGTTCATCCCAATGGTCCTTAAGGTCATCATAATGCCAAGCTTCTTTCGCAATTACCTTTGGACATACCTGTTTAGCTTTCTCAATACTAAGTTTCTCAAGTTCCCTATCTGTGTGGTCGCTTCCAACAGTTATGTAGGTTTCATCTCGTCCCACCAAGACAACATACTCGACCTCAGCAGATGTTTTTGAGCTTTGAACCTCAACATCATCTTCATTTGTTAGAGTGTAGGTAGATACAGGGATAATCATAGGAACCTTTTCCGGAGGAGGAACACCAATTTTCTTGAGCTCTTCAATATGCTTCAAAACTTTTTCGCGGTTTCTCCCAGAATAGCCAACGCATATGAGTTTAGAAGCCTTAAAATGAAGGGTTCTCCTCCCAATCTTCTCAAGCAAAGTTAATTGAACTGCATCCAAACCTGGCCACCAGCCTTAGTCTACACAGACTCTCTTGCATCTTTCATGAGATGTAACTTGTGAATTTCCCCTAATGCGCATACAATTTCCCGTATGGTCTATGGGATACAGGAATCAACTTGGTGAATCTATCACTTAAAAGCTCCTGAAAATCTAGGTTAAAATGTTCACAGTATTCTTTGAGATAATGCCTCAAAAATTCATCTTCTCCTGCTGTCCCCTGCACGGCAACTTCGTTTCCCAGCTGATGCTCTTTTACGTTGCCGCGAATGTATATTGTGCCGCCATGCATACCGGTTCCGACGTAGTTACCGACAATTGGGTTCTCCTTGTTTAAACCTAGCACTACCAAAATTCCTCCAGCCATGTATTCCCCTAGAAAATCTTTAGCCGCCCCGCCGACTATTATTATAGGGGTTTTTTCTTTGTAGGTTTTCATGTGGATTCCTACACGGTAACCTGCGTTCCCCTTAATGAAGAGCTTGCCTCCACGCATTCCATAACCAAGAACGTCGCCTGCACCTCCATGAATTACTACTTTGCCGTCATTCATGGTATTAGCAACTGCATCCTGAGCATTTGTGTTCACCGTGATGGTTGGTCCGTCCATGAAGGCAGCTAAATCGTTCCCAGGCACTCCGTCAATAAATATCTTTACGTCGCCTCTAATTCCATCACCAATGTATCTTTGTCCGTTCACATTTCGGAGATGGATCTCCCTTTCTCCGCTAGCAACGGCTTCTCTTACCTTTTTGTTTAAATCTTTATAGTATACACCTTTAGCGTCTATTTCCATCATTTCAGCTTCTCCACCCTCAACTCCTTAGGAAACGATATATACCCAAAGCTATCATCTAGGAGTTCTTCCTTGAACTTTTCAACATTGACCTTATCCTTTATCAGCCCTATTAATATTCCAGCTCTATCTATGCATCCTACAAAAATAGTGCCGACAACAACACTATTTTCTAAAATAACTTTCCTGTATTTTTTCTCTCCCTCAAACTTCTTAATGACGTTACATCCTCCGTTAAGGGGGTTCACAAGTCCCACAGTAATTGAGGGAAGGTTAAAGAGTTCAATTGAGTTCATGTTGAAGCCCCCAGAATAACTCACATGCAGGCCAGCCATGTTGGATCCAGCAATGTAACCCTGTCTGTAAGCATTAGGCCAGATTGGAATTACTCGGTTTGCTTCATTGAGGAAATCGTATGTTTCAGCCACATCGCCAGCCGCAAAAATATCTTGGATACTTGTTTCCATCTGTTCGTTAACCACTATTCCATTGTTTATTTTTATTCCAGTGTTTCTTATTTCATCTACTCTTGGCCTAACGCCTATTGCTACTATCACAATATCGCAATCAATCTTTTGCCCGTCTTCTAGAACAACGCTTTCCACAGAGTTTTTTCCTATGATTTCTTTAACGGTGTTTTTTGTGATAACGTTAACTCCAGCATTTTTAAGGTGATTTTCAATAATTCCAGAAGCGTCTTCATCCATAATTGGACTTAAAACTCTTTCCGCCAGCTCGACTACGGTTACTTCTATCCCTCTCTCTTTCAAAGCTTCTGCAGCCTTTAGCCCTATTAATCCCCCGCCAATGACGACAGCCCTCTTCACCCTATCCATTATCCCTGCAATTTTTTTAGCATCATCCCATGCGGTGAAGCTGAAAACACCTTCTTTGTCTAAACCCTTCATAGAGGGAATTATCGGTTTTCCGCCTGTTGCAATCAGCAGCCTATCGTAGAATATTTTCGTGTTGTCCTCTAGAATTACTGCTTTTTCATCTGGGTCAATACCTATTGCGCTTATTCCGAGGATTGTTTCCACTTTGTTTCTGGCATAGAAATCTTTGCCCCTATAGTACATCTTCTCTTCATCAACCTTTCCAGAGAGAAAATAAGAGATCAGCGGACGTGAATAGGTATGGTAGGATTCGTTGGATACGATAGTTATCGGATTCTTTTCGTCATTTGTGCGTATTGCTTCTACTGCTCCAACAGCAGCTGCAGAATTGCCGATAATACAGTACCTCATCTACACTCTTCCTCGTATACCAACGCCTCATTTGGGCAGTTGTAGACGCAAACGGGGACATCAACACCAAGACATAGGTCGCATTTAGACGCCACTTTCTTACCGTTTCCTTCTCTTCTTATCACTCCGAAGGGACATACCATTATGCACATCCAGCAACCAACACACTTTTCTATGTCGCAAAGAACTCTCTCGTTTTCTCTATGCATGGCTCCGGTGATGCAGGCGTCTATGCATGGAGCTTCATCGCAATGGCGACATTGGAGAGCAAAGGAGATGGCTTCTTTCTCCTCTACCCATACTCTTGGAAGTGGTCTCGGAAATTCTTTGAATGCCTTAATGATCTTTTTTGACTTGGAATGTTGAACTATACAGTGGATCTCGCAAAGGCGGCAACCTATGCAGACTTCCTCTTTAACGTATATTCTTCCCATCGCCACACCTCTTGCCATGCTCCTGCTGGCTGTATGCCGAGGATGTCAAGGTCTGTGTCTGTAAGGCCCACACCCCTAAGTTGAAGCCTATTTCCACGCAGGCTTTCAATGGAGTTTATGCCCATGCCGCCCATCATCTCCTTAATCTCAAGAGCCCATGCGTTTAGGAGATTGACAAGTCTTCTCGTGGCGATGTCTGGGTTTAGCCTTTTTTCTAGGTATGGGTTTTGGGTGCCTATTCCCCAGTTGCATTTACCGGTATAACATTTTTGACACATTTGGCAGCCCATGGCTACTAGGGTTGAGGTGGCTATGTAGACTGCATCCGCACCTAAAGCAATCGCCTTAATCACATCCGAGCTACTTCGGATACCTCCACCTGCTATTATTGAAGCCTGATTCCTAATTCTCTCCTCCCTTAAGCGAGTATCAACAGCCGCTAAAGCAAGTTCTATAGGTATACCCACGTTGTCTCGGATAACTGTGGGAGCGGCTCCAGTTCCACCTCTGAAGCCATCAAGAGCGACCATGTCAGCTCCAGCTCGAACCATTCCTGAAGCAATGGCAGCAGAGTTGTGAACAGCAGCAATCTTTACACATACAGGTTTCGTGTAATCTGTTGCCTCTTTTAAGGCGTAGATCAGTTGGCGGAGATCCTCTATGGAATAAATATCATGATGCGGCGCTGGAGAGAGTGCATCAGTGCCTTGAGGTATCATTCTGGTTTGCGATATGGGCTCTGTAACTTTTTCTCCAGGAAGATGACCTCCGATGCCCGGCTTTGCCCCCTGCCCAATCTTTATCTCGATCGCAGCTGCAACATTAAGATAATCTAGATGAACCCCAAAGCGTCCTGAAGCTACTTGGACGATGGTGTTCCTGCCATATTTGTATAGGTCTCGATGTAAACCTCCTTCTCCAGTATTATAGTAAGTGCCTACAATCTCTGCCGCTCGTGCAAGCGCCAAGGATGCGTTAAAGCTGATAGCACCATAAGACATTGCGGAGAATAGGATCGGTACCTCCAGTGTAAGCTGGGGGGCAAGCTCTGTCTTTAGCTTTGGGTTACCTTGAGAGGAATCCAACTGTAACGCATCAGGTTTTCCTCCTAGATAGGTGCGCAGCTCCATTGGTTCCCTTAGTGGGTCGATTGAGGGATTCGTTACTTGACTTGCGTTCAGTAGGATATGATCCCAATAGATTGGGTATTGTCTGTCAGTACCCATCCCTGTAAGAAGAACTCCTCCGCTTTCAGCTTGCCTGTATATGTTCCTTAATACGAAGCTCGTCCAGTATGCATTCTCCTTAAAGTCAAGCGGATTCTGTTTCACTACAAGAGCCTTGGTTGGACAAAGGGAAACACATCGATGGCATCCAACACATTTCGAGTTATCAGAAGTAACCACGTCATCCTCAGCATCATATTGGTGCACCTCGAAAGCGCATTGTCTAACGCAAACTTCGCATCTAATGCATTTTTCTTCATCTCTTTCCACCACGAATTCTGGTTGAATTAGGCTGAGCAAACTATTTCTCTCCTGAGTTTCCCGATCACAGGTTCTCCGGCTGTAGGGAACCAAACCATGTCTGGCGGGTTGCAGATTTCGCGGATTCCTGATTCTTCGCTCGCAATGTATAACGTATCCTTTTTGCGAGCTGCAACCAATGGTCTCAGTTTTATCCTATCGTTTAGACCGATCATTCCTCCTTTATGTCCGAGGATGATGGCAAAGGGGCCATTTACTAATGCGCTTCCATAGACCATCCTTATCGTTTTCAGAAGCTCTCTTCTTTCCGGTGATGTACGGTCAACTTCCTCCCAGAAAGGTGCGGCTAAGGCTAAGCAGACCACTTCGAAGGGTAGACCATGTCTCCGAGCTAGTAGGTCGAATAAGTAAGCCATGACTTCGGTGTCCGTCATCAAAGTGCATTTGTATCCGAACATCTCCAGATACTTTCTATTTATCCCGTAGGAAGAAATCTCGCCGTTGTGCACAACAGCCCAGTCAAGCAAACTGAAGGGGTGGGCGCCGCCCCACCAGCCTGGGGTGTTGGTTGGAAATCTTCCATGAGCAATCCAAGTGTATGCCTCATACTCTTCCAGCCTGTAAAAATTCGAAACATCCTCGGGGAAACCCACTGCTTTGAAAACTCCCATATTCTTGCCGCTTGACATTATGAAGGCGCCGTCAATTTTTGAATTAATTTCCATTACGATTTGAACTACAAGATCATCTTCCTTTATGCTAGACGCTTTTTCCTTAGGTTTAATGAAATACCGCCATAAAATTGGGGAGTTAACTATTGAGCTCACATTTCTTGTCTTTATTTTTTCCTCTAACTCTATGAAAAAGTTCTCTTCAAGGAGACTTTCAGTAACTTCTTTAGCCTTCATGTTGTCAAACATCAAATGGAAAGCATAGTGTTCTCCATAATCCGGATAGATGCCGTATGCTGCGAATCCGCCGCCCAATCCATTTCCCCTTTCATGCATTATCGTGATCGACTTAACGATGTCGATACCGTTTATCCTTGTTCCATCCATGTTCATTATGCCGATTAGCGAACATGCCCCAATGTCTTTCTCCATGTACCTCTTCATCTGAATCAGCGCCTCTCCATTTTTATCACCTTAAATTATGAACCGAGTATATATAGCATGTTTATACTTTGATTTGGATTTTTATGCAAAAAATGTCATTTTTTAAATCTTAAAGATTTATATATGAGATAAAAATAAATAGAAATTATGGCTGATTTGCTAAGGGATAGGCTGAACCTGCTTCTACTGCAGGACATATGCTTTGGAAGAGGCCTTGAAGTGAACCTGACATACCTGTCTAAGCGCTTAAAGAAGCATAGGAACACCATTAGAGAAAGGGTCAGGGACTTACTTTCTCATAGAATAATTGACCGTCCAGTCGTCCCCTTTGGGCTATTCAAAGAATACCCTCTATTAGTTGTGGTTTATGCTGATCTCCCTGATGATGAGAAAGTCAGGAGATGGATAAGGGAGGATAAGAATATTTTTGGCGCATTCAGAGTGAGGGACGGGGAGTATAACATGATGTTGTTTGAATTTCACAAAGACGTTTTGGGCTATCACGTTTGGAGAGAATCTCTAGTAGGCACAGGCAAGATTCCAGGTAGAGAAGATAGAACGCCCTCTAACGCCTTATATTTTTCAAATAGTTTGATAATGAAGTATGAGCCCAGTGTGGGTATTAATCTCATTGAGGAGGAAGTTAAAAGAAAAGGTGAAATTGAGAGCAATGGCTATGTAATTGATAGGCTTGCACTCAATGTGTTAAAGCTTCTCTTGAATGGGGAGGGGATAAAGGTGAATGAAAGCTTCCTCTCTAAAAGACTTGGCATCCATAGATCGACTATTAGAAAGAGAATCTTAAAGATGCAACAAGAAGGACTTATACTTAGACCTCTCTGCCGATTTCCACTATTCTTCGTGCCACTAAACCTGCTTCTTGTTTTCTCTATGGTTGAGGTAAGAAAATTCCAGAAACAATTCATGCAGGACATATTAATCGATCCGCATGTAAGTTTTGCTTTCAAAATAAGTGAAGGTAGATACAACCTGCTGCTCTTTGAATGTCACCTAAGCATAGAGGACTACCTGAAATGGGAGGAGATTTATGAGAACAAATACCCTGGTTGCCTTGGTTCCATAAAGAATAATTACCTCTCGCCGAGAATGACAATTTCGATTGACCAGCAGAAAGTATCGCTCGGCATAATAGAGGAAAGATTAAATCAGTTGGAACTAGAAAATAGTAAAAGATAGAACTGAACGGCTTCCAGAAAAGGTAAGTGATCATTTTTTCTGTAACTGTTCAAGTAGCTGGAGGGCATATGATCTAGTCGAATCAATTTGTGTGCAGCAGCTCCATCTGTGGTCTGTATCTTCTTCATGATTGGTAGTTTCTTCGTCTTTATGATCCGCCATAAATTTCGCTTCATTTTTGTTATATATGTTACTATTAAGACCGAAATTATGGCATTTGTATGACAAAAGTGCCTGTTAGGATATAGATACGCCATATATAGACGTAAACGACTATCGACAGCTTACAATGGACTAGGAGCTGGTAAAGGTTGAGTGAAAGAGTTCATAAAAATTCCTCTTACTTAAACGCGAAGTCTACAACTGGAACGATAACTAGGGTTAAAGATGTAAGCTGCCAAAGCGGCATGTGCCCAATCTGCATCAGGAACTGCCCTCACTTATGTGAAATAGGCCTAGCAGCATTTAGGGGAAGAGAGATACTGTACCCTGAGCCGCTGCAATTTGGAGCCAGTACCGCTGGAGGACTGAAGGACTTCGGCTTAGACTGGTCTCACTTCAACGTACTCTCCAGTGTTCAAGGAGCTGAAGGTGTAGAAGCTAACTCCGAGGTTGCAATATTTCCAAACGTGGATGTAGAAACCAAGGTGGGGGGTGTACCACTTAGGATGCCTCTCTTGATTGGGGCTTATGGTTCCACTGAAGTTGCAAGGTTATACTGGGATGGATTAGCCATTGGAGGAGCATTAACAGGTATAATTGTAACTATTGGGGAAAATGTGTGTGGAATGGATATTGATGCAAAAATTGAGGGAGGCAAGGTAACCTACTCAAAGGAGCTGAAGCGAAGAGTTGATTCATTCAGAAAGTTCTGGGACCGGAAATATGGAGACATTGCTGTTCAAACAAATGTTGAGGACCAGAAATTTGGGGTAGATGTCTACGCTATATCAAAGCTTGAGGTTAACATAATTGAGAGAAAATGGGGCCAAGGGGCAAAGTCGATTGGCGGAGAAGTCCGTATACCAGACCTCCAGAAAGCGATTTTGCTGAAAAAACGTGGGTACATAGTAATTCCTGATCCTGAAGACAAAGCTGTGCAGGAAGCCTTCAAGGAAGGAGTGTTCAAATCTTTTGAAAGACACAGTAGAGTAGGTATGCCGAAACAAAAAGAATTTCTTGAGGACATAGACTGGTTAAGAGAGCAAGGAGCGAAAAAAGTAACTCTGAAAACAGGAGCCTATAGACCTGCGGACGTAGCCTTTACAATGAAGCTTGCATCTGAGGCAAAAATCGATTATATAACCTTTGACGGAGCCGGCGGCGGAACAGGCATGAGCCCTGTACCAATGATGGATGAAACGAATACACCTACAATTTACTTGGAAGTTCAAGTTTTGAAGTGCGCTGAACTCCTTAAGAAGAAGGGTGCCTATGTGCCAGACATCGTGATGGCAGGAGGCTTCATAAACGAAACACAGATGTATAAATCGATAGCGTTAAGCAACTTCGGCGAAGAACCATACGTGAAGGCTGTGCTTATGGGCAGATCACCGATAACAGCAGTCATGAAATCCTCCTACTTCATTGAACTAGCTGAAAAAGGCAGGCTGCCTCCAGTATTCGCTGAACGCTACGGAAAAACACCAGAAACATTCTTCTTATGCGTACCTGAACTGAAAGCTGAGTATAAAGAGAGGTTTAAGGACATACCTTTAGAAGCAGTTGGGCTATACAGCTATCTGAACGACAGGATTAGGGTTGGGCTTCAGCAACTTATGGCCGGCTCTAGGAAATGGAAGCTAAACCTGCTGAATAGAAATGACCTTATAGCATTAACTGAGAGAGCTGCAAAAGTTACAGGTGTACATTTGCCAGAAGAATCTGATTCCAATGCAATCGAAAGAATTTTGGCTTAACCTACGCACGCACCAACTATACACACAAAAATATCACTTTCAACAAACTTTAAATTCAGTTTTTTATTTTTAGTAGATTTGTAGGAGTCTATCAAGGATGGTGGAGGTCTTCGTTCTTTTAAAGATAGCTCATAAGAAAGATATGTATGGATTTGCAAAGTCCGTAGTGGATAAGTTGAGAACAGTCAAACAGGTGGAGTACGCAGACTTACTCTGGGGTGACTACGACGCTATCGTAAAACTGAAATCAGATAAGATCCATGATATTGAGAACCTAGTTATCGAGGAGATGGCAATAGTCGATGGAGTTGAATCCACAGTTACACTTCTCTGTGTGGATGAGGGGAAATTAAGGTAGTTGGAGGGTGCTGGAGTGGAAAACGGATATGTCTTCATGAATATAAAGCCAGGCAAGAAAAAGCAAGTGGTCGCAAAGCTAAAGATGATAAAGGGAGTTAAGGAGGCACGGATACTCTTAGGTATCTTCGATGCCATAGCAAAGGTTGAAGGAGAAACATATGAAGACATAGAGCATATCTACTTCAACAAAATTGACAGGTTCCCAGAGTTGACAAGTTCTAGACTGCATATAGTGGCCTGCCCTAAAACAAGAAAGTAGTTTTAGGATATAAACAAATAATAATACAAACAAATGCTTACATTTTAGCCTTGCAGGGGAAAACAGCAATAAATTAACCTTCAGTTTATTTGAGCTGAAGGTTTAATCCGCCTGCTTTAATATGCTATCAATATTCTCGCCAGCGGGATTTAGTGGAGCTGTTTGTGATCGTGAAAGTGATGGTGAAAGTGTTGTATACGTGATAGTGTTGGGTTGGTTATATTTGTGTGTTACGCGTGTTCACGCCGAAATCGAACCTCGGCTTCCAGACAATATTTCCTTTGAGGAAGCAGCAACACTAAAGCCATTTATAGTTGCATTAAACACATTTGACAGATTGAAAATTAATGGAGACGGTGTTTGAAGTGAATGAAGGAAAACCGTACCCTTACGAAGTGGCTGTTAGGCAGCTGGAAATCGCTGCTGAAAAGCTGGAATTGAATGCAGATCTTGTAGAGATACTGAAGCATCCAAGAAGAGTAATAATTGTCTCCATCCCAATTAAGATGGATAACGGCACAATCAAGGTTTTCACAGGCTATAGGGTGCAACATAACGGGGCTAGAGGCCCTTTTAAGGGCGGGATCCGCTACCATCCTGAGGTTAACTTAGATGAGGTAAAAGCCTTAGCCATGTGGATGACTTGGAAATGCGCTGTCATGAACATACCCTATGGAGGTGCTAAGGGCGGGGCGGTCTGCAATCCTAAAGAGATGTCTAAAGGCGAACTGGAACGCTTAACTAGGAGATACACATACATGATTCTAGACGACATAGGCCCATACAAAGATGTCCCCGCACCCGACGTCTACACAGACGCGCAGACAATGGCTTGGATCATGGACACCTACAGCTCCATCAAAGGATACAGCGTACCAGAAGTTGTTACTGGAAAACCTGTTGAGTCTGGAGGATCCTATGGTAGGGAAGGGGCCACAGGCCTAGGTGTAGCCATATGCACAAGGGAAGCATGTAAAGTTCTGAAAACCAACTTAAAGGGAAGTACTGTTGCTGTCCAAGGTTTCGGTAATGTTGGGGTAAGCGCCGCAAAAAACCTTCACAAGATGGGATGCAGAATCGTCGCCATCAGCGACTCTAAAGGCGGCATATATAAACCTGAAGGCATAGACCTAAACGAAATAGTTGCGCATAAAAAGAAAACAGGCACCGTAATGAGTTATGAGGGAGCAAAAACAATTACCAACAAGGAACTGCTTGAGTTAGAATGCGCTGTCCTAATTCCAGCAGCCCTCGAAAACCTGATAACTGGAGATAACGCCCCTAAAATAAGAGCGAAAATGATTGTGGAAGGAGCAAATGGACCTACAACCCCCGAAGCCGACGAAGTACTATACAAAAAAGGAGTATTCGTTGTTCCAGACATCCTAGCCAACGCAGGTGGCGTCACAGTAAGCTACTTTGAATGGATTCAAAACCTACATCGTGAACAATGGACAGAGGAAGAGGTTAACAGGAAGCTGGAGGAAAAAATGGTAAACGCATTCGCAGACGTGCTGGAAACATCGAAAAAGTATAACGTACACATGAGAACCGCAGCCTACATGCTCAGCGTAAAAAGAGTGGCGGAAGCCATAAAAAAGCTTGGGTTATTCCCTTAAGCATAATCCTGAGTTTTTGAAACAATGTTTGGGGTGAGGGTTTGGTTGGTCCTGTCTTAGCTGGATACATGTTTAATTTAACAGGCAACCACTAAGTGCCGCAGGACTAGTATCCAACGCTAGCTGGGATAGAAATGACCTTATAGACTTTAATCGGAACATTTAATAATCTAGGCTAAAAATCAGGTATTTTTCATCTTAAAAATTTGCCAAGAAATTTGGGGGATAACTATTAGAGTAGCAATAGTTGACTTTGGAATGGGGAACATCAAAAGTGTTTACAACGCTTTCAAGCATCTGGGAGCGGAGCCTATAGTTGCAAAGAAGCCTACTGAGATCGATGGAGATAGAATAGTGCTTCCAGGTGTAGGGGCTTTCGCGAATGGAATTAAAAATCTAGAACCCTTCATTCCAAGAATAAAGGAAGCTTCATCAAAATCTCCATTATTAGGTATCTGTCTTGGCATGCAGGTATTTTTTGAAAGCTCCGAAGAGCCTCCATCTATGGAAGGAATGAAGCTATTAAGGGGGAAAGTTGTAAGGGTTCAGACTGGGCTGAAGCTTCCTCATATTGGGTGGAACCTACTGAAGGTTACCCGGAGCAACTGCCCCCTGTTTCGAGGTATTGACAACGGATATGTTTACTTCACCCACTCCTATCATGCTGTTCCGGAAGAGGATGTGGTAACCGCTGTTGTAGACTACGGCTGTACGATAACAGCAGCGGTATGGAAGAACAACATCTTTGGAACCCAATTTCACCCAGAGAAAAGCGGAGCTATAGGTTTAAAGATACTCAGGAACTTTTTGGAGCTATAGAAAATGCTTTGCCGCAGGATAATTCCATGCCTAGATTGCGATCTAGCCATTCCAAGCGGTCGAGTTGTTAAAGGCATCGAGTTTGAGCAAATCAAGTATGCTGGAATCCCTTGGCAAATGGCGAGGGAATATTATGAGGATGGAGCTGACGAGATTGTTTTCCTTGACATAACAGCAAGCCATGAAAGAAGAGAAACCATGACCTCTGTTCTTGAAAAAACCTGCAGGGATGTTTTTGTTCCGTTAACAGTAGGAGGCGGCATCCGTACAATTCAAGATGCAAAAAACGTTTTTAATGCTGGAGCTGACAAGGTTTCGATAAACACAGCTGCATTAAGAAACCCAAACATTGTGAACGAGTTGGCGGGGTACTTCGGAAGCCAAGCATGCGTTGTTGCAATCGACGCAAAAAGAAGGTATGTCGCCTCTCAAGAGGACGCTGAGGATAAAACAATCATTGAAACCCCTGAGGGCTATTGCTGGTTTGAATGTTCAATCTATGGGGGCAGAGAATTCACAGGGATTGATGCCGTAAAATGGGCGATAGAGGTTGAGGGAAGGGGTGCTGGAGAGATTCTGCTGACCAGCATGGATAAAGATGGCACTAGTGAGGGATATGACATTCCTCTGACAAGAGCTATAAGTGAAAGGTTAAGCATACCAGTTATAGCCTCTGGCGGCTGCGGCAACGTAGAGCACATATGTGAAGTCTTCGAGAAAACTCAGGCAAGCGCGGCTTTAGCTGCAAGCATATTTCACTATAAAACCTACACTATAAGAGAAGTTAAGGAAAATTTAGCGAAGAAGGGCTTCGCAGTTAGGCTATGATGATAATAATGACTGAGGAGAAGAAGCTGAAACATGGGAGAGAAAGTTAGCTCACGCATTCACAGGAATTTTAGCCCACCTAACAGGATTTTACTGGGGGGAGGGCCAAGCAACGTAGATCCAAGAGTGCTGAAAGCCATGGGTTCTCCTATAGTAGGCTTTTTAGATCCCTACTTCCTAGATGTCATGGATGAGGTTGTGGAACTTTTAAGATATGTTTTTAGAACGAAGAACAAATTTTGTTTGCCTCTTTCTGGAACTGGAACTGCTGGGATGGAAGCAGCTATCTGTAACTTTGTGGAGAAGGAAGATGAGGTAATTGTTGGATTAAATGGATTTTTCGGAGAAAGAATGAGTGAAATTGTACGTAGATGCGGTGGGAAAAGTATTGAAGTAAACGAGCAATGGGGAAAAGCAATCACCAAAGAAGCGATTGAAAAAGCTTTATCTCAATCCAAAGCAAAAATCGTTGCAATCATCCATGCGGAAACTTCAACAGGAGTATTACAGCCTATCAAAGAAATATCTGAAATCACAAGGAAACATGATGCGCTTCTAATCGTTGACACCGTTACTTCACTAGGAGGATGCCAACTGGAAGTAGATGATTTCGGCATAGACATTTGTTACAGTGCATCCCAAAAGTGTTTAGGATGTCCTCCCGGCCTTGCACCCTTAACGCTGGGGGGCAAAGCACTTGAATACCTAAAAAACAGGAGGACAAAAGTGCAAAGCTGGTACCTAGATTTATCCCTTATCGAAAAGTATTGGTCAGAAGGCAGATTTTACCATCACACAGCTCCAATATCATTAATATATGGTCTGAGAGAAGCCTTGACTCTCATACGAGAAGAGGGGCTTGAGAAAATATGGGAGAGACACAAAATAAACAGCTTAGCGCTAATTAGCGGAATAGAGGCCATGGGAATGAACATGTACCCGCCTGAACACAGGCTTCCAACTCTTAATGCTGTTGCTGTCCCCAACGGGATTTCAAATATCAACGTGAAAAAAACTTTGCTTAATGACTTCAGCATAGAAATCGCAGGAGGCTTAGGCGTATTGAAAGATAAAATATGGAGAATAGGATTGATGGGGGTAAGTTCAAGTAAAAGAAATGTTCTCCTTGTACTAGAAGCACTTGAAGCCGCATTGAGGAAAGAGGGATATCAAGTAGAAGCTGGCATGGGAGTGAAGACGGCTACCGAGACGTTTGATTCGTTTTAAATTCTTGTAGGCATCCTAAACACGTTTATAGCGTAAGTTGATGATATCTTCCGCTGAGGGCCCAGTTCCAATAATTGTCACTGGAACATTTGTTTTCTCTTCGATTTCCCCTACAAACTTTTTGGCTTCGCTTGGAAGCTCGTCAAACGATCTAGCTTCCCCTGCTTCTGAGAAGACAACATCCATTTTAGTTAGAGCTATCTGCGTTGCCCCGTTAAGCTGAACAGCCTTTCTCGCCAAGTTGAAGTTGAAGGAAGCTGCCCTCCTCTCCCTGCCTGTAACGGTTCCATACTCAAGCCATCCTCGTCTAACAACCTCGTCTCGGAGGAGTTCATTCTCCAGAGGGCCTTGACCGACACGGGTTACATACGCCTTAAAAACAATGATAACCTCAGAGACAGCTGTAGGTCCAATACCTATATCCGAGCAGACCGCTGAGGCACAAACATCTTTAGATGTACAGTAGGGGTAGGTTCCATGATAGATGGAGAGGAAGGTTCCCTGAGTTCCCTCAGCAAGAACGTTGTCTCCGCGCTTTAGAGAGTCATTCACCTCAGAGGAAACGTCGCATAGGTACTCTGAAAGCTCAGGGAAATCCTTGGCCAAACGAGCTACCCTAAGCGCTCTCTCAGCATTACATACTCCAACCCCACTCTTCGTTGTCCCAATTTTCTGGGATAGATAGCTTGACTCCATCTCCTGTTTGATGTGTTTCTCCTCTATGATGGCGCATTGCCTATCAACGCCTATCCTGCCCCTGCATCCTGTAAGCTCAACCTCGCTTAAGAAGACTTTAATGTTCAAAGCTACACCTGAACCTACGAGAAGCCTACACCTATCATATACAAAGCCGCATGGAACCAGCCTCAAAGAGTAAGTCTTCTCATTATACCTGACAGTGTGACCTGCATTAGGTCCAACTCCACCTCTAACAACAATGCTAGGCTTGTCTTTCAAAGCTAGGTAGGAAACAATTTTTCCCTTCCCTTCATCTCCAAAAAATCCGCCAACTACAATTGTACAAGGCATAAAGCATCCCATCATAGCGTAATGGATAGAAACAATTATTTTCACACTCCACATTTATGTGTTTTTCATTCTACTGTTGCTGGGCAGCCTATGAGTGAAATCATACGCAGCGAATGAGTGGCTGATTTAGGATGTTTATACTTGGTTTGTGAAGCTGAAGAAGAGCCTTTTCTTCCTTCTCGTTGGCTTTGAGTCAACTCAGCGTTCTCTAATGAGGGGCACTGTAGCGTCACTTATAGAGTTCTAGTTGCCGAAATAAGAATAAATTCATCGGTCATTTTGCAAACGATCGTTTAAAAAAACGAAAGAAATATAAACAGATGTAGCTGATGAAGACAAAAAGGTGACCCATGGTGGATATGGATGATCTGAATAAAAAAATCTTGAGTGAGCTGGAAGTGGATGCCCGTCAATCTTTTAGAGACCTTGCAGGTAAATTGAAGGTATCTGTTGTCACCGTGATAAAGCGAGTAAGGGCGTTAGAGAAGCAGGGAATAATAAAGGGGTACTCCGTAGTCTTAAACCCGGAGGAGCTTGGGTATGAAACGGCGATAATAGAGCTGACCGTATCCAAGGGAAAACTGCTTGAGGTTGAAAATCAGATAGCGAAAATTCAAGGAGTTCAACAAGTCTATGATGTTACTGGTGAGGTTGATGCGATTATAGTTACAAAGTTTAAAGAGAGGAAAGAGCTAAGCCAATTTGTTAAGTCGCTGCTAAGCATGCCCTATGTTGAAAGAACGAATACACATGTCGTGTTGACGGCGGTAAAAGAAGACCGTAAATTGTTTGCTTGACTTCGCGGTAGAATGGAAGTGGTTATGAGACATCGACAAACAGTAAGTTCGCTTGGCCTTGCTTGGGGTTCAGTTGGGGATTGGGACATTTTTCGTATGAGAGGAAAAAGTCAATCCTTCAGAGCTTCAATAACTTGTAGCTTCTTGAGAGCATTTTCATCGCCCCTGAGTGCTTTAGCACATGTAGCCATGATTTTTCTCAGAGGTTTCATTATCTCATCTTTGACGATGGTCCTCACAATTTGATATCTTACAAGTGTCCAAAGGAAAGTTAGTATCTGTACGTCTTGATTCCTAGCTTTTCTGATGGTATTGATAATGGCTTCAACGTTGAAGTCAACATCAGCCACACGAAGTACTGGGAGTGCCGCGCCGATGCGGATAAATCCTAGATTCTTGCTTAGTTGGATGTTTTCACCCACTGCTCTTTCACCTAATTCAACCGGCTACCTGCTTCTGTCCCGTTGAGGAGGATTATTTAGACTTTACAGTATAGGCAGGTATCTCCCAAGTTCATAGTCAGTAACATGGATGCGATAGCGGTCCCATTCGATCTTCTTATTGTTAATAAAAGCGTTAAAGACATGGTCACCAAGGGCCTCTCGCACTAGTCTGCTCTTTTCGGCGAGTTGAATCGCCTCCCATAGGCTGCCTGGCAACTGGCCTATACCCCGCTTTTCTCTTTCCTCTTCAGTCATATGATAGACATTTTTTTCTACAGGTGATGGTGGTTCCAACCCTTCCTCGATCCCCGCTAGCCCGGCAGCTAGCATCACGCTGAAGCAAAGGTAAGGGTTGCACGCTGGGTCGGGGGAGCGAAGCTCAAATCTTGTCTCCTTCTCTTTCCCAACCTTATATACTGGGAGACGGATGAGGTCAGAGCGGTTACGCTGCGCCCAAGAAAGATAAACCGGCGCCTCATAACCTGGCACCAACCGCTTATAAGAATTGACCCACTGACTGGTAACCGCGGTAATTTCAGGGGCGTACTTCAGTAGTCCGGCAAGGAAGCTCAAGCCAACTTTGGAAAGATAGTACTTGTCTTTCGGGTCAAAAAAGGCGTTGGTGTCACCCTTAAATAATGACTGGTGGACATGCATGCCGCTACCATTGATTCCGAAGACTGGTTTAGGCATAAAAGTGGCATAAACCCCGTGCTTTAGCGCTATTTCCTTGACTGCCAAGCGATAAGTCATCACATTATCGGCCATCGTCAGGGCATCGGTGTAGTGCATATCTATCTCATGCTGACTGGCAGCAACCTCGTGATGGGATTTATCAATGGCGATACCCATCTCCTCTAAAGCAAGAATCGTATCTCTCCGCAGGTCAGTGGCAGCATCATGAGGATCCATGTCAAAATATCCCCCAACATCTAGAGGCTCGGTTACTTTATTATCCTTGAAGTAGAAGTACTCTAGCTCTGGACCAACATAGTAGGTGTAACCCATCTCTGCTGCCTTTTTCAGGTTCTTTTTCAGCACATATCTTGGGTCACCCTCGAAGGGCTCTTTGCTTGGGGTGAAAATATCACAGAACATCCGGGCTACCGCCGCATGTTCCTTAGGTCTCCAGGGGAGAAGCTTGAAGGTGGTAGGGTCAGGCATGGCTATCATATCGCTCTCATCGATACGGACAAACCCTTCAATTGATGAACCATCGAATCCTACTCCATCCTCTAGAGCGTCCTCTAATTCTTTTACAGATATAGCAAAGCTCTTCAGGAAGCCCAGTATGTCAGTGAACCATAATCTCACGAACTTTACATCGTGGTCCCCTGCCATCTTTATGGCGTGTTCCTTGCTTTCCTCGAAGTTTCTCCTTTTCATCCTTTTCTCCCTTTCCCTTCGTAATTTATGTAGTGTTTTCATGTTTTGCTATCTCTTTACATTTTACATGTTCTATTGGAATAGTGACAGATTTGATGGCTCCAAGCATATCTGTGAATTGAAGGTTTATGAATTTCATATTTCCTTTCTTAACATCTTCAAGAACTCTTTCTGTTTCATCTCTCAATCTTTTCTCAATCTCCAGAAAAATCTCTAAAGGAAAGACTTTCGGAAATATTTTCAACATATATTTCATATTCCAATTTTACCACTCTGTCAATGAATAATTTTCCATTCCGCTCTATTCTAACTAGAATGAATATAAACATTTTGGATTTAAAAGTGAACATATGTTAATTATAATGACATTTAATCAAACAATTGTTATTATTGCTATAACTAATGAGGTGTTCTCGCAGAAATATGGGGGTATAGCATTAGACTGTCTGAGAATATTGTAATTCTACACGGATAAACTCAGAATACCATAACCATCGGCAAACACAACGTTTTTTCTCTTCACCATTACTGCTTTGTGTAACGGTTTCCCTTCGACTACAAGTGTGTGGTATTCTCCCTGCTCACCGCATGGGTCCATGAGGGTTTTCTCTGCCAGAGATATGAGTTCCTCGGTTGATTGTGGATCTAATTTTATTCCCAGCCATGAGGCATCGATGAACTTGGTTTGGACGCCCACAATAAGAGGTCTTAATCCGTAGTTCACCTCTTCCCTCAACAGATTTTTCGTGTTCATACCCCAAAGAGGTTCAACACATTGAAGTCCTAATTCCTCGCATATGCTTTCAAGCCATTTTCTATGTTCTTCTACAAAAACATCTCCAGCTATGATGCCTTCCACATGCAGATTTTTAATGGTGTTGATCAAGGCTTCTCTTGAATCTTTGCCTCTTGCATCGTTTTTGACGAGAGGTACGCCTACTGCCTCACTTATTTTTTCCACCACATCCATATTCAAAGTGTGGGGGGACGGTCTGGGAAAATCATAGATGGTGCAGATGAGGTGGTTCACTTTAAGGTTCGCAGCGTGGGCTTTCACCAAGGCATAGGTGGATTCCTTACCTCCTGAGAAGAGAAGAACATAACCGCACAACTTCACCGACTCCTTAAATCGGGTATGCTCCACAGGTTCGGCAATGGGAAGCCTTGATGGGCACACTTGAGTTGCAGAAGGGGCATGATCTGCCTTCCTTTAGCTCTTGCTTCGGTACACCTACTGTTGACCTGTAGATTTCATAGTAAAAAAGTTGCTCCTTATCCCGTATCCTCACTTTGTCTTCATCTAAATATTTCTGTCTTTTCTCCGTAAATTCAGAATTTGAAATAGATGAGTTAAGCATGGTTGGTAAAACGGTTGTTCCAGATCCAGCCTCTATCGGGGTTTTCATCCTCCAGATGATCTTCTTAGGCAAAAAGTCTTCAAACGCCTTCCTAAGAACCCATTTACCCCATGGCACGCCGTTTTCGCATCTAACCTTTAACCTCGAGTCTATCTTCATGGCATAGGTCTTAAACTCAGGGTCAAGATATGGGAGCTTAACCTGGACGTTTAGTTCCTTCGCAAGGGCAATGGATGAAAACTTCATCGTGCCCCAGAGTTTTTGGAGCTCACCGTCTAAGCGTTCTTTCGTCAAACCAAGCAGGAAACTATAGCCTGCGAAAAGTTCATCGCAGCCGTCCCCAGTCATGGAGACGGTTACACCGTTATCCCTCGCGAATTTTAAGCCAATGTAGATTGCCGCATCGTTGCGTATCTCAGCGGGGTCAAAGGACTTCATTGCTTTAATCGCAGCTGGAATAGCGTCATACAGGTCGCTTCTAGTGAAAATGTGGGTATAATGCGTTAGTCCTAAATGGCTTGCAACCATCTTGGCATATTCAACATCGGGTGCTGGACTTTTCTCCAATGCAACTGTGAAGGCTTTCAGCGGGGCATATCTGGAGGCGATGGCTGCCAAAATGCTTGTGTCAAGGCCGCCTGAAAGGAGGATTCCGTCAGCCATATTTCGCTTAACGGAATCCTCTAAGAGAAGCCGTAGATCGCTGTAAACATCGTTCATCGAAGTTAATTCGTTCAACTTTCACCCTTTGCCCTCGTAACTTCCGACATCCCTGATAGTGACTTAGCATATGCCCTAATAACCAATATCCCAACCTTTAACCATAGGTAGGTATTCACGCTTATGTTTGGATTCATTGAAACGGCGTACTATATCCTCAATGCTTTTGATAGGGATGCCTGTTAATCGACTGACTTCTTTAGGCTCAAGTTTATAATCGAATATTCCAACTAAAACAAGGTCGAGTTTTTCGTAGTCAACCGGTATTTCGTCCGTTGCTTTATGGCCGGGAAATAGCTGTGGGCTGCTTGGCTTATATGCAATCTTTTCGGGTATACCTAGATATCCGGCAAGTTCCCTAACCTGAGTTTTATAGAGATGGCTGATTGGCATAAAGTCCACTCCACCGTCTCCATATTTTGTGAAGTATCCTATCAAGTCTTCACTTCGGTCTCCAGTACCAGCAACCAAGTAATTGTTGAGATTCGCGTAATAGTAAAGTATGACCATACGAATTCTCGCATGAACATTTGCGATAGGCATTTTCTGTTTAAGATCATTCGGGTTGCACCTTAACTCCTTAGAAAACGCCTCGGCAATGTCACGGATATTAACAAACTCCGTGCTTATCTCAAGCTTCTTCGCCAACTCCTTAGCGTCCTCAACATCATGTGAGGGCGTAAACTCAGTCGGCATTAAAACTCCTAAAACTTTCTCTTTACCCAAAGCACGAACACAGAGTGTAGCAACAACACTGCTGTCCACCCCCCCACTTAATCCAACTACAATACCTTCAGCTTTAGCATTATCCACAATTCTTCTGATAAATTCCGTAATCTCACTAACAACTTTTTCTAGATCCAATTTAGGAACATTCAACATACTCATGGTATCAACGTCCTTTTCTATTCCCACTCGATAGTGGCTGGCGGTTTATGAGTGACATCGTAAGTAACTCTTGTTACTTGCGGTATTTCATTTGTTATTCGCGTCGAAATCTTTTCTAACACTTCATAAGGAATCTTCGCGAAGCTCGCTGTCATGGCTTCTCTGCTTTCAACAGCCCTGATGGCAATAGTGTAACCATAGGCTCTTGCGTCGCCTTTCACACCTGTGCTTCTAGTGGAAGCCAGGACAGCAAAATATTGCCATAAGCTATCCTTTAATCCGCTATTTTCAATCTCCTCAGTCAAAATTTTATCCGCTTTTCTCGCTACATCGATTTTTTGTCGGGTTACTTCACCTATAACCCTAACAGCTAGACCTGGACCTGGGAAGGGTTGTCTCCAGACAATTTCCTTCGACAACCTTATTGCTTCTGCAACTTTTCTAACTTCGTCTTTGTATAAATCTTTTAATGGCTCAACAATTGCTTTGAACCTAATTCTGCTAGGCAGACCAGCAACATTATGATGGGTTTTTATCTTATCCGAATGCTTTCTCAGGCCGGATTCAATTCTATCTGGATAAATTGTTCCCTGAATTAGATAGTCAGCTCCAACCTTTTTCGCAACTTCCTCGAAAACCCTGATGAATTCCTCTCCAACGACTTTTCTCTTCTTTTCCGGATCTGTAACCCCCTTAAGTTTCTGCAGAAACCTCTGTCTCGCGTTTACTGAAATAAAGTTGACGTTAAGTTTTTCAAATGCATGCTTAACATATTCCGGCTCGCCCTCCCTCATAAAGCCGTGGTCAACAAAAACGGCGGTCAGATTCTTTCCAACTGCTTTTGCAGCTAACGCCGTTGCTGTGCTGGAGTCAATACCTCCACTTAGAGCGATTATGGCCCTTTTATCTCCAACAGTTCGCTTTATTTCTTGCACAGCAATTTCTATGAAGTCCTGTGGCCTCCAGTCTGCAGCGCATTTGCAAACCTTAAAGATGAAGTTTTTCAACATTAACATTCCCTTCTTTGTGTGAATAACCTCAGGATGCCACTGTAATCCATAGATAGGTTTTTCCCTATGTCTGAATGCGGCTACAGGGCAGTTTTCTGTGTAGGCTAAAACCTCATATTCCTCAGGAAGCTTGTAAACAGTGTCGCCGTGGCTCATCCAAACAATCTCTTTCTGGCTTAATCCATCCAATACGCCTACCGGCTTAACTATTGTAACATAGGTTACTCCATACTCTTTACTCCTCGATCTTTGCACCTCGCCATTAGAATCAAAGGCAATTAGCTGGTGACCGTAACATAAACCTAAAATAGGTATGTTGAGGCTGAGAATTCCCCTATCATATCTTGGAGAATTTTTGTCGTAGACACTTGAAGGTCCACCGGATAGAATTATGCCCCTGACATTACACTTCTTTTTCAGGGCCAGTACTTCCTCAGACGTTATGCTGCATGGAACTATTTCAGAATAGACATTGTGCTCTCTAACTCTTCTGCCTATCAAGTGGCAGTACTGTCCACCGAAGTCAAGGATCAGAATTGTATGTAAACCCTTTTTTTCTTGACTCATAGAGGCTGAAATCCACCTAAACAAATCATGTTACTACAGGGCATTATCAGCTTCTCATAATCATTTTTAGAAATATGTCAAACATAAACTCCGTGTCCCGTGGACCCGGTGAAGCTTCAGGATGCCACTGAACACCGACCACAGGTAGCTTGCTATGCTTAACCCCCTCAACTGAGCGGTCATTTGCATTAATAAATGTAACCTCAAGCCCTGTTCCCTTCAAGGATTCTCCGTCAACAGCATATCCATGGTTTTGACTTGTTATGTAACATCTACCGGTGGATAGATCTGTGCACGGGTGGTGTTGACCACGATGCCCAAACTTCATCTTGTAAATTTCACCACCCAATGCCCGAGCAATTATTTGGTTACCTAAGCATATGCCCAATATGGGATGCTTCTCACCTATTAGCAACGAAGTTGTCTCTATAAGGTATGGAACCATTCTTGGGTCGCCAGGCCCATTTGATATAACTACTCCATCTGGATTTAAACTAAGGATTTCATCAACACGCATGTTCGGTGGAACCTGTGTAACCCTCATCTTCCTCTCCAGAAGGCAGCGCAGAATACTTCTTTTTGAACCGCAGTCAACCAGAACAACATGCGGAGTTCCATCAACATTATGTTCGATAACTTCTTGGGTGCACACCTCGGAAACCAAATCCCTATCATTTGGGTCCGGTACTCTTTTAGCTTCATCTCTAAGCTCATCCAAGTCTAGCTTTTCACCTTCAGGGTAAACCTTGAGTATGCCGAGCATAACTCCATGCACACGAATCTTCTTTGTAAGCATCCTTGTATCCACACCCTCAATTCCAGGTACACCATACATCTCAAGGAACTCATCTAAAGTCCACTTAGCTAACCAGTGGCTTGGCCTTCTACAAACCTCATGAACAACATAACCCATAATCTTAGGTCTATCAGACTCAAAGTCCTGAGGACTCACCCCATAGTTACCTATAAGTGGATAGGTTTGAATCAGTATCTGCCCCCAGTAGGATGGATCTGTTATAGACTCCGTGTAGCCAACCATGCCTGTGTTAAAAACAACCTCGCCAGATACCTTGCCTACAGCGCCAAAGCCGCTGCCGTGGAATACCGTTCCATCCTCAAGCACTAGAACACCCTTCTCCCTGCGTCTTTGCGTCGATGCAGATGCTGACAAACGCTGCGACCTTCCAAATGCAAATGGAACATTAACTTATAATTTTTACTATTTTAATACGCGAACTATGCTAATGTTTCGCGAAAAGGTAGAGTATGTGTTTATTACGAGAATACCGTTTCCAGAAGAAAAGTTCATAACATCTTGATGGGTGCGTTACGTCCCTAATTCCGTTCTTTCTTCTTCTGCTGCATATGCTCGAAACATGCTTTGATGAACCCATAATATGATGGGGCAGGTCGCCTAGGCCTAGACTTAAATTCCCCGTGGAATTGTGTGGCTAAGAAGAAGCGCTTGTCCGGAAGCTCAAGTATCTCCATTCTTCTTCCGTCGAGGCTCCTGCCTGAGAAAACAAGGCCCCTCTCCTCAAGTTTACCTATGTACTCAGGGTTAACCTCATACCTGTGTCTATGCCTCTCATAGATCCTCTCTTTTCCATAAAGTCTGTGTGCAAGTGTGTTTGGAGCCACAAGAACCTCCTGGCTTCCAAGTCTCATGGTTGCTCCCTTGTAGTCAACTTTTTTTTGCTCTGGCATAAGATCAATAACAGGATAAGGTGTATCCGGATCTATTTCACTGCTGTTCGCATCCTTTATGCTAATATGTCTAGCGAAGTTGATAACTGAAAGCTGGAATCCGTAGCATATCCCCAGGAAGGGGATGTTGTTCACCATAGCGTGGTTTATCACAGCTATCTTCCCCTCAGCTCCCCTGACTCCAAAACCGCCTGGAACCAAAACACCATCATAGCTAAGCAAACTATTGAGCTTCAATCGATTTTCCTCAAAAACCTCAGTTTCAATCCAGTGGAGGTTAACCCTCACGCCGATTGCTGCGCCAGCGTGCTTTAAGGCCTCATTTACGCTTACATAACAGTCAGGCAGCTCAGCGTATTTTCCGCAGATCCCAACATCAACCTCATACCGCGGCTCAACAAACATTTTAACAACCTGACTCCAATCGTCCCACTGCGGCTTCTTTTTCGGAAGCTCAAGCCTCTCACAAATGTATTCTCCTAATCCCTGGTTGTCAAGTGTAAGCGGCGACTCGTAGATGCTACGCATATCAGGTGACGTGTAAACTGCCCTTTCCTCCACATTGCAGAAGAGAGCAATTTTCCTCCGAGACTCTTTAGACAAAGCTTCCCTGCTTCGAGCAACAATAATGTCTGGTTGAATACCTATTCTACGAAGCTCCTGCACGCTATGCTGTGTCGGCTTGGTCTTCTGCTCTCCAACAACATCCAGTACTGGAACTAAGGTTACATGTGCGTAAAGAATATTTTGAAAACCCTCTTCAAGCCTCATCTGTCTAGCAGCCTCAAGGTAAGGCAGGCTCTCAATGTCGCCTACAGTTCCCCCTATCTCAACAACAGCAACCTCAGCATCGCTTTTTGAAGCCACACTTCTAATTCTATCCTTAATTTCATCAGCCACATGTGGAATAATCTGAATGCATTTACCTAGGAGGGCTCCCCGCCTCTCCCGGTCAATAACTGAAAGGTAGATTTGGCCTGTGGTTATGTTATGGTCCCCAAGAAGATCTATGTCCAAGAAGCGTTCGTAGGTTCCGAGGTCCATGTCAGCCTCGCCGCCGTCCTCTGTTACGAAAACCTCGCCGTGGATGTAGGGGTTCATCGTTCCAGCATCCACATTCAGGTATGGATCTATCTTTATCGCCGTAACCCTGAAGCCTCTGACCTGAAGAATTTTCCCAATGGAAGCTGAAGTCACACCCTTACCTATCCCGGACATAACTCCCCCGGTGATAAATACGTACTTCACGGCTTCCATGAACCCCCAGAAACAGAGTTCACGAAGTATCTTTAAACCTTATGTCTATTTAAGCAGAACGCCTTCTCCTTCTTCGAAGCCTATATTCATTCTCTTCATGTTCTTCAAGAAGGAATATCTTAAAAAATGAAGGTGACAGAGTTACTCTTCCTCTAGCTAAATTTGGACTTGGTGGACCGGGCGGGATTTGAACCCGCGGCTTCCGCCTTTTCCTAGTCTATGCGAAGGCGGCGTTTGCACTGGAGACCAATAAGCTTTTGCTGTTCATCTGTCTCCACTCATACCAGACTGAACTACCGGCCCAAACAGTAATGAAAGCGAGAAGCTGTCTCTTTAAACGTTTTGGGCAGAAACGGGTGTTTCCGCTCAGAGCTAAATCAACCTTAAATATTCGTTGGAAAACGATTAAGTGTATGCGGGGGTTCCCGAGTCTCAAGCTCAATTTGAGCTGGGCGGAAGTCAGGTCAAAGGGGCAGGGCTGCGAAGCTTCTGAAGAGGTTTCGTGGAGCTAAACTTAAGATCAGGAATTGGATATCCTGTGACGTAGGTCTCCGTGGGTTCGAATCCCACTCCCCGCATCATTTTACCAGTAAACTTTAAACCCTCGGAATCTATCTTATCTTAGGTATAGTTTATGGCAGATGAGCCTAAGAGGGGTAAGACTGAGACAATCAAAGACAGAGCTATCTATGTTTACCTGCCATCGTTGGAGATGGTTGAGGATTGGAAGGCGATAGCTGAAAAGGGCGGTGTTTCCGTATCAAAATTTGTAATCGAAAGAGTTGAGGAGTCGATTAGGCGAGAGGAAGGAGAAGAGGGCTATCTTAGCAAGGCGGAGCTGATTAAGAAGTTAAGGGACACCGAGGAAGAGCTAAAGAATGCGAGGAATGAAAATAGGCTTCTGAAGAAGCTTGCGGAGAATCTGGATAATGAGCTTAGGCGTTACAGAGTTCAGCCATTCCTTGAAGAGGCTTTTGAAGGAGTTAGGAGATTTGACAAAGACCTTCTCGGTTTGCTCAGAAAGGGCGGCTCATACACTCAAGAGCAGATTCTAGCCTACTTGAATATCGATCCTTCTAACAGTGACTTTGTGAAGGCTGTGAACAAGCAACTGGAAGCTCTGGAAGACTACGGATTGCTGGAATACAAGGGGAGGGGTTGGAAGTGGAGAGGCTGAACCTGAAGCTTGTTCAAGACCCTGGCAGGCTTATCGAAGATTTCTGCAAGGATTGCAAGCTAAGAGGAATGACCGATGAAAGCGTAAGGAGATACAAGTCCAGCCTACTTATATTTGCAACATTTCTGTTGAACAGAGGCGTGAATGTGAACGATGCTAACACTCATGTTCTTAAAGATTTTCTGCAATACCTCGTGTACGAGAGAATGTCGAAGCATAGGACGGTAGAGCAATATTTTTCAGCGTTGTCAGCCTTTTTCGATTACCTATCTTTCGAAGGCTTATCTACCACCAATCCTGTGTTACCTTTCAGGAAGAGATACTTGAGACGTTACAAGAACGGCTATGACGATCCTGAAAGGAAGCTTCTAAGTGTGGAAGAAATGAGTAGGCTTGTAAGCTCAATTATGGATTCAAGGGATAAAGCTATAGCTGTACTGCTCGCTAAAACCGGGATAAGAAGAAGTGAATTGCTCAAACTAGATATAGATGACATCCACTGGGAAGACTACTCCATAACCTTGAAACCTACTCCAAAAAGAAGCAACAGAATTGTTTTCTTTGACGATGAATGCGCTCTCGTTTTCAGGAGATGGCTCAGAGTTAGAGAGAAGCTAAATCCCAAAATAAAGGCGCTCTTCGTAAGCTACCAAAGCTTAAACAGACTCGATAGAAACGGGCTCTACACAGCCATAGTTAAGTACGCAACGCGTCTAGGCTTCTACAACTCTAATTCATCTAAGCTTGAGGATCACTTTGGCCCCCACTGCTTCAGACACTGGTTCACCACATGGCTTCTAAGAAACGGCATGCCCAGAGAATACGTCAAAGAACTCAGAGGAGATAGGAGGAAAGAAGCCATAGACATCTACCACCACATAGACAAAGAGGAGTTGAGGAAGACGTACCTAGCATGCATATCGAAGCTTGGAGTCTAATGCAATCTTGGCGAAGAGTGTATTATGTCCTTGAGAAGGCCTTCGGCCTTCGCTCTCGTTTTTGGGTCTTGGTCTTTGGCTCTCGGTTTCAAATAGGATAGGAGGGTTCTCTTTGAGTCGTAGTCTAATTGAGATAGCGCAGCTTCTATAGCGTTTCCCAAGTCGGTGTTTAACTCAACATCATCAGCAAAATAGATTTCGAGCAGCTTGTTCTTTGCCTCGATGCGTTTTTCAAGATCGGAACTACCTCTAGCTACACCTCCGACCATGGATACAGCCCATCTCCTGACGATTTCATTCTTACCTCTTTCTGCGTACTTCATCAAGGTTGGGTACAACTTAGTTAATGCCCATTTACCTGTCTTTTCTTCAGTTAGGAGCCTCATAAAAGATGTGGAGACTGCTGCTCTAAGGCGTTCTCCAACTCCCTTATCGTCTTGGGGAGGGTTTCTTACTATTTCCTCAAAGAGTTCCTGAATGGCTTTATTTTGAAATACAAGTACTGGGTCGTTGCTACAAAACATATATAATTGGGTAGCGGCAGACCCACGGAGCTCATCACTGAGTTCAGAATCACTCAGTACTTCGAGGCAGAGGTCAACTTGCAATGGCCCAAATTTAGGCTGTCCTCCTGAGGGGTATTCCAGTGTCCAGAAAAAGTTAACGATACTCCTTCCCTTATCCGTCAGTTCGAAATATTTGCGCATTCCCCTTTCAGGACTGGCCTCTTCACGGGATTCTACTAGGTTTGCTTCTTCTAATTCTTTGAGATAGTTTGACATGTCAGGCGTCTTCTTTCCCAACTCGTCAGCTAATTCCGTTACATAGGATCTTCGCTGAAACAACTGCTTCAGAATACGCCAACGTTTCCCAACTAGTTCCGCTAATTCCACTATTCCACCTTGCTTCAGGTTAGAATATATGTTAGATAAAATCCTCCTAACTAATAAATCTTCCACCTCCATATCAAGGTTGAAAATCATTGTCACAAGCCTGGGAGGAGCGCGTAGGAACAGTAATCGACCGCTCCAGTGACTCAGTCACCTTGCTCTGCAAAAGGACGATCCCCCTACAAATTAGATCTAAAGATCTGAGCAAATGGGCGCACCTGCTGCGTCCGGGTACACTCGTTGCTGTCCTGACGCTTGATGATGGTAGCATAAAGGTTAGGGTTTTGGATGCGAAGGATGGTGCGGGTAACGTCTAGAGGAAACTCGAAGGTCCACAGACCTGCTGGAACCAAGGGCAGAGCTTCACGTCTCTATGATTCTTATGGTTCGTTGGAATGGCAGATTTTGGAGACCGCTAGGCACTACACGCGACTTACGGTTAGGCAACTCTACTACATCTTGATTAGTAAGTATGGGCATACTCCTTCGAGAAAGTTTTACAAAATTTTAGATTATTATTTAACGAAGATGAGAAGATTGAACCCTGACTTGCATGCTAAGTTCACAGACCCTACACGACATTTTATTCCCGCACCAATGCCCTTTCCCAAACTGGAACTCTGGTGTGAGAAAAATTCCATACATAATTTTTTAGGGAACCTAGCGGCGAAATACAGACTTTCGATCCAAGTTTTACGAGGTTTTGGTTCGTTGAGCTGTTATAGGACAGCACTTCTAAGGGCGGCAAAAAAGGGTGTTGAAAAGATACTCTATCTGGGGGACTTTGACCCCTCAGGCCTCCTGATCGATCAGGTCGCTGCAAGGGAAATGAAAATAGAAGTTAAAAGAATCGCTCTAACCATGGAGCAGATCCAGAGGTATAGGCCTCCATCGATCCCTGTCAACCGGAGAGATAGCCGCGCAAAAGACTACATAGCGAAGTATGGAAACCAATCTTGGGAGATAGAAGCTCTAAGACCCCGAACCTTCCTCAAGATAGTGGAAGATGAGGTTAGGAAACACGTGCCCCCCGAATACCTAGCCGAGGCTGAAGCGAGGGAGAGGGCTGCCAAGGTAGCGAAACCGCTCACTGAAAGGTTGAGAAAGATGATTGAGAGAGAGGTCTTTCGCCTACTGGAAGAGGGCAAGTCGGAGGAACAGATACTCAGGCAAATTGCGTCAAGGTACGGCTTCCGCATCCGAAGGCGTCGAGCCAAGGGAGGCTGAGATAAAATTGCGAAAAAGAATATCTGATTGGGAAAAATCCGAGATAGTGAATCTGCATCTGCAAGGCTTAACTCGGGACGAGATCGTCGTGAAGACCGGAGTTTCGGCTGGAGGGGTATCAGGCGTGATAAAGGAGTTCACTGACTGCGCTGACTCCTCAGGCCTCAATGAGGCTGCCAAGAAATACCATGTGTTTGAAAAAGTTGAGGATCTTAGGGAGCTAGGCATTAAAATCAAAAAGAACGAAACTAGCGTTGAGGAACTGATAGGGCTTTCCGACACACTGGAGAGAATCAGAAACCTGACCTCGCTGGAGAAGCTTGAGGACTACATAAAAGCCGGGGAAAGCCTAGGCGATAAGTCACATGTCGAAGCGTCGGTGAGGATGCATGCGATTGAGGAGCGCACTGGAAGGTCCCACGACGACATCCTGAGCGACCTTGAAAGCAAGGAGGCTAGTGTGAGGGCGCTAAGCCCAGAGGTTCAGCGCCTACAGTCCCAGATAAAGAATTTAAAATCTGAAAGGGAGAAAGCGCAGACAAACCTAAACGCTGAGAAGGCTAGGCTAGAGGCGGAGCTAGGGGAGCACTTAAAGCAACACAACCTAACTCTTGAAAGGATTAAGCACATCTCAAAGATCGAAAGTAACCTCAGCAAATACAGCATTGATTTAACAAAGCTTGAAAAGCTTCAACCGATTATGGACACCGTCGAGCAGGCTGGATATGACCCAAAAAAGATTGTGAAGCAAATCATGGAAGAAGGGTCCCTTAAAACCCAGATAGAGGAAGACACCAAAAGCCTGGCGGATATGGAAGAACGCAAAGTAAAACTGAATCAAATATTATCGTCATATGAAAATAAGATTAGAGAGAGCAAGGCTCTGGTGGAGAAGGGAGATGCCCTTAAGTCAATGGGATGGAGCCGTGAAAGCTTAGATGAAGCCATTAAGCTGACCGGAGAGGCAGGCAGCCCTGAAGAGGTTCTCAGCAGGCTTAAGTTTCTCAAGCTGTCGGCAGAGGCAAAGGCTGAACTTGAAAAAACCAAGGCAGAAACAGCAGTGTTAAAAGAGAAAAATTCCAAGCTGACCGAAGAAATCACGAAAACGCTGACAACGTTAACAGAGAAATCTTTTTGGTTAGTTGATGAGAAGATCCCGGCTATCGTGGCGGAGGTAAGCAATATCGCAAAGATACAGATAAATAACTTGGCAATCAAGTACAACAACCTAGTCGAAAAATACAGCCGGCTTCAAGCCGACTTTAACAACCTGGATAAGAAGTATCAGCGGCACCAGAAGAGCCTTGACGCCGCCATAAGCTGGACCGCACTCCTTAATGAACCTGAAAAGCTTCCAGGCGATAAGCTATACTACATATTCATCGATACCATGATTCCACGGCTGGAAACTTGGTGCAGAAGCAAAGAGAATAAAGAAAGGTTTGACATCGCACTGGAATTGATAGAAAAGATCACAGCGGCAGCAGATATGGATCCTGATAAAGTCGCTGCCATCGCAAAGAAATTGGAGGAAAAGAAGCTGCGTCTAAAGATTGAGGAAATTGAGCTAAAACTTTCAAGAAAGCATACCGATAGCCGCTAAAAACCTCACTGGTTTGTACTCGTCAATCCAAACTGTCAGCAAACCGTCATCTTTTCCGTCAAAAACACCGTCATTTTCGTCGTCATTTCCGTCGTCAAATTCGTCGTCGTCAAATAAACTAATTTTATACTTGTTTTTTCCTAAATATTCCCAAAAAACAAGGAAATGACATTATGACGGGATTAGTTGACGGGGAAAATGACGGTTTTCATGGAAATTATTGAAGGCAACATCGTGGATCAGTAATCCAGCTTATTCATGGAGCCCATCATGAAATCGATTGCTACTCGTTTCGCATTGCCGATTGCGGCTTGTATTATCGTTATTATCCTGCTTGTTATTGACGGATTCCTTAAGGGTCTTTTCCTAAGCATTATTAAGAGTATGAAGACATTAGTGCTAAGCAGATAAGAACGCTTGCATATCACACGCAGCCTCTCCATCAGCCCGATAAGCATACCATCCTGCATAGTTCCAGCTACCCGGCCGGGCTTAAGCAAGCTAAAGCCGAAAGAGTTGTATGAAGCGGGATGAATTGAATAGGTTGGGTGAATAAGTTTTTGTCCTGCATAAATTTGACGTGGATGAAGACTGTTTCTTCCTTCCTAGATTGCTTGAAGCAACTGACGTGATATACTATTCGTATGTTGAAACGCTTCGCTGAATAGAGGAAAGAGCTCTCGTAGGTAGGGATGCCTTCCGCCTTAGCTTTGATTCTATAACACATATATTGAAATGAATAACTACTACTGTGAGGCAGGCTGAAGTTTCCATTAAAAACTATTTTTTTTAAAAAATATGGCTTTTAAGGATTCAATGAAATTCAGTGAAATTCACTGAAATTCATCGAAATTCAAGGAAATTCAGAAAAATTTTTCTATATTGGAAATGATGGAATTCACCGAAATTCACTGAAATTCATTGAAATTCACTGAAATTCACTGAAATTCAGTTGGAATTCATCGTGGATTTGAAGTAGGATCGGATATGGGTGTTGTTAGGCTGGTGAGTTATGGGGAAATAGGTGAGCCTTATCGTGGAGTAGAAAGAGAGGAGATTTTGGGCGCAATTTGGTCTAGACCAAATTTAAAAAATCGAAAATTTTTTTCTTTCCTTTTTCCCTTTGCGCCTATCGTCTCCTCAAAAGAAAAAGGAATAAGATTCTACTCGGTTTCGGGAATTATTCCCCAATGCTCACCGTCAGCCCGATGCCATCCAATCTTTTGATTGCACTTAGCACATAGAAAGCTGATTATCTGCTGTGCGTCATCCGTTGCGTAATATCCTTTTTCTGCATCCCATTCCAGCCTAACGCCTTCTTCGACTGGAATAATGATATAAAGAGGCTGTTTGCATTGAGGGCAGTTTTCAGGCTTCAAAGCACACGCCCCCACGCCTCCAATGCTTCAAGGTCAGGCTCAACGTCTTTATGCCCTGTCGCTATCTCATGCATTATCGGGAAGTCAAGGCTGTTGCTTTTGCTTGTCATTCCGCAGGTCTTACACTTCCAACCCAAAGCCTTCACCTCTTCGCTTTCAGGTAGCAACGCCTATGTCCGTAGAAACCTAGAATACCCACTTCAACAGTTGCTTCCCCTGCCACTACCAGCTTACCGCACCAATGGCATTTTACGATTTCGCTATTATTTGCTCTAACTCCATATAACGCCATTTTTCCATCCCCACCGAAAAAAATAGGGGTAAGGTTCTACTAATCCCACCAAGCCCTAACAATCACGTCTTTATAGCCCGAAGTCCAAAGCTCATCGGGTTCGCATCTCTTGAAGCGGTCAAGAACTTTAGTCCGTATCTCGTCTATCTCTCTCTTGGTTAATGGTCGCTTCTTCTTCTGTGGTATGCCCCTGTTCTTGTTCTGTTGATCATTCCACATCGGCAAATGGATAAAGAGAACTGGGGAGAAAGCCCGCCCAACCTCGAAGCCTGACACTTCCCCGAAAACATCTTCAACCGCCTTAATGACTTCCTCAGCGTTAAACTTGTTGTAGCTTCCAACCATTCGCAGAAGCGTTTTAATTTCGTCTAAGTCCTCAGCGTCTATTATGAACCTCATTGAGTAGCCATTGAAACCAATTCCGAAGAAAACTTCCTTTCGTATTCGATGGGTGTTAAGCAATTTGTCTATAAGCCATCTTCGCATCTTAGCCACCGAAAAAAATAGGGGTAGGATTCTACTTAGTATTCGCTTGCCAGCATTAAGACGTTGTCCGTGCAGAAAAGCGTTAGCTCTCTCCGTGCATCCGTGAAGTCGTAGTGTTGGCGGTATAGCTCGTTATAGTTGCCATCCTCGATCACTAGGTCAGCTTCATGGTCGGTTGGTAGCTTCAGCTTAACCGATAAGAAAGGCTGTCCTGCAAGTTTAGTCTTTATCACCGCTAAGGCATCAGTTACGAACCATGAATAGCCGTTATCCATGATGTATTTAACGCCCTCCGTTACTCGCACGCCCCAACAGTCGTAATAACACTCCGTTCCGTGATAGTGAGGCAACGCCTTCAACTCTAAGTCCATTTTTTCAGCCATGCGTTTTCACCGAAGGCAGAAGGGTAAGGTTTCACTTTCCTTTCTTAAAAAAAGGGAAGCTCTCACCCGACCTAAGCCTTTTCATCAGGCATTGAAGCTTATCCTTTGGCTTAGAGAGCTTTGGCTTTGCCTGCTCTCCGTGTGAGTTTGGCGAAAGGTTTCTGCCTCACAGCCTAAGCAGTTCTTAGGTTTGCTTCCCGAAAAAAGAGGGTTAAGGTTCTACTTTCAATAAGTCTACTCGGTAAAGGATTTTACTATCTTTCGCCTTTCCACGCCACTCTTCTACACTCCTAAACCCCGACTTATCTACGAATGCCTTTAAATCCGTATCATTCTCCACTTCCATAACTAACTTAACCATAACCATCCCTTTCTTCCCAAAACCTTCATAGGATAACATATCTCGTCCTTCTCGTCTTTTTTTCGGTCTAAGGGTATAGACGAAGCCGTTTTCAAGAAGGAATCTTCTCGCCTCTTCAACATTCATCCATAAAACCATACCTATCGCCTAAAAGAAAAAAGGTAAGGTTCTACTACTTAAAAAAAGAGGAGGAGGTTTATTTGGCTGGAATTGTAGCTAAGATTGCTTCTAAGTCCTGAACCTTTATGGATTCAGGTTTCGCTGTTGCAGGGATCGCCTTAGCTCTGTAGTCGTGGCACAGCAGGTTTTCTCTTGTTGCTTTCGGAAGCAGTTTAACGAAGGCTTCAGCCTCCTGAATCTCGGCTTCTGTTAAGCCCTCGAAGCTCACCCTCATAGTTTCCTCTATTTCAGCTAGGTTTATCGGTATAATCTCCTTAAGGATCACACGGTTGCTTAGGCTTGTAGTCAGCAAAGCGATCCTTTCTTCATAGGTGTCGTTGAAGGTTAGAATTATTACGTAGCCTAGCTTCTCGGAAGCTATCAAGAGCTTCTTAAGGTTCTTGGCGGTTGTCGAATCCTGCGTTATACATCCATACTCAGCTATGGTCGCATCCACGTAATTCATAAACTCGTCTTTCGGAAGCATCCAGATACTCGCTAAAACGTCTTGTTTCGGCTGGATGAGTCTAGGCATCTCAACCTTTTCGTTTGTTCCAGCGTAAACCCTTTTCAGTTGTGTCCAATGGTTAAAGTTTTGTCCGCATGAGCAGGCGTATTTCTCGGATATACGCACAGGCTTCTGGCTACAGGCAGGGCAAACTAAATCCGTGTATTCCCCTATCTCACGCTTCTTGGCTATGTGATGTATCTTAACTTCCCCAACAGGCATAGTCATTCCGCTGAAGTTGACAGCTATCTTAATCTTCCTCTGCTTCATTCTTTCTTTCCCTCGAAAGAACATGAGGTAAGAAACTACTCCACTGGAAATATAGAGGGGTGTGTGCTTCCCCGCCTCAAAAGGAGGTCTTACAGAAAGCAAACGCCCGACATATTTAGCAAAGATTTCCGTAGTGTGCGATTTCTCGGACAGACAACGGCTTAGCGTGTCGGTTAATCCCCTCAATAAAAAATGGGGTAAGGCTCTACCTGAAGTCTGTTATCTTCTTAGTGTTAGCTGAGGACATTTGCTCTATTATGGCTTTGTCTATGGCTCTGACAGGTAGCCTAGCTGACTTCCGTGCAGGTATCGTTATCTGAGTTTCAGGGAACAGCCCTCTAAGCAGGCTGAAAAGTTTGTCCTCCATAGACTTAGCCATTCCTTCATCCATATCTCTATGAATTGTTTGGATTTCAATCTTGGTTTTGTTTCCCTCCTTATACTGCTGTGGCATTATTCGGCAGTGAACACTAATTTCGTTTTCGTCAGGAGAATACCTGTCGCCAAGACTCAGCGTCAAGTATCCTTCAGGCAGATAGTCCGTAGGCTCATAAAAGATAACTTCAAAGTCCTTTGATACTACTCTCTTGTAGCTTGGCAGAGTTCTAGCGTGTTTCGTTAAGGCTTCCCTGATCTGCTGAACCGTTAAAGCACATCTAACCGACTTCACCATCTTTGTGTGCCTCTCCGACCTTTCTGGTTTTTCCACATCTGTAACATATTTTTCTGTGGTTATATGCGCCGCATTCACATTTCCATTTTATCGCTACCTTGAGTCTATTCATTTTTTCTCCTCCTCATTTAGCTCACCGCTATTTGCTCTAATCTCAGGTCATAAGGTTCTACTTTCTTGTCCTGACGGAAGCCTAGAAGTCTAGGATGACGCAGATGATAGAACATGGCAGGAGGCTCTAGCACATAACCTTCTTTTCCACCGAACATTTCGTCAGTCTTAAAGCTGAACCGTCTACATTCACCCTGAAAAGTGTCGGTGAACTCCACCTTAACAACTAGGAATGGTTTAATCCAAATCGTATCGTCATCTTCTCCAACCTTGTAGTCAATCAGTTTCCAAAGAGCTTTACGAAGCTCTAAGTCTATTCCGCTAGCCACATCTCCAAGCTCAACAAAAACACCTTCCTTATCCATTAAAGCGACTCGTAGGCTTGTAACCTCTTTTTCCCTAAATCTGCTTTTCTTGTTGATGCCTACCACAACAGCGTCAACCTCAAGCACAGGCTTAATCTTGAAGAAATTGCTGTTACATCTAGCAAACAAGCCTTCCCACCCTTTTTCCTCAACCCACTTCCTCCAGAACAGCTTAACATCTTCTAGGCTGGTCGGCTGAATAAATGGAACAGCGTGACAAAGCTCACAGTCCTTAAGCCACTCAGTAAGCTCGTCAAGCCTCCAGCGGTAACTTTCATTCGGCTTAACATCATTAATCATGTTAATGTCGAAAACACATAGCTTAACCTGCTTCTCAATAAGCAGATCATCTTTCCCCTTAATTATGCTGATGAAGTCGTTAACCCTAAGCATCCCGCCATCTTCCGCCACAGCGTAAAGCTCACAGATAAGCACAGCCTTCCTAATTCCCTTGCAGGATAAAGCCTTCCCCAACTCATCAAGAAGCTTCATGTTCCACCTAGCCCTACCCCACCTGTTTAACGCCACAACTTTACCCTCCTCATAAGTAACCACCGTAAACTCCCCATCAGCCTTAGCTGTAACCATAAGGTTAGGCTCAACCTTCAAGCTCTCAATACTCTTCAGGCTCTTAGCAACAGGCTTCAACCCATCAACATTAACATTAACCCTAGCAGAATCCATCTGCACACCTAAAAAAAGAGAGGTAAGAAACTACTTAACGTTCTTTAATTTTCTGGCTTGAAGCAGTTTGATTCTTCGTTGGATTTTCTTCAGTCTGGTTGTGGAGAGTTTCCATCTTGTAGTCGCCCGCTTCTCTAGTTTTCGTAGGTGTTCAAGTTTTCCGTCTATTGATTTCTTGTATGCTTCCTGTTGCTGTTGTCTTCCCAGCTTTGCTTGAAATATCTCTTGTCTACGTTGGTTCAGTTGTTGCAGTGAGGTTCTCCATTCTTCTAGGTGACTGAGGATATAGTCGCAGACTCTACGCATAATCCTGTTATGCTTCTTGGTATGCCATCTACGGTTTTTACTCCATGCGTCCAGTTTCTTCATTTGAATAGCGTGAGCCACCTCATGAGCCATTCTTGCTATGTCAGGTGAATGTGGAAGCTTTATGGTGTTACTGGATCGGCAGCTTCCTCTTGTTCTTCCCCATAGCTCTAAGTCATGTGGTATTCGGTAGTGAGCTTTCAGCCTATCGTAAATATAATGAGCTTCGCTGTTAGTCAGGTGGATCTTAAACTCTTTCTCAAATTGCTTCCCTTCTTGTTGATAGTATTTAAGCCAAACCATTTTTCATCCCTTCTTTAATTTTCCTCAAGCTGATTTGTTGTACCCAAATCTATCACCCTAAAAAAATACTCGTTAAGATTCTACTTGTTCCAGTTCTACTCTCATCTTCTCAGCTATGGCTTTAAGCTTCTCAATGGAGTAAGGCCACTTATCCCATGTTGAATTGCCTTCATACCATTCTCCACCCGGAAACAGCAGGAACGTGTTGCCTGTCGCTGTCCAAAGCCTAACCACCCCACACTTAGCACACCGCTCACACCACACCCTATACTCCCGCAGCCACCTAGAAGGCCGGCTCCAGCGGTGACCCCATCCGTCCACCTTACACTGCTGCTCACCAGCAATAAATCCTACCATCTTTATTCCTCCTAAACTATGCCCCGTAAGGTTCTACTAGCAAACCCCAATGCAATATCACAGGAATTATCACGGAATTCGTTTCACCGTCAGCTAATCCGCCAGGACTAAACCCAGCTAGAACAGTAGCCTACTCAGCCTACCTGATAATGCCCAAGATAGTTGGAGTAGTAGACTTCAAGAAATATGTTGGACTGAAAGAGGTTAAACAGGAGGATTCTAAGATCCTCTAAGAGAGATTGCTTATTTTTCTTGATATTTATGTTTATTTGAAAAACTAAGACGTATCTAGGAGTCTGGCCTGTTTGCGTAAAAGGTTTTTAAGAATCCCTCCAACAGACTAAGGAGATAGCGGGGCAGATCATAGCGAGAGGTAGAGACCTCCTAGAAGGGTGGGGTAGCCAGGTTAACCCGCAGACCGAGAAGGGTGGAAGGCTCATATGGCTTACGCCTGCGTTACCCTGAGATACTCTTAGGATCAAGGTCCAAGAGCTCAAACGGTGGTCCGAAAGCTGTTAAAAACCGGAATTCCACCCCCCGCTACCATACAGCAAAACCACAAGCAAACCTAAACAGCACATCGACAAACGAAGTCTGTTGATGGTTGAACCATATGAAACGTTTCGAAGAAAAATTGAGGAGTGAATCCAGTTTCTGCTCTAGATGCGGTTCAAGCAGAGTTGAGCGAATTCCTCCGCAAACATGGTTTATCTGGGAATGTAAGAGCTGCGGCTACAAAGGACCAATAATAATTAAGGACAGCGAGCTAGCTGTGGGAATCAGGGAGAAATATCTGAAAACCAAGAGGCTAAGCCGCGTTAAGAAACGAAAATGAGAATCTCTATAGGGCTTTTCTGTTTTTATTTTCCACATCGGAAAACCTTAAAGGAAACAACTGTTTTGAGTAGGATTAGAGGCCCCTACTTCCATGCCCGGTTCGAAGGGTGAGAGCTTAAAGTTTAAGATTTTCACAGATTTCCTTGAGAAACTTGAGGGGACAACGAAGCGTCTTCAGATGACGGACTATCTTGTAGAGCTTTTCAAAATGTTGCTGAAGGAAGATTTGGATAAGGCTATCTACCTTATGCAAGGTAAATTGTATCCGGACTACGCGGGTGTGGAACTAGGTTTAGCTGAGAAGATGGCTATTAAAGCTTTAGTTGCCACCACAGGTAGAAGCGAAAAGGAGGTTGAGTTAAACCTAAAGAAGATAGGGGACCTAGGACTTGCAGCCGAGGAGATGTTGGGGAAGAAGAGTCAGCTTACCCTTTACGCTGAGCCTCTAACAGTGCGGTCTGTGTATGAATCGCTGGACAGGATAGCTCATGCCACAGGATCAGGCTCTGTTGATGTGAAGATAAGGCTGCTATGTAGCCTCCTGAACAGCGCTACGCCTAGGGAGGCTAAGTACATCTTCAGGATAGCTTTGAGTAAGCTTAGACTCGGTGTAGCCGACATGACAATCCTAGATGCCTTGGCATTAGCCTTCGGCGGAGGCAAGGAAGCTAGAGAGGAGCTTGAGAGAGCATACAACCTGTCCTCAGACCTAGGGTTGGTGGCGAAAACAGTTGGTCTAAGAGGTGTTGAGGGAGTTAGACACTTTAAAGTTGTCGTCAGCAGACCTATTAGACCTATGCTCTGCGAACGTCTATCCACGCCAAGCGAAATTCTGGAGAAGCTTGGCGGGAGAGGTTCAGCTGAGTATAAGTATGATGGACTTAGGATTCAAGCGCACATTTCAGGTGGCAAGGTAACACTGTTCTCTAGAAGGCTTGAGAACATAACAAGTCAGTTCCCAGATGTGTGCAGCTATCTTGTGAAGAGGGTTAGGGCTAAGGAGGTAATTGTTGAGTGTGAGGCTGTGGCTGTTGACTCAAACACAGGTGACATGCTTCCCTTCCAGATGATCTCTCAGAGGAGGGGAAGGAAGTACGAGATAGAGGCAATGGCTAAGGAGATACCTGTGGTCATATATCTTTTCGATCTACTTTACTTGAATGGAGTAGACTTCACCCTTAAGCCGTACCTTGAGAGGAGAAGCAATCTAAGGAAGATAGTTGACGAAGACGATCATGTTAAAATTAGTGAGCAGCTTATCACCGACAGCCCAGCTGAACTTGAGAAGTACTTTGACCAGGCTGTCTCAAGCGGCTGCGAGGGGCTTGTTGTTAAGAGGGCTGATGCGGAATCCGTCTACCAGGCTGGAGCTAGAGGATGGCTTTGGATAAAGTATAAGCGGTCTTACAAGGCTGAGGTTGCTGACACATTTGATCTAGTTCCTGTAGGCGCGTTCTACGGCCGCGGAAGGAGGGCAGGAACCTATGGAGCACTTCTAATGGCAGCCTACAACTCTGAGGAGGATTCCTTTGAAACAATCTGTAAGCTTGGAAGCGGGTTCACAGACGAGGACCTCGGCAAACTGCCTGAGGAGATGAAGCCTTATGTTGTTGCTCACAGGCATGCGCGTGTGAACTCGCTGATGCAGCCGGATGTCTGGTTTACGCCTGTAACCGTGATGGAGGTTGCTGCAGACGAAATAACTCTCTCGCCGCTTCACACCTGCTGCAGGGGAGAGATCAAGAAGGACAGCGGGCTTGCTTTGAGGTTTCCACGCTTCACAGGCAGCTGGAGGAAAGACAGGTCTCCTGAGGACGCGACCGCAACAAAGGAAATCATCGAAATGTACAGGGGTCAACTCAAGAAAATAGGGGAGGAACCGAAAACCACTTCTATAACCCGTAAGAAATAATTCATGTGGATGAGCGGTATACATGCCCAAAAAGAAGAGTGAAAAAACTAGAAGGAAGCCCCGTAGACATACTAAGCCTAAAAGCGAAGCTAAGACTTCAGTTAAAGTTCTTAAGCAGTGCCCAAAGTGCGGTGGAGAGCTAACACTCTACAACAGCAAATTCGACTACCAAAGGTTTTACTGCATACATTGCAGATGCTTTCTCAGGATTCCACGGAGCATAAGCTGACTACAGGAAAACAGTTTAGGGAAAAATTGATGCAGCGCCAAATGAAATATGATACATGCGATGAATACAGTTACCTTATGAAGATGATTAATAAATGAATTGAACTTGGGGTAGCTGAGCCGGCAGGTGTGTCCTACACCTGCTGTAAATACCCCTTATAGGGCTTGTTTGACAGAAGAAAGATTGAAGACATTAAAGCGTAAGCAGTACCTATTTTCCAGCAGACCTTTCATAGCTCATGCATATGAATATTAGGAGAAGCGTTATGAACGCCAATAACATGGTGAGTAGGCGAATTAACCCGTAGAAATCCTCAGCCGACACTGCGAAACCCCCACAATTATCTAGAAGGATACCTTAAAAGGATAATCTTATTAGGTTTTGTCTCTAACTTTCTTTAGGTGTTCTCTAATGCCTTTATCGTTCGTGTTAATAAATGCTGAGATAGGTTCTGAGGATGAGGTTCTAGGTGAACTGAGAAAAATAGGGAACGTTAAGGAAGCCTACGTGGTCTATGGCGTCTATGATATAGTTGCTAAGGTTGAAGCTGAAACAATGGATAAGCTGAAGGAGATAGTCACGTGGAAGATACGTAGGCTAGACAAGGTTAGATCAACGCTTACGATGATTGTTGTAGAGGGGGCCTAACACCTTCCGGGCCATAAACTTAAGACCAGGGATCTGGTTTCAGCCAATTAAGCCTGCTTGTGGAGTGTCTTAAGCCATTCCCCAAATTTGAGTCTAGGTTTAATTAGCAGTCAGACCAAAAGTGTTGTCTGGAATTATGCCCAGAGCCTGCTGGTTGACTTAACGATGTTGCATATAGGCATTGATGACACGGACTCCAAGGAGGGCATGTGCACAACCTACATTGGAGCGGTTATTGTCGATAGACTCAAGGAGATTAATGTTAGGCTTGACGACTACCCCCGCTTGGTGAGGCTTAATCCAAACTGGCCGCTTAAAACTAGGGGGAACTGCGCTGTTGCCATAAGGGTTTCAGATGGTGAAGGTAGGCTGCCGGAAGTGAAGGGAATTGTCCTAGAAACCGTTGGTTCGCTGGCTGAACTTGACCATGATACAACAAATCCTGGAGTCGTATTCTATGAGGGGGCAAAGATTCCTGTGGAGCTTGAGGAGTTTTCCAAGAAAGTTATCTGCGATGTAACCACAATCAAAGAGGCTGAGAAGCTTGCGCATAGAGTTGGCGCTGAAGCATACAAGTTCAAGCTTGGAAGGGGGATCATAGGCGCATTAGCAGCCATAGGGGAAAACTTGGATGAAGACAGAACCTACGAGCTCTTAGCCTACAGGATTCCTGAAAACTGGGGTATGGAGAGGAGGATCGATTTGAACTCGGTTTTTGAGATGGATGCGAAAACAGGTCCAGAAACCTTCGACAATGTGGATCGTGAAACAGGTGAGGTGAGGATAGCTCCGCACACGCCGTGCCCAGTGCTCTACGGCATCCGCGCTGAGAAGCCTGAGTCTGCTGAGAAGGCGCATAGTTTTGTCAAAGCTCTTGAGCCAATAGAGAGGTGGGTTATCTATAAAACAAATCAAGCAACAGACCACCATCTTAGAACAGCGAAGATTTGTGAAGCTAAACCTTACACGTCAGTTATCCTCGAAGGCTTTGTTTCAAGCGAACCAATGGTGCTGCCTGGTGGACACGTAATCTTCAGGTTGAAGGACAGCAGTGGGGAGATCTGCTGCGCTGCCTACGAGCCTACAAGGGGCTTCACCAAGGTCATTAGGAAGCTCCGTGAAGGCGACAAAGTTATGGTTTACGGCGGAGTTAAGCAGAAGCCAAATCTGCCGCTAACAGTGAACTTGGAGAAAATCAGGGTTCTAAATTTGAAAACTATCCTGAGGAAGGTGAACCCAACCTGCCCGAAATGTGGAAAGAAAGCGAAGTCTGAAGGGAGAAACAAGGGCTACGTTTGTAGGAAGTGTAAAACGAGGTTTCCAGCTGAAGCTGCTAGAAATATTGAATGCCCAAGGGACATATCCTGCGGGTACTATGAGGTGCCTCCTAGAGCTCGCCGACATATAGCAAAACCGATTCAACGACTTCCAGAGCTTCACAGAGTCTACTAGCACACTATTTCCTAGACAAGGTTTCTCGGTGAACTATTTCCCTAAGGCTCCTCCTACCTGTTGCATGAGGCTTCTCAGCAGGATGCCCTATTGGAATCACTGCCACAGGCCTAATCTCACTTGTGGCATTAACACATTCAGCAACCATCTCATCGTTGAAAGCTCCTACCCAGCATGCGCCTAGGCCGAGTGCATGTGCAGCCAGCAGCATATTTTGCACAGCGGCAGCAGTATCCTGCAGGCAGAATAGCTTAGAGCCTCTATCGCCATACCTCCAGCTTGAACGAGGTTGGTTGGCTAGAACAACTACGACAGCAGGAGCCTCAGCAATGAAGCTTTGGCCCCAAGCAGCCTCAGCTAAAGCAGCTTTCCCTCCTCTGTCTCTAACAACAACAAACTCCCATGGCTGCAGGTTTCCAGCTGAAGGAGCCTGCCGCGCAGCGTCAATAATCTTTGTAAGCTGCTCTTCAGAAACGTCCTGTTTAGTGTACGCACGTATGCTGCGCCTACTGAAAATTGCATCAAAAACATCCATAGGCAGAACCCTGAAGCTAGGTGTTAGCTTAAGCCCAATCAAAAATCTTCCGCTTTGATAGATCCTTCCAGGGTTAACCTTTCAAAAGCCATCTTGGAACGTATAGATCTCCTGAGAAGTTGAAGCACATCCTTAACTGTTGCATGATCGCCCTTACGGCTCGCTACATAGTAGGCTGCAACGACATTTGCGAAAAGAAGCCTCAGGATCGGTGTTAATTTCAAAGCTTCACCTTGAATGTTAGCTGCATTCCAAGCATCACCAGCACCGGTGGCTCTAAACCCCTTAAGCCTAAGATTTGGAGCAACATGGCTTTCGCCTTCCTGGAAGGTTGCTGAGAAGCTTGGGGTGTGAAGATCTATCCTAGCCCCTAACTTTTCCTGAAGTAGTTTTGCGGCTTGCAGGGAAGTGAAACCTGTTTTCCTCCTGCGTAGAATGCGTCTATCAAAGTAGGATGCGAACCATATAGCTTCATTTTCGTTTAAGCTGAAAACGTCAACAAGACTCTTAAGTAGAACTCTACGCATCAGCTTAGGAATCTCATCAACCTTCACTGAGGGGTCGCCTGTGTCCAGATAGTTTCTTGCGTGACCATGTTTCCTTGAGAACCTGAAAACCTTCTCAGCCAGTGTTGTCCCCTTCAAATTCTGGTTCCAGTTGAACACGCATACGTAGTCAGCCTTCCCGATGAGTTTGAGAACCTTGCCGTTTAGCTGCTCGAAGCCGAAATCCCTTACCGAGGCAGGGTCGCCTAACATGATGTTCACAAGCCTACCTCCATGCCTCAGCTCAAGAGCAGTTGTCAGAGCCATCCCGCCATCTGTCTTAACGTAGGATAGGTCTACGCCTTTACCGCCCAGAAAATACTTGAGCAGAAGTAGGCCTAGGCTATCTGTTCTTACAACTAGATGTGGAAATCCCCCCAGCGAGGCTAGAGCTGAAGCTGTGTTAGCCGCATTCCCACCCCTCAGAATCATCTGCCTAACATTCGGTAGGCTGCCTCCGCCCCTACTGGCAATATCTGAAATCCTACCTTTGAAGGAGTTTAGGCTTCCCTCATAGGAGGCAAAGTGGTCTAGAAAAAAGTCAGGCATCAAAACAACCTCAGGCCTAACTCTCCTCCCCCCAAGAGTCGAGATTAGGCTTCTAACCTCATCCTTTAAGGCATAGCCCACTGAAGCCAAGTCCGCCTCACATATTCTAGAAGTAAATTACTGGATAGTTATAGTTAACCCCTGAAGCATGTTAGCTAAAGCTTCTATACCTGAAAGGTGTAAGATTCATTGAGGTAATGCTGGTTTGATTGAAGGTATGCATAGTGAAGTGAGGAAGGTCATGGTTAAGAAGGTTGTTACTGTTAGCCCTAAACAGAAACTGGCTGAGGCCGCTAGGCTTATGGAGAGGAAGAGAATTGGCAGCGTTGTCGTCACCAAGGATAGTAGAGTTGTTGGAATAATCACAGAGAGAGACTTTATCAGAATAGCTTCAGCTGGATACGATACTAAGAAAAGTCTTGTTGGAGATTACATGACGAGAAACCCTCTGGTCTGCAAACCCTCAACAAAGATAATTGAGGTTTTAGGTTTAATGAGCAAGAAAAGGGTTCGCCACCTACCAGTGGTTGCAGGCAACAGGAAGCTGGTTGGCATTGTAACCCTCCGCGACCTAGCTGCTGCAAGCAACCTAATCGCGCTATACCTGTACAGAATCTAGAAGCATAGTTGAAGCCTAAGCTGTCAACCTTTCAGTTTTCTCAACCTTACGCCCTTCGCTGTATCCTCAAGCTGTATACCTAGCTCCCTAAGCTTCAATCTTATTTCGTCCGCTGTCTTCCAATCTTTTTTCTCCCTAGCCTCCTCCCTCCTCAAAATAAGCTCCTCCACTTCCCTGGGAAGCTTCAGCTCCTCCTCCCTAAACCGCAACCCAAGAATTTCTGAAAATTCCATGAAGAGGTTCAAGGCACTCTTAAGAGACTCCTTATTCCCGTTTTTCTCCAGATACCTGTTAATCTGTCTTGAAAGCTCATGAAAAACCCTAAGCGCAAGAGGTGTGTTGAAATCGTCGTCCATCGCCTTCAGAAATCTTTCCTTGATCTTAGGAAGCTTTCTCAGAAACTCCTCGTCTCGCTTCGTCTTCTTTTCGTTTGCAAATTTCAGAGAGGAGTTTAACTTAATGAATGTTTCCTTCAGCCTCTCATAGTTTCTACTCGCGTTTTCAGCGAATCTCTCAGTGTAGTTCAGCTTCTTCCGATAATGTGTTGAGAGGTACATGTACCTAACAGCTTCTGCACTGAACTTCCTTATGACATCATCCAAGGTTACTATGTTTCCAAGCGACTTAGCCATTTTCTCACCGTTCACAAGAAGGTGCTCGCCATGCATCCAGTAGTTCACAAACTTCTTCCCTGTATAGGCTTCAGACTGCGCAATCTCATTATCGTGATGAGGAAATATTAGGTCAACACCACCTGTATGTATGTCGAAGGTTTCACCTAGATGCTTCATTGAGATTGCGGAGCACTCAATGTGCCATCCAGGTCTAACCTTACCCCACTCAGTTTCGTAGCTGACTCCCCTCCTAGCCTCCTCCTCCGTAGACGCCTTCATCAAAGCGAAGTCTTGGGGGCTATCCTTAGCATACTCATCTACGTCAACCCTAGCTCCAACCTTGATGCCGCTTAGATCTATTTTTGAAAGTCTTCCGTAGCCGCTGAACTTCGAGATGTCGAAGTAAACGCTTCCGGAGCTCACATATGCGTATCCTCCATCAACCAGACTTCTCGTGATCTTCACCATCTCATCCATGTTCCCAGTTGCTCTAGGATACTCAGATGCTCTTTTGATGTTAAGCAGATCGATACCCCTGAAGAACTCCTCTGTGTATTTCTCAGTGAACTCCTTTAGCGACAGGCCCTCTTTAGCTGAATCTCTTATAGTCTTATCATCTATGTCCGTTATGTTCATAACATGCTTTACCCTGTAACCAGTGTGCTCAAGATACCTCTTAATGATGTCAGCCATCAGAAAACTCCTGTAGTTTCCGATGTGTGGAACAGCGTAGACTGTTGGGCCACATGTATACATGCGAACAAGGTTTTCACTAATGGGTTTAAAAACCTCTTTTCTCCTCGTCAATGTATTGAAAACTCTCAGCACCATAGTTCCACCAAATTGGAGCCAAGGAGGGGAATTTCAGAGCAAAGCTCTTTTGAACCCCTATTAAGCCGCTCTGCAGGCGGCTGCATAACCGGACTCTGCCACCTTGGCCTACTTTCCTCTCTGGGTTTTCATCCTCCGCAGGAAAGTAAATTGCTTGTGGAACACATCAATGTTACGGTTACATAAACCTCAGCAGAAAATTCGGCTACCACCCAATTCTCCCACAATTTTAAAGCAGAAATTACATTTTAAAAATTTATATATCACGCAAATATTAGTAGTATGTGTCCGCAATCTCCGGCGGCGTCAATATTGACAGTAAGGGCTTTCGCCCTTGGATGATGGGTTGACCTCCGATTGCGGGTAAATAATGAAGACCCAAACAAAACGAGCATCTATAGTGCTCGGAAGTTTAGGTCTAATATAGGCTTACAGTTGTCTATCAATCCTCGGCCTAAACCAATAAGTATTTTGTGGCCAATATCCTAATCGTTCCAACTCCGCTTGATCCTGGCGGACCCAACTGCTATCGGAGTGGGGCTAAGCCATGCGAGTCGTGCGCTTCCAGGCTACGGTGGAGGCGCGGCATACGGCTCAGTAACATGTGGCTAACTTACCCTTAGGAGGGGAACAACCCCGGGAAACTGGGGCTAATTCTCCATGGGCAGCGACTTCTGGAATGGGTTGTTGCTGAAATGGTGTTGAGACCATGCTTCCCAATATCGCCTAAGGATAGGGCTGCACCCGATCAGGTTGTTGGTGAGGTAACGGCTCACCAAGCCTATAACCGGTACGGGCTGTGAGAGCAGGAGCCCGGAGATGGGCACTGAGATAAGGGCCCAGGCCCTACGGGGCGCAGCAGGCGCGAAAACTCCGCAATGCGCGAAAGCGTGACGGGGCTACTCCGAGTGCCATCCGCTAAGGATGGCTTTTGCTTGGTGTAATCAGTCAGGTGAATAAGGGGAGGGCAAGCCTGGTGTCAGCCGCCGCGGTAATACCAGCTCCTCGAGTGGTTGGGACGATTATTGGGTCTAAAGCGTTCGTAGCCGGCCGGAAAAGTTCCCCGTTAAATCTGACGATCCAATCGTTGGGCTGCGGGGAATACTCTTCGGCTTGGGGGCGGGTGAGGTCAGCGGTAGTCCCGGGGTAGGGGCGAAATCTTATAATCCCGGGAGGACCACCAGTGGCGAAGGCGGCTGACTAAACCGCGCCCGACGGTGAGGGACGAAAGCTGGGGGAGCGAACGGGATTAGATACCCCGGTAGTCCCAGCTGTAAACGATGCGGGCTAGGTGTTGGAGCAGCCACGAGCTGCTTCGGTGCCGCAGGGAAGCCATTAAGCCCGCCACCTGGGGAGTACGGTCGCAAGGCTGAAACTTAAAGGAATTGGCGGGGGAGCACCACAAGGGGTGAAGCTTGCGGTTTAATTGGAGTCAACACCGGGAACCTTACCAAGGGCGACAGTTGGATGAAGGTCAGATTAAAGGTCTTACTGGACTAGCTGAGAGGAGGTGCATGGCCGTCGCCAGTTCGTGCCGTGAGGTGTTCTCTTAAGTGAGATAACGAACGAGACCCGTGCCCCTAGTTTCCATCGGGTTCCTACGGGGATCCAGGCACTCTAGGGGGACTGCCTCCGCTAAGGGGGAGGAAGGTGCGGGCCACGGCAGGTCAGTATGCCCCGAATCCCTTGGGCCACACGCGAGCTGCAATGGTTAGGACAATGGGTTCCGACCTTGAAAGGGGAAGGCAATCCCGAAACCTAACCTCAGTTGGAATCGAGGGCTGCAACCCGCCCTCGTGAACATGGAATCCCTAGTAATCGCGTGTCATCATCACGCGGTGAATACGTCCCTGCTCCTTGCACACACCGCCCGTCGCTCCATCCGAGTTTGGTTTAGGTGAGGTGTAGTCTTGTTGGTTACATCGAACCTAAGTTAGACAAGGGGGGAGAAGTCGTAACAAGGTGGCCGTAGGGGAATCTGCGGCCGGATCACCTCCTTAGAAAAAGATGTTTGGGCTGAGGGGTAAATGAGGGCTGTAAGCCTAAATCGAAGTTTATGCAGCTCCTAAAGAAGTTTAGGGGCGAAGGGTTTAGTGAGCTACTAATAAGGCTCACGATGAGAACCATGCAGAGGTCTTTGACGCAATTCGAGTTTGTGAGTTCCTAACTAGGCTTAACATGACAAGCCGCCTGAAGGATGGCTTGGCCTAGGCGCTGAGGAAGGGCGTGGTAAGCTGCGATATGCTCCGGGTAGGCGCATGCAGCCTTAGATCTGGAGATACCCGAATGGGACTTCCCGCTGCAGGGAAACCTGCAGCACCCCTTTTAGGGGAGGAAACCCCCCGAACGGAAGCATCCAAGTAAGGGGAGGAAGAGAAACCAATTGGGATTCCCTTAGTAGCGGCGAGCGGAAAGGGAAAAGCCTAAACCGAACCCGCATGGGAAACCATGTGGGGATGTGGGGTTGTAGGGCCTGACCGCGTCCTCGCCTGCGAATCTGAAGTGGCTTGGAACAGCCCACCATAGCGGGTGACAGTCCCCTAAGAGTAAACAGGCAGGATTTGGGTTGGTGTCCCTGACTACTACGCCTCGGATTAGGCGTAGAAATCTGGGAGGAAGCAACTTCCAAGGCTAAATACGTCCTAGGACCGATAGTGCACTAGTACCGTGAGGGAAAGCTGAAAAGCACCCCGGAAGGGGGGTGAAAAGTGCCTGAAATCAGGCGGTTAGAAGCGTACACAGCCCGTAAGGGTAGATCCCCTCTGAAGGAAGCTGCGGCAACGCAGTTGTACGAGGAGGGGGGACTAGGGTTGTGTGGTCCGTTTCGAACCACGGGCCGGGGAGTTCACCTCCATGGTGAGGTTAAAGGTTTGCTAAACCTGAAGCCGTAGGGAAACCAACTGTCCGTAAAGCCTATCTTGATGAGGCTTGAGGGACGAGATCTGAAAGGGTCTGGAATCATGGGGGTGATACTAGAAACCGAGTGATCTAACCCTGAGCAGAGCGAAGCTGGACGTAAGTCCAGTGGAGGCTCGAAAGGGTGTTGACGTGCAATTTGCTCCCCTGACTTGGGGTTAGGGGCAAAAGACCAATCTAACTCGGTGATAGCTAGTTCCCGCCGAAATATCTCGCAGGATAGCTCAGCTGGAGGTTGCTGGCGTGGTAGAGTACTGATCGGGAAATAAGGAGCCGAAAGGCTCCGTTTTCCATTCAAACTCCGAATATGTCAGCGCCGTAGAAGGCTGTAGACGGGCATGGGGGGTAAGCTCCTATGTCGCGAGGGGAACAACCCAAACTGTGGTTAAGGCCCCCAAATCCTGGCTAAGTGTAGAAATCGAAAGTTGTCTCCAACCAGAGACAGCTGGAAGGTAGGCTTAGAAGCAGCCACCCTCCAAGCAATGCGTAACAGCTGACCAGCCGAGGTTGGAGGCGCTGAAAATAGACGGGGCTAAGCCAGGTGCCGATACCTCAGACCGCAAACCTAAAGTTTGCGTGTGGTAGGCGGGCGTTGTGGCTGGATGGAAGCTGGGCTGTGAAGTCCAGTGGACCGGCTACAATTGTAGATCCCGGTGGTAGTAACAGCTTAGAGAGGTGAGAACCCTCTCCGTCGAAGGGGCAAGGGTTCCCCGGCAACGCGTCTTCAGCCGGGGGTAAGCCGATCCTAAGGTAATTCTTAACAGACATTACCGAAAGGGAAACCGGTTAACATTCCGGTGCCGCGTAGGTACTTGCGGCAACGCATGTCCAGAATCTGACGCTTCGGGGTAGGTTGAGCGGGGCTGTCGCCTTGTTTAACCCTTGAAGCCCAGGAAGTACCGTAAAGGTGAGAACTGGGCGAAGGGGGGAATAGCCTCCCGTTTTTAGGGGGGTTCAGCTGATCCCTGGAGCCAATGAAAAGGGTTTTGGAAGGGATCCTACGTGTCCGTACCAAGATCCGACACAGGTGTCCCTAGGTGAGAAGCCTCAGACGTTTCGGGTGGAACTTAGGCGAGGGAACTCGGCAAATTAGCCTCGTAACTTCGGGAAAAGAGGTGCCTAAAGCTTTGGCTTAGGCTGGGGCTTTAGGTCGCAGTGACAAGGGGGACGCGACTGTTTAATAAAAACATATGAAGCCGCTAGCGCGAAAGCGTGTGTACGGCTTTTGAATCCTGGCCAGTGGCGGTACCTGAAATCCGGGTTCAACTGGGCGAAGGGCCGCTAAACGCCGGGAGTAACTCTGACTCTCTTAAGGTAGCCAAATGCCTTGTCGGGTAAGTTCCGACGTGCATGAATGGATCAACGACGTCCCCGCTGTCCCCGCCTAGGGCCCGGTGAACCCACATAACTTGGATGAACAGTCCAGGAACCTTCAGCGGGGCGAGAAGTCCCCGTGGAGTTTTACTGCATCTTGTTGCTGGGGTATGGTTGTGGGTGCAGAGTGTAGGTGGGAGCCTTTGATTCCAACTTCCCTGGGAGTTGGAGGAGGCGTCGATGTAACACCACCCATCTATAGCTATATCCCTAACCGGAGTGTCTCCGGGACAACTGCAGGTAGGCAGTTTGGCTGGGGCGGCACCCCCTCGAAAAGGTATCGAGGGGGCCCAAAGCTCAACTCATCCGGGACAGAAACCCGGAGTAGAGGGCAAGACCAAAAGTTGGGCTGACTGGATCCTTACAAGCACGGGATCCAGAGGTGAAAACCTGGTCTAGCGATCCTTTATGCCTCCGTTGCTGGGAGCTAAAGGTGACAGAAAAATTACCCCGGGAATAATTGGCTCGTCTCCTCTGAGAGTCCCCATCGACGAGGAGGATTGGTTCTCCGTCGTCGTCTCTTCCCATCCTGGATCCGCAGCAGGATCCAAGGGCGCGGCTGTTCGCCGATTAAAGGGGAATGTGAGATGGGTTTAGACCGTCGTGAGACAGGTCGGACTCTACCTGCTGAGGGTGCTGGTCGCCTGAGGGGAAGGTGCCCCTAGTACGAGAGGAACGGGGTATCGTAGCCTCTAGTTTACCGGTTGTCCGACAGGGCACAGCCGGGCAGCCACGCTATCGAGGATAAGGGCTGAAAGCATCTAAGCCCGAAGCCTCTCCCGAAAATAGGCGGCCAATCCAACCCATAGGACTTGGCAACAAGCCCAAGGGTTGGACGAGGGCTCCCAAAGAAGATGGGGTTGATGGAGTAGAGGTGTACGCGCCAAGGCTTCGGCCGAGGCGTTTAGCCTGCTACCCCCAATCGCCCAAGGTGTTGAGCTTAAAAAGGAACCCACAAACTCGAGCGAAATCAAAAAGGCCTCTGCATGGTAACTCTGAAAACCCGGCACTTGAACCGTTAGCATAAGCTATTCTATGGTTAAAATGTTTAAATGCCAACATCATAGAATTAGTTTTCAAAATTAATGGTTTGATAGGTGAAATTTTGAGTAGGCCGAATGAAACTTCACTTTCAAGTAAAGTCAGCGACGCTATAGCTGCCATGCCCAAGTCCCCATTCTACAAAATCATGGACTATGTCAAGGAGCTTAAGCTGGAGAAGGAAGTGATCTACCTAAACGTAGGCAACCCCCACTTCGTAACTCCAAGCCACATAAGAGAAGCTGCGAAGAAGGCTTTGGATCAAGGTTTCACATACTATACGCCTGAGGCGGGAATAATGGAGCTTAGAGAAGCTATTGCTGAAAAACTGAAAAAAGAGAACAAAATAGAAGCAGACCCAGCGACAGAAATCTTCGTCACCAACGGCGCTCAAGCTGCGCTCTACGGAGCCCTAAAAACCTTACTGAACTATGGGGATGAAGTTCTCATCCCATGCCCCTACTATCCGCCGTATAGAATAGATACAGACATAATTGGTGGAAAACCTGTGTTAATTCCCTTCAACCTCGGGGATAGGCTGACACTTGAGCCTGAGGAGGTGGAGAAACATATAACGGAAAGAACTAAGGCGATACTGATTCACAGCCCCAACAACCCCACTGGAGGAGTTCTAACAAGAAAGAATCTTGAAGACATCGCGGAGGTTGCTATGAAACATATGCTTCCCGTGATCACAGATGAGTGTTACGAGAAGTTCCTCTACGAGGACGCTGAACACTTCAGTATGGCTTCAATTCCCGGCATGGAGGACCTCACGATCACGATAAACAGCTTCTCCAAAACATACTCTATGACCGGTTGGCGTTTAGGTTACCTTACAGCTGATAGAAGCTTCATGAACAGTTTTCTTAAGGTGCATCACACAATCAACATATGCACGAACTCGATTGCTCAGAAGGCTGCTGTGGCAGCGCTTACAGGGCCGCAAGACTTTTTCAGGGAGTGGTTGAGCGTGTACAAGGATAATAGGAGGGCTGTTGTTGAAGGCGTTAAGAAAATACCTTCAATAACGTTTGCCGCGAAGCCTCTTGGAACATTCTACGCCTTTCTCGACATACGGAAACTCGGCATGAAGTCCTATGAGGCATGTGAATACTTCGTTAGGGAAGCTAAGGTTGTTGTTACACCAGGCTCAGGCTTCGGGCCTGTGGGAGAAGGATGTATAAGAATCTCCTACGCAACTCAGATCGAAAACATAAAGAATGCTTTTGAAAACATTAGGGCAGCTGTAGAAAAGATTTGAAACCGCGTTTCCACACTTCTATCCTGTATTTTCATTACTAATGAAAAGGTTAAATTCTCATTTGTATGTAGCGATTGTCTCGGGGGTATTTGAGATCAAGTCTGCAAGAGATTATTACGATGAAGTGTTTCAGCTTCTGGAAAGACATCACAGCTGGTTTAGGGATTCAATACCGCTTATCGCCTCGGAGAATGTTCCTTCGCCAGCTGTTAGGGAAGCTATAATAAGCGACTTCGGCAACCGGTATGCTGAGGGTTGGCCTGGAGAACGAGTCTACGCCGGCTGCACCTATATAGATCAGGTTGAGCTCCTCGGCATCGAGATGGCTAAGACGCTTTTTGAAGCTGAGTTTGTGGACATACGCCCCGTTTCAGGTGTATGCGCAAACCTATCTGTGTATACAGCTTTCGCTGAGCCTGGCGACAGCATGCTCAGCCTATCAATCCCTTCAGGTGGGCACATAAGCACAGGAAAGAAGAAGATGGGAGGTACAGCGGGGGCTGTCCACGGATTGGAGGTGGAACACTTCGAGTTTGATGAGGAGGAAATGAACATAGATGTCGACAAGACCAGGAGAAAAATAGAGGATATGGTTAAGGAAGGAAGGCCGCTTAAACTAGCTGTTTTCGGAGGCTCAGTGCTACCCTTTCCCCATCCGGTTAAGGAGCTTGCGGACAGCCTTCATGATGTTGGTGCAACTGTTTGCTACGACGCTGCACATGTTGCTGGCTTGATTGCAGGAGGCCAATTTCAAAAACCGCTTAGGGAAGGAGCTGACGTCATGACGACCAGCACCCATAAGACGCTTCCTGGACCTCAGGGCGGAATGGTCGTATCTTTCAATAGGTATGCGGAGCAGATTAAGAAAGCAACTTTCCCAGGCAACGTAAGTAACCACCATCTGCACCATGTTGCTGGGAAAACAGTTATGCTCGCTGAGATGCTTGCCTTCGGTAGGGAGTATGCACCGCAGATAATCAGTAACGCCAAGGCTTTAGCTCAAGCTCTACATGAGAGGGGCTTTAAGGTTCTTGGTGAGAAGAGAGGGTTCACAGAGTCCCATGTGCTGATAGCTGACGTGAGTGAGTGGGGTGACGGAGGAACAATAGAGAAGAAACTTGAGCAGGCAAACATAATAATCAACAGAAACCTCCTGCCCTACGACATACGGCTAGGCAGACACTACAAGGCTCCTGGAGGCATCAGGCTTGGAACATCCGAATGCACGAGGCTAGGCATGAAACAGCAGGAGATGTATGAGATAGCTGAATTCATCAAGAGGGTTGTGAGTGACGGGGAGGAACCTAGAAAAGTTAAGGAGGGTGTTGTTCAATTAAAAAGTCATTTCACAAAAGTTCACTATTGCTTTGACGATGCTGTTGAGGCTTACGCATATATAAGGGTCCGTTGATCTTCTTCACATCTAACCAACAAGAGATCTTCTATGGTTTTAGGTATTTCAAAGATTTCCAGCAGCGGCTTCTTATGGGTTAAAGTATAATAGGGTGAGCTTCAATATGCAAAATGTGAGCTTGTGAGCCTTTTCATGAAATCCATTGTTATAGAGTGTAAGCTTCCAACAGTTCCCTCAAGGATTGATGAAGTGAAGAGCATGGCTGAGGTCATTGGGTACGATGTTGTTGCAAGCGTTGCCCAGAGAAGAGACTATGTGCATCACTCCTACTGCATCGGCCCAGGAAAACTTGATGAGATTAAGAAACTTGTTGAAGAGAAAGAGGTGAATAAAGTCATATTCACAAACACCCTGCCAAGCTCACAGGTATTTAAGGTTAGGGCTAAGATAGGTAATAATGTTGAGGTAATCGATAGAAACCTGCTCATTCTTGAGCTTTTCGAGAAAAGGGCTATGACTAGTGAAGCTAAGCTTCAAATTAAGCTGGCTAAACTCAGGTACACGTTTTCATGGGGAAGAGGGTTTCTGAGGCTTGAGGGTATTCTTGGAGAGCAAGTTGGTTGGAGTGGACCAGGAGACTACCCATTTAAAGATTATGAGAAGGCTGCTAGGAGGAGGATCAGCGAAATCGAGAAGGCTTTGGCTAATCTTCGTATGAAGAAGGAGCTTCTGAGAAGAAGGAGACATGAGCTTGGCTACCCAATAGTTGCCCTCGCAGGCTACACCCAAAGTGGAAAAACAACATTCTTCAATAGGCTTGCTTCAGAATCGAAAAGTGTTGGGCTGGGCCCCTTCACAACATTGTCAACCTGCGCCAGAAGAGTTAGAGTTGATCTAGGCTCCGAACACAGTGAATTCATAGTTGTTGACTCAATAGGCTTTATCGAGGATATGCACCCAATAATAGTTGACGCATTCAATACAACGCTGAACGAGATTTCTAATGCAGACCTAATCATAATATTCATCGATTCAAGCGACAATCTAACCACGCTGGAAAGAAAGATTGCGTCGACAAGCATGGTTCTGAGGCGCATAGACGCTGTTCCATCAGCCCTAGTCTGCGTAAACAAGATAGACCTAGTGTCGAACACACATCTAGAGGAAATTAGGAAGATTATTCACAAGCATCTTCCAGGACTCGACCTACACGAGATAAGCGCTAAAACAGGTGAAAACTTGGAGGAACTGATTTCAGACATAGCTGAACGAATTGGCAAAACAGTGAAAAGGAGACTTGGACGAGGTAACCTGACAAGATAGAGCGAGCTCTCATACTGCTGAATTCCCTAAAACTTAAAGGAAAGCTTTGCCTTCAATATCATGCCATAGAGGCGCATCATTATTGAGCAGAGGGAAGAGAAGGAAAAGCGAGGCCCCTATGCCAGCTGCAAGCGCTGGTTTGCTCCGATTCTTCGAGGAGGACACCCCGGGAATCAAGCTGAGGCCTGAAATTATATTGATGATAGCTATTGGGCTTATCGTAATGAGCATGCTTGCCTATACGGCTTTCAAGTAGATTCCCCTAGAATTCACCTAGTCTCCTCTGGGCCAAAGGAAGCATCGGCCTAGCCTTCACCTTAAACTTCGATTCCAAGTAGGATGATAAAGTTTCAGTGTAGCCGGTGAAGACATAAACGTTTTTCGCACGTGTTTCAACAACAAAATTAACAAGCTGCTTGAAGTCTGCGTGGCTACTCAGCGGGAACACTGAGCTACGCCAACGTTTTCTAATTGCCCAACCTGTGGCCGAAGCGCTAACGGCTTTTTCTGGAAGAGTTGAATTCATACTTTGCCTTGTTACGTAGACGCATCTTCCTTCTCGGAGTGTCTCAATTCCCTCAGGCTCAAGTGCATTCAAATATCTAAGTTCCACGCCGGATTCTCCGTAGACTTCGTTCACTTTAGCGATTGTTGGATGCACAACCACAGGAATATTTGTGTAGGTGTTAAGTAGCTTAACAACCTCCTGTGCTTTTCCTGCTGTATAAACATGGAAGGTTGGAACTAGGTTGTTTTTAACCTGCTGCATAACCCACCTCACAATATCAGCGTAGATCTTTTCCCTGGGAGGAAAGATGTAGCTTGGGTTCCCATAGGTTCCTTCGACAATAAGGTCATCGCAGCCAGCAACCTCAGCAGACCTAGTTGTCAGTGTATCAATGCAGTTTATGTCACCTGTATAAACCACAACCCTATCAGGTAGAAGGATCTTAAACTGCATTGAGCCGAGCATGTGACCTGAGTTAAGTGGGACAACCTCAACATCCCCAATCCTAACCTTCTCTCCAGCTCTAAAACAGAAAGAATCTAGTACGCACCTACCGGCCATCGCCTCATGGATACCCCTCGTTTCAGCGGTCGAATACTTTTTCGCCTTTACCTTGAAGCCATAGGTGTGGTCTGCATGCGCGTGTGATATGAATACATGCACACCTACAGCTGATCCACCGTGGAGGGGGTCGAAAATCAGCTTTGCCTCCTTTGTGGCAACGAAAACGCCGTTAAGCCACCCAACCTCGCTGCTTGCCCTCGACTTCAAGCACTTAACCTACATCCAACAAATTCACATGTACAAAGCAAATAAATATTTGACGAAGCTTTTGAAGCCTAATGAGAAAAGCCTCAAAAGTATTATATCCATGTTTTTAGTTGGATAGACTTATATTGATGTAGATACAATTTCGATAACTTTGAAGAGGAAAACATCAAACCCACTCATTTAAACTAGAGGTAGGATGTCAAATGTCTTTAACCAAGGAAAATCTGGTGCGTATTGGAAACAAACCAACTATGAACTATGTTGTGGCCTGTGTAACACTGTTTAACTCTCAGATAAATGAGGTTAGACTTAGAGCCAGAGGCAAAGCAATCTGCACCGCCGTGGATACTGTTGAAATGCTTAGAAGATCCTTCGCTAAGGATCTTTTGATAAAATCCATAGACATAGGATCTGAAGACGTGGACAATCCAGATGGAACAAAGTTCAGAGTATCCACAATCGAGATAGTTGTTGGAAACGAGTAGTCGAGGTTCTTAAGAAGCCTACATAGATCTCAGCTAACATTCTAGTTAGAGGAAGGTTTTAACGTAATAGAAAGCTTCATCAAAGATGTTTCAAGAAGCCTAAACGAAGCTAATTGAGAAATAAGTCTGCGAACAATTTTTATCTCACGTTTACTAGAAGTTTATTGAGTCGCCGATGATCTATCAGAGTTATATGTGAACGAGTGATCTTAAAGGCATTTATCTGAGGCGGCTCAGTTTCACCCCATCAAACTAGTGAGCAATTTTTCGGAAGAAGAATTTTAGATAAAACCTGTTCATTAAGGCGCAGTAGAAACTTAATCTGAATGGAATTATGGGAAAATAGCTTAGATTGGCGGCTGCGTCAGTCTACGCTTCTCCTTAGGCATCTTCATCCATTTTTGAAATTCCGTGCGGGGGGGCTCCTCAGTGTAAAGCTTCATTCTCCTGCACTCAAGTAGATTGTTCCTCTTCCCAACATACTCAGCTGCTGTAAGAACCCTGCTTCCCGCTTCCTCGGCTGCCCTGAATGCCGGCTCCGCGAAGTCCCTCCATCCCTCATCTCTGAGTAGATGATGCTCCAATATTGTTGTAGGAACATTCTGCACGAGTTGCTTAAGCTTCCCTAACGCTCTTGCAAGGGTTTCTTCACTTATCTTGAAGCCTGATAGATATGTTGGTGGGCCTCCAATTATCAGTAAATCAGGTTTCTCCGAGAGTATTAATTTGAGAGTTTCATTCAAAATTGGACCCTGAACATCAGGTGCATACATAACTTTACAGTTCCCCCTCTCAACCGTATGCATCAGAACCCAGCCTAGCGGCGATGCTTCCTCACCGTGGTACACAGGCCTAGAGAACCTAAGCTTCGTTTCACCATACTGGAAGACCTTCTCGTCAGCAGCCTGAAAACTCTTTGCCTTCTTCAGAGAGGTCTTCTGAAACATCCATCCCCTACGCCTCTGGCTGAAGTTGATGAAGCTTCTAATATCCTTAACCAAAACATCTTTCCCCTGAACTATCTCAGCAGCCTGCTCCATGTTGCTTCCTATCCAAACCGTGTCCCTGTAGCTTGGGGTATGGTGGTCGTTGTGGTAGTGTGAAACCACTATCACGTCAGCGGTTTCAGCAGCCTTAGCAACCTTCAAGCGGCATTCCCTTAAAGCTCTATACTCCTCAGGGTGAGGCAGAATCCCAAATCTGGGGCCTAGGGAAACGCCTGGGTCAACCAGTAGGCTTAACTCAGAGGTTTCAATAAGTGTACACATTGATCTAACTCCGAAGCTTTCAAATGCCTGAGGGGTAACTTTGATATCCTTCAATTCCACCCTGTTCCCTATCTTCATCAATAGAGTGCTGCAGCCGTCATTCCTTGAGGGAGGCTGCGATTATTTCCTCCACTGCCTCTGACCATATTGTTTCAGCAACCTTCCGGTAGCCTCTGGTGCTCAGATGCAAACCGTCGTTTGAGTACTCCTCAAGTAGACGATTCGTTTTTGGATTACTGGTTGCCTTGAAGAGGTCTACACACCTGACTCCCCTATCATGGCAATATTTCATAATCAGCCTGCTAAGCTCCATTCTAGGCTGGATATACATGTCGAAGCCAAGTATGGAAGGCACTGTGCAAGCTATGGGCTCTATTCCATTCTCCTCCGCCTCCCAGTACATCTCTTTCAGGTTACTGAATACTTCCTCAGCAACTACATCCCAGCCTATGTCGTTGCTGCCGCCTAAGATAACCACGTGGCTAGGCTTCAGGTACACCACATCCTGCTTAAACCTTAGAAGCATGTCTGATGTTAGCTCTCCGCATACACCTCTGTTGTGGAACTGAACCCTGAAAGCCTCAGCCCTTCCCAACTCAGCAAGCATAGTTTCAACCTCCTGCTTCAGGAAGTCTGTGTAGGGAGTGGTTTGAGGCAAAAATGAATCTGAAGTCTGCGACTGAAATCCAACCGTTAGGCTGTCTCCGAAAGCCACAAATCTGAGCTGTTTCCTCATCTCCGCGACCTACCAACATAATTCATATTTGGGTATGTAGCAGAAATTGCTAACTTATCCTTGCCTCTATGATTGATTTATTTTGCTTATTTTACATACTTCTGAGACTTATGACTATGATGGAGGGGTACCCCCCTCCAATTTTTTGGAGAAGACGCATCAATCCCCTCCAATAAATCGAATGGTATTATAGCCCCTTCCACAATGGTCATGAGTCCCATAGGCACGTAAAATAGGCACGATAAATCAATCATTGATACATGCCTATGGGTTAACAAAACACCCTACTTATGCTCAAATTTAGCTAGAACTTTCTCCCAATCCACTTTCCACATAGCATAAATAATTATGAAGAGGAGAACAGTTGTGGCTACGAAGGAAACAGCCATAGCTAAGCCCTTAACCTCATCTCCGAAAATCAGGAGAACAAACTTATTGTAGATTCTACCTCCATAAGCAACGATGTAGAGCATACACATCTTACCGAGGAAACAAGGGATGAAAACCCTGAGGAAAGTGTAGTGAAGCAGCCCAAGCGGAATAAAGATCAGGCTGTCAGGAAGCGGCGTCAAAGCAAAAATGAAGATAAGCACAGGAGTCACATACTTGTACCTAGCTATAATCCTGAAAATCGCCTCAAACCTCCTCCTTCTATCCTCGCTGAAAACACTGTGCGCAGCATAGCCCACCAAGTATGAGACTGACTGGCCTGCAGCTGCGCCTAGCCCTCCGGCCAGTGCTATGAGTAGGACATCCATGTTGGAGTATGCACCTAGCCAGAATATCACAATGTGATAGGGGATTGGGAAAACCACGAGGGAAGACCCAACAAAACTAAGTAGAATAACCCCTAGGTAGCTGAATTGTGATACTAGATAGATGAACCATTCAACAAAACCCGGCAAAACAACCATCCGTCAGCTAGCATATTCTCGGAATAGGGTCGCCTATGGGTGGAGCTAGAACCCTCTTACCGCCAACACTCGTCTCAACCACAACTCTATTAAACTCTTTCGTAGCCTCCCCAATCAACCTAGCATCCCTACCCTCCCTAGTCTTCCTCAACTCATCTAAAACCTCATCAGCCTTCTGAGGAACCACAGCCACAACAATCTTCCCCTCGTTTCCAACCTCAAGTGGATCTATGCCAAGCATCTCGCAGGCGGCTCTAACACCCTCACGCACAGGAATCTGATCCTCATGAACCAGGATGCCGACACTTGACTTTTCACTCCACTCACTCAACGTGTTAGAGAGACCCCCCCTAGTCGGGTCCTTCATCTTAACTATTCCGCCGACACCGAGAAGCCTTCTAGTGAGCTTGTTAAGAGGAGCTACATCTGAGGTTATCTCAGTCTCAAAGCCATAGCCCTCCCTGAATGAAAGAATCGCAAGCCCATGATCCCCAACTGTTCCTGAAACAATAATTTTATCTCCATCCCTCAGGTTTGAGTCAAGAAGCCAACGTGAAGCAAACTCCCTGTACTTCCTCACCTCAGCAATGTTTCTGTCAAGCACCTCGCTGCGCATACCGATCCCAGAAGTATTTATCACAAACTTGTCCAGAGCCCCCTTCTCAACAACCTTTGTGTCACCTGTTACTATGTAAACGCCAGCCTCAACGCAAGTTTCAGCCATGCTCCTCAATATTCTATCAAAGTCCTCGATTGGGAAGCCCTCCTCAAGAATGAAGCCTGAGGTTAAGGCAACTGGGTCAGCGCCCATCATAGCTATGTCGTTCACTGTTCCAGCAACAGCAAGCCTCCCTATGTCTCCTCCTGGAAAAAACAGGGGCTTAACAGTATGTGAATCAGACTTCAAAACAATGTTTTCGATTACAGCTGAGTCGTCTAAGGCTTCCAGAGGAACCTCAGCCCCACTTCCGCCAAGATGCTTCAACACATACTTCTTTATGAGGTTCTGCATCACAACTCCGCCAGCCCCATGAGCCATAGTAATTCTGCTCAAATCATACTCCCCAGTAAAAGCCTGGTTTCCAGTAGGGTATTCAGCGATGTGTCTTAAAGGTTTAGTTTTACTTGATAAGTCTACTGCTGGTTCAGGTTCTTATCTAGGATGTCCCAGAGCTCCTCCTCTATTGTAGCGTGCTTCTGGGGTTTAGCTACGAATCTACCTAGCTCACGCCAGTTCTTATCGTAGACTATGGCTGTCGGTATCTTTAGAACCCCAAGCTCCTCAGCTATGTCCCTGTACTCGTCGTAGTCAATAACCTTAACGGTTAGGTTGTTGTTCTTAGCTAAAACCATTATCTTCGCGAGGCTTGAAACATGTACTTGACACTCAGAGTTCCATTCAGCTGAGAAAACAATGAAGAAAACCTTGTTCACCACGTCCTCAAACTTATCAGCGAACCCTAGTTTAGGAAGATACTCCTGAACCCTCCTCTTCATTATCTGCTTAACCTTAGGGTTCCTTATGTTGTTGATGTAGTCGAAGATGTCTTTACCAAACCTTAAGCTCATCATCTCTTCTAGTCAGCCCTAAAAACAGAAGGTTCCATGGCAAACCTCATACTTGACCTGTAACCTTAACGCTGCTAATATAAAACTTAGGATTCCCCGTAGACCTATCAAATTCCATTATGCCCGAAGCCTCAATTTCAGTGCCAACAGACTTTTCCGCAACCTTCAAAGGCAAAATTGTTTTAGAAACCTTTTGCTTAACCATCATGCTTAGAAATTCTCCGCTTTCCACGCTCAAAAGTTTTTCTGCTTGGGGGGACTCAACGTACGCATCTACACACCTTGATCCATCATCAATCTTCAAACATAGGCTTACGTATAAACTTGACTTAGCTGAAGGACCACAGGTGTTGCAGAAAAACTTATCGCCCTCAAACCTCATCTCACTGCCGCAGCTCCCGCAGACAGCGCAAACATAAGATTTGTCTAAAACCTCCAATATAACGGCTTTCACTTGAGCGCTCTCTCCATCCTTGAGGCTAACAAGCCTCCTGAACCTATAGGTTTCAGCTGGCTTAGGCTCCTGTTTTTCAACAACCTCAATTGTGGTTAATCCGCTTGAAGAAAGCTCCACCTCACCTGTCAGCCTTGACGTAACATAGGCTCCTGTCACCTTTATCCTACTTCCTCTACCTATTGAGGTAACTTTTCTGGCAAGCTCCCTCCAAAAAAGTATTGTTGCCAAGCCTGTTCCATCTTCAATTTTCATTGAAGCTACCTCAACAAGCTTCCCATCTGAGGTTTGAACCTCCCTGCACGAGGGGTCTTCCGCAACTTTCCCCTCAACCACAACTAGACCTTGAACGCCTGAAAGATCATCTATACTAGTTGTCTTAGGGTAAGGAGGTATCTCAGCATCTTCAAGCTTCGGATTTATCTCCACAACACAGGTTTTGCCTAGGCTTAAAGAAAGCCGTCCAAGACGATCCCTAACCGAAGCGTCTCTAATGAAAAGAACATCGCCCTCCCTAGCTTTCTCAACCAACCCTGCGTTTTCATCCCAGAGGAAAGCCTGCACGATTCCAGTTTCATCTCCTAGAAGCATCCTGCCCATCTGGGTTGTTTCCCCACTGCTTCTCCTAACTTCTCTTATCTTGCCAAGCTTAACAATACGGGCTAGGAGGTTAACGCTGCCCATTCCAGGGTTAAGCCAAAAAATCTTCGTAGGCTTCAGAGTTGGCTCCCTAAGGTACGGCGGCTTCTCCCTTAAAACAGATGTTTTGCTTCTCTTCCCTAGGTGAACCTCAGGGAACCCAGCAGCGTTCCTCTTCACTTTTCCGCAGACAATTTGGATCACATCGCCTTTATTTAGCCCCTTAAGCTCCTCAGCTCTCTCGTTCCACGCAACAACCCCTATGTTTCCAGTTTCATCTCCAATTGAGGTTCTTAGAACCAAACCCTCCCTATCAGGCTTCTTGAAGCTGATAATCCTTGGGGGAGATGACACAACCCCAACAACGTTCACTTCTCTCTGCTCAGCGTTGACCTCACATACATCTGTTAGAAGATCCTCAAGCTTAGGGTACTCGTTGTCCATTACATCAGGCGGCGAAACATCAACTTCACCTCTATCGCCCACATGAAGTTCAACAGCATCTGCCAAACCTTCCCTCGTGTAGCCATGTCTAACCCTGATGATCTTGCCCTCTAAACCGAGAGACGAAAGCTCCTGAGCCTTCATCCCCCAAACAACACATCTAACCTCACCGCCTCCATCAGCCAGAAGAAGCCTCCGCATCCTGCCTAAGCTGCCGTCGGTTCTCCTGAACTCCTGAATGGGCCACTCAACCAGAATCCTCCCAGAGACAGTTACATCGCCAAGCCCAGCAATTAGATCTTTGATTCTCACCTCAACAGCTTCCTGCGACTTAACGTCGATTAGGAGCTCTTGAGCTAGGAGTCTAGCTGCGCCCTCATCTGATAGGAGGTCTCCTGAATCTCTCTTCTTCTTATCCAGAAGAATCCGTATATCTTCCTTCTTCAAGTCTCCTCTTTTAGCTAGGATTTTCTCGATTATCTCTTCAGCTTCCGCCAAACTTTTTTCTCCCGTACAGATTGAGTGCCAATGTTTATGGAAACGTATTCCTCTTCAACTTTATTTCTTTATGCTTGTCCGTACTTAAGCTGCATTCAGGTGGCTGAAGATTTAACTTTAAAAGTGAAGCTTAGGGTATAGATTATCTTTGGTGTGTGATGTGTCCTCTCTTGCAGGCAGAAAATTCATGGAGGAACTTGCCTCATTGATCAGTAAGACGGTTACTGTTAGCACTTCTCTCGGCAAAAGCTACACAGGAATCTTAAGTGGCGTTGATACAGGCAGCATGAGCATATGTTTGATAGACGTTAAGGATGAGTCTGGCAGAATGATACATAAAATGTTCATCAATGGACAGGCTGTGCTTCAGATATACAGCGTCGAGAAACCCTTCGACATACGCGGGCTAGCAGATAGGTTGGAGAAGGTTTTTCCAAGGTTTGTGAAGGTTGAAGGCGATGTTGTGACGGTTATGGATAGGGTGAGGGTTGGGGAGAACGGTTTGATAGAGGGAACAGGCCCAGCAGCTGAGAGGGTTAGAAAAACCTACGAGGAATTCATGAAAGAAAAAGCTAAGCCGAGCTGAAGGGGAGCGGTTAACAGAAGTTCCTCTGTTTTCACTGTAGCTCAGGCTTTAAAGATTGAAGTTTCTATGCAGCTAGCCTCATGAGTTAGCTTCTTATTGCTGTTACGACTAATGTGGTTCGGTGGCGCTCTATGCGGACAGGTATCGTTTACCATGAGAGCTATTTGAAGCATAATCTTGGGTTAGGTCACCCTGAGAGGCCTGAAAGGCTTAAGAGCGTAATGGAGTTACTTAAGCAGATTCTTGACAACCCAAACGTAAAGATGCTTAGGCCTGAGCCTGTGGCTGAGGATGATTTGCTTAGAGTTCAGAGTGGAAGCTATGTTGAGGAGATTAGGTCGATGAGCGAGCGTGGCGGTATGCTGACGCTGGATACGCCTCTACCGATGGGAACCTATGATGTAGCTAAACTAGCCTGCGGCGGAGCCATATTGGCTGGGGGGGCTGTAGTGAAGGGCGATGTGGAGAATGCTTTTGCGTTGACGAGGCCTCCGGGGCATCACGCAGGCAGGGACTATGGTGGAGGCTTCTGCTTCTTCAACAACATCGCTGTGATGATCGAGTACCTGAAGGAGAAGTATGGGCTTAGGAGGTTTGCTGTGCTGGATTGGGATGTTCATCACGGCAATGGGACACAGGACATCTTCTATGAAGATCCTTCTGTGCTGTATTTCTCGACGCATCAAAGCCCTCTGTACCCTGGAACCGGCAGCATAGATGAAAACGGCGATGGTAGAGGGGAAGGCTACAATGTTAATGTTCCACTGCGACCAGGGACCTCAGGGGCAAACCTGATCTACATCCTCAGGGAGCTTTTCAATCCATTGGTAGAAGAGTATAAACCCGAATTGATAGGTGTTTCAGCAGGATACGACGCATACTTCAATGACCCCTTAGCCAACCTGAAGTTCACTATTGAGACATATGCGGAGACAACTAGGCTTGTTAGGGATCTTGCGTCAAAAGTTTGCGGTGGCAGAATTGCGGTTGTTTTGGAGGGAGGCTACCAGCTTGAGGCTGTTTCGCATGGTGTTCTAGCTACAATCTCAACTCTTGCTGGAATCGAAAGATGGGAGGAGCCTTACCCACCGCCGAAACAGGAGCTTAGTGAGGACGTTAGAGAGAAGGTTTCTGAACTTAAGAGGAGGCTATCCAGATACTGGAAGATTTCCTAGCGCCATTCACGTATTTGAATCGGAATCAACTTACATCTTTAATTGAATGCAAGATGCTTAATGTTGTGTTAGTGAATTGGCTATGAAGAGCATGAAGCCAAGAATCTCTGTTGTTGTTTCATGCTACAACAAGAAGAAAACAATTGCAAGCTGCATAGACTCCTTGCTTAAGCAAAACTACGGGCACTATGATGTTGTGGTTGTGGATGACGGATCAACAGACGGCTCCTTGGAGTGTATTAAAAGCCTAGCTGACGACTGTAAGGTGAAGGCTGTGAGAGCAGACCACAACGGTGTTTCAACAGCGAAGAACATTGGATTCAAGGAGTGTTCAGGTGACGTGGTTCTATTTCTAGATGGGGACTGTGTTCTAGCCCCAAAATCCCTAGCTGAGCTTTCAGCCTCATTCAGCAACCACAATATTGGTTGTATTGGAGGTGAGGTTAGGGCTCTAAATAATGGGCTTACAGCTAAAGCTGTTGAGAGGATGCAGAACGACATTGAACAGAGGAAGTGGCCTTTCGGAGCCAATGTAGCCTACAGAAGAGATGCTTTCACCAAGGCTGGAGGCTACGATGAGCGGATGAAGATCGGTGAGGATGCAGACCTGTATCTCAGGGTTAGGAAACTCGGCTTCAGCTCGGTGATGAATCATGAAGTTCGTGCTTGGACTGTGAACCCCAGCTCCATACCGATGTTCTTCAGGCAGCGCTTAAGGTGGGCTAAAGGTTTCGCTCAACTAACAAAGAAGCATAAAGAGGCTTTCACCCTAAGAATCAAGTTCTGCTTCATCTTAACCTTGGCAACCATGCTATCCCCTATTCTGGGTTTACTGGACCTAAGGCTGCTCATAGTGGCGGCGGCGCTGCTGGCCATAAGCATATTGAGGCATGTTCCTTCAACCATAGAAGTTGCTAGGAGAAGCGGTGACTACAGGCATACAGCCATTATTCCAATTCTGCGTTTTCTGAATGCTGTAGCCTACCTCACTGGCTGGTTGTACTGGAAAGTTAAGGGGTTCCTCTGGAAAAGCTGGTTTAAACATTAGGTTGCGAATCTAATATTTAGAGCCAGAGAAGGTTTGCCTCAAAAACCTCTCCTCCTCAACTTCTCATGGACTATTCAGTGTATCTTCCGCTCATTCAGTTTGACCATGTAACCCCTATTATCACATGCGAAATTATTTCGGGAAACGAGATTGCCCCGCACCACAACGAAAAGCCAATATATGGGGAAAGCTTGCCTAAAAAACCATATCCCAGCCATGTATGGAGCCATGTACCCTTCGCCAGACATATAATACATGCATGTGAGACTCATGACTATGGAGGGAGGGGGAGGGGGGTCTTCGATTTTTTGGATGGGAGGCCTCTGTCTCCTCCAAAAAATTGGATTGGATGGAGGCTTCTCCTCCAATAAATTGGAGCGGATTGAAGAGATCCCAATATAATATAGATTTTCTTAATGCTCTAAATACCGCTGAACGTTTAGGGATAGGTTTAATCAGGTGTTTTTGGCTTAGTTATTGTTGGTGTCCTGGTTTTTGTCTGATGTTAGGAAGCTTGATGAGGATCAAGAATAGGGGAAAGAGGTCTTGTCTTTTAAGGCTCATGAGCAGGATAGTATTAGGGATGGTATAAAACAGTTCATTCCTACGGTATCGTCTGCTAAGGAAATCTATGAGCTTTTCAACATACTGAATTATCCGAAGGACAGGCTATTCGATCCATCTTATAAGAGAGAGGTTGAGGAATTTGATTTTAAGAAGGATGAAAGAGATAAGATTAAGAATATTTATACGGTCTTGAGTTTTGAGAAAGATTTACCCATATTTCTTGTTGAGAGCAGCACGACGGCTCACTCATTCATAAAGTATGTTGCGAAGGTTCTCACTGATAGTTATCTGAGGTTTCTGCTAATTGTTACTGCCGATTATAATGAGATTGTGTTTGTCCTTCCAAATTTGGAGAAAGTTGAAGCGGGCAAACATAAGCTGAGAATCTCGAAGCTTGTCGTGGATAAGAATGAATTGTATCATACTGACCTTGATACGATTTCCAATCTAGTGTTTGTTGATGAACCGTCGTGGCGAGATGTTTGGAGGAAGTGGCGTGATGCGTTCAGCGTTGAAAAAGTTACTGAAGAGTTCTTCAGGGACTATCGAGACGTATTCTTCAAAGTGAGAAGTGGGATTGAAAAGAAGACAGCGACCAAGCAGGCGCATGAGTTTACGCTGCAGCTTCTCAATCGGATAATGTTCATCTATTTTGTTTCGAAAAAACGTTGGCTTAAAACCAACAAGCCCGGCGACACGAAATTTATTCGCTACTTATGGAACCGCTATTTAGCTGAAAGAAATAAAGGCAATTCGGATAAAGATTCATTCTACAGCGACTGGATGACTGTAGTGTTCTTTGAGGCATTTAACAATAGGCTAAAAGAGACTGTGAAACTTCCGGACGATGTTAAGAAGGCATTGTTCGATGCACCATACTTGAACGGTGGCTTATTCAGGAAGACTGAATATGATGTGTCGCAAATCAAGATAAGCGATGAGCTGTTCAAGGCTATCTTTTCCTTCTTTGAGAAATACAACTTCACGATAAAGGAAGAGCTGCTGGATGTGGAGGTTGCGGTTGACCCGCAGATGATAGGTTACGTATACGAGTCGCTGGCCAATGTCGCAGAATCCTCCTATGAACGGGAGGAAGATTTGAGAGGTGCTTGGGGCATCTTTTACACTCCGAGGGTTGAAGTTGAATTCATGGTTCGGCGTTCGCTTGTCGAATATTTAACAAATCACGTGCCTAAAGTGCCGAAAGAAAAGTTCTATGAGTTAGTTTTCGATGAAGACAAGGAGAAGGCTGAAACATATTTCGAGAAAGAGGACTTGTGGTATGACCTTGAGAACGTTTTGGATAACCTATCTGTCGTTGACCCAGCATGTGGAAGCGGAGCATTCCTTGTAGGTATGCTTAACGTTTTAGCGGAACTCTACAAGGTCATATACAAACATATCCGACGCAGCCTAACAGATTTTCAATTGAAGAATAAGATTATCATGAAATCCCTGTACGGCGTCGACGTTATGCCTTGGGCAATACATGCCGCTGAGTTGAGATTATGGTTGCAGCTTATCGTAGAGTCAGATTTGAAGCCAGATGACTTGAAGGCTCATCCGTTGCTACCGAACTTGAATATGAATTTAAGGATTGGCGATTCGCTTGTTCAAGAAATTGGCGGAATAAATCTTCACCTCAGAGACCCCACGGTCTCCAAAGTCAAACAAAGACTTTTGGATCTGAAGATTGAGAAGGAGAGATATTTCAACAACGACCCAACAGCCAAATTCAAGACGAAAGAAGAACTTGAAGAAGAAGAGATCAGAATATTCGGAAGCGTTATTCAGGACCGGCTATCGGTTCTTGTTGAAGAAAAAGCAAAACTAGAGAAAAAGCTGGCAGCATTGAAGAACGGTGTTCAGAAAGACCTCATGGGCAATGTTTTGAAGGCCACTCCAGAACAAACAAAACCGATTGAAGAAAGACTACAGGCTAGTTCAAAAGAGATAGAAAACTTGGAGGGCGTCAAAAAGAATCTACGCGACCCTGAGAAGAAACCCTTTGTATGGGAAATTGACTTCGCAGAAATATTCGGGGAAAAGGGTGGGTTTGACATAGTAATAGGAAACCCACCGTATATACGTCATGAGACAATAGCGCCCCCCACCAAAACAAGAGAAGAAATTACTGAAGGCGATGTGGCTAAGTATAAAACAAATTTGTTGCTCTCAGTTCAAGCCCACTTACCTCAAGTAGACTGCATTAATAGAAAAAGTGACTATTATGTATACTTCTATTTCAGTGGTTTGGCGTTACTCAACCAGAAGGGGTCATTCTGTTTTATTACCTCCAACTCTTGGCTTGATGTCGAATATGGAGTGGAATTACAAAAATTTCTGCTAAAGTACTGTCGTATTGTTGCCATCTACGACAACCCGAAACGGAGCTTTGCCCATGCAGATATAAATACTATAATAGCCCTTTTCGGTGCGCCAGCTCATCCCTCGAATCTTTCACTATTGGCATTGCCTGCTGAAAAAACGAGCATAATAAACACATCATCAAACCTTGCGAAGTTTGTGATGTTTAAGAAACCGTTTGAAGAAGTTTTGAACTCAAAAACCTTAGAAAAAATTGAGGAAACTACATTCTTAGTTAACGAAGAGAACTTTCGAATCTTTCCCATCTCTCAAAAAAGATTGTTTGAAGAAGGTATGAAGTCTACTGACGAGCAAACTGAAGATAACCCAGATCGTGAAAACAGATATATTGGTTCAAAATGGGGAGCCACCTATCTCAGAGCACCAGACGTTTTCTTTACTATTCTCACTAAGGCAACTAAGAAATTTACAAAACTGAATACTATCGCACACATAGAAACTTACTTGAATACCGGTGGAGCTGACAAGTTTTTCTTTGTAGACCAAACAGATGGAAAAAATCGGTTGGCACATATAAAAACCTTGAGTATGGGGACGAGTTTCTAGTTGAAAAAGAGTATGTTATACCGCTCATAAAGTCGTCCGTCGGCATAGCCCACATAACTATCCAAGAAAGAGACCTTGACCAAACAAGGATACTTCTCATCCCAGAAAATGAGCAAATCAGGAAAAAGCGCGTTTATCAATATGTGAAATTTGGAGAAACAAAAAAATATAATACACGATCGGGGACTCGTTCGAGAAATCCGTGGTGGAAACTTCCGAAGCAGGCATGGGAACCAGCGAATGTATTAATTCCCAGAAATTTTAATGATTCATTCAGAATATTTCATAATCCCAATGGTTTCATAACTAATCGTTTCTATAGAGTTGAGTGTAAAGACGATAGAATAGTTCTCTCGCTTAACTCGACATTGACACATCTTCTTCTTGAGATATATGGCCGAAAAAACCTAGGCTTGGGGGCTCTCGATTTGGAAAAACCCGACTTACAAATAATACCAGTTCTAAAACCGAGCTATCTTCCAAAACTAGCTGAATTTAAAGGACTGCTCCTTCGAGATATTGGGACGATTTTTCAAGAATGCGGTCTAGATCCGAACAAACCATTTCGTGAGCAAGAGCCAAATCCATCGCCAGATAGGAAGAAACTAGATGACATTATCTTCGACATCTTGGGATTGACAAAAGAAGAGCGGAAAGAGGTATATTGGGCTGTTTGTGAGCTTGTTAAGGCAAGGTTGGATAAGGCGAAAAGCCTTAAGAAATCCAAGGATTAGATGGTTAAAATGATAATCCCTCAAAAGATAATCGATAACAGTGAAGGAAATAAACTCGTAACCTTTCTTAAGGATATACTAAAAGCTGCGCCAGACTCGAAGCTTGACATCGCAACAGCCTTCTTCAATATCCAAGCCTACTCAATGATAAAAAACGAAATAGACGGCGTTCCCCATTTTCGTCTGCTGCTCGGGAAAGCACCGGAGATAGGTAATGAGAGGACACTGGGCGATGAACTACTAAAGGCAATACAGGAGGAAGTTGAAGGGTTCGAGCTATCTGAAGAAAAAGAGGACAGCGTGAAGAGATTCATCAACTTTCTTAAACGAGACAACATTGTAGTCAGAATTTACGATAAAGAGTTTCTGCACGGCAAAGCCTACATCTTCGACAACATAGTCGTTATCGGTTCCTCAAACTTCACTGCATCAGGTCTAACACACAATACCGAACTCAATTCGGTAGGTCTTGAATCTGATGCGATATACGCTAGAGAGAAATGGTTCAACAAATTCTGGGAAGAAGCCAGCAACTTCAAAGCCCAACTTATCCAGCTTCTGGAAGACTCAAGATTCGGAACTAAAGAATATACGCCATACCAAATCTACATCAAAGCTCTCTACGAGCTTCAGAAACAAGATGTAAAGAAAGAAACAGAGAAGGGTCTACTTCCTGAATCGAAGGTTGAATTAACTGAATTCCAAGAGGATGCAATCCCCCGAATATTCTCAAGACTCCAAAAATATAGATGCATCTTAATAGCCGATTCAGTCGGTCTCGGAAAGACATGGATAGCCAAGAAAATAATCGAAGAATTCGGCTTCTACAGAAGGAGGAGATTCCTAGTAATATGCCCAGCCCAGCTCAGAGAAATGTGGAGTGACGAAACAAAGAACCTAATACTAACACAAAGCATCCTCTCACAGGAAGAACTTGCATCAGAAGACTTTTTATCAAAAGCCAAATACACTGTAGGTGGAAAACTGGAAGATGTTGAACTTATCGTCGTGGACGAAAGCCACAACTTTAGAAACCCGCTCTCAAACAGATGGGAAAACTTCTTTACCCTAGTAAAAGATCACATCTCAAAGAACAGCGAGAAACCGTTCGTATTATTCATGACTGCAACTCCCATCAACAACACAATCTGGGACCTCTACTGGCAAATTATGCTGCTAGTCTCGATGGACCGCATGGCATTCATAAAGGAAGGCGTTGATGACCTGTTCACGTTCTTCAAAGAAATCGACAAGAAAGGTAACTTAACCCTGTTAAACGACTTGCTCAATGAAATCTCTATCAGAAGAACCCGAGATTACATCAAGAAGAACTATCCTGACGCAGAAATAGGAGGAAAGAAAATCATCTTCCCAGAGAGAAGACTTGACAACATCAGCTACAAACTGGGAGCCACATACAAAGGAATGTATAAACAAATTTCAGACGCCATTACAGAAGAGCTTACAATGGCCTACTACCGGCTCCTCGAATACAAGAAACAAGAAAAACGGAGCCTAGAAGAAGAACTAGTCCTCGGGCGAATGATAGCGCTTGACGGCATTTTCAGAACACTTATGCTCAAACGTCTGGAAAGCAGCGTAGACGCTTTCAGGAAAAGCATCTCAAAACATATTCGCTTCCTTAATAAGTTCAAGGAGAATATAAAACAAGGTAAACTGCTCACAAAAGAGACGTTTAATCGCTATGTTTTGAGTATGGATGAGGAAATTGAAGATTTCGCTGAGAGCCTAGACAAATTCAACGCCGATGACTACGACGTTAAAAAATTGCTGAGTAATGTGGACAAAGACATATCAATAATGCAGAACATGCTAGACAAAGTCGGCATGATAAAGCCGGGGGACGATGCGAAACTAAGTGAGCTCAAGAAAAAACTGTTAGGGCTATCCAGAAAAGGACAAGTTGTGTTGTTCACCTACTATGCGGATACCCTTGAATACATCTTCAATGAAGTTATGAAAGACAAACAATTTTCAGGTAAGAAGATAGAAGCGATATCAAGTTCTGGAAAAACCACTAGTAAAAGTCCAAAGGCAAGGGAAGACATCATAAAGCGATTCTTTGAAAAGAAAGTGGACATACTGATGAGCACTGATGTTCTTTCAGAAGGATTGAATCTGCAATCAGCTCAATTTGTAATAAATTATGATTTACACTGGAACCCAACACGCATGATCCAGAGAGCAGGCAGAATAGATAGAATCGGCTCACCCTTTAAGGAAATCTTCGTGTACAACTTCTTCCCAGAAGATGAACTGGAAGAATTGCTTAGATTAGTTCAGGTTCTGCAAAACAAGATAATCGACATCGATAATTCAGTTGGTCTAGACCAGTCAGTTCTCGGTGAGGAAATACATCCTAAGGTTTTTGGCATAATCAGAAGAATCGTAAAGAAAGATACCGCATTATTTGATGAACTTGAAAAAGATACGTTTGGTGGTGGCGAGAAATTCTATCAACCCCTCAAGGACTTTCAGAGACAGCGAGCTATCGAGGAATTGGATGCTGTTCCTTACGGAGTTCATAGCGGGCTTGAGAAAAAAATACGTGCTATATTCTTCTACTACAAATACGGTGAGGATTCGCATTTCTGGTATCTATACGACGTGAGCTCAGGTGAATTAATCAGCAAAAACAAAACTGAGATAGTTGATTACGTGGCATGTCCGCAAACCGAACCAAGAGTAATACCTGACTTTATGAAAGAAGTCTACAAAGCAAACGAAATCGTGTTAGAAGACATCAAGAAAACATACAAGAGAATGGAGCAAAAGACAAGTGTAGATTCAGCACTTGTTGAAATCAGCAGAGAACAAAGCACAAAGTTTGTGAAAACGCTAATTGCTGAGATGGAACTGCAAATCGATGAGTATCTAAGCGAGTTTCCGGAGGACAGAGCAACAGAAGCAAGGTGGGAAGTCATCAGAAACAAAATTCTCGGGATACCTCTCACTAAAAGAAGACAAAGAGAGCTGCGAAGAATGTGGAGGAAATACAAGAAAAAGACTGACTGGAAAGGTCTCATCTCTGAACTTGACGAATTTCTGTTAGAGAAAGGACTTCGTGAAAGAGAAATAGTCGAACCTTTCGACCCAAGCCGTCTTAAACTAGTGGTGGTTGATTTCATATCATGAAGACTCGGATTGTAGGGGTTGCATTCCCTCTCCCTAAACATATGATAGAGCGGCTTCTCAATGGCCAGAAGGATGTATTCATAAAATATGTAGCTCAACCGGGAAGTACGCGATTGATTTCAGGGCACAAGTTGTTTCTTTACGCGTCTGGGGGCGAAAAACAACTGGTTGGTGAGACGATAATAACTAAAGTCAAATTTCTGAAACCAAATCAGATATTTGATATGTATGGAGAGCGGCTATTTCTATCAAAAACAGAATTTGTGCAATATGCACAAAGCCAACCCCGGAAAGATGCCGACAAAGATTTACTTGTACTTGAGGTGGCTAAACCGAAAAAATATAAACGCCCAATAAGATTCCCTCAACCTCTAACCATGGCAGGGAGATATGTAACTAAGGAAATGTACCTATCCCTTAAAGCAAACCACTAGTAACAAGGCGGCGTCATTGACACGGAAGACCAAAGAGACGATGTCTTGAACCTATAGTGTTGGCATACTTCACACCAGTTCCATACATCCTCCGACATAGTTTCACCTAACGCTTCCCCTTCAACTTTAATTTTCATCTTCACCCAAATCACGCTTGTACGATTGTGCCTACAAAGCCGTAAATAATTTGTTTCCTCAAAAATCGATGAATTCTGTAGAGCCTGAGTTGATACTGACCATATGAAGCAGGCTTCAAAGCTACAGCGGAAGTATCTCTATCTCCTTAAGTTGACCTATTGGGAGGTCAATGGTTAGGCCTAACGCTTCAAGTGTAATCACGCTTACCAAGATTCTGTCTAGTGTATCATGCATGAGTGAGGCTAATCGTTGTGTTCAACAATAATGACCGCGGATCCCTACGCAGCGAACACGGGAAAGCACGCTGAAATTGTGGACTTGGAAACGAATCAGAAAGTGCGTGTGGTCTGAGTCTGGAAGAAGGAGGAAAAGGGTATGGAAGATGAAAACAAGAATTTGCTGTCCGCCTGCGAAATCTGCGGCGAGCCCGTCGAGTGTTTCAAGTGGATGAGCGGTAGGTTTGTTTGCGAGTAGGTGGGCGAAGTTTTGGCAGGTGTGGATTTAAATATTACTTTGTGATATATATTAAAACATCACATAAATGTGATATTGTGATATAAATGAAAACGAGCTTTTTACTCAGAAAACTTCACATGGACGGGAAGGAATTCGTGACATCTGCAGAGCTCAAGCAATACTGTAAGTCAATGAAACTCAAATACGAAATAGTCATTAGGCATCTCATTCCAAGGGATTACCTGATACGGATTTTCCGAGGAATTTTTTACATAAGATCACTGGAAGAAATCAAGCTCGGAAAAAACAGGTACAGCCATCTCGATTTAGTTGCGAAAGGGCTGGAGCTGAAAAATGTTAAGAACTGGTACTTCGGCCTATACACCGCCTTGAAGCTGAACAACATGACACACGAACACTTCGCCACAGACTACGTGGTTAACGACAAAATTTTCCGTGCAAAGCCAATGAGCATCGCAGGCTACAAATTCAAATTCATCAAACTCACGCCTGCGTTGCTGGAGTTCGGTGTAACAAAAGACAGGCTTAGATACTCTGACGCTGAGAAAACAATTCTCGACTTCATCTACACATGGAGATACAACGGAATCCCGAAGGACAAGATAGTTCTAGATGCTGCAGAATGGGCGAAGACTATTTCTAAGAAAAAAATCATGGAATATGTGAAGAGATATCCAAAGACCGTCAGAGAAATTGTTGAGGAAGTGGTCAAATGAGAAGAGATTTTGTGAATGAAGTCAGCAGGATTCAGCGAATCAAAAGAGCAGATTTGATCGAGAAGGACTTGATTCTTCATCAGATGCTTCTTGACCTTTCCAAAAACGAATTCTTCTCTGAAAATTTTATATTCAAAGGCGGGACATGCCTGATAAAATGCTACATCGGATACTTCCGTTTCTCCGAAGACATAGACTTCACATGGAAGCATCAGAAAGTCTTTGAAGGCAAGTCTCAGAAAGAGATTCGAAGCCATCTGTCAAAAGTCATAGATGAGTTGGGAAGTATTTTTGAGGAGATAGCGACGAAGCGAGGCTTGGATTTCAAATGTGAAAAGCACAACAAGAACTACGTTGAGCTCGGCGGAGGAAACAAGACATGCACGTTCAAAATCTGGTATCAGTCAGCGATTCTAGATAAGACGAGCTTCGTGAAAGTTCAGATAAATTTTGTTGAAAAACTGTATTTTGCTCCGCAGAAAGTAAAATTGAAAGGGCTGCTAACCAAGAAAAGCGAAGAACTCGATGCATTATTTCCAGAGTACAAGGAATACACGCAGAGAATCCGTTTTGATGCGTATGACATTCGTGAGATTCTGAGTGAAAAAGTCAGGTCAATTCTGACACGGGAAGGGGTAAAGGCACGCGACTTTCTGGATGTTTATCTAATCTGCAGGGATTTCAACATCAAGCTGGAAGATGTGCGTGATTGTATCATAGATAAGACGCAGTTCATGCTCAACCTCTATGAGAAGTACAGAAAGAACCTGGCAGAGAAGAAGGATATAGTCACATCAGGAAAAGCCTTCACGTGGGGAGAAGAGAGCGGACTCTTACTCCGCGGCATAGATGAAAAGAAATTCTACAAGTTCCTTGAAGGCTTCAAGGCGTTCTTGAAGAAGGTCACGGAAGAATTGGTTTGAAATACACTGCGAGGATGACGATGCCAGTTGATAAGGAGGCGATCTAGGAAGTGATCAGTTGCGGTTTCAATTGGTCTATGGCAGAATTGAAAGATTTGCTTAGTTGTGAAACCTCCATAGGCACTATTGAGAGTGTAACCCCTATCAAACATCTCTCGGAAACCCTCAACATCTTGGATAAACAGCTATCAAAATTCAACAAGAAAAAAATGGAGGTTAAAGCGAGGTTAATTCACTTTCACCTATGGGTCCAGGCCTAAGAACTCTAATTTCTCCACCTAGAACTCTAACCACAGTTGAACCCTTCTTAAGAGATGTTTCGCCTCCATCCAAGACTAGGTCTACTTGGCTTCCAAGCTGATCAACAACCTCCTTGGCTTTTATAGGGGAACTCCTCCCACCTAGGTTTGCGCTTGTTCCAACAAGCAGACCGCCTGAAAGCCTGATAAGTTCAGCTGCAACCCTATGGTTTGGAACTCTAACACCTACCGTTCCTAGGCCTAAGGAAACCTCGGCTGGAAGGATTTTCCTCCTCCTAAGCACTATTGTTAGCGGACCTGGCCAAAACCTCTCCGCCAACTTTTTCTCCATCCTGCTGAAGAAAGCTATCCTCTCAGCATTCCCTACATCATATGCCAAAATTGGAAGAGGTTTAGTTCTACCTCCCTTAACTCTAAGTATTCTTTCAACAGCGGCAAGGTTGAATGGGTCGCACCCTAAACCATAGACCGTATCCGTTGGATAGGCGATAATCCTCCCCTTAAGTATGATTTTTGCGGCCTCGCTAATGTTTTCGTCAGTAGCCTCAAGCAGTCTACACATGACCTATCCGCTTCTTCATATAGACGATTCTATTAACGAGATATTGAGGCGCCATAAATCTAAATTCTTTAGGATTAACTCCTAGCAGCAAAGTTTTCTGTAGGAATGATTTTCAGTGGAGGTACATCAAGACATCTGGGTTCTACACCCATTCCTTGCAGGTCAGTCCACATCATCAGTTAAAGCATAGGATCCAACTGGAATTTAAACATATGTGACTACGCACCACATTGGTGCACAATACATGTTTCTAGAATACGGAGAATAATAGGAAAACGGTGAGGGAGGATAAAACTGGGATTGCGATGTTGTCGCTCATAGGGTGCGGTAAGGCTTCGATGACCATTCCTACAAAACAGCCGACAACCGCGATTCGAGGATCCACTAGAAGGCTGCATAGTAGAGCAGCCGAAATAAAGCCAACTGCTGTGCCTTCAACAGATTTTGCTTTGTTAAAGGGATAGATATGCCTGCTCCTGATTTTTCTCCCCACGATCCCTGCGACAACATCACCTATAGTCAACGTAACTATGCCAACTGCCGCAAACTCTAAAGGGAAAATGCTTAAGGTTAAGAATATTCCAGCTGCGAACCAAATTGGATCCAAGATGGGGCTTAACTGCTCCTCCTCTGAGGCAGCGAATCTTGTAACAGAACTGAATAAAGGCAATCTTTTTCCTGACAACCTCAAATATTCAGATAGGAGAAAGAGCATGTAAGTCGAGGCTATTAGAATTTGAGTTAGTGTCAAACCGAAAATCATGGCTATGAAGATGGTGGACACACCTAGCAGGTGAATGAGCTTCCTAAACAGAAATTTATGGGTGAAAAAGTTGTTTTCAACAGGTTGCTTCAAGATCGCTTTAGCCACTTGATGAAGGTCAACACTATGAATAGTGTGTTCAACCTTGGATGAAACCTCCACATCTGGGTTGAAGCCTATGAATAGGCCGCTGACATCTAGAAGCTGAAGGTTGTTTCTGTCATCCGCAACAGCAACAACATTATCACGTTGGATCTTCAGCCTACTACAGACTGATTCAACAATCTTTCGCTTACCATGGGGGTCCATGACATCTCCGCTTACTTTGCCGGTCATCAAACCGTTTCTGTCAACCTCAACCTCAACACCATAGGCGAAGTCAGCGCCATTCTTATCCCTTAAATCCTCCACAACCTGCCTCGGCAACCCGGAACTTATCAGCACAACAACAAAGCCATGTTTTTTGAGTTCAGCCACAGCCTTCTCCGTGTTTTTCATAGAAGGCAGATTCTGGTATATTTCATAGAATTTTTTGAACGGAGTTCCTCTGAAAACCCTGTAGGACTTCAGTAGAAGATTTGTGACATTAATCAACCTCAGCCAGTAGAGCATGACATAAAATATTATTCGAATAGTTTTTGTTAGGCTTAGCCTATGAGAAACCTCTAGGATCATAACTCTTTTTCTCGGAAGGAAAACTCCTTCAACATCGAAAACGCAAAGCTGAGACATTACTCGTCATCCAAGTGTCTGCTACCTGCCCAATTCACGTTTGATCACTTATTCATTCCTTCTCGGAACCTTGCCTGACCACACGGTTTTCTCATTCACAATAACAGCCTCAAACACAGTTATTATACATTATGCGAGCTTTTTAGCCCTCAGCTTTAGGCGAAACATTTTAACAAACCTATCCAATATGCTACTAATGGTTAAGACGCTTAGAAGGCGGTTCAATGGGATTCACATTACCCGAGAAAATTCTAGGCAGAGCTTCAGGGAAGACTGTTGGTGCAGGTGAATTCGTTATTGCAGATGTTGATTTAGCTATGGCTCATGATGGAACTGGGCCCCTAGCCATAAGTAGGTTTAGGGAACTGGGAGGCAGGAAGGTTTGGGATGCAAGCAAGATTGTTTTCGTTTTCGATCATGTTGCTCCAAGCGCTCATGAAGGTTCTTCGAAGGTGCAGAAGGAGATGAGAGGGTTCGCGAGGGAGCAGGGTGTAAGGCTTTATGATGTTGGTGCAGGCGTCTGCCACCAGTTGCTTCCTGAGCTTGGCCACGTGAAGCCTGGTATGCTTATTGTTGGAGCTGACTCGCATACATGTACCTATGGGGCTTTAGGCGCTTTCTCAACAGGTTTAGGCTCAACAGAGATGGCTGCTGTATTCAAGCTTGGCAAGCTTTGGTTCAAGGTTCCTGAAACCTTGAACTTCATTGTTGAAGGTGAACTTCCCAAGTTCGTTACCGCCAAGGACGTTATACTCAGAATTGTCGGCAAGGTTGGGGCTGACGGTGCAACCTACAAGGCGGTTAGGTTCACAGGCTCAACGGTTAAGCGGATGAGCGTGGAGGGCAGGATGACCCTTTGCAATATGGCTGTTGAGATGGGTGCGAAAACAGGTTACGTCGAACCTGACGACGAAGCTTTGAGCTACTTAAGGGCTAGGAATGTGGAGCTAACCAATCCCATGAGAGACGATTCCGATGCGAACTATGAGGAGGAAAGAAGCTTTGAAGTGGAAGATCTTGAGCCTCAGGTAGCCTGCCCACATCAGGTGGATAACGTTAAGCCTATTTCCGAGGTTGAGGGCGTTAGGATAGATCAGGTGTTCATAGGCTCATGCACCAACGGCAGATTTGAGGATCTGAAGGCTGCTGCCGATCTTTTGAAGGGCAGGAAGATTCATGAAGACGTTAGGGTGATAGTAATCCCAGCTTCAAGGGAGGTTTACCTGAAAGCTTTGGCGAATGGGTTAATTGAAGTTTTCCTGAGGTCAGGCTGCGTTGTCTGTAACCCCGGTTGCGGGCCATGTCTAGGTGCGCATCAGGGCGTCCCTGCGCCTGGTGAGGTATGCGTCTCAACCTCCAACAGGAACTTCATTGGGCGTATGGGCTGCAGTGAGGCAAACATCTACTTGGCCTCACCGTACACAGCTGCAGCTTCAGCAATCAAAGGTATGATAACGGACCCAGCAAAGCTGGAGGCCTAGGTTTTGGCTAAAACCATTATTGGAAAAGTGTGGGTTTACGGAGACGACATAAGCACAGACCAGATAATCCCAGGCAAATATAAGGTTAGGTTAACCGAGATAGCTGAGCTTTCCAGGCATGCGATGGAGGGGGTTGACAAAAGGTTTTCGGGAAAAGTTTCAAGAGGCGACATACTGGTTGCCGGCAGAAACTTCGGATGCGGCTCAAGCAGGGAGCATGCACCCCTTGTTTTGAAGCAGCTTGGCATCGCAGCCATTGTCGCCAGAAGCTTTGCAAGAATCTTCTACAGGAACGCGATAAACATAGGGCTTCCAGTGGTTGAATGCCACGAGGTAGCTAAGAGCTTCCGTTCAGGCGACAGGATGAAGATAAACTTGAAGGATGGTTTAGTTAAAAACACTAGAACTGGAAAGGAGCTTAAAGCATATGAAATGCCCGGCTTCCTACTTAAGATAGTTCAGGATGGAGGTCTTGTTAAACACCTAAAGAAACGCAGCGGCTTCCAACTCCGGGATTAAATGAAAGCCCAGGTATTCATGCTGCTTTCCCGTATGCTTCCTCAACAAACTTATCCACAAGCTCAGGCTCCAAACCTATTTTCTTAAGTTCAACCCTAACCTCATCAACAGTTTTCCCCTCCTTCCTAAGCTTGCTGCAAATGCTTTTGATGAACTCGTATCTCTCATGCGGGTATACAACCCAAGCTTCTGTCTGCCTGATGTAGTAGTCTGGCTTAACAATGCTTTTCGGCTTGTAGTGCAGCGTTAGAATCTTAACCTCAGCTGCACCGAGGCTACGCAGATGCTCAACAACAATCTTTAGGCTTTCACCAGTATCAGCAACATCATCAGCCACAAGAAGCCTTTTACCCTTAACCGATATAGGTATTGGCTGCGTTATCACAGGCTTACCTTTAGTTTCTGCTACATCACCGTAAAACTCAACCTTCATGCTTGTTATGTTCGGGTTCTCAAGGAGATCCGACATTATTCTGGCAGGTATCCACCCGCCTCTAGCTATGCCTACAATAATGTCAGGCTTGAATCCGCTTCTCCTAACCCTATCAGCAAGCTCAACACACATCTGATAGATTTCCTTCCAGCTTAGAACCTCAAACTCCATTCCTAAACCTTCTCAGCAGCTTCGAAGACAATTTAACTTCAGAACCATGTTAAATATGGGGATACAAAGCTAAGATGTAGAACTCACGTAAATGCGTAAGCCCCGCTAGATACATTTATTAAATTAAAGAGCTAACTGGTAAATAACACTTATATCTCGCAATTATCCTTTATAATTTAGGGGCACCTCAACGAAATATTTGAGTAAATTGTCTTCCACTAAAAAACCCACGTCAGCTTTTTTGCTATCTATGATTGCAGGCATATTTGTATTGATTAATGATGTCTTGCTTGGTTTTGCTGGATCATTTGTTTCCAAAACTCTCCCTACTCTGATGCAGCAATATGCTCCAACCCAAGCGGTTGGAGAAGCTGAGTTAGCGATGGCTTCAGCCATTCCTTACACATCGATGACTTTAGGAATCGCATTCAACCTTTTTGTTCTGCTGAGTGCGATTATGCTTTACCGAAGCCCATCTAGAAAAACGGCGTGGGCGGTCATCATACTGGCATTCTCAATAGTTTCTATGGTTGTCGGCGGAGGATTACTTGTAGGACTAGTTCTCGGAACTATTGGAGGTGCCCTCGCCATCGCTTGGAAGCCTAAAACAATCCTAACCTGAAATAAACAATTTTCTAGGAGCCAACCACATCTTATTCAACCGAAAGCCATTAGGTTTACATGCTCTAATTCGGATTCTATTTGTTAGCCAAATAGCAACCAGCCTAGACAAGGATGAGACATGTTCACTGAGCAGATTAAGGAGTATGGTAGGTGGCTGGGCATAGCCTCCTTCAGAAATGTTGTGGTTAAAAATGTAGAACAACTTATCAGTATGCTCAGCGAAGCCGCCTCCCCAGCTGAAATTCAGCTTTTCGACGCAGATAAGGTGGCTGGAAGAGAACACCTATTCTTTGCTGCACTGAATGCTCTGAAGGCATTTAAAGAAGGCATAAAAATTTCTAGGTCACTTAGCTTAGAGGCTATACTCTACGCTTCAGCTCAGAGGCAGATAAAAAATGCTATAGAGATGCTTGGTGTCCGGAACGGCACGATAAATCTTGCTGTCATGGTTTTGGCTGAGGATGAAGCCTCAATAATTAGGTTTGAGGAGTGGCTTCGTATAAAATTGAGTTGGATTCCAGATAGCTCTGCAATTGAATCATGGACAACTGAAAAAGTTGAAGGCATAAAAAGCCTATTCAAAATCTCCGACTTGGAGATGGAGAAAATGCTTGGCAAAGATGTCGCTATTGAAGCTGTGATTAAAAAACTGGTTGTTGAACGCGTTGCCCTGTTGGCGACAATGATCTAGGCCTTCACTCTTTTAAGGATCTTCAGGACCTTTTCAAAGGTGCTTTCATACTTTTTGTACAGAATCCTGTAGCCGAGATCCTCTATCTTCTTCTCTAAATTTTCCAGATCACTCTATGCTGCGTATTTCTCTATCTCATTCCCATCCATACCGCACAGTGGATCCTTCGCCAACATCTCCTCCCTACCCTCTTTGCCTTCAGTCTAGTTTTGGACTGAACCGCCTCAATAATAAAGAGTTCGAAACGACTGTGACTGAACTTGACGCCATAGCCGCAGCCGCATAGACTGGATGAAGCGTGATTCCGAAGGGGTATAGGACACCTGCAGCTAAGGGAATTAGGGCCATATTATATGCGAAGGCCCAGAACAGATTCTGCTTAATCTTCCTAACAGTCTGTCTGCTCAGTTGGATGGAAGCCACTACGTCTCTTAGGTCATCTTTGATGAGGACGACATCTCCAGTTTCTAAGGCGACGTCAGTTCCGCTTCCTATGGCTATGCCTACATCGGCTTGCGCCAATGCTGGCGCATCATTGATCCCATCGCCCACCATGCCAACCTTCTTCCCTTCCTCCTGCAACCTCTTTACGACATTAGCCTTCTCGGCTGGAAGCACTTCCGCCAAAACCCTTTTGATCCCTAATCTGCTGGCTATCGCTTCAGCTGTCCTCCTGTTATCTCCTGTCAGCATAATCACCTCCATACCCATCTCCTGAAGTTTTCTCACAGCTTCTCTAGAATACTCCTTGAGAGTGTCAGCCACCGCTATCACCCCGCTGGCATTCCCATCAAGTGCCAGAATCATTGTTGTTTTCCCCTCCCCCTCCAGTCTTTGAATCTCACGCTCCAAGTTATCAGTATTGATCCGGCTATCTTTCATTAGCCTCCTATTTCCCAGCAGAATTTCTCTCTCACCATAGCTTACTTTCACACCATGTCCTGGGATAGCTTCAAATGACTCAGGATCAGGAAGATCCAGCCTCTTCTCTCCTGCTTCGCTGAGGATAGCCTCTCCAATCGGATGCTCAGATCCCTTCTCTGCTATGGCAGCAAACCTCAAAACCTCATCTGCCTGCAAGGTTCCGTTTGACACGATGTCGGTGACTGAAGGTTCCCCCTTCGTCAGAGTTCCGGTTTTGTCAAAGATGACGGTTTGCAGCTTATGGATCTCTTCAAGGTGTTCTCCACCTTTGATCAGGATACCGACTTCAGCCCCCTTCCCAGTGCCTACCATGATCGCTGTGGGCGTAGCGATGCCTAACGCGCATGGGCAAGCGATGACCAAAACTGCGATGAAGATGCTTAATGCGAAGGCGAAACTCTTAGCGCCTACGAGGTACCATGCAAAGAAGGAGAGTAAAGAGATGCCTATCACCGATGGAACGAAGTATGCTGCCACCCTATCGGCTAGTCTCTGTATTGGAGCCCTTGATATCTGTGCTTCCTCAACGAGTTTTATGATCTGTGAAAGCGCGGTATCAGCTCCAACCTTTGTTGCTTTGAACTTGAACATGCCTGCTTTGTTGATGGTTGCGCCGATGACTTCGTCGTCAACACTCTTCTCTACAGGGATGCTCTCTCCAGTTATCATCTTCTCATCCACAGAGGAATGGCCTTCCACTATGATGCCGTCAACCGGAATTTTTTCGCCAGGTCTAACGACAACTATCTCGCCAACCTGCACCTGTTCAACTGGAATCTCCTCCTCTCCCTCTCTAAGCACTAGGGCCATCTTCGGCTGGAGGTCCATCAACCTCCGAATAGCTTCTGAAGTTTTTCCTTTAGCGATGTCCTCTAACAGTCTACCTACAAGAATCAGGGCGATGATCAATGTGGATGTGTCGAAGTACACTTCGCTTCTTGGGAAGACAGCTGGGAAGAATGTTACAGCGGTGCTGTAACTCCACGCTGCCGATGTGCCGACCGCTATCAACGTGTCCATGTTCGCCGTCTTAACCTTCAACGCATCAAGCGTCCCCTTATAGAACCTCCAACCTGCGCCGAACTGTACAGGAGTAGCTAAAAGGAACAGCCAGACATTTTGCGGGATAACCGGTAGGACATCAATCCACGTGAAAGTAAGAGTTAATGCGCCCAGAGTTACACTGAAGACGACAAGGTATTTCAGATGCCGCAGCTCCACCTCAGGCCTCTCAAATGTCCTGAGACAGCTTTCACTGCAGAAGTAGTACATGCGGCCCCTAATCTCCTTCTTGAAAGGAGGATTATTCTCGTCCACATACATACCGCAGACAGGGTCTTTCGCCATATGAGTCCAAACCTACTTAATCGACTTATTCAAGCTGCGGATGCTAGATACTTCTCTTCTCTCTCTCAACTGAAAGCATGTCCTCAGGCTTCAAAAGCGATATTCCCATTAACTCGCCTACAACCTCAACCAAAACTATTCTATCAGGACTCTTCAAGTCAACCTTCCTCTGCACCTGGCTTGCAACAGCCTCAATCAAATCCTTAGTTGACAAACCAGTATGCCTCTTCTCAACAGTGACACGGAAGCTCTCAGCCTCACCTATTTTGCTGGCAAGTTCCCTGGACGCTTCCTTAACCCCCTCAATACCTGTTGAAAAAATCTTCTCCACAGGAACAACCTTAAGCACGTAACGGAACTTCCAAGGCTTCTGCTTCAGAAGCAACCTAAGCTTAGCAACAGCCTCAACAGGATTCAGCGAAGTTTTAGCCACAACCAACCCCAGAATATTTGTAAGAGAAACCTCAGCATCCCTATCGCCTATGTCGCTTAGCAGATACCATGCCTCTGAACACGCATTCCTCTCATTCCTACGTGAAGTTGAAATAAGCAGATTAAAGTCCTCAAACACTTTCTATGCCTCTTAACAAGACACTGAAGCTACATGGAGCTTAAATCTATCTTTAGCTGAGCTTTCTATAAGTGTGTAGTGCTCTATGAACAACCGTAACAGCTGCAACCGCAAAGACTAGGATAACACCAAGTTCCACCCACCCAACTATTGTCAGCGCAGCCAAAATCAATATTCTTTCAGGCCTCTCCCCAACCCCAACACCGCCTATCTCAACACCTTCAGCCTGAGCTCTAGCGCGTGTGTAGCTTACAAGAAGAGAGGCTGAGAGGGCAGCTAAGCCCCATACTAAAGAACATAGGCCTCCTAAAATTATCCCGCAGTAGACAGCTATCTCCCCAACCCTGTCCAGAAGCGAGTCCATGAAGCCCCCGAACTTCGTAACCTCACCGTAAAGCCTTGCCAAAGCACCGTCAACAGAATCGAAGAATCCTGAAAGAAGAAGGAAAATAAAGGCGAAAACCAAGCCTAGAGATGTTTTCGCAGCCACAAAGTACGCGTAGGCTGAAAGCAAAGCGAAGACTAGGCTTAGAAAAGTCGTTGCGAAGGCTGAAATATGCAGGTAGTGAAAAAGCCTAGCTATAAAGTTAAGCAGCGGGGTAACAGCTTCCCTAACTCTCGTAAGCAAAGGTTCTCCACATCCAAGCATCAATTGCAATAATGGTTTAAATGCATTTAAGAACTTTAAACGTACGCGATTGCTAATCGTTAAGTATCCATCTGCTAAACTTCTTTGTAGCTGAGATAGGAGATAAGACTCAGCTCACCGTGATAGCGCTATCTACTAGATACAGAGCAGCATCGATTTTCACAGGGGCTATGCTCGCATTCGCTCTAGTGAATGGCGTGGGTGTACTGGTTGGGGAAGCTATAGCTGAATATATTCCCTCGAACTGGGTTGGAATAGGTTCAGGAATAGCCTTTCTCCTGTTCGGGTTTTATACCCTGTTTCCTAAGGCAGAAGAAACCAAGATAAGATATGGCAAGTATGCAATTCTCTCCAGTTTCTCGTTGATCGCTCTGATGGAGCTGGGAGATAAGACGCAGCTTGCAACTATAGTTCTGGCAGCAAGATATACCAGCCCAACACTTGTCTTTACAGGCGTAGTGCTCGCCTACCTTATCCTAACTGTGGTTGGAATAATAATTGGATTCAAAATCTCCAGACTGGTTCCAATGAAAAAAATGAAGATAGCCGTCTCCGCCATTTTCATTCTATTCGGTATTATATTCTTGCTAAGTGCAGTAGCCGGCGTTTTAATCCTGTAGTTTCGAGTAACCTTACTCAAACTGGATAATGCTCCCGCAAAAGTAGTTAAAGACATCATTCTAACCATCCTACGAGCAGAGAATGCCATCAACCTTAGTGAACTAAGCTAGGTATTCATTATTAAACCGATATAGTTACATTTTTCATAAGCAATATACATGTTCAGATACCAAGTATGGGTTTTGGTTGTCTATGGGTAAGGTAAGTAAGGGTGTTAAGTGCAGTGTGGTTGGCTGTGGTGAGGCTGCTGTTAGGTCTATAGCTCCAGATAGGGTTGCTGAGGCTGGGCTGAACGTTGAGGCTGGGAGGAGAGCGTATCTCTGCAGAAGCCACTACAGGGAGTTGAAGAGGAAGCTGAGGAAGACAAAGCTTATTGAGAAGTGGAGGTTGATGAAGTAGCCTAGCTGGCGGTTGGCTTCATGAGGATTCTTCTGATTCATGTTGACCATTTCGAGTATCAGGTTAAGGAGAAGGCTTTGAAGGAGCCTGAGCCTATTTCTGAAGTTGAGGGAGGAGGCTTCATCAAGGAGGCTCTTGTTTGCTTCTGCACTGTTGAGAAGGGGGACGATGCGAACCCTAGGAGGGTTGCTGAGAATGCTTCTGAAACAATTGAGGAAGTTGCCAGATCTGTTAAAGCAGGATGCGTGGTTTTGTATCCGTATGCGCACCTATCAAGCAACTTGGCCTCAAGCGTGGTAGCTATACCTCTCCTGAAGAGTTTGGAGGAAATTTTGAAGGCAAAAGGTTTCTCGGTTGTCAGAACTCCATTCGGATGGTACAAGAGCTTTAAGCTCTCATGTAAGGGTCATCCTCTTTCAGAGCTCTCAAGAACCATAACGGCAACTCAGGAAGCTGAGAAGCCTCCTGAGGTGGAGGAGAAACCTAGCAGATACTTGATTCTTGAACCTAACGGCGTTGAGCATGAGATTGATCTGGGGAAAATTGGGGGGTGCCGTGTTCTTGAAAGCCACCCTCTTTTGAAGCAATTTATTTTGGTTGAGGAGGTAGGTGGTGTTCAGCATGGTTTTCCTCCTCATGTGAAGCTTATGAAGAGGCTTGAGCTTGTTGACTATGAGCCAGCTTCAGATATAGGGCATTTCAGGTTCTACCCTAAGGGAACTTTGATCAAGGAGCTTTTCGAGAGTTTTGCGGATGAAATTGCAACAGAGAAGATTGGTGCCATGAGGATTGAAACCCCTATGTTCTATAGGCTTAGTGAACCTGACATTGCTGAGCATGCATCGAAGTTTCTGCAGAAGGACTATAGGTTTAATGTTGATGGGCAGGATTTCACTGTTAGGTTTGCAGGTGACTTCGGGCTTTTCAGGATTATGAGGGAGGCCACGATGAGCTACAGGCAGCTTCCTGTTAGGGTCTACGAGTTAAGTCAATCATTCAGGCTTGAGAAGAGTGGTGAGTGCATGGGCCTTAAGAGGCTTAGGGCCTTCACGATGCCTGATGTACACTGTTTCTGCATGGATCTTAAGCAGGGCATGGATGAGTTCGCTAGGATATTCAACAGCCATATAGAGCTTTCGAACTCCATGGAGATCAGCTATGCTGTGGCGTTCCGTGTTGTGGAGAAGTTCTATGAGGAGAACAGGGATTGGATTGCTGGCATGCTTAAGAAAGCTGGGAAAGCTGCCTTGGTTGAGTTGATGCCTGAGATGAAGCATTACTGGGTTGCTAAGAGTGAGGTTCAGGCTATAGATTCGGTTGGAGGAAACGCTCAGCTATGCACTGTGCAGCTTGACGTTGAGGACTCTGATAGATACGGGATCTACTATGTTGCTCAGGATGGAGCTAAGAGGGGATGCATAATAATCCATAGTTCCATGGGTTCTGTTGAGCGCTGGATATATGCTGTTCTGGAGGAGGCTGAGAAGATGAGGATTAAGGGTAAGCCTCCTATGCTTCCTGTTTGGCTTAGCCCAACTCAGGTTAGGTTTATTCCTGTTTCAAGGGAGTTTCTGGAGTATGCGGTTAAGGTTGCTGAGCAGTTTAGGGAGAAGCAGATACGTGTCGATGTGGATGATAGGGAGGGAACTGTTGCAAGCAAGGTTAGGGAGGCGGAGGTTGAGTGGATACCGTACATAGTTGTAGTAGGCGAGAAAGAGGCTAAGGAAAACTCTTTAACAGCCAGGGTTAGGGGAGAAGGATTGAGGAAGCTGAGCAGTATGGAGCTTATGGATGAGGTTGAAAGCAAGGTTAAAGGAAAACCTAAAGCGCCTTCCCCGATGCCTATGATGATTTCCATGCGTCCAAAATTCATCTGAAACAGGTTTCTTAAGAAAGGGCTGAAAACGTAGATAAGTTAAGCTTTTATATCTAGTTTATAGAGTAGGAATGGATTAGGAGGAATATGGTTGAGCAGAGATCAGGTGTATGGTGGTTTAATACTTGCAGTGTCAGCGATACTTGTGATACTTTACTTAGCTGCCTTCTTAGTTTTTCCGAAGGCAACATTTTTAGGTTGGGCAATTTCTTGGTGGGCAATAGTAATTCCAGTATCAATCTTCGTTTTAGGTGTACTGGTTGTTTGCGTATGGATTGGGTGGACAATGGCCACTACGCCTCCGCCGGCGCCCATAGAAACTGAGGAAGTATCTAAACCAGCAGAAGCTGAAGAGAAACCTAAGGAATAAGGCTGCGGATAACCAGTTTTAGGAGCTAAATATTTCCAGCTCCCAAATCTTTGAAAAGGAGTAGCTTTAAGCATCAGAGTTCGTGAGAAGATACTTTCCATCTCACCAAAACCAGAATCACTGAAACTGGAATCACGAGAAGACAAAACGCTTAAGAGTCCTGAAATAGCCTACATTTAGATCCAGTTCGGGATGGGCATCCTCTGAAATGAGACCCTACGCAGATAGACTCATGCAACACACTGTTCTACTGGTCTTTACCATATTGCTAATGGCGTTTGTCCATAATCGTTTTGGAACCATTCCCTCCCTCCTAATCCTTGTAGGGTTCATCTCACTGTGGAAAACCTACCACAAGGCTTCACAACGAGCAAGATCTAGAAAGATCAAGGCATTAACGGCTTGGCTTGCAGCTACTAGGAGGCTTGAGCCCAAGGCAGATATGACGTTAGAAGCGGAGTTGGGTAAGCTAGCAGGAGGGAACGGCTGATGGAGCTGAAAAACTGGCACTCAATGAAGATTGGAGATGTTCTGAGTAGCCTTAAAACCAGCCCCAATGGGTTAACCGAGGAAGAGGCTAAGCGTAGGCTTCAAGAGTTTGGACCTAACGAACTTGTAGCTGAAAAGAGAACATCCCCCCTCCAAATCCTAGTTAGCCAATTCAAAAGTATCCTTATTATGATCCTGATATTTGCTACCGCCCTTTCCGCTTTAATAGGAGAAATACTCGATGCCATAATCATTTTTGCAATAGTCTTAGCCTGCGCTGTTCTCGGTTTTGTGGAAGAGTACCGTGCCGAAAGAACCCTTGAAGCTTTAAAGAAGATGCTGGCTCCAACCATAACCGTTCTGCGGGATGGAAGGGAAAATGAAGTTCCATCAAAGGAACTTATACCTGGCGACATGCTTCTATTAGAAGCTGGTGACAAGATACCTGCAGACGCCAGATTAATCGCAATAGCAACCCTGCAAGTTGATGAGGCGCCTCTGACAGGAGAGTCAGCTCCAGTCACTAAAAAGTTGGATTTACTGCCCGAAGACACATACGTGGCCGACAGAAAGAACATGGTATTTACCGGCACCACAGTTACTTATGGTAGAGGAAAAGCTGTTGTAGCTGCCACTGGGATAGCAACCGAGTTCGGAAAGATAGCTAAAGAAGTTGCAGCTGTTGAAGAAGAGAAAACCCCATTAGAGAAAAGGATGGAAGACATCGGCAAATGGCTGGGAGCCCTCTGCTTGGTAGTCTGCTTCTCTGTGGCTGGTTTTAGTATAACCAGAGAGTTCCTCTTCAAAGGCATTCTCACCGGAGAATTCGTATTAGGGATGATCCTATTCGCAATCGCCTTAGCAGTCGCCGCTGTCCCTGAAGCACTGCCAGCTATTGTAACTGGCGCCCTCGCCATAGGCATGCATGAGATGGCGAAGAGAAATGCTTTGGTTAGAAAAATGCCGGCCGTAGAAACATTAGGATGTACAACCGTTATATGCGCCGATAAGACTGGAACTCTAACCAAAGGCGAGATGACTGTACGGCGAATATATGTCGACGGTAAAATTGTCGATGTTACTGGGGTCGGCTATGAGCCGAAGGGTGAACTCCGTGCTGAGGGGAACTCCATCAACGTGAGCGAAGGCACAACTTCATTGTTGATGAAAGTCGCTATTTCATGTAATGATGCGAAGTTAGAGGAGAAAGATGGAAGATGGTACGTTAAAGGCGATCCCACGGAGGGAGCAATGATAGTTGCCGCGGAGAAAGCCGGTGTCCATCAAGAGGAGATTCGAGGACAATGGCCGCGTATAGGCGAGTTACCGTTCAGCTCTGAGAGAAAGCGGATGAGCACCGTTCACACCACTTCTGAAGGGAAAAGAATTGTTTGCGTTAAAGGTGCCCCTGAAATCATACTGGAAAGATGTACCTATGTTAGTGAAGAGGGCAGAACCGAAAGGCTGGTGGAAAACAAAAAAGAGGAAATTCTTAAGATAAACGGGAATATGGCTGCAGACGCCTTACGTGTGCTAGGTGTAGCCTACAAGGAGATCCCTGAAGCTGTTACAACCTTTGATGAAGAGACCTTAGAAAAGAACCTAATCTTCATCGGATTAATGGGAATGATAGATCCTGCTAGGGAGGAGGCGATAAAAGCCGTTGAAGTAGCTAAGGGTGTTAAGATGAAGCCAATAATGATAACTGGTGACCATAAGCTTACGGCGGTTGCTATAGCCAAGAGCATGGGAATTTTCGAGGAGGGCAATATGGTACTGACGGGCGAGGAACTTGAAAAAATGAGTGATGAAGACTTTGGGCAAATAGTTGATAAAGTCACAGTTTACGCTCGGGTTTCTCCGCTGCATAAAACCAAGATAGTTGATGCTTGGAGGAAGAGGGGGCAGATAGTAGCCATGACTGGTGACGGAGTCAACGACGCTCCAGCGATTAAGAAGGCTGACATAGGAATCAGCATGGGCATAACAGGCACTGAGGTGACAAAAGAGGCATCGGACATGGTTTTGGCAGATGATAATTTCGCCACAATAATTAAGGCGATAGAGAGAGGCAGATGGATTTATGATAACATAAAGAAATACTTGACCTATCTTCTTCAATGTAATTTGATTGAAATAGTTGTAATTGGAGGCGGAGTCCTCCTCGGATGGCCTCTGCCCCTTGTTCCAGCGCAGATACTGTGGGTTAATCTAACCACAGATGGGGCTCCCGCATTGGCGTTAGGAGTTAGCCCTCCGGACCCAGATATTATGCAGAGGCCTCCACGAGATCCCAAGGAAACAATTTTCACGAAGGAGGTAAAGTTAATGTTAACCGCCATTCCGCTAATCCTTTCTCCCATACTTCTGTGGGTTTTCTGGAACGACTTAGACATAAGTGTAGAAGAGGCTCGGACTACGTTATTCCTAGTTTTCGTATTCTTCGAATTAATGATAGCGCTTAATTGTCGATCTCTTACACACTCGGTCTTTAAAGCTAAACCTCACAGATTTCTTTGGCTGGCAGTCCTCTCCTCGGCTTTACCTACTTTAATTATATTATTCATTCCAGTGGTGCGTGAAGCGTTCGAAATGGCTATCCCAACTGTATCTGACGTGATTATTGCCGCAAGTTTGTCATTCCTGCCTCTCCTCCTCTTGGAAGCCTTGAAGCTGACATTAAGAAAAGCACAGTAGACCAGTATAGAAAATAAAGTCCATGACTTGGCGTGTTCTAAACTCTCCTCCTCTGTAGAGGCGCCTAGGTAAATCCCAGTTAGACTCAGCTTTACAGCGAATATTGATAGTTTGGTTGAAAGTTGAAAAAGTGAATTTTTCACAAAGCAAAAAATGTACAGCGTTATTCACACAAATTCTCTATGAGTAGGGAAAGACGGGCTATATACTCCACACAAAAATTGGATCGGAGGCATCGATCCTATCCAATAAATTGGAGACACCCCTATCCGAAAACCTCATAGTCACGTGATTAACCATGAATATTAACATGGGTGCTGAAAGGTGCTTAGCTTTGAGTTTAGATGAACTCATAAGATCCGTAATTGCAAGCTGCAAAACAGTTGCTATAGTGGGGCTGTCCAAGGATCCAGGCAAGGACAGCTATCAAGTCGCAGAGTACTTGAAAAGTAAAGGTTATTGCATAGTTCCAGTTAACCCAACAGTTTAAATGTATTTCTGGTAAGATTATTGGAGATTAAAATGAAAGACGAACCTACCGGCAACAATTTTTTTACATATCCTGATAGGAGACCACCGAAATCCAAGGATAATGGAGAAATAGACGAAATCTTGAGTAGGAATATATCTCTTCCTCATGTGCACACGGCTGATATATGTGGTGCAAAAATACAGTTAATAACCAATTCTAAACATGTCAGTGAGTGGTGGCAGTTAAACTGGTATCTCTTTGATTCTGATTCTAAACCAGATGGAATCGTGTATGTTATCAAGGATGTGGAAGGTTATGACCCACATTTATTTTATAATATTAAGGAAAAGAAGGTAGTTGCCGTCAATACTGAATATTATGGTGTTGCAAAGTCAAATGGAGCACTTGGCTTGGCAAGTGTGATTCTTGAGGAGAAGGGTAAGTATCCAGTTCATGGTGCATCAGTTGGTTTTGAAAGAGATGGTAATTTTTTGGGAGTTGTGATGATCGCCCCAACAGGTACAGGAAAGACCACCCAATTCCACGAGCTATTATACAACGTAAAAAAAGGCAAAGTATCAGGTGACGACTATATCTTCGTGTCTTTTGATGAAAACAAGAATGAGGTTATAGCTGAGCAGCCGGAAAAACAACTTTATATGAGAACAGAAATAGCAGAAAAGCATCCCACATTCATCAAATCTTTCGAAGGATTGCCGCTAGAAAATGTGGTTGTTAAAAAAGAGGAGTGCAAACAAAGAAGTGAGGACATTCAAAAAATGGGTTCGTGTTATCGAAGTGTTTTCGAAAAAAGAAAAAAATGTATTTTTGACGAAGGTACTTGCAGATGTTATTGGTCTTATGGAAATTCAAGAGTGATGTTCCCCCGTGAAAGATTCACCATGATTGTTGCAGATGATGAAGGAAATGTTGAAGAAGTTTTTAAAGGAAGGGAAAATGTGGTGGATAGGATAAATTTAAAATATGTTTTGTTGTTAACAAGAGATGAAGAGTCCCCACCCATAAGAAAGCTGGAATGTGAAGAAGCCATAAGGACATTGAAAGAAGGAAAATTCAAGATTATGCCAGGTGCAGGCCCTCCAGAAAAATGGGGACAGTATGGATATGAACCATTTTACGATCCTTACCAGTTAGAGATGAATGAAGAAAGAGAAGAAAAATTTTTCAGAAGACTGTTTGACTACGGAATTCTTGTTTATCTTTTAAACACAGGATCTTATCAAGGAAGAAAAATCGAGGTTCATCAAACGCATACTTATCTCAGAGCCGCATTAAGGTTAAACTAATAAATATTTAACGCGTGCGCAATAAAGCGTTAAATACTATTCATCGGTTTTATGTCACGAATATTTAACATATGATTTGCGTCGCATACCGGCTGTACAGATGCTACACACACGCTGTATATCTAAAGAAAAGAGGCTGTCTGGTTCAAATCCAAGTTCTAATAGTATTCCCTGCCCCAAAGTACTGATTAATAGTGAATCCACAAAGATACGAATCCATAATTTCGGAACCACTTTTAGCCACAAAAACGCTTCGAATCCCCGCGGATTCACTATTATATTCTGAGCAAACTTAGCAAAATTCTTGCCAAAAATTAGTATACATCAACCTGTGTAATTTGAACGTGTATAGTATTCTATCTCCCGGCGCCATATTGGTGGTTTAGTTGAAAGTTGAAAAAGTGAATTTTTCACAAAGCGAAAAATGTACAGCGTTATTCACCCAATCCTCTATGAGAGTAGGGAAAGACGGGCTATATACCCCACACAAAAATTGGATCGGAGGCCTCGATCCTATCCAAAAAATTGGAGAGGAAGCCTCAATCTCCTCCAATAAATTGGAGACCCCCCTCCCGAAAACCTCATAGTCACGTGATTAACCATGAATATTAACATAGGTGCTAAGGGTGCTTGGCTTTGAGTTTAGATGAACTCATAAGATCCGTAATTGCAAGCTGCAAAACAGTTGCTATAGTGGGGCTGTCCAAGGATCCAGGCAAGGACAGCTATCAAGTCGCAGAGTACTTGAAAAGTAAAGGTTATTGCATAGTTCCAGTTAACCCAACAGCCACAGAGATTCTTGGAGAAAGATGCTATAAAAGTCTAGGCGATATTCCCGAGCAGATAGGCCGGCAAATAGAGGTAGTGGACATCTTCAGGCCTTCCCAAGATGTGCCGTCTATCGTGCAGCAAGCCATCGAGCTGAAGCAGAAACAAGGGAAGCTAAGAGCGATCTGGATGCAACTCGGTATTGTCAACGAGGATGCAGCAAAAGAAGCAAGGGCCGCAAGCTTGGATGTTGTTATGGATCGATGCATGAAAATTGAGCACAAGAAGCTGCATAAACCCTGAAGATATTTAGACATCTGTGGTTGAAGCATGCTCATGCTCTAGCAACAGCTATATAGAGGCTATTGGGACTTTTGCTACATCAAGGTGGCGCTTTTGAGTGAGCCGAAGATTGTGAGGATGCCGACCTGCAACTGGTGCGGAAGAATGATACTTCCAGGTGAGGCTGCTGTTAAGTTTCCATGTCCAAGCTGCGGCGGAGTAACCCTCTGGCGCTGCGATAAATGCAGAACGTTTGGAAAGCCCTACAAGTGCTCTAAATGCGGCTTGATTGGGCCTTAGGAGCAGATGAAGGTTGGGCAGAGTTCTAGCGTCTATTAAGATATTTCCAAAGGAAATCACGGTGAACCTAGCTGAGCTTAGGCAGAAAATCGAGAAAAATCTGCCGGCAAACACTTCAATCCACAGATTCAATGAGGAGCCGATAGCATTTGGGCTTGTGGCACTCGTAGCCCATGTGCTCATGGGCGACGAGGAAGGAAAGATGAATGAGGTTGAAGCGAATATCAAGTCCATAGACGACGTGAGTGAAATTCAGATTGTTTCCGTAAGCCTCGTCTAGCCCCAATATGAAAACTAGGAATGAGCCATCTGGGCTCTCAACCTATCTCTTAATGCTTGAGCTATATTACTGGCAAGCAGATTCTTATCCAAGCCTTCAGCAACCCCACCTATGGCTGCATCAAGGCCAACCTTAACCTCCTCACTTGGGCCTGGCAAAGCTATAATCCTAGTTTCCCCAACCTTGCCAACGGCGATTCTAACACCATCCTTCACATGTCTACCTGTTCCCCTCTCAAACTTCGCGATGTAGGGTGTTGAAGCCTCACCATCAACCTTAAGCACGCCTTCAACAGTTCGATCCTTATCCTCCGCGCCGACGCCGCCGGTTAAAACAACTAGGCCAAATCCTCTGTGAATTGAATCCCAAATCTTAGCTGCAATATAGTTCTCATCATCCTCAAGTGTTGGCCCAAAATCAACCCTGTAGCCCTCCTCCTCAAGCCTCCTGGCAACAATAGGCTTATTTGTATCCTCAACCACGCCTCCAGCAACCTCAGACCCTGTTGAGAAAACAATTGCACGTCTAGCGATCCTGCTTCTCATCTCAACACTCATCTTCCTGGAGCTTTCAATAACCCTCTCAGCCTCCTCCTCATCAAGCGCTATAAAGCCTAGAATGCCTTCTGAGTGAATAGACGTATCCCCGCTTACCTTCACCCCAGGAAGCTCACCAAGCCTCTTCAGAAGCATCTTCTGCTTCCCGTAGATCTGCTCAGCGTAAACTGTCTTCCTCAAAATGTCCAGCGTAACATGGTTGTCCCTAACATCTGTGACAATAACCTCCCTTCTATCTAAGCCTAGAACGTCAGCCACAACCGCTGCGAAGCTGCCTAGATTCACATTCCTCAACTCAATGTTTTCAATCCAAAGCTCAGTCTTACCTAGAAGATTCAGCTCAAGCATATCTAGGCCCCGGAGTCCTCAACCTTAACCACATCCATCCTCATGTCCAGAAGACCGGCATCAATGATGTCTCTTCCAACCTCAACTATATCTATATTCTTCCCTCTAAGCTTAGGTATGTCTTCGATCTTCACCCCTCCAGCAAAGCAGACTTTAACCTTACCCTTTAAGCCAGCTTCACTCAACCTACCAACAACAGAGTTAACGTCCTCAAGTTTACCTGTGTCAACCATCACTATGTCTGCTCCAGCCTCAACAGCCTCAACAGCCTCCTCGCCAACATCCTTACCCTCAGCCCTAAGCTGAACCACAACCTTTCCAACTATGTCCTCAGTGAGCTTCAAAGCCCTTTTCGCACCTCCGAAAACTTTGATGTAGTTCTTATCAAGATAGATGAAAGGCTCATCAACTATCCTCGGAGAAACTCCGCCTACCACAACAGCCTCCCTAATCACGTCCTTAACCATGTAAGGCATCTTCTTCCATGCACCTGAAACCACCCTGAAGCTTCCACCTGAAAGCTCAAAAGCCCTCCTAGCAGCAGTAGCCACACCTGAAGCCTTAGACATCAAGCCGATCAAGAGGTCTTCTGCCAGCGCAACCTGCTTAGGGTTACCCCTGACCTTGAGGACAACGTTTCCTCGGCGAACCTTTGTGCCGTTGCTTAAAGCTGACTTAACCTCTAAGCCTAGCTGGTAGGCTTTCTCCCTAGCTCTATCCACCCCTGCTAGGATCCCTTCGCCTTCAACCCTGATTTCAGCTGTAACCTTTCTATCCATAACATCTCTGAAGATTCTGTCCCTTATGTCATCTATGCTGGTTGCAGACATGGATTCATCTTCATTTAATTTCTCAGCATTAGATTTAAAGTCTGGGTGTAAAAATCCTTACTCAAAAGTTAGAAAAAAAGGAAGGTTAGGTTCTGCCTAGACCTTGATTCCTCTCTGAGCCATCCATTTAGGAATAAGCTTCTTATCAACTCTATCGCTGACCTCCCCTGCCTTCTCAACAAGTAGTTCTGCTAGAGGTTCGCTTACGTTAATTCCTCCAGCTGCACCGTCGAAGATAATGATTTTATCTGTCTTCGCCTGCCTGAAGGCGAACTCCATAGCTGTCTTAAGGTTGTCTGCTATAACCGCGTGATCCATGAACCTGCTGTTCTGAGGGTCGTTCTTAAAGTGTTCAGCAAGCTCCCTCCTAACCATTATTGTCGGAAGCTGCGTAGCCCAGAACTCGCTTGGGTACCCTGTCCAAGCATTGTTGATGACAAGCATCTTGATCGCTGGATTCATAGGCGGCACCTCAGGGATAAGGGGCTTATTCTCCTTGTCGTAGTAGGCTTCAGTGTACCATGTGTAGGCTGGCAGAGGATTATCTAGGTCGAACATGTCCACGTTGGCTGAACAGAAGTTCGCGAATATGACTCCTCCCGCGAATGTGTACGGAACAGGTCCGATGCCGTCAAGTATAACTATGGCTTCATCTACTTCACCGAGCAGAGTCATCAGTTTCCCGTAGGTTTTCGCCAGCTCAACTGTAACCCTTTCATTCAGTGCATAGAGGTTGTTATCTGCATCCACACCTGTTACTCCAGCTGGCGAAACATCGAGGAAACAGGCGAAGGCCCATTTGCTCTGTATGAACTTTGAGTCAAATATCAATCTAGCCGCGAAGTTTGCTCCTCTAGGCCCTAGATTCTGGTGGTAAGTAGATCTAGTTTCTATTCTGGCATAGGACATTCCAAAGGGTTTAATCGCCCTGTCCACCAGCCTGTGGAAATGTATCTCCCTGATGTCCGTGTTATGCGCATGGATTATCCACTTAGCGTCGTAAGCCTTCTTCAGCCCGTAGAATGTTCCTATTTCTGTTTCGATCGGAACCCCCTCGTCGACAGGAGCCATTCCTAAGGCTTTGCCCTCACCAAAATACTCATCCAGTTTGAAGCGTTGGATGTACTCCTCTGTTTCCCTGAACCTTAAGCCTACACCAGCTCTGAACCTAATATTACTACAGCCAGTCTTCTTTTCCACCACATCTCTAATCGTCTTCAACATCTCAGCGTATGGTTCTCCAGCCAAAATGACGAAGCCGTGATGTGAAGCAAGTATGTTAACAGAATCCTCAGGCTTAATCATACTCATATTCACATGCGCTAAGGCCTTCTCAGTTGCCTCCCTAATGACCTCAAGACCTCTATCGCTTGGGTATATCACCTCAGGCATATCTGGGAAAAGATCCTTGATCTTAACGGAAACCATTCCTGGAATTGACTCAGCCGCCCTCTCCTTAACTAAGCTTGGATCTATAGCGTAAATAGACGGCTTCAATGGTCCTGGAGTAGCCTTACCCACTTTACTATTCAAATCTACCTCCTCCTAGATGGAGCTTTAGCAACCTTCTCCATTAGTTTTATGTCCTCCTCGAAATAAAAGCCTCTCTTAGAATGCTTCTGCCTAACATTTTCAGGTATTTCCCAAATCGTCGGCGTACGCCCATACCACTGCCAGCCTGGAGCAGGTTCAACTTTGATGCCTGCAGCCTCAAGCAGCCTAAGCTGAGGTTGGATGCACTCAACCTTGCAGCCTGACCTGATGCCAGTCATCCTCGTAAGGTCCACAGGCCCCTTAGCGCCCTTCAGGATGGCTGCAGCAACCTCTTCTGCCCTGGTGGCTGTGCAGAAACAGAGTATCTGCTCCGGGTGGAACTTAGCTTTCCTACACAGCTCCTCAATCTTCTCTCGGTCAACTGTGCTTGGATCAGTGTAGACGACGCGTTCAGGAACCTTCTCCATGTTTATGGCTTTAACTGGACACCTGCTTTCGCAGTTTCCACATCCGTTACATACATCCTCATCAACCTCATGAAGCCTACCCGTTATTTTGATCGCTAAGGTTGGACATACAAGCTCGCAGATTCTGCAGGCGCAGCCTAGACACCTCTCAGCCTCAGATCTAGCAAGCTCCTCTGTCAAGCCGAGGTCAACCTCCTCGAAGGCTTTCCTTCTGGAAACTTCAAGCTTAGGCATCTCCGCTCTCTTCCTCACAGGTATGCCTTCAACATCAACCTCAACCTTGCTTTCGTAGGCTCCCTCAAACTCTCTTCCCTCACGCATATCCATCTTGTTAAGGAATCTGTGAATCGAAGTCGCAGCCTTCCTCCCATGAAACATCGAGCCGACAACAGTTTCAGGCCCAGTAACACAGTCTCCACCGGCGAAAACTCCCTCCACATTTGTTTGAAGCGTAACAGGATCAACGGAAAAAGTGCCCCACTTAGATGTCTCGATGCCTAACCGATCTCCAAGAGACTCCACATCAGGTGCCTGCCCAATTGTCACAATTAAGGTGTCGCATGGCATCTTAAACTCGGAACCCTTTATCGGGATCGGTCGCTTCCTACCTGACTCATCTGGTTCGCCCAGCTTCATCCTTATGCATTCGATCTCCTTAACCTTCTTATCGCCTAAAACCTTCGTTGGTAAAGTCAGAAACTCTATTTTCACTCCTTCCCTCTCAGCCTCTCCCACCTCATCTGGGTTAGCAGGCATCTCCTCCCTGCTTCTACGATAGACGATCTTAACATCCTTTGCGCCAAGCCTCTTCACCGTCCTAGCCACATCAACAGCCGAGTTCCCTCCACCGACAACCGCCACTTTCTCGCCAACCTCACTCTTCTCACCTAGGTTAACCCTGCGAAGGAACTCGATCCCTGCGAAAACACCTTTAAGATCCTCCCCAGGAACCTCCATCTTCCTCTCAACATGCGCACCTAACGCCAGAAAAACAGCGTCATACTGCTTCCTCAGATCCTTCAGCGTAACCTTCTTCCCTATAGGCGTGTTAAGCTTGAACTCAACCCCTATGTCCTGAAGCCTCTTCATCTCGCTTCTCAGAACGCTTTTAGGCAGCCTGTAGTCAGGGATGCCTACAGCAAGCATCCCGCCAGCCACACCTAAAGCCTCAAAAATAGTTACTTGGTAGCCCATCCTCCTAAGGTCGTATGCGCATGCTATTCCAGCCGGCCCAGAGCCAACTACAGCAACCTTCTCCTTCGTTAAGGTTTCAGGTTTAGGAAGCGCATAGTCACCCACATAGTCGCAGACAAACCTTTTGAGGTACTGGATTCCAAGAGGCTCATCAAGCTTCTCCCCCCTCATGCAGGCATCTTCACATGGATGCACACACACCCTGCCGCAGATAGATGGAATCGGGTTATCCCTGAGAATCACATCCAACGCATCCTCATACAATCCTTTGCTAACTAAAGTTACGATACCCCTATTATCCTGATGGATTGGGCAGGCAGCCTCACATGGAGAAACACCTTCCTTTGTTCTAAGACATTTCGATTCATCTACTGATGCACGCATTGTCACTATTCTCAAAAAATTACCCCCACCAAGTCTAGCTGATTTTTATATTTAATTGTTTCCACCGCCACCAGCATGGCTGGATACTACTGGAACTTCACGGTAACTGAGCCGAAGCGGTCGAAGCATGCTGTGAAGCAGTCTCCAGCAACAGCATTCTGCGCTGCTATCAACGAACCTGACATAACAATTTCGCCAGCACGTAGACTTACGTTAAACTCAGAAAGCTTGTTAGCCAGCCAAGCAACAGCCTGAGCTGGGTTGCCAAGCACAGCTGCACCTGCAGAGGAAGCGGCAAACTCCCCGTTCTCATCGAAAATCATGCCGACAAGCCTTAGGTCTACGCCTTGTACTGGAAAGATTTTTCCAGCCAACACTACACGGGCGCTTGACGCATTGTCTGCCACAGTATCCTGAATCTTAATCTTCCAGTCTCTAACCCTGCTGTCAATAACCTCTATGGCTGGCATAACACCCTCAGTTGCCCTAAACACATCAGCAACAGTGACCCCAGGCCCCTTCAGATCCCTATTAATGATGAAAGCCAGCTCAGCCTCAACCTTAGGCTGAAGAAGCTCCTGCATCTTAACAGGCTCCCCCTCATACAGAACCATCCTGTCAGTTATATGCCCATAGTCAGGCTCATACACACCTAGAAGCTTCTGCATACCCTTACTCGTTAAACCTATCTTCTTCCCAACAACAAGATGCCCACGCTTCTTCTTTGTCTCTAGGACGCTTAGCTGTATTTCATACGCATCCTTAATCGATATGTTCGGGTACCTATCTGTCAGAGGATCAATTGGAGAACGCTTATCCTCAGCCTCTAAAAGCTCATCAACAAGCTGTTGAGCCACACTTTTAGAAAACACTTCAAACAACTCCTTCATATGTTTTAAACATAATCTTATCGGTTCTTCCTTATTTCACTTACGATAAGAAGCTATAATTACTAATGATTTATTTTGCTTAATTTACATGCCTATTTTACATGGTTCTGAGGCTTATGACTATGGTGTGTGGGGGGAGGGGGGTCTTCGATTTTTTGGATGGGATTGAGTCGGATTCTGTTGATTCTTAGGGTGTTTGTTTTCGGTGTTGAAACCTCGGTGGTAATGCGAAAATTTAAGTATATCCTACCTGAAAACCTTAGGAAACAGATGTATTTTGAGTCATAGTGAACGTATTCAATTAAGACGTAAATTGAAATCTGTTGCTAAGACTTTAAAGAGTCTACGGGTGAAGGATGAACGTCAAAAGAAACGTTTAGAATGGGCGATAGATGAAATCACTACTCTTGCTGGATATATGGGTCCACCCAGTAGCGGTGAAGGGGGACCTACACATCAAGTTATGAGAAAAGCCATGATGGAACTTCTTCAGCAAGAATATGGTTTTCAACAGAAATCCATCACAGGCTCAATAGAGCAAGGGGATAGATGGTTACCACTCGTAGCTTTAGAAGATGCTAAACGAGTGGATCTGATTGGAGAAACCTCTAACGGAGAAGTAGTAGTTGCAGAATATGAAACTAAAGAGAAAAGTATTAACGACTGGCTCTATGGAGATAAGTTTCAAAAACTAAGTGCGTTTTCTGACGCATGGAGAAAAGTTCACGGAAAGCAAATAAGCACTCTTCACCTCATGTTAGCCTTTGGACCACGCAGCGACCTCCAAAATGTCTTTGAGCGTGGCATGTTCTATCCACGTATAACCGCTGAAATTAAGAATACAGGTGAAAAATATGGTATTAACGTTAGGTTCTATCGTTTTAAAGGAGAAAAAGTGATACCTCTAGGCTAAAATGACTGCTGCTGAACTTGAAGTAAACCTTAATTTCATTAACGATTTAGCTTAAAAGCCTTAACCTCACTCTACTCTATATTAGTGATGTATGTATGCCTAGAGGATTAGAACGAATTGAACTCAACGTTGCCAATCCTATGAGGAAGTATGTGTCGAAGGCTGAATTGATAGATGATACTGCTTACTTCTACATTAAACCCCGTCAAGATAGGTTATTTGAAACCGCACCTGACGTAGCTGTTAGCCTTTTGGAAAATACGATGTTTAAGGAGTGGAAATGTAGCTCCGATGAAGATGAGGTTATGTGCCGTCTCCCACAAACAAACAGAGAAGAGGCTCAACGCTATTTAGATAAAATCAACAGAAGAATAGTGGAAATTAAATAAAAAATGTCTAGCTGTGATGGTTTAAGCTTTTCTTTATCAGTTCCATCCATCTGTTTCCACCTAGTTCTAGGTTGATGTTTGCTTTTTCTGCTGGTGTTTTTCCATTTAGGGCTTGATGTGGTCGAATATAGTTATAGTATATGTCGAAGCCTTCTCTGATAGGCGTTGTTTCTGTCTTCATTCCACGTAAGACTTTATCCCTTTCTCTTTTTGTTCCTTGTAGGCGTTCTATCAGGTTGTTGTTTGGGTGTCCTGAAAGCCTGATGTGGCGTATATGCTTAATCTTACCCATGTCTTCAGGGCTTGTTACATAGGCTCCTATGTAAGAAGGTAAACCGTCTGTTACGATTGTGTGAGGTATGGTTTTCGCTATGGCTTTGGCTTTTGCGAAAACCCTTCTGGCATCTTCGGAGCTTCTATTCTTGGATATTTGCGATGCTAGGATGAATCTTGTTTCATCATCCATCACGTTCCACAGGTATTGCCATTCACCTTTAACCTTAACCATCATTTCGTCAGCTCTCCATGTCTTCGAGAGTTGAGGTTCAAGCGAATTCACATAGGTTTCCAGAAGCTTCACATACCGTTTAATCCAGTAGTAGATGCTTGTGAAATTCACATTCAAACCATAGAACTGCTTAAGATGATCAACTATTTTTCTTAGAGACACCCCTTTGAAGTAAAGGTCTAACGTAACCGTAATTATTTTAGGGTCATACTTCAGTTTCTTAAAGCCATCATCAACAACAAACTTTCTTCTACAAATCTTGCATCTATAAACTTGCTTCCTAGCGTCATGACCATACCTTATTACCTCTATGGAGCTACACCACTTGCATCTAATCGCTTCCATGTTTTCGGTGGATACGCTTACTCTTTCTTTTATCACAAGCCAAAACCTAACTGCATGAATATGTTTACACTCAACTCTACGGTAAACATGGTCAGGGCAACTACAAACCCAACCAGACTCAACTCTGGATACCTCATATGACCCGTTACCCGACTGAGAAGGGACTTTGAACACATTTTCATCTAACTGTGTAAGTGCATCTCCTTTAGCTATGATTGCATAACCTCTTATTACCCGTTCTTCAACATCCCGCATCTTTCCCACTTCCTTTCTTCCTATCTTCTTAGATAGTTCAAACTCTTATTTAAACCTTCTTATCTATCTGCGAAGAAAAGTATATTAGGTAGTTAAGCGTAACATCTAGTGGTGAGAATATGGGAAAACTCAACATAACCATTTCAGATGAGTTGGAAGAGCGGTTTAGAAAAGCTACGGCAGATAGTTTAGGCTTCAAGAGAGGCAATTTACAGATAGCCATACAGGAAGCTCTGGAAGATTGGATAAGAAGGCAAGCTAAACAAAAGAAGGAAAAATGAGATTGAGTAGGATTATCACATACGATAAAGAAAAGATGAGAATAGCCCTTCAGGTAAAACAAGAGACGCTTACGAAGATGAAGGAAATAGTGGAAGCTTTTGAAACGAAGGAGGACCCTCTGGGTCGCTGTTTATTCATACCTTTTGCAATTTTTTGCAGAGAGTTTAAGGATGTATGGCTAGTTTTGGAGGGGACTGTTGGAAGCATTTTTGAACTCAGGTCGGCTGTTGTTAGAATAACGACGATTATTGAAGACTCAGCTAGTTTAAGTAAAGATGAAAACCTCAAACGTGAAGTTCAAGTATTAAAAAAGAAGATGGAGGAATATGAACCAACCTTCATAGAACTTAAAAAGACTATAGACCGCATAACCGAGTCTGAGGGGAGAAGGGAAGAAGCGTCAAAAAGGAGCATTGTATAATGGATGACTTAACTGCGGAAGAAATTCGCAAAATCAGAGAGTTGAGCATTGAACTACTTGATACCCTTGCGGTAACACTTCAAACAGTTTTAGCTTATGCTAACCAACACAACATACCTGTTCCACAAAACCTCTCTTATTTGATAGGACGCACTACTCATCTAATCCAAGAGTTAGAAAACCCCCACCGAGGTTTCAACACCGAAAACAAACACCCTAAGAATCAACAGAATCTTGAGTCGTCTCCTCCAATTTATTGGATGGGATGCCTCACACCATAGCGAAAAGCGATACATGGGGAAACGTTGCCTAAAAAACTGTATCCCTCCCATGTATGGAGCCACATGCCCTTCACTTGGCGTATGTAACATAATATTCCGTGATGGAGCTGCTAAATGTTGAAGAGATTTAAACATGGGCTTTCCTTCAATCTCAACATCAAATGTTTAGATTCTTTTCCTTAATTTGAATAGGAATGCAGGGATGAGGAGGATTACTGTCGCCGCAACAAATGACAACCACGAGATTATAGAGTAGAATGCCAAGATTAATGAAAAGTATATCGACAGTATTAATGTGATTATGCCCCATAGGGCGAATCTGTGGCTTCTGATATAGAGTTTCTCTCTCTCCTCCTCAGTCACGGGAAAACTATGGTAATGGTGGTATATGACCGGTAAAAGGAAAATCAGCACTGAAACGGCAGCGCAAGCCAGAGCCAACACCAAGAATGTCAACTCTATTGAAACATCTTTTGCTCTAGAAACAGACACGTTTAGAAGGAAGCCAAAAAGTATTCCAGACACTGCTACGAGTAGGCGAAATTCACCTAGGATCTCCCCGAAACCTACAGAGTACTCAGTCATTAAATTCCGCCTATTCGCCGTAATCTCTTGTTAAATAGAGTATGGTTCTGTGTTATCTCGATTTATTTTTTACCCCTTGAGGAGCTAGCTAGATGTAGGGCTGAGGAAGCTATGCATATGCGATTCATAGCCCAAAACATATATCTACCCCGGAGACCTGAATATTGAAGCTAAGGTGTTGAAGCCATGCCCATCACAGATGTCTACAAGAAGCAGCTTGCTCAGAAGCACAGGTTGTTCTACAAGGTTTGTAGAAAGTGCGGCGCTACGAACTCTATGAACTCTGATAGATGCCGTAAGTGCAGAGGCAGCAACCTCAGATGGAAGAAGAGGGCGCTAGGAGCAAAGTAGGCTAGCTACTGAAAAACCCTGCCTCATCAATTTTCATGGGTACAGTCTTGTTCTGCTTCTAGGGAACAGTATGCACTCCATAATGTTTTCTACGCCTGTAACTGCCATAAGCAGACGCTCCAAACCCAAGCCGAAACCTGCGTGAGGAGGCATACCCCAATCAAAAACATTAAGATGATGCTTAAAATCATCAGGGTTCAGCCCCTGTTCCCTAAGCCTGCTAACCAGAATCTCCTTGCTGTCAACTCTGGTTCCGCCTGAGGAAACCTCTATCCACTCATACATGAAGTCGAAGGCGTAGCATAGTTCAGGGTTATCCTCTCTAGGCTTAATGTAGAAGACCTTGGCTTTCGTTGGCCAGTCAACAATGAAGTAGTACTCTTTTCGGTGAAGCATAGAAAGCTCACGCAGCGCTGGAGTAGGTATATCCTCTCCCCAAGGAACCTCCACGCCGCAGCCTGCAAGCTCATCCAAAACCTTCTTGTAGCTGTATCTCTTCAGAGGAAGCTTCAGCATGTCAGGCTTAGCACCGAGAATTTCAAGCTGCGGTTGACAGCTGCCTTGCACATGTTGAATAACGCTTTGCACAAGCTCCTCCTGTATCTTCATGATGTCCTCACCTGTCACGAAAGCCTCCTCAATGTCCACTGAGGTGAATTCCGTTACATGTCTCCTAGTATGGGAAGGCTCAGCTCTGAACACTGGACCTACCTCAAAAACCTTCTCGAAAACTGTTACAAGCTCCTCCTTGTAGAGTTGCGGGCTCTGAGCCAAGTAGGCCTTGCCCTCGAAGTAGTCAACCGGAAAGAGGTTGGCTCCGCCCTCTGTGGCTGTAGCGATAATTTTAGGCGTATGGATCTCAACAAAGCCTCTGCCAGCTAGAAAACTCCTAATTTCCCTAAGAACCTCATGTCTAACAATAAACATGGCACGTTGCTCCACACGCCTAAGATCAAGAACCCTTGAGTCAAACCTAACATCAGGGTCAGCTGGAACCCTGCCTGTCGGGTCAAGAGGAAGAGGATGCACCGCTCCACCTAGGATCTTAACCTCCTCAGGAACGATTTCAACCCCCCTAGGAGACTCAGCTCTAGCCTTAACAACACCCCTAACGCCGACAGCAGACTGCCTACCCAACTCACCTATTCTGCTTAAAACCTCCTTGGAGGCGGCTTTACGGGAAACAGTTACCTGAACAAATCCCCCCCTGTCACGCAAGGTTAGAAATATGAGCCCCCCAAGGTCACGGATATCTTCAATCCAACCGAAAACTGTAACTTTTCTCCCATCAAGTTCAGCAGTCACCATATTAGAGTAATGGGTGCGTCTCCAGTCTCCCAAGTTGTTCTGCATAGTTCATTCTGTTCCTTGATTATCCCAGCAGCCTCAAATAATCCTTTCCCTAAAAGGAGAATTGTTCTGTTTTCAGAAAGAATTTATCCAACAAACGAAGAGGCGCTATAAATAGTGTGATATATGGCTACTCATAGTGCAGACTAAGCCGGTTTCTGAAGCCTAAATTTTACTCTCATTTTTTCCTCTTAAGCAAATCTTTCAGTTGCCTAGCAACATCCTGAGGTTTATCGGCAACGCTAACTCCTGCGGAGTTCAATGCCTCCACCTTGCTTTCAGCTGTTCCTGTTCTACCCATTATTATGGCGCCTGCATGACCCATACGCTTCCCAGGTGGAGCTGTTCTGCCTACTATGCATGAGACAACAGGTTTAGGGTACCTAACCTTCTTTATGTACTCTGAAGCCATCTCCTCAGCGTTGCCTCCGATCTCACCTATCAGAACAACGGCTTCTGTGCCTCTGTCAGCTCTGAACATTTCTAGGATGTCAACGAAGCCTAGGCCTGTTATTGGGTCTCCGCCTAAACCTAGACAGGTGGACTGCCCTAAACCTGAATTCGTCAGCGAAGCAGCAATCTCGTAGGTTAGTGTGCCGCTTCTTGAGACCACGCCGACCTTACCTTTAGAGAATATGTGGCCAGGCATGATGCCTAACTTACATTCACCTGGCGTGATTATGCCCGGCCCGTTTGGGCCAATAATATTGATCTTCCTGCTCTTCGAGTGGGCTAGAATCTCCATCCCATCTCTGACAGGAAGTCCCTCAGTTATTATGACAACCGGGTTTAGGTTCGCACCCATGGCTTCTAGGGCTGCATCCTTTGCGAAGGCCGCTGGAACAAAAATTATTGATGCGTTTGCATCATGCTTCTCAACCGCTTCAGCAACAATGTCATAGACCGGAACACCGTGAACCTCTGTTCCCCCTCTGCCCGGTGTTACTCCAGCCACAATCTTTGTTCCATACTCAAGCATGAGCTTGGTGTGGAAACTTCCTTGGCTGCCGGTTATATTCTGAACCACAGCCCTAGTGTTCTTATCAACAATTATAGCCATCTATTCTCACCTGCGAGCGATTTGAACAGCCTTCTGAACCGCTTCCTCCATGCTGTCAAGTGAGGGCACCCCAGCATCGCTTAGAATTCTTCTGCCCTCAACATCGTTGGTTCCAACAAGCCTTACCACAAGAGGCTTCGCTATACCCTTCCCAGTCTTAACTTCCAGAATACCCTTAGCAATATCGTCGCAGCGGGTTATTCCGCCTAGAACATTTATGAGGAGAACCTTAACCTTCTGGTTGGAGAGAACAACCTCAATTGCTGCTGAAACCCTCTCGTAGTCAGCGCCTCCTCCTAGGTCGCAGAAGTTAGCAGGCTCCCCGCCGAAGTACTTGATCATGTCAACAGTAGCCATAACAAGACCTGCGCCGTTGCCTATTACCCCTATGTCCCCGTCTAGGTCAACGTAGGCCAGCTTCTTCTCTCTGGCTTTAGCCTCAAGCGGGGTAAGCTCCCCCAGAATCTTCTTAGTTCTCAGCTGCAGGTTCGGATGCCTGTAGATTGAGTTGTCGTCCACAAGTATTTTGAAGTCTGCAGCAACGAAGTCCCCCTCAGGAGTCTGCATAAGCGGGTTTGTTTCAACAAGCTCGCCGTCGCACTCAACAGTTATCTTGAACAGCCTCATAACAGCCTTCGAGAAGTTCACAAGCTGCTTCCCAGCGAAACCCATCCTCCTAGCGAAATCCCTGGCTTCATACTCATAGAGTCCCCTAGCTGGATCAGCATCAAACTTAACTATTTTTTGAGGGGCCCTCAAAGAAATCTCCTCTATGTCGACACCGCCCTCAGTTGAACCCAGTATCGTGTAGCAGCCTGCCTGACGGTTAACAACAACCCCGAGGTAAAGCTCCCTCTCCTTAGTAACCTTGCCCTCCATAAGCACCTTAACAACCTTCTCGCCCTTGATCTCGGAGCCAAGCAAACTCTTAGCTGCCTGGTAGGCTTCCTCTGGGGTTGAAGCAAACTTGATTCCTCCAGCCTTACCTCTACCTGCCACGAGAACCTGAGACTTAACAACCACAGGTCCGCCGATCGACTTGAAAGCTTCCTTAGCCTCTTCAGGTGTGGAAACAACCACCCCCTTCGGCATGGGGAAGCCGAATCCAGCCGCAATCTCTTTCGCTTCATACTCAAAGAGCTTCATACGCCATACCCAGCTTCCGTACGTCCCTTACATAGGGATGTTTATCTAAAAACATTTTTGGAAGCCTGAAACCGCAACGCATTTATTAATGGGTAAGCTAACTCATTGCACACCAAAGAAACGTAGGGAGAGGAGGAAAAAATGTCTGAAACAAATGCTGTGCTGATCGGGAAAAAGCCTGCGATGAACTATGTGCTTGCCTGCATAACCGTGTTTCAGGGTGCTACAGGTGAAGTAACAGTAAAGGCAAGGGGAAGAGCAATAAGCAGAGCTGTAGACGTCGTGGAGATACTTCGAAGAAGATTCATCCAAGACCTTAAGGTGAAGGAAGTTAGGATAGGAACACAACAGCTCCCAGGCATCGAAGGCAGAGGCCCAGCAAACGTCAGCACAATAGAAATAGTGCTAACGAAGTGAGAGTGGTGACAGCTTTGAACCAACAAACCCCCATCCATATTTTTGTTGAGGTAAGAAATTTTGGTAAAGGCTTCGATATGCAGCTTCGACCTGAAAAGCGGGATACTTTGCCCTAAATGCGAGGAGAAGCTTAGGAAGGGTCTGATCACAGAGCTAGACGTTAAAGTAATAAAAATTCTATCTGAACTTGAGAAGAAGTTTCCTATCCTCGAGGACGTTTCCTTTCATAAGGCTTTCGAGGTAGATGACGTTCTAGCCATCTTGGTCAACAGACAGGATATAGGTAAAATACTTGGACAAGGCGGCAGAATAAAAAGAGACATAGAGGAAGCTGTGAACAAGAAGGTGAAGCTTCTGAATCAAGGTGGCGACAGCAGGCAATTCCTAGAGGAACTGTTCAGCCCACTATCAATTCTCGCGATAAACACAGTTTGGCTACCGGATGGAAGCACAGAAACCAAGGCGGTGTTGCATGGCAGAAAACCGCGGCATATGCCAATAGACCTAAACGCAGCTAGCAAGCTAGCTAAGTATGTGAAAGGGATGACGCTGAGCGCAGAGTTCGAGAGATACTGACACTAAGTCTTTGATGTGGAGGAAAGTAGGAAGAAGTATAAGGTAAATAGAAAAACCTCAGGTTTTCTAGCAAGTTCAGCTAGAAGGTGCCCCTGAAGATCAATATCCCTAACAGAACCCAGTGACTCATGAAGCCTAAGCCTTCTGAAGGCGTTGAAGAAACTGTCAATTCTTCTGTCTGAAAGCCTATTGAACATCCTCCTCAACCTAAGCATCACCGCTAGGTCGAACCCCACTGCTCTTCGCCAAGAAGACTGGTAGCCAGCTAGAAACCTCTCGGAAACATCGCCTTCAGCAACAGCCCTATAAGCCCACCCACCAGCAAGCCTTGAGCAAAGCAGCCCAATGTTTAAGCCGCCTCCAGTTGTAGGTTTCACCTGCGAGGCAGCATCTCCAACAACAAGTAGGCCGCTGCAGTAGGTTTCGGTGGATGCCTCCCAAAGAGGAATTGGATGAAAGTTTAAGCTTCTAATTCTGCCTCTACTAAGCTTCTTTGAGGCAACAGGATGTTTCCTTATGAAACGTTCAAGGTAGAGCCTTGGATTTCCATCTTTAACAGCTAAACCAACCTTAGCTGAGCCGTCTCTCCTAGGAATAATCCAGCAGAAGAAGCCTGGAGCCCAAACACCGCCTAAATAAGCCTCCACGAAATCTGGGTTAACATCTTCAACAGCATCGAAATCAGCGTTAACCCCATGCAGAACCATCGATCTACCCCTCTTCTGTAAACCGATCTTTCTAGATAGAAAGCTGGCAGCGCCCTCCGCGTCAACCACAACCCTAGACCTAACCTCATGTTCGCTTGAGCCGCTCCGCACCTTAATGCCGACAACTTGGTCGCGGTCAAGCAGCAGTGAACTAACCTTGGAGCCAAGCATGTACCTCACACCATGGTTCTCCGCCAAGGTTGAGAGATACTTGTCGAATAAAGCTCTATCAATAGACATTGTCACAGGTTTCCTGCAGTCAACCACCAGTTCCCTACATGACGGCGGGTAGAAGAATGCTCCCCTGAACTCATTCTCGAAAACCTCTTCCGGAAGCTTCAGCCCTAACTGTTTCAGGCCGTTGATGCTTACGTGCCCAGCGCAGTGTGTCGGCGAACCCACTTCACCATGCTCCTCGCACACCAAGACTTCAGCTCCAAGCTTGGATGCTGTTAGTGCTGCGTATGAGCCGCATGGGCCGCCGCCTACAACAGCGATGTCAACCTCCCTATCCATAGTGTCGTCTACCTGCAGGTTGGCAAAGGCTTCATTCAACAGTTACTTGACCAATCAACTATTAAGCTTAAACAGCTGATTTAGGTAAAAACCTTCAGCCTATAAGCCACATATACCTAGTTTTGAGTGGGGTTAAGCGGTTGAAGAAACATGTTTTAGATAAGCTCCGTAAAATTGTTGGCTCAGAAAACCTGCTGGAGGACAGAGCGGGTTTAGTTTGCTACTCAGCAGACTTCTATCCAGGCTTAACTCACATACCTGAACTTGTGGTTAAGCCGCAAACGGTTAAGCAGGTGATTGGGATCGTAGGTCTAGCTTACAGGCATGGTTTCAGCCTAATCCCAAGAGGCGCTGGAACAAGTGTGACAGGAGGATCGATCCCAGCCGATGGAGGGGTTGTGGTAGACCTAAGTGGAATGAACAGAATTCTTGAGGTTGATTTGGACAACAGACAGACTACTGTTGAAACAGGTGTTGTCTGGGGGGAGCTTAATAGGGCTCTTGCAAAACACGGATTCTTTTTTCCCTCCACTCCTGGAAGCGCAAGCGTTTCAACTGTCGGAGGCTCCATCGCAACAGGCGGCAGCGGTATGCGTTCAGCGAAGTATGGAACTGTTAGAGCCAACATTTTGGGGCTTGAGGTTGTTCTGCCTAAAGGTGAGCTTACAGTTTTCGGGTCAAAAGCCTTCAAATCCTCATGCGGATACGACCTGAAAGACCTGTTCATAGGTTCAGAGGGAACACTGGGGATAGCTGTAAAAGCAACAATGAGGATCTATCCGCTGCCTGAAACAAAGGTGTTGGTTTCAGCGAAATTCAGAGAACCGGAAACGATGAACATGGTTGTATGCAAACTGTTAAGGCTCTGTGTTCCATCTGCCCTAGAGTTCGCTGATAACGTTGCCTTAAGCCACTTGGATGGTGAGGAGGATTCAGGTGTTGAACTTCTAGTTGAGCTTGATGGCGCCAGCAGGGCTGTGGAGTCTGACCTCGAAAAAGTTCTAAAGGTCTTATCGGACGGTTGCTTGACACTTAAGGTTGCGGCTGATCCTGAGCAGCAGTCCAAGCTGTGGGAGAAACACAGTCAACTATACTTCAAGCTTGTTCAGGTGAAGCCAACCCCTATAGCGGAGGATCTGGCTGTTCCAGTATCCAGAATAGCCAGTATGCTAGGTGAGATCCATAGAATTGCTGAAAAATATTCTGTGGAGGTAGCTGCTTTGGGGCATGCTTCAGACGGCACAATCCACGCAGTGATCCTAGCAGACGTAAGCGAAAAACAGGTTCAGAAGAAAGTTCTCAAGGTTAGGAGAGAAATGTACAGCTCAGCGCTGAAGCTTGGTGGAACAATAACCGCTGAGCATGGCCTAGGCCTCTATAGGTCTAGCTTCGCGGCTCTTGAGCTTGGCTCAAAAATCCAGATTATGAGAGATATAAAACGGATTCTTAACCCAAAAAACATTATGAACCCAGATAAAATGTCGCTTTGAAGAGGTTTTCAGCCGTTGGATCTCGTAGAGGATTGGAAGACAAACCTTGATCGATGTGTTAGATGTGGGCTATGCAGGTTTGCATGCCCAACCTTGCTTGAGGGAACACCAGGCTGGGAGTCAACTGGACCGAGGGGGAAGATGCTTATGCTTAAAGCCTACAGGAGCGGTGAGGCTGAAGCAAACGAATTTATGGTTAAGGAGCTCTACACATGCACTTTATGTTGCCACTGCAAGGAAATATGTCCATGCGATATTGATGTTTGCAAAGTTTTTGAGGAAGCCCGAGAGGAGCTTAACGAGAAAGGGAAGGCTCCGCTTAAGCAACACAGCATTTTCGTTTCAAGCATAGAAAGAAATTATAACCCTTATTCTGAGCCTCATAAAGATAGATTGAAGAAGCTTCATAAAAATAGCTCAGCCAAGAAGAATCCTGAGGTCATCTACTTCACCGGCTGCACAGCTGCCTATAGACACTCCGAGATATTTAGGGCCACTCAGAAAATAATGAGGCATGCAGGTGTAGACTTCACAGTTCTAGACGATGAATGGTGTTGCGGTTCGCCTCTACTGAGAGTTGGTGAGAGAACCCTAGCAGAGAAGATGGCTAGACACAATGTGGATCAGGTTAGATGCCAGTCTGCTAAGACTGTTGTTTTCGCCTGCGCAGGCTGCTACATGACCTTCAGGAACGATTACCCTAACCTACTAGGCGAAGACTTAGGTTTCAAAGTTCTGCACATGACCGAGTTTCTTGACATGATCATGTCTGATGGTAAGCTTAAACTCGGTTCGGTGAAGCCTACAAGAGTTACTTACCACGACCCCTGTCATCTGGGGAGATACAGCAAAATCTATGAGTCTCCTAGAAGGCTGCTGCAAAGCATCCCTGAAGTTAAGCTTGTTGAAATGGGCTATAACCGTGAGGATGCTCTTTGTTGCGGCGGCGGAGGAGGCTTAAAGTCTGCATTCAACAAACTGGCTTTGAATATTGCTGAGAGAAGGGTTAGGCAGGCCGTGGAAACAGGTGCTGAGATGCTTGTTTCCTCATGTCCCTTCTGTAAAACAAACCTTAAGGATGCTGATTCAAAAAAGAACCACCGCATCCGCATCGTTGACCTTATGGAGTTGATTGCTGAATCAGTTCAGTCAGCCTGAACAGGAAACACTTTACTCAGCGAATACCTGCAGGGTCACAGTGTCTCCGTCGCTTAAACCAAGCGTCTTCCTAAGGTTTATTGGCGCTATAACCTCAACAACATCGCTTCCATACCTAGATTTATCGGGTACAACTATGCAGCATGTAAGATTGCTGTTGACCAGGGCTTTAAAACACTTACCTGTGCAGAAGCTGCTGTTAACAGGCTGGATAACTATGCCGCTCATCGTTTTAAGCCTACCAACCGCCTCCACGTATTCGCTTTCAGTAACCCTAAGGTTCAATGTTCCCGGATATGGTTTGAAACCAACCTTCTCAGCCATTTGCTTCATAACCCATTCAAGCCTCACAAATGAGGCGCCTTCACCCACGCCTGAGAAAACCTTGCCCTTAAGGAGGATCTTTTTCTGAGCTATAGACATGGTTCTCCCGCCTGTTTCATTTGTAGTCTTCTATACGTATTTTCTCTTCACCAGGTATCCTGATTTTCTCAAACCTTTTAGGCGGGGCATCCAGAGGCTTAGTTGCATCCACCCCCATCTTAGTGGTTAACCCTTCATCGCTTGAGGGATCGATTTTCGTGCCGGGAAGTCCCCTGAAAACCATTATGCCTCGGTTTCCTTGAACCCTTGTGGCAATGGCCCACTCAACCTCCTTAGGGTTGAATATGTTCACATCTTCGTCGACGACAACCACATGCTTAATGTGGAAGCAAAGCAGTGCTGGAAGGATTGCTGTGCTCGGCTCCCAGTCATGCCTCTTCCTGATGGAGATCACCGCATGCAGAAATGATGTCATGCACACGTTGACTACTGTTGGAACAATGTTTCTCACAGCTCTAAAGATAGATGCCTCCGTAGGCAGAGCTATGAGGTTAACGGCATCCATTGATTCAGGCAGTATAGCTTGATAGATCGGCTTCTCCCTGTGGGTTATGGCTTTCACCGTAATCAAAGGGCTTTTAGCCCTCACGTAGTATCCGCTTGTTTCGCCGAAGGGGCCCTCATCCTCGTATACGCCAAGCGAAAACTCACCCTCCAAAATAAACTCGGCGCTGGACGGAACCTCAACATCAACAGCTTCACACTTAACGAGGTCAAGGTCATCACCTCTAAGCGGTGAGGCTAGATCAAACTTGTCAAAGCCAACAGGAACCTCAGCCACAGAAGCCAACATCAAAGCAGGCTCCAAACCTATGGCCACAGCTACCTCCAAAGGCCTCTTCGAAGCCTCAGCCTTCGAATAGTAGCTGAGCAGAGACATAGTCGCGATGAAAACCCCCAGCTTATTATCGCCTTTAACCTGAAGCCTATGAATAGACTCAGCCCTAACACCAGTTTCAGGATCCTTGTAGACCAATACGCCAGCTGTTATGTAGGGGCCAGCATCCTTCTCGTGATGGGTTAAAACAGGCAGAACTCTGCCTACATCAAGTTTCCCTCTTTCAACAGATTCTTTCACAGGCCCGCCTGCAACAAGCTTGCATGGTCTAGGTTTCTCCAGAGCTTCCATATACTTGATGGCTTCCTGTTCCTCAACTCCAATCGCCTTCGCAAGCCTGCTCCTTGTTCCGCAGAGGTTTCCTACAGTAGGCACCTCGAAGCCCTTAACCTTCTCAAACATAACTGCAGGCCCCCTCTGTTCATCCAGCCTCTTCAGGACAGCTGCAGCCTCAAACCTAGGGTCAACCTCCTCTCTGACTCTTGCAAGCTCGCCCTCATCCTCTATTTTCTTGATGAAGTCCCTGAGATCCTTCATGTAGAATTCACGCGTGAACAAGCAGTGGTATGACCTGAAACAATAAAAATATTTCTTCAAATCAACCAATCTAGATGAAACCGACTAAACCTATGCACCTACTGCCACGAAAGCATGTTGTGAGGGCGTTACCCTCCTATTCATCCTGAGGCTTCGAATCTATTATAAATAAGCGCTGAAGATTAATTGATTAAAAAGGGAAGGCTGAAAAGATGAAGCTGATCATCGGAATCTCAGGAGCAACAGGAGCCATCTACGGCTTAAGACTTCTGGAAACACTTAAGAAGATCAGTGGAGTTGAAACACATTTAACGATTACCAAGAGTGCAATAAAAACCATTGAGCTGGAGATGAGTTTAACCGAAGACCAAGTGAAGTCTTTAGCCACATATTACCATGATGTAGAAAATTTAGCAGCGCCCATAGCAAGCGGCTCATTCATGGTTGACGGCATGGTTGTTGTGCCATGCAGCATGAAAACCCTGGCTGGAATTGCAAGCGGATACTCAGACAACCTACTGCTAAGGGCTGCTGACGTAACAATAAAGGAGAGGAGGCCGCTGATACTTGTTACGAGGGAAACCCCCCTCAGCCCAATACATCTGGAGAATATGCTTAAGCTGGCTAGATGTGGCGTAACAATACTTCCAGCTATGCCTGCCTTCTACCATAAGCCGAAAACCATAGATGATTTGGTAAACCAGATTGTCGGCAAAATATTAGATAAGCTAGGTTTGGAGCATAAGCTCTACCGCAGGTGGACTCAACCCTGAGGGTAATTGAGTGCGATGTTCTCTGCGTTGGCGCAGGTGGAGCCGGTGTCTACGCTGCGTTAGCCGCTAACATGAATGGTGCGAATGTTTGTTTGGTGTCCAAGGCGCTTGCCTCATACGGGGACACAAGAATAGCGTATGGGATGGCTTTGTGTGCAAACCTATCTGAAGGCGACAGCTTAGAGTTTCTTGTTGAGGATATGTTAGTTGCAGGCAAGGGCTTGAACGATAGGGTTTTAGTTGAGGCTCTTGCTCAAGGGTCTTCTGAAGCCTGCATAAGAATGGAGAGCTTCGGCCATGTTTTCGAGAGAAACGGTGAAGGGAGAATAGGCAAACAATCAATAATAAAACCTGGCGGACACCGGTTTCCCAGATCGCTTCTCAGTATAGGTAAGGGTATTCTGATTTCAAAGGTACTTAGGTCATCAGCTGCTGGCAGAAACATCAAGGTTCTTGAGGAAACTGTTGTCAGCAGACTGATAAAGATGGATGGAGCTGTTTGCGGAGCTATCTGCCTAGATATTGTTGAGGGTGAAACTGTGCTGGTGCATGCGAAAAAAACTATTCTGGCAACAGGCGGCCTCGGGATGCTTTACTATCCACATACAACAAACATGAGGGAGGTTACAGGCGACGGCTTCGCATTAGCCTACGAAGCTGGAGCTGAGCTGGTTGACATGGAGCAAATTCAGTACATGCCATTCTCAGTTACACGCCCGAAAAGCATGATTGGAATATTGTGCGGAGAACAGGGAACTGCTGGACCAGGAGGCGTGTTAAGAAATAATAAGGGTAAAATTGTTCTTGAGCAACTGGCTGGAAAAACGAGGGCTGAAGTCTCCAACGCCATTGCATTAGAGGTTGAGAGAGGCGGAGGAACGGAAGACGGAGCATTAATACTGGATCTAAGACCTAACCTAAAGATGAAGGACTTCAAAGCTTTCTATGAAAAGTGGAGGAAACTGGGGATCTTCGACGTCTCCAAGGAAGCCTATGGACTTGAAGCCTACAGGTGGAAGAAGCCTTGGCACGTTTACCCGACAGCTCACTATTGTAACGGTGGAGTTAAAACAGACTCCAACGGCTTAACCTGTGTTCCAAACCTATACGCCGTAGGTCAAGTTCAGGGAGGTATTCACGGAGCAGACAGAATAGGCTCAACAGCACTCACAGAATTGTTTGTTTTCGGCTGGCTAGCTGGGAAACATGCTTCAGAAAACCTTGGGGAAACACCTTTCCTAGGAAGCGAAGAAGCGAAAAAACTGGATTCAGAGGTTCAGCGGCTATTTGGGATGAATGGCTCCCAGACCCCCATTAAGCTAAAGAGGGAACTTTCAAAATTGATGTGGGAAAAAGTTGGTTGCCTAAAAGATGAGAGAAGACTAGGCCACGCGATAGAGGAGATAGATAAGATTTCAAGCCAACTAGGCAATCTTAAGACGAGCAGTATAAAGCGATACAATTCAGAGGTTCTAGATGCTGTTGAGCTTAGGCTGATGCTGATAACAGCTAGGGCTGTTGCTCTAAGCGCCTTAACGAGGAGGGAGTCCAGAGGCTGCCATGTTAGGCTTGACTACCCAGAGGCAAGTAATGAGTGGCTTGCAAACATCGTTGTCTACAAGGAGAATGGTGAAATGGCTTTTAGAGTAGTGCCCCAAACAGGGTGATAGCCACATGAAGATTAAGCTTCAGATAGAGCGGTTTAACCCTGAGGCTGATGAGAAACCCAGCCTCCAGAACTTCACAGTAGATGCGGATAAGCAAAGCACGATTTTGGAAGCTTTACTTCAAATCTACGAAAATCAAGACTCAACCTTGGCTTTTAGATACGGATGCAGATACAAGTATTGCGGCCTATGTTCGGTTAGGGCTGATGGCAAAGCCGTATTGGCATGCCTGACGAGAGTTAAAAACGGCATGAAGCTTCAGCCTTTGAAACATCTGCCAGTCATAAGGGATCTTGCTGTGGATAGAAGATACCTCTATGAGCTTCTCAGGAAACAGGAGATCTACGTGAAGCCTAAGCCTATAAAGGAGTTTGAAACTCTGAAGCTAGATGAAGCCTACCGTGTTCTTTCCTCATGCACAGAATGCTTATGCTGCCTATCCTCATGCTCAAACTACAGCTATAAGGACGAAGGCTTTGCTGGGCCATACTTATTCGTTAAGCTTGCAAGACTTCAGCTTGACCCGAGAAATGAGGTTGATAGGAAGCAGCAGGCGAAGAGGCTTGGTTTAGATAAATGCTTAAGCTGCAGCAACTTCAAACGTAAGCAGTGTGTTCCATGCCCCACGGGAATATCAATATACAAGCACGCATTATTGAAGTTAGTAAGCTAGTTAAAGCTGTTTTTCTGAAGCTTCATCTACCAAAAATTTAAAATGCAAATCCTCTAAGCCTAACGTGCAGCAGTGTATTTTTGATCCTGATCAAGTTCTCTACGCCTCTAAAGAGCTCCATAACTTTGTCTAGCAAGCAGATAACCGATAAGCAGCCCTGTTGCTAGTCCTCCAAAATGTGCGAGTAGGTTAACGTTTGCACCTAAAGTCATTATGAAGATGTATGCTGAGTAGATCAACGCCCCCGCAACAGACTGCCTAACCGTCTTCCTTAGGTAGATTACGCATGCACCGAACAAACCGAAAATTGCACCTGACGCCCCTGCAGAAACAAAGTAGGGCCCCATAACCAAACTTAGAAGGTTGCCTACAAAGCCTGATGAGAAGTAAATTGTGAGGTATGAAGCTTTGCTGAAAATCTCCTCAGCCCTTATTCCGAATATTAAGAGGAAGAACATGTTGCCTAAGAGATGCAGGATGTTTATGTGCACAAACAGGGAGGTGAAAAGCTGCCAGTAGAAGCCCTCCATGACAAGAACGTTCGCTTGACCAAGCATTATGAGGACACTGCGATCTGTTCTGATGAGATCTCCTCCAATGATTGATGTGAAAGCATACATAACTAAATTAGAGATTATTAGGACACCTGTGGGTGTGAAGGCGAAGCTTCCTCTGAAACCCATGGTTTAACCATCTGCATAAACCCAATCGCACCATCTAAGTATTAAGCGTTAAAAGCCGGGGGGCTTCGGCTACAGTGGTTTCGAATACACTTAAAGCCTGAAGATGCCTCTAAAATATTCTGTAGCGTCCGCTATAGGTAAATGCGCATTGAAAGATGGGAATGCGATTATTGTTGTCTGCGACGGTATGGCTGACAGACCTACAAGCAGACACGGATTTAAGACGCCTCTGGAGGCTGCTGAAACCCCTAACTTGAATAGGCTTGCGAGAAACGGCTCTGTCGGCTTAATGGATCCTATTGGCCCAGGTATCAGACCTGGAAGCGATGTGGCGCACTTCGCTTTGCTTGGCTACGACCCGCACGTGTACTATAGCGGAAGAGGCTCATTGGAGGCTGTTGGTGCTGGAGTTCAGCTGAACCCTGAAGATGTTGCCTTCAGAGCTAACTTCGCAACTGTGGACGAAACACTTACTATTATTGATAGGCGTGCTGGACGAATCAGGGATGGCGCGGAGCAGCTTGCTGAAGCTTTAGAGGACATAAAGCTTGAGAATGGAAGAGGCATACCTGTTGAGTTCAAGCATACCGTGGAACATAGAGGTGTGCTGATTTTCAGAGGCAACGAAGTTTCTAGAATGGTATCAGACACGGATCCACACGCCACCGGCGTAAGAATACTTGAGTCAAGACCTCTTGAAGAAAGCCCGAAAGCCCGGTTAACTGCTCAGGCATTAAATGAGTTTACACGAAAATCCTTTGAGCTCCTGAAAGATCATCCTGTAAATCTTGAGAGAAGGAAGCTTGGAAAAATGGTTGCGAACATAGTTATCTGCAGGGGTGCGGGAACCCTGCCGAAGCTGAAACCCCTAACAGAAACCTATGGGGTTAAAGCCGCATGCGTAGCTGCAGTGGCAATGGTTAGAGGCATATGCAAAATTGCTGGAATGCGCCTAATTGATGTTGAGGGAGCTACAGGTGGAGTTAACACGAACTTTAAGGCTAAGGCAGAAGCATCCCTGAAGGCTTTGGAGGTAAATGACCTCGTGTTTCTGCACATCAAGGCCCCGGATGTGGCAGGCCACGATGGGAACTTCAATGCCAAGAAATCTATTATTGAGAAGATTGATGGGATGGTTGGTCAGATACTTAGAAAGATTGATCCTGCGAAAAGCTACCTAGCTGTAACAAGCGACCACACAACTCCGATAAGCGTTAAGGACCACACAAGCGACCCTGTTCCACTAGTAATCTTTGGGCCAGATGTTGCCAGGTGTGGTGTTACAAAATTCTGCGAACGTAATGCTGCTAAAGGTAACATTGGCAGAATTAAAGGGATAAACCTGATACCGATCCTAATGGACTACCTGGGGAAGTCCGTGAAGTTTGGGGTCTAGAAAAAATGTGTAAGGCTACTGCTTGAACCCCTTAGCCAGAATGTAGATTTCAGAGCTTTCAGATCTGCTTGCAGCAGGCTTCACAAGCTTCATAAAAGAAAAATTCTCCTTAACCTCATTTTTAAATTCACTTAGCTCAGACCCATGGAAAACCTTCACGAAGAAGTTTCCGCCGAGGTTGAGGATACGTTTCGCCAACTCGAAGCACCTCCTAGCCAAAAATATTTGCGATGCGTGATCCACCTCCCAGACGCCGGAGATATTGGGGGATGCGTCTGAAAGCACAACATCAACTTTTCCGCCTACCCTATCAACTATGGATTGAACAGTTAAGTCGTCTCTAAGATCTCCTTGGATTGTTTGCACATTGCTCCATGGAAGCGGCTCCACAGGATTTATGTCAACACCAAGCACGTATCCACCTTCGCCTACGAGTTCTCTGGCAACCTGAAGCCAGCCGCCTGGAGCTGCACCTATGTCGACAACATGGTTTTCGCTTCGAATCAGCCCATATTTCCTGGATGCCTGAAGAAGCTTGAATGCTGATCTGCTTCTATAACCCTTCCTTTTTGCGAGGCGGTAAAACTGGTCTCTCTTTCTCTTTTGAATCCACATCCTTGACAAGGAGTTAGTTCCGTCCTTAACGCGAAACTGAAATCTTAAGTAACCATTGGGTAAGCTTCTCGCATTGTGCTGGCGATAGGGTAGCTGTTTGGTCGCATCTTTCACCGTTCTCGCAGAATGCGCATGGACACCCCATTATTGAGTCTATTGTTGAGTATCTGCGTTTAGCGAAGACTCTATAGGTCCATCTTCCGTCGTAAAGCTCTTTCTTCCTGTTTATCAGTCCCTTCCTCTCTAATCTTAGAATAGCCCTTGAACCTTCTCTGCTGTCGGCTTTCAGCTTCTTCCACAGTTCAGATTGAGGAATACCCTCATCTGCACTGTCCATGAGGATTTGAAGTAGATCCTGTTCGATAGACATCTTCCTTGGCATTAAAACACCGAAGGGAGCTTTGGCGTTCCTATAAATAATATGTTGTCTTTGTAACTTAAAAACTGTGGCGTCAATGATTCTATTCCTCTATAAAGCACTTCCCAGACTCCCTCAAGCCGATTCAACTAGAAGGGAGAAGTGTGCTGCTGAATTCAATCTCTGTCAGTGCGGGCAGTAGGGTTGGGGGCATCCTCCAGCATACTCAGACTCAGCGCTGACATACTCTATTGTTTCACCTGTTTCTTTGCCTAGAATTGAACCAATGTATAGAACCTGCTCTTTCTTGCTTCCGTAGCGGTACACGGTTACCCCTTTACACTTCAGCTCATAGGCAAGCTTGAAAGCCTTCTTAACGTCCTCCACTGTTGCCTCATGGGGAAGATTCACAGTCTTAGACACAGCGTTATCTGTATGCTTCTGGAAGGCATCCTGCATCTTGATGTGCCATTCAGGAGGTACATCTAGGGCTGTGACGAAAATCTCTTTAACGTCCTCTGGAATTCCAGCTATCTCTTGAATTGATCCCTTTCTAGCTATCTCCATCATCAACTCATTGCTGTAGAAGCCTCTTCTCCTAGCCTCCCTCTCAAAAAGCGTGTTAACCTCAAGCAGTCTAGTTTCCTCCATAACGTTTCTAACGAAAGCAACTGCGAACATGGGTTCGATGCCGCTTGAGCAGCCTGCAATAATGCTTATTGTCCCTGTTGGGGCAATGGTTGTCAATGTTGCGTTACGCATAGCCTTATAGCCTCTTTCCCTCCAGACGCTGTCTTCAAAGCTTGGGAATGAACCTCTATCCAAAGCTAACTCAACAGACCTCTTCCTAGCTTCATCACTTATGAACTGCATAAGCTTCTCAGCAAATCCAACAGCCTCATTTGAGTTGTAGGGCATCCCAAGCTCAATCAGGGCTTCAGCGTAACCCATAACTCCCAGACCGATCTTCCTGTTAGCCTTGGTTCTCTCCTCAACCTCCTTCAGAGGAAACCTATTAGCGTCAATAACATTGTCAAGAAAGTGAGTTGCTAACCTAACTGTTTCGCCTAACCTACCCCAATTCACTTCCCCCTTACCGACCATCTTGGCTAGGTTTACCGAGCCAAGGTTACAGGACTCGTATGGGAGAAGTGGCTGTTCTCCGCAGGGGTTTGTGCTCTCTATTTCTCCGAGTTTTCTTGTTTGGTTATGTCTGTTCATCTCATCTATGAACATAACTCCTGGGTCACCTGTTTTCCAAGCCATTGTTGCCATGAGGTTGAAGACATCTTCTGCACGAAGCGTTTTCACAGCCTTACCTGTACGAGGGTTCACAAGCTCATACTTCTCATCCTCAGCAACTCTCCTCATGAAGTCATCTGTAACAGATACTGAGAGGTTGAAGTTTGTTAGGAAGCCCTCTTTGGCTTTGGCTGTTATGAACTCAAGTATGTCTGGATGATCAACCCTCAGAACTCCCATGTTGGCTCCTCTCCTCCTACCGCCCTGCTTGATCACGTTTGTTGTGACGTCGTAGATGTGCATGAATGATAATGGGCCTGAGGCTATGCCTCCTGTTGACTTAACCCTGTCGCCTTTAGGCCTCAGCCTAGAGAAGCTGAAGCCTGTTCCGCCGCCGCTCTGCTGAACAAGAGCCATGTAGGTTAGGGACTTGAATATGCTTCTCAAGGAGTCCTCAACAGGAAGAACAAAGCACGCTGAAAGCTGACCAACAGACGTACCCGCATTCATAAGGGTTGGTGAGTTGGGTAGAAACTCAAGTTTCATCATAGCCCTGTAGAACTCGTCTTCAAGCTCCTTAACTTTGGTCTCTCTCCTGTATATCGAATCAACTGAGGCAACTGCAGCTGCAACCCTGCGAAACATTTCTGTCGGGGTCTCAGCAATGCTGCCCAACTCATCCCTGAGCAGGTATCTTCTCTCCAGAACCCTGACAGCATTCAAAGTCAACTTCAAGTCGTCTCTGATGCCGAAAAACTTTTTTGCGTCACGAAGTTCGCTTCGCCTCTGCCTATACAGTATGTAAGCCTTAGCTACCTGGGTATGTCCAGCCTTAATTAGAACTTCTTCAACAATGTCCTGAATATTCTCAACGCTTGGAGTCTTTCCTGCAAAGCGCTTTTCGACTTCAGTGACTGCGTTTACGTAGAGCTTTCCCGCAACATCGCCGTTCTCCCCACCGGTAGCAATAATCGCTTTATGAATAGCGCTTCTTATCTTTTCAGGATTGAAGTCAACTATGCTTCCGTCTCTCTTCCTGATTTTACTAACCCTAGCATTATTTGCGGTTATTCGTCTGCTCAACGCTTGATCTTACCAGCATAGCATTGCTAAAAAGCTTAAGAGAAAAATGGTATGTGAACATTTCGGTCTTCAATCAGAAGGATTACTTGCGGTTGCTATTTGACCGTTAGGCGATTTAAACCCACCGTGTAGTTTTTGTCTCCTATGCTCCACTCTCTACCGTGCTCAGGCTTCCACGCCTCTTCGTCTTTCCCGAGGATTGATAGTTCTTTAACCCTCACTTCTTCGCAGATGTAGCGTCTCCTCTTCCCAAGAAGCTTCTTCGATTCATTGTCAGGCGCCACGATGAAGGCCTTGACGTAGGCGTCAACAGGCAGATTCATCTCCCTCCTCATCTGCTGCATTCTTCTAACAATATCCCTTGATAGCCCCTCAGCTACCTCCATCATGGTTAGAGCTGTGTCCACGTAGACCTTGCCGCCGCTGAATTCTGAGGAAACAAGTTTTGCACTCCTCTTCCTCAAAAGGTTCTTCTCCCCGGATGGAGGTATCACCGTAATCTTCTTCGTGTTACCCTGATCCAAGATAATTCTTCTTAACCTTGAAACCGCGTCTTTAACCTCTTTTAAGCCTGAAACGACCGCTATGCTTCTCACAGGCTGCCTAAGCTTTAGCTTAGCATTCATCCTAGCTGAGGCTATTGCTGCAAGGATGGATTGAGCATGCATCATACTTTCCTCAAGAGAGCGGTCTACCCAGCCTTTCTCCACCTTGGGCCAATCCGTCATGTGGATGCTTTCAGAAGCCTTCGATTCAGCCTTGCTGAACATATCCAAGTAGATCTGCTCTGCAATGAAGGGGGTGAAAGGCGCAAGAAGGACAAGAGAAGTCTTTAGGACATTGTAGAGAACCGAGTAAGCTGAGAGCTTATCAGGATCATCCTTCTCAATCCATGTTCTACGCCTAACAAGCCTGATGTAGTTGTGGCTTAGATCCTCAATGTAGAAGCCTCTAACCGCCCTAACCGCCTCATGAAGTCGGTAGCTCTCTAAGCTTGAGGTAACCGCTTCAACAAGGCCCTGAAGCCTGCTCATCAGCCATAGGTCCTCAGGCCTCATATGACTCCTAAGGTTTTTAGGCCTCCACATATCTGGGTTGAAGGAGTCCAGGTTCATGTAGGTGCTTGCGAAAACGTAGATGTTCCATATTGTGTTTAGGTCGCCTACAACTTCGCTTAGAGTGCTCCATGAAAACTTAAGGTCTTCCCAGAGGGTTGATTGAAGAACATAGACCCTTAAAGCATCTCTGCCAAACTTTCCAACAACCTCATCTGGAGAAACATAGTTTCCAAGAGACTTATGCATCTCATGTCCATGTTCATCAAGCAGGAACCCATGCATCAGAACAGTTTCGTAGGGTGAACGTTTGAAGGAAACAATTCCCGCCTTCAAAAGCGAGAAGAACCAGCCTGAAATCTGGTCTCTACCCTCAACGATGAAGTCGGCTGGCCACCAATATTCCTTCTCAGCAAGATTTCTAGGGTGACCAAGAGACGCGTATGATGAGATGCCTGAATCGAACCAGCAGACAAGAACGTCTGGAACCCTACGCATCTCCCCTCCGCAGGAACATCTTAGAACAACACTGTCCACCCATGGAACATGAAGGTCAGCAAGCTCAGGCTGGTCAACAGCCTTCTCACGAAGCTCCTTGTAGGAGCCGATGACAATGATGCCTCCGCATGAGCTGCAAACCCAAACAGGCAGCGGTGAACCCCAAAACCTCTGGCGTGAAATAACCCAATCTCTTAAACCCGCAAGCCAGTTCCTGAATTGGCTTCCTCCAGCCCATTCAGGAACCCACCTAACTCTATCTGCTTCACGAATCATCTCATCCTTAAGCTTCTTTACCCCTAAAAACCACTGGTCAGTAGCCCTTAGAAGGAGAGGGGTCTTACACCTCCAGCAAACAGGAACCCTATGCTCAACAACTCCGCTAAAAAGTAGGGCTCCTGCCTTTTTCAGATCCTCCAAGATCTCTCGGTTTGCAGCTAGGACATGTTCGCCACTGTACTTTCCAGCTTCATCCACGAATTTCCCTTGGTTGTTAACCAACATCAGCACAGGCAGACTATTCTGAACCCCAACCTCAAAGTCCTCTTCACCATGCCCAGGAGCAGTGTGAACGCATCCAGTGCCCTCCTCAAGAGTTACATGCTCTCTGCTTAGAACAACCCTATGGGAACCAGCTATTTTTGATTGAGCTGGAACAATATGGGCTAGGGGACTTCTATATCTTAGGCCTTCAAGACTCTTGCCAAGAAATGTTTCTTGAACCTCAAGCTTCTTCCCAAGCTCTAGTGAAAAAGGCTCAAGACGCTGCTTCGCAATGATGTAGGCTTCCACTCCGCATCTGGCTTTAACGTACTCAAAGTCAGGATGAACCATGACGGCGACATTGGAGGGCAGGGTCCACGGTGTTGTTGTCCAGATAACTATGAACTCATTTTCACGTCCCTCAACAGGGAACTTGACGTAGATCGATGGATCTTTGAGAAGCTGGTACTCCATAACAACCTCGTAGTCTGAGAGAACAGTTTCACATCTAGAACACCAGTGAACAACTTTCTGCCCATGATTAAGAAGACCAGACTTATGCGCCTCTTTAATGGTCCACCAAGCAGACTCAATATAGCTGTTCTCATGCGTGATGTAGGGTTTACTCCAATCCATCCAAACCCCAAGATCCATGAAAACCCTGCTCATAGCCTCAGAGTTCCTAGCAGCCAAACTCTTACACTCAGCAACAAACCTATCCACCCCAAAATTCTCAACATCCTTTTTACTCTTAAAATCAAGCATCCTCTCAACAGTAAGCTCTATCGGAAGCCCATGACAGTCGTAGCCAGGCTGATCCCTAACATTGAAGCCTCTAGCCCTCCTATACCTGAGCACAACATCCTTGATCAGCTTGTTCCAGCATGTTCCTATGTGAGGCACATCTGAAGATGGGAAAGGCGGCCCATCTAGGAAGTAGAACTTCGGTCCAGCAGCCCTCTGCTTCTTCACCTTCTCATATATTCTGTTTTGGTTCCAGTATCGAAAAACTTCCTGCTCAACATTATGTGCGGAATACTTCTTCCCAAGCAGCCCAACATAATTTTGCGGCATACTGTCCCCCTCCTATAGATTAAGTCTTCAGTTTCCCTCGTTCACCAGTTATTTCTACGAGACTTTCAAGATTTACATAGTTTGAATCAAAACTGGTCTTTGGTGTTGTGGGGTCTCTGAAATTAAAACTTTCCATCTCGCCTCTAGTACTATTGTTTCTAGGGGAGGATTTCTTGGCCACCTTTCAACCGCCACACCAACAGACCTCAATATTAACATGAGATTCTATTATTAACTTTTCACCGCAATTAGCGATGCTTGTACTTTACAGAAGCTTGGCATCCAGTCAGAGCCACCGAAACTATAAATAGTTCATTCAAGGAGGTTTAGCTATAAGTAATCAAATTATTTATTAGCTTATAGTTAGAACCCTACTGAGGTTGTTGGTGGACTACTGTGCTGGGTGGCTTGAGGAAGGCTTTAAGCAGGGAGAAACTTGTATCGCGGGCAGTTGGGATTAGGAAAGCTCTTTCAGCTATCTCAAGATCCATGGCGATCCATATTGTTTGCCTGTGCATAGTTTTTTTGATAGCTGTGCTTCTGCGTTTGATGCCTCTACGCTGGGGCTTCTACCTCTCGGAGTTTGACCCATACTTCCAGTTTAGGATGACTGAGCATGTCGTAGACAATGGTTTTGCAGCTTGGTTTGGATGGAAAGATGCCTTAAGCTGGTATCCTTGGGGCAGGGTTATTGATAGAACGGCTTTCCCAATGCTTCCCTTCACCGCAGCATCCTTCTACCACTTCGTTAGGTTTCTGGGGTTCAACATCACTGTATTTCAGTTGACTGTTGTGTTCCCTGTGGTCATGGGTGTACTGACCTGCGTGGCCTTATACTTTTTCAGCAGAAGTTTCTGGGGGGGAAGTGTAGCTTTGCTTTCAGCCCTGTTTCTGGCGTTGAATTTAGCTCACATCAGCCGTACTGGGCTTGGCTTCTTCGATGATGAAACCATCGGTGTATTCGCAATCACACTGTTTTTCATGTTTTACCTGAAGGGCATTTCGCCTCAGGCGAAGTTACGTTCAACTTTTGTTTACGCAGTATTGTCAGGCCTATTTCTATCGTACTTAACATTGGGCTGGGGGACTTTCCGCTATGCAATGGACTTAACTGTTCTCTTCTCGTTCGTGCTTGTGGTTCTACGCAGGTATTCTAGGCAGCTGCTTTTAACCTACGGAATAACGTTCAGCCTTCAACTTTTAGCAGCAACCCAACTTCCATATTTAGGCTTAAGGTTCTTTAAGGAGTGGTCCACGCTTGCTATTCTGCCAGTATTCATTGTTCTTCTGGCTTCAGAAACCTGTGTCCACCTGAAAGCCTTACGTGTAAGGCTTCTGGCTATTGCTGGCTTCATTGGCGTTATCTGTGTCGGTGTTTTTGTTCTGTGGCAGCAGGGATTCCTGATTAATCCTGTGGCCAAATTCATCACTACGCTTGATCCATTGACAAGGAGTGAGTTGCCGCTTGTTGAGTCTGTGGCTGAGCATAGACATGCAACATGGGCTTCACTTTTTAATGAGTTCGGAGCGCTAACCCTGTTAGGTGCCTTAGGGTTCTATTTTGCCTCCCAGAGGTTAAGGGAAAGCGACATATTCATAATTTTCTTTGGGGCGTCGTCTCTGTACTTCGCCGCCTCACTTTCGCGTTTAACTCTAATTATGGCTCCCGCTTTCTCCGTGCTGGCTGCTATCACTGTCGCTGAGCTTGGGAGACCTTCGGTCGACATACTTAGGGAAAAGGTTATTTTTGCTAGGCGCAGAGTTCGTTTCGCAGCCAAGGTTGGCAGGGAGTACGGGTTGGCTGTCCTGCTAATTCTCCTCGTGGCCATCATGCCCACATTCGAGCGTGCAGTTAGGTTTTCTTACTCCCCCGCGACCATAGTGACCGCAAGTACAGGCGCATATGTGTTGCCGGACTGGACTGAAGCTTTGGTTTGGATGAGGGAGAACATCCCTGAAAACGCTGTTGTGCTTTCCTGGTGGGACTACGGTTACTGGATAACCACGATTTCAGGTAAGAAAACTCTGACTGACAATGGGACCTTGAACAAAACTCAGATAGCGATGACCGCCCTCATGTTTCTATCAAATGAAACCTACGCGCTGCCTTTGATGAAGAAGTATGATGTCACGCATATAGTGATCTTCGTTACTTGGACATCAAGCCAGCAAAGCGGAATAGCCTTCCGTGGTTTCGGTGAAGACGGCAAATGGTACTGGATGGCTAAAATAAGCAATGGAACAACCTACAACGGTGAGAAAATAATTTTTATAGAGAAACGTACCAACGTTGAGAAGCAGGTCCTTATTTCTTATCACAGGGTTGTCAAGGTTGGAGAGAAGGTTATTTCAAACGATACAATAGCCGACAACAGGGGGTTAGATGATATATCTACTCTTGGCCTGCTGAGCTATAAGGGAATACCTGCCTCACCCCAGTTTGGGTACAATAGGAGTTCCGAAAACTTCGATCTTAAGTTTTCCTCATCAAACCAGTTTGTTTTCGTATATGAGGTGAAGTACCCTGAATCCTCAAGCATCACGTGCAGTCTAAACAGTTCAGAGATAACTCAAGGTCAAAGCGTAGACGTCACCGGTAGGGTTGTTGACACATCGTCGATTGGGGTAGGAAATGTTGCTGTTCGCTTCCAGTACTCATCTGATGGAGGTAAAACTTGGAATGAACTAGATAGCATCATAAAGACGGATAGTGTTGGAGCCTACCGATATGGCTGGAAGCCTAACGCTGGAGCCTACTTGGTTCGAACATGCTGGGACGGCAAGCTTCCTAAGTACCTAGGAGCCTACTCGGCTGTTCAAAAGCTAGTTGTAAAGTAGTGCCTTAGATAAACGATTTTGGAATTTATTTCGTCGGCTTTATTGCTTAGGCTGCTTCAATCGTGCATATCGGTCATCAATTGAGAATTTAGCGGGATGTGCAGTAAACATTTTAGCTCCACATCTTGGGCAGGATTCTTTCAGCGTGTATAAACTGCATTTTCTGCATTTCTTTATTTGCCACTTCAACTCAGTAGCTGCCCCTCGCCTCCAAGGCTCTTCATTGTTGCCAACGCTTCCTCAACAGCCTCCTTCATCGTTTTCTCAGCAATCTCGTAGTTTTTAGCTGTGACTTCAAGCCTATATTTTGGTGCTCCGATGTAGGTAACCTCTACTTCGGCACCTTTAGGTTTCTTGATCTTCTTCATGTTTCTTAGAGCTGACTTTATGGCTTCAACACCATCCGGCCCAACACATGTAAGCTCAATCACTGCTCTGACCTTAGCTCTCTCAAGCTTGATCTTCGCTCTAGCTGCTTCTGTTAACTGTTTGGCCCAGTCTTCAGGGATATTTATTTTTGTGAATGTTTGTTCACTGCTCTCAACAGCCTCCTCCAGTGCGTTGAAGACGCTCCAGTGATTTTGCATTATGGTATCCCTTATCTTTTTGGCTGTTTCTTGGTCTGCTCCCAGCTTCTCAGCAACATTTTCTAGAATGGATTCTCCTCTTTTCTCCATCTTCCATTGATACATTTTATCAGTTTTCTCTTTGCCTGTTACTCTTCTAAGCGTTAGGTCAACCTGATTCTTCTGAGGATTCACCCTTAAGACTTTGAGAACAAGCTTCTGTCCTTCTCTAACGTGGTCTCTTATGTTTCTAACCCATGATGTTGATATTTCCGATATGTGGATTAAACCTTCCTTGTCCTCGTACTCATCAAGCTTCACGTAGGCTCCGTAGTCAACTACTCTCTTCACGGTTGCGACTAGAAGATCTCCAATCTCAGGATAGTCCTCTCTGCTGGATATGGCTTATCCCCCTTTAACCCAGTACTTGAACTACCTCGCCTTTGATCTCAGCGGCTCCTCCGGTGGGCTCAGCTAGGGTTTCCTCGCATACATTGCATTTAATGGACATTGTTGTGCCGCTGAAGACTGTTTGCTCATTTCCACACTTGGCGCACTTAACCTTGAGGAAGTTGCTTTTAGGTTTAGGTATCAGCTGTCTTCCAGCCAAAATCATCACTCAACCTCAATTTTCCTCAGCCTAATGCCCAGCCTAGAGCTTATGAAGCCGCAAACCTTACATTTCAAGTTTAGAACCTGCTTCTTCGTTGTCTTAGCTGTCCTTTTAAGTTCAGGCCACTTCTGTCCTCCGTATCCATGTTTCTCTCTTTCATGTCGCCTAGCGCCTACTGACATAGCACGTTCCTTACCCTTCCTGTAGATCGAAGCTGAGTGCGCTTGATGTTTCTTGCATTTTGGGCAGTAGGTGGAAATCTCTTTGGGGAACTTCATCTGGGACACCTTTCAAACTTGTATTGAAGACCCCTGCACAACTATAAAGGTTTCTTATTTAGCTGTAGTCTAGCTGTTAGGTTTTCTCGCCTCAATTCTTACAGCTACACCTTGGCGTATTAGTGCCTCTGCATTTTCCAAGGGCAAGGAAGCCACATCCTCAGGCTTGAATGGTCCATAGGTTTTCACATCCACACCGATGATTGCGGGAATCTCCTTCTTGAAGCGTACCAGAATCCTCCCAGAATCCCCCTGTAGGCTGATCTTTTTTTCGGGAGATATGCCTTCAAGCACTGCTTCCCTATACTTCGCAGTCTTGTCGACTGTTTGGAAAAGATGCAGTTCCTCATCTGTCAGTAGGTTTTTTGGCGTCGGTGACTTCGCTGCTAAAAGCTTAACTATCTTCCGGAACCTTAATTCAATTAGGTTTGAAAGAAGTTTCTCAGCTCTATGAAGCTCCTCATCTAAGAGTGCTGCTCTCAAAGTTTTCCTGTCAACTGTCCTCTGGCTTTCCCTTAAAGCCGTGAGGTAGGCTTGTATCTGCTCATAGAAGTTTTTAGGAAGAGGCTGGAGGTCATCCTGAAGCTTCTCTCTCCTCCAGCCTTCATATAGTTTCAGGTACAATCTAACTCGCCACTGGATATGCTTTCTTCTTGCAGATGAGCATCAAAGCAGCCTCCAAAGGAAGCTTAATCTTCTGTTTCCTGAAGGGCCCGAAGATTTGTTCTCCCAGCCTGAAGCTAGGTGCCTCCTCTACGAACACAGTTTCCTCGCCTCTGAAGGCCACAGCCTCAACAAATGGGTCGAAGGCCTCAAGGTTTCCATATTTAACTTCAACAACTCTTAAGCCTGTTTTGCCGTTCAGGGTGCCTGTAAGCCTTATCAGTCTATGCGTATCTGTGGTCACAACAGTGTCAACAGCAATAGACCTCTCCTCAACGACTTTGCTAACAATTTTTCTCAGAGTTTTCATTCCCACACCCCTGAAGGCTCCCCAAGACTCCGACTGTAGCCAGTTCTCTCTTGCTTCAGCTAAGGCTTTCATCCTGTCCCCTCTCAAACCTGCCCCAATAGCTTCGAAGTTCGGCTTAGCTAAGGTTTCGTAGAAGCCTCTAGCTATCCTCCCGCGCCAACCTAAATCAGTTAGCTTGGGCCCCACTATGATTTTTGTTCCACGAACATTCCCTTCATGGAAACCATGCAGCTCAGGCTCCAAACCTAATCCAAGGATGTAGTCCACTATCTCCTTTCTCTCCTCCTCCCCAAGCTCAAGTAGGTCTTCAGACCTAACATGCACATGGTAGCCTCTATGTCCAGAGAAGTTTATGGTTAGTTTATCTGTTGATAGACCGAACTCCATGGTCAGCACGTCCATTAGCTTAATTGTTTCATCTTTAGCTTTCTCCAAGCATTGCTCGCACAACCATGTTTCCTCCTCTAGTTTGGTTGCTGAGCAGCTTGGGCAAACCTTTGGGGCTTCACCTCTACCTGCGTGTCCACAGCTTCTGCAAATCCAGCTGTCGTGGGCTTTCTTACATGAGGTTTTGATGTGGTCAGCATCTATATCGAAAACTAGGTCAGCTCCAATCCATCCTTTTTCACCCATGTTTTCTATATGCGGGCTGTTGTAGTAGGCTGTTGAGTGGTATGCGTCTGAGGGAACAGTTTCCCCTATGAACTTTGAAAGCTCATCTTGGTTTCTGAAGCCCTTGTGGCGAACCATTATCCTTTCCCTGAAAAGGATGAATCCATATTCCCTCTTCTCATGGGATGGAGGAGGCTTAATCAGGTGCAGGTTCTTCCTATAGTACTCAGCAAACCTTTCTTTCACGT